>Ga0265780_10001390_pt1 | contig 34086 bp, 42 predicted proteins | sample P1T30metagenome_FD_192432 | JGI IMG/M metagenome (GOLD analysis project Ga0265780, IMG submission 192432) | Plant litter microbial communities from East Loma Ridge, Irvine, California - P1 T30 | ecosystem: Environmental > Terrestrial > Plant litter > Unclassified | place: USA: California...
TGACCGGGGCGAGGCGCGTCATGTTGGTGGAGAAGGATGGAGGGAGGAAGGTGGTGAAGGTGATGTTGTTGGGGGAAAGGTCTGCGAACGCGCTGGAGATGGCTGTGAAAGGTAGGAGTTTGCGGATGAGGGGCATGTTATGTGGCGGGTATGACGGACGGCATGTGCACTACATGGGTATTCAAGGTCGAAGAGCACATTATTGGGCTTCTCGGTAGTTCCATGTTGTTGTGTCGTGTGGAGAGTGTTGGTGCCTGTAGCTTTGTCAGAGGCGCGGAATTGTGCCGTCAGGGACGCGATTGGCCGTCTTCCGATCATGTGGAACCGCGATGTCGCGTTCTTTCCTCACGCGTTCAGCAACATGACATCACGTCCTAAGATCATCGTGAAATAATTTGAATTCGGATGTAACTATCCATGAAGAGCGCGATTGTTCGCAACGTATTTGAACGCCAGATCCAGGGTATCATGCCAACCCACCAGAAGAACGTTCGCGCCGACAGCAACACACGCGGGTGGACGAATGTGCGATGCATGTCTGCTCAGCGATACGGTCCGAGACGCCTGAAGTAAGAATGCCAGAGACGCTGCGCCTGCCCACTACCCAATTACCAGCCAGTCAGTCAACCTTTCGTAACTCATATGCAAGAGAAGGAGATGCCTTCCTTGCAAGACGAAAAGCACCTAGATCTTATCCTCCTCGTCCTCCTTGATGGTATCTACTCCGAGTCAGCACTGCTAAGCCATTCCTCGACTTTCGTCTTGCCGGTCTTGCGCCTTTCAATGAACTTACCCATAGCGTCCGCGTCGCCGGCCTCCTCGTCAGCGCTCTCCTCCTTCTTGACAGCCTTCTTGGCGCGACTGCCCTTGCCCTTCGCAGCGGGAGTCTTCTTCTTGCTCTCGGGCTTGGCGCTATCGCTCTTGTTGCCGTCGGGGTTGCGGCTGCTGCTGCGGGAAGGGCGCTTGCCCTTGGCGTCCGCCGCGTCCGCTTCGGCCTCGGGCTCAGCGTCAGAGGGGGCGGCGGAGGCCTTGCGCTTGCGGCTCGCGGGGGCCTTCTTGGTCTTGACGTCAGCTTTGGCATCGGCCTCATCTTCGACCTCGGGGTCGGTCTTGATGGCGTCCTTGGTGTCGGCGTCGGCCTCAGCGTTAGAGGTAGCAGCAGCAGTCTTCTTCTTTGGAGCGGCCTTGGCCTTGGGAGCAGCCTTGGGAGCAGCTTTGGCGTCACCAGAAGGAGCGGCGAGGTTAGAGCCGGTCGTACCCAGGAAGGCGCCGAACGCTGGGTGGGCTTCGATGGCCTTCTTCTTGACGGGCGGCCACATCTTCTTGAGGGAGCCGTTGGTGTTGCCGGTCAAGAGGGCCATGAGGTCGTAGTCATACTGTGTCGCGTCAGTCATGCAGTTCGCGATGGCACGTCGTATGGAAAGCGTAAGGCGTGCGTTTCGCTCCGGATTAGATGTTGTCACTCACCTTGTCGGTGCCGATGCAGCTCAAGAACGCGGCAGCGATCAGCTTGGTTTCCTGCGGGCGCGTTAGTACAGCTGTAAAAAGAGCGGTTTTGACAAGGGCGAGCTCACCTTGTCCTCGAAGCCCGCGAGCAGCTGGACTCCACCAGGAACGGCGTCTTTCTTGGGGGGCATCTTGCTATTGAGAAGCGTTCTTGATATGAAGATCTGTGTTGGAGAAGCTGAGTGGACTGGGCTGGTGTGGACGAGAACGACGGCGTGCAGAAAAGGTTTGGTGAGGACGAAGAACGCGGGCAGCAGCAGCGGGAACGCGGGGTTCTTATCTGTTGTGCGAGAATGAATGCTTCCAAGGTGAAGGCGAGTGCGGAAATTCGCGCATTCTGTTGCTAGGTGACCGCGAGTTGCGAACGCTTTCGTGCAAGAAAGTCCTCCGTAATTCGCTCTCACCTTGCATCAGGGTCCGCAACACGCCGCTTTGCTCACAACGTCTTCTAAATGCCAGGAAATGTGCAATGAGCGGTGACATAGCATGCGCCGATCGTGGTGTCTGGACGAGGAGCGTGGAGGATGCCGTACATGAATAGGGACCATGGATGCGGTTTACATTGGTGACTGTAGAGTCTCGGGGTATGAATTTGCGACAACATGATGGGATCTCATCACTACATGTCATGTTTCCCAAACGGAGGACTCCTTTTGCAAATAGCACAGTACCTTTGAAGTGCCATATGAGAAGTTTAAGAAGGGACGAGCAAAAGGAAACGGGGCATACACCTTGAGCATTGATAGAGATTCTCAGTAGAGCTGTATTTGTTGGATAGCAATTCAAGACTCAATTGCCCGCAAGATAGACACCAAACAGGACGTGAGGAAAGAAGTGAGGCGTATGAAAAGGAACTGAGTACAACACCATCACCGCCTTACTCTCGCAGCTCCCTCTACGAACGGGATACCTCATATATTACCTGATTCCCCTCCATCCCACATCAACAAAAGGCACTTGGTCTAGTGGTAAGACATTCGCACCCAGCTAAAGAGAAACCGTTCATTGAGATGTGTGGATCGGAGGGACGTGCCGGATGCTTGACGGCATCGCGTAACGGCAGGGATTTGAAGCGAATCCAACGGTTACTTACGAGAGGCCCACGTTCGAACCGTGGAGTGTCCATGTTTTTGCCCTTCGTCTCGTTGGGTGGGCAGTGTTCTTTGGCAGGGTGCTGGGTTGATAGAACTTTACACAACGCTGATTCGGGACCGAGAGATCCCATCCCACCTGGACAGAACCAAGGAGAGAAAGTGATTCGGAACACCTGTCTTCTGTTCACCTCACTGCAAATAAGCTAAGCGTAGTAGTTGAAGATACTTGCCCGTCTCCGTGCCTACCCTTCCGTCTCGGAACACTGGCAAACGCTGATATCGAAATGTGACATCAATGCAGCAAAAGCCCACAGCTGCATGTCTCATTCGACGACGTGCAGTAAATTTGATCGAATCGTACCAAGATCATGCCTGTTGCAGGCCGTTGACTCTCGATAGCCGCGAAGGCTCGTGAATCTGTGCCACGATGCCCCACTCTTCCCCAGAAACGTACGAATCGCGGAGATTGAAATTGCGTCGTTGCGAAAAGCAAAGTCTGGCCTGTGAGACCAGGCGTTTGCGGAGGCTTTCATCTGCCAAATTACACCGTGGTGCAAGCGAGATGTAGAAAGTGGTATTGGCAGGACTAGCCGACATGCCCCGGATTGCTACTATCCGCTGAGATTGCAGATGAGGACATGCTTTGGATGCGAGTGCAGCAGGAAGAGGGCATGGTGTGTCAGGCAGAGAGACGAGGTGTCGTATCCTAGAGCTGGCAGAGGCGCTTTCCGACCGGCGCCTGTCACACAGGCCGGTAGCCTGGCCGCAGATGGGTGGCTATCGGTGCAGATGAGGTGAAGGCATTATTGGCCGAGATGAGGGTTGCCGCACAGATTTGGCGGAAGGCAGAGCAGATCCCGCGCCTTAGCCTTAGCGGGCCCGCCGCGCAGGAGCCAGGGCACATGCAGCCGCAATTTTGTGCCTCACAAGCGCACACGCGTTTAAGGCAGGGCCGACGTGTTTTGTGGGTTGCAGGAGGAGTAGTATAGATACTGGGTGCACCCTTTCTTCCACCCCTTCCTACCAACACCGAGCGTATAGTGCAACAGTTGCACCTGCTGATCCTCCTTCATTTCAACCCCGCCTTGCTCCCCTTGCTCAACCCTGCCCCTCCTGTCATTCTTCTTGCGCTGGTTCAATTCTTCAGGGTCCGGTTGCGTGGTTGCAAATACAACATCCGCTCGTCGAAGCAGTCTGCAAGCCATTGCAGTCGCTCATACAGAAGAGGAGCACTTCATACTCCTGACCACGAACATTGAACCTACCACCACCATGTCTTCACATGCCACCCTCACCAGCACATACCGGGCGCGCTCTGGCCTGCCAACCACCGGAGCCCTCGCGTCATACCTCCTGAGCCTCATGTCGATAAAGCACTCGAATCTCTGCCTGTCTGCCGACGTCGAGACATCCGCCGAGCTGCTACAACTAGCCGAAGACGTGGGCGACTCAATCTGCCTGCTCAAGACACACTGCGACATTGTCACCGATTGGACGGACCGGACTGCCCAGGCGCTGCGGGAGATTGCAAAGCGGAAGCGGTTCCTCATCTTCGAGGACCGCAAGTTCGCAGACATTGGTGGTACGTCGCTTCCCGAGTCACTCGTCACACCTTCCTTCGAGTCCCGTGCCACGCTTTGGTCGAGCATTTCTAACCTGGTGCAACAGAAACGGTGCAGAAGCAGTACACATCGGGCCACCACCGCATCGCCCTCTGGGCCGAGATCACAAACGCACACGTCCTACCGGGCCCCGCCATCGTGACCGCCCTGCACAAAGCTGCTGAAGCCACCATCGCGAAATACAACACCGCCGTACACACCGAGATCTCAGCGTCACCGCGAAACCCACAAGTCAACGGTCTGCACGATGACGACGAGGACGAAGAGGCACATGATGAGTCAGCGCTGGAGTCGCCGCTGGAGTTTGACGAGGAGAGGCGGTTGAGCATCAAGGCCATGGATAGGAAGCAGAGCGTAGTCAGCGTCACCACCACCCTCTCCATGCGCACCGAAAGCATATCCCCGCGACCAGAGCCTGGCACGCTGAACGAAGACCTTTTCAATCTCGACACTGCTACAGAGCTTCTGCGCTTGGGTGAGATTCCCTTTATGCGCTCGCTCCTGCTGCTTGCCGAGATGAGTTCGGCTGGCCACCTCATGACACCAGAGTACCAGAAGCAGACCGTCGATATCGCACGTAACAACCGCGACTTCGTCATGGGCTTCATCGCGCAACGAAGCTTGAACACAGAGCCAGACGACAACTTCGTCACTATGACTCCTGGCTGCCAACTCCCACCGCCAGGTCAGGAAGGCGCGAAGATGGGTGACGACCTCGGACAGCAGTACAACACACCTCGCAAGCTCATCTTCGAGCAGGGATGCGATGTCATCATCGTTGGACGTGGCATCGTGCGTGCTGCGGATCGCAAGGCGGAGGCGGAGAGGTACAGGAACGCAGCGTGGGAGGCGTATGAGGAGAGGATCAAGAGAAGCTGAGTACTTCTTATGCGGGTATGACATGACCAAAATGGGACGGCGCTATGGTATCCAGAGCATGATCGATGTTCGATTGCATGCATAAAACGGCGTTCTATGATCTATCTAGTCCACTTGGCAGACAGGCAACAAGCACAAGAGCTTGGAAAGAGTATCAAGGCGACGCGTCAAAGAGCATTTAAAAAGAGCCGCATAACGAATTGAACATTTCAAGACGTACACTTTTCAAGATAAGACGCCTGGAGTGCTACATTACAATGAACTCTCGCCCCATTTAGGCACAGCTTTATTCCAAGTCATATTTCCCCGTGGCAAGCCCATCCTGACTAGTCAGACGTCATACCCAGTCAGGCACCCGAGCCGAACATCCTCATAGCGGATCCCAAGTCGGAAGTACGGAATTAGACGTGGCGCTGGTGGGTCCCTCAACCGTTGTCTAGGTATGGCATTCCAATATAAATAGTCGTTGGTTGAAAGTACGACTTTGACTTCGCTCTCTCTTGTTGTCGCACTGAAGGAATAACTCTAATACGCAAATATGCAGATCAAGAAAGTGTTATTTGGAGCCGCTGCGCTTAGCGCCCAAGCTGCGGCTGATTTCATCGTCATTACGGATTATCCTGATGCGTTGAGGACGGCGAGTCCGGCGCAGGTAAGAATTACTCCCAGATTATTCACTCCTACAACTTACTCAATTACCCTTTTCCCCTTCTCTATTCCCTCATCTATCCAAAAAGAGTTCAACATACTGACGAACAATACTTCTAGCAATCCGCATATATTTCCCGCATCGCCCCCTCGATTCTCAACGAAGTCGCCGCCTACGCTACAGATACATCTTTCATCGCGCGCGCAACGAGTGTAGCAGCTGAGTTGCGGGATTACGCTGCTACTGCTACTGTACGTCTACCTATCCCATTGCAAAAACCCACCCCCCTCTTTTCTACTCTTTTCTCTTCCAACCCCAATGCTTGTAGTTGCTGGCTTGCTAACGCTCACCACCACACAGGTCTCCCTACCTCCCCACGTAACCGCCCTCGACCAATTCGAAATCTACACCACGGTGCCATCGTGGTACGCGGGCTTGCCGTCTGGTGTGCGGGCACTGTATGATGAGGTTGGGAGTAGGGTGGAGGGGTTGTTGCCGGAAGCTACGCCTGTTAATGCTTCGGCGAGTGTGAGTGTTAGTCCGAGTGCGAGTGTGAGTGCCAACGCCACGACTTCTCTGATGCCTAGCACGGTGACGAGTACTGCGTTGCCAGAAAATACGGGATCGGCTGGCAGGGTTGAGGCGGGGCTTGTTGGGGGTGTAGTTGCTGGGGTTGTGGGAGTGTTGATGATGTAGGTGGAGGGAAGGGTGGAGGGAAGGGTCGGGATTGGGAAGGGGGAAAGAAAGGAGAGCGATGTGCTCGATATCGTGCGATTGCTTCGACTCTTGGTTAGGGGTGAGGAAGGGTTGGGTATAAGCAGCTTCTCGCATCGCAAAATGGAGGTGCAGCATCGAAGCCTCACTGGATACACCTCTCTATGAGAGCCAAATTCGTAGTCGTTGAAGGTACTTCTGCGGCTTGCGATGCAGTAGCATACTTCTGGACAATGATTACATTTTGCTTGCTGACTCAAGTCTACCTCTTATCTTGCAAAAGCACTATTCTGACATTTCATATATCTTTCAACTGTGATAAATCACGAGTATTAGGCAAGACTGAAGAGACTCGCACACAACAGCATCATCTGAATCACAGCTGCCTTATGTAAGACAGTCTTATGTAAGTTAGTTAACTAACTTAAGTTAAGACAGCTTATGTAAGACTCTCTGTTCCGCCATGCACAACACATCCCAACACAGCCACGAAACACACGCGCTAGGTCCAAAACCGACAAAGACATGTGGGTCTCTCCCGAGCTGACAGGGCCCCTGAAACCCGCCAAGCCCATGCATCTCATCATCGCATTTGGAACGCTGATCAAACGGCGTACGCGTCGCGTCTTCAATTGAGTATCTGCACACCTCTACACTCGATTGAAAGAAGGAACTGCATAGCAAAGGGAAATGCTGCGAGAGACTGTGATGATGAGGAGGCGGGGACAGACATACGAACGATATTTTTTTTCTCGTTCCTTGCGACGCTAGACAACGGCTTTGCGTGGCTGAGTGCTTTCGTCAGCGCGCTCCACAATTATTTGTGTGACTGACACGGGAACGGGTTGGATTTGTCGGTGCGGGTTTCTTTAAGATTGAGCGATGGGTCGATCGCGTTTGCGATGTTGAATTGGTTCATTTGCTAGTTGCTTTCTTCTTTCAATTTCACACTCAATCGCAACTTCTACAAACACGGCTCGATCCCAGTACAGCACACAGAACTCGTACAACGCTCGCACAACACACCGCAAACATGCAGTTCAAACTCCTCCTCACCTTAGCCATGGCCTCCAGCGCCACCGCCGACTTCGTAATCTACACCCTCCCAATCCCCAACCTTGACCTATCCAACGTAAACACCCCCATCCCACCCCTCAACCCCCACAACTAACACACCCTCCCCCAGATCGGCGCCGGCATAAACTCCTTCAGCAACGCCATCATCTCGCGCGTCGGCCAACTCACCGCCTCGCTCCCCGCCTCCGAGCTCCGCGCCGCCGTGTCCGCCAACTCCGCGCTCAACAACTTCATCGCCACGGCCAGCGTCAGTGTACCCGCGCAGGTCACGGAGCTGGGCAAGTTCGAGCGGTTTACGACGACGCCGAGCTGGTATAGTGCGCTGCCGAGTGAGCTGAGGGCGTATTATGATGGGAATAATAAGAGGGTGCAGAGTGCGATTAATGAGGTTGCGGGGAGGGCGAGTAATAATGTTGGACCGAGTAGGACGGGGTCGGCGGGGGCGCAGGGGACGGGGGCGGCGAGTGTGGAGAAGGTGGCGGGGTATATGGGTGCTGGGGCGGCGGCGGTGTTTGGGGTGTTTGTGCTGTAGGAGTGTGAGAGGAGAAGAGGAGGATCGTGGAGGTACTTTGATGTGCTGTCTTCGTTGACCACTTGAGGACTGCGAGTGAAGCAGCTGTGGCGTTTCTTAACATTCATTTCTTCGTTTATTTCTTCTATACCCATCTTCAATCAAGACTGCTAAAATAAGAACCTTTCTCCCATTCAACCACTTCACGAACACGTCCCATCTCCTCACCGCACCTCCCTAACCTCCGTGCCCACCACAACACCCTCCTCACTCGTCTTCTTCCCCACAATATTTCTCTCAGCACTATCCGTATCACTGACCTCGTCCCCAGCCGGCACGCTCGTCTTCCCCTCCTTCCAACCCATGTACCCAAACCCAACAATAACCACCAGCCAGTACAAATTATACGAAATAACTGACCCATACGTCGCACTATTCTGCCACCCAAACAACGAGTTGAAAATACCCCAGCCCCCATCCCCACCATCATTAGGCGAACAGCACTGCCACCATTACGTTAGCCCACCACCCACATTCCTTTGAAACACAGTCACGACTTACATTAACATGCCACACACTCTTCCTAACATCATAACTCCCCGGCCCCGCACCCGCCTCCGCCGCCCCCTCGCCCGCCAGCCTGACCCACGCATCCTGCTCGAGATTCCACACCCCTTTGGAGAATAACCCGGCCGCAACGAGATATAAGAAACACGTGGATATGACGAGGAAGATTTGCAGCGACGTTGTGGTTCCGCTGCGGTAGATGATGTAGCCGATGAGTGCGCCGGCGCCGAGACCGCATAGTACGGCGAGGGGGAAGGATGTAGCTGGGAGTCCGAGACCCACGCCAGCTATGAATCTGCGATTACACATTAGCATTCTATGCCACCCCCTTTCTCCATACCACTACTTACAGCACAGCCTCAATGCCCTCCCTCAACACCGTAACAAACGGCAATATAAACATGGCATATTTCTCGCAGAAATGCTTCCACCTGCCTTTGCCTTTAACAGCGTTACCGCTTTCAAGCGCTTTACCTATCTTGAGGCGCCATTTGTCTTGCAGTTTGGAGACGCGGAGGAGTGCGGCGCCCATGAGGGTTATTATTAGGGAGGCGAGGATGCCGAAACAGCCTTCCCAGATGTGTTCGGCGCGCTCGAAGGAGTTGTGGCCGGCGGTGTCTGTTGGGGGTTAGGGGGGGTGGATGGGGGAGAAGGGGATGGGATAGGTACAGAAGGTGCCGATTACGCCGGCGCAGATAATTAGGCAGATTAGGACGCCTGCTGCGACGCCGAGCCAGACCTGGATGGAGGGTTAGCGAAGTGCTTCGAAGAAGGGCTGGGATGAGACGAAAGCTTGAAGTTCGAAGGAGTGTAGATGGTACAAGTGAGGATGGGAAGACTATATACGAACCTGGCGAACGAGCTTTTTGTGAACTGCAGGATCATGCTCGGGGCCGACTGCCTGCTTCAAAAACGCAAGCAAGACGGAGACGATTATGCTGGTCTCAAGACATTCTCGAAAGCAGATGAAGAACACTTCGAAGCAAGTCAGTAAACCGCTAGTCGTATTTGCGATTATTCATGAACTTACCTGGCACTGCAAACACGTTCTGAGGCATTTTGAAGCTCTCGAATGCTCACTCTGAGCAAAGCTGGTCTTCAAGTTACGGTAGTGAAAAGAATGAAGAAGTGAAAAGGACGATCTAATCTTGATCAAGGTGAGGGCGCTAACGTCAGTGTCAGTTCTTAGTCGGCGCCGAGCTTCGGTAACACCAGGGTCCTACCCCACTATGAAGCTGTCAATTAAGTTCGTAACCAGATTGTGCTGATGAAGCACTAGTGATTAACGAGACCTACAGCCCGTCTTTGCATCTCTCGCGCCCTTCTTTCACCCTTTCACACCCTCTTACATCCCATCTTTCTTTCCCAATTCGCCCATCTCACACCCCACCAGCAAGAAGCAATTTTTTTCACTCGATCGTGAACATCTTCTGCATCGCCAAGGAACGCCAAACAACATCAAGAATCGTCGCCCATGCTAGCGCGGTGCTTAACTCCAATCGCTTACCCCAGTCTCAGGCGCCGATCGTGGTCCAGATTATCTCATGGGCCGATAACAAGATCAATCGACGAATGAGACTTCGCCTTCGTCTCCGACTGCCGAATTGAAGTGAAAAAAAACTTGAAGAGACGTGTTTGGGAGGTGAAGAAGCCCCGCTTTTGCTGATCTGATTTCTGCCCGCGGTTGTGGGAGGGTGGTCTGTGATCTCGTGCTGCTGGCGTGACTCGTGAGAAGGCGTTCTCGAGCGACGTGACGGGGTCTTATCTGATCCCCAAGTTTCGAAGGATTCGAGGTTGTCTGTCAGTTTCGTTGTTTTGATTGTGAGGCTGTGGAAATTTAGACAATTTCGAAGAATCGGCGACGCGACTGTTCAACTAGGCATCGTCAGATCTGCTCCACACCATGGCTATCTCGCTTTCCAGCTTCCTCCTTCCAATACATCTTCTCGCATCGCTCGCGCATTGTGCGACTGTCACATACAACTTCGACATCGCGTGGACTTATGCGAATCCAGATGGACAGCAGACACGCCCAGTGATGGGCATCAATGGCAAGTGGCCGATTGAGCCAATTGTCGCTACCAAGGGTGACCAGGTCGTCGTCAATGTCAAGAACTCCCTGGGCAACGAGAGCACTTCGCTGCATTTCCATGGTCTGTATCAGAATGGGACGACGCATATGGATGGACCTGTTGCGGTCACGCAATGCGCGATCATGCCGGGGAGCTCGTTCACCTACAATTTCACTGTAAGTGAGTATCGCTGTTGAAGTTGAGCGGCGGCTGATACGTGTATAGGTCGACCAGCCAGGCACATATTGGTACCATAGTCACGAGCGTGGCCAATATCCAGACGGTATCCGCGGTCCACTGGTCGTACACGACCCGGAAGACCCATACAAAGATCTTTACGATGAAGAAATCGTTCTGACATTCTCCGACTGGTACCACGAGCGGATGCAAGTCCTACTGAAGAGCTTCATCAACGTCGCCAATCCTTCTGGAGCTGAGCCCGTGCCGCAGTCTGCGTTGATTAACGATACGCAAAATTTGGCCGTGAAAATCCAGCCTGGAAAGACGTATCTCGTTCGTATGATCAATATTGGTGCTTTCGCTGCGCAGTATGTCTGGTTTGAAGGACATACTATGAGGGTGGTTGAGGTCGATGGCATATACACGGAGCCGATGGAGGCGGAGATGATATACTTGACAGCTGCGCAGAGATATAGCGTGCTTTTGACTGCGAAGAACGACACGAGCTCGAACTTTGCGTTCGTAGGAAGCATGGATGAGGTAGGTTTTGAATCATCATATATTTGCCGATCAACATATGCTAAAAGTCGACTAGGATCTCTTCGACGCCGTACCTGCAGGTCTCAATCCCAACGTGACTGGCTGGCTTGTCTACGACGATACTAAGCCAAAGGATGCGGCCAAGGAAGTTGAGGCTTTTGAGCCCTTCGATGACTTCGGTCTCGTACCATACGATAAGGAAGGTGTCCTTGATCGTGTTGATCATTCGATCACTCTCGACATGAAGATGGACAATCTGAACGACGGCGCAAACTACGCGTTTTTCAACGACATTACTTATGTCCATCCCAAGGTTCCTACACTTTATACTGTTCTCTCGACTGGCCAAAACGCCACAAACCCCATGATCTACGGATCGAACACCAATTCCTTCATCCTCGCAGCCAACGAAGTTGTCGAGATCGTTATCAACAATGACGATCCAGGCAAGCATCCTTTCCATCTCCACGGACATGCTTTCCAGGTCGTCACGCGCAGCGATGACGATGCCGGGTCCTATGATGCAAACAACGTCACAAACTTGCCAGCTACACCGATGAGGCGCGACACAGTCCTTGTGCGACCAAATGGGCATGCAGTCCTACGATTTCGCGCAGACAACGCTGGCGTATGGCTTTTCCATTGCCATCTGGAATGGCACGTCGCGTCTGGTCTCGTAGCCACCATCATCGAGCGTCCGCTTGATATACAGCAGCAACTCTCAGACAAAATTCCCGCTAATCACTGGAAGGCCTGCGAGGCAGGCAACGTGCCAACGAAGGGCAATGCCGCGGGGAACACAGTCGATCTGTTTGATCTGAGAGGCGAGAACAAGAGTCCCGGAACGCTGCCGGCTGGCTTCACAGCAAGAGGAATCGTCGCGCTTGTGTTCAGTTGTTTGGCTGCTTTCCTGGGGTGTGCTGTGATCGCAGTCTATGGGTTAAGGCCTATCAAGTCAAAGACAGGCTGAAAACGTAGAGAGCAGACTGCATGAGGTGCATTGCGATACATAGGCGAGCTGGTGACCCCGCGTGTGATACGGGCATCAGGATACGTAGTTAGGGCGTCGAAAGACTGAGATCGTTGGTGTCCGACCACCGGGAATGCCCACTTGCCGCGTGCCACACGCTAAGAATGGCGGGGGCTTAAGTTAGTTTGAATGTAACCTCAACCTCACCTCATCCCCTCGCGTCACACAAATTGTTGCTTCTGCTGCTAACTCATGCATGTCGCATGCCTTTCATCTCATTCCGCCTTGCACGCATCTGGAGTCTCGGGAGCACAGCTGATTGGTCACGAGCGGAAAGGCAAATGGTGAGCTCGAATCGCGGCCGTTGATTTCATTACCTCATACATTAGGAACATACATGCCGAAGAAACTGGAGTACATGGAAACATGAAGCGCAATGCTGATAGTATGACGAGGCAAAGACGCAGAGGCAAATACACCCCGTCCAACTCCAACTAGTTAATGGTACCGAAACGTGTTTTCTGAGGCCGAAGCCTGGATGGTCTGAAAAATGAACGTATGCACGAGTGAAAAGCGTGGGGCTTCACAACTTGCAGCGGATCGTGAACTCTTCTTTCACGTCAAGAGGAGACTCGCTCCGAGCTTCTTCCTTGGGAGTCAGCTCGTCCTCAGGCTTGGGATCTTCCAGGACTCGCGGGTCCGTTTCCGGGTTGTAGTGGTAGCCAACCTCGTCGAACCACTTTTTATGGAGCTTATCGATGAATTTTGGATCCGTGATATGACTCAGCACATGGTGCAAACTGTACTTGTCGTTCCGGCCCGGCTTCTTGCCCGGACGATGTACGTGCGTCCAATAATGGTCCCAGCAGTTGTCTCTGCGATCGAAGGGCTTGATACATACCTAGCAGTCATAGTTTTTCTGACCCGAGTGCGTCTTCTCATGACGGTTGAGATGTTTCAGACGCTTGAACGCTTTAGTACAAGGCTTGCCGTCAGGCATTGGCACTCTGCACAGGAGCTTTGGGATGCCAGTGGAGCCTCCCTTCTTGCGGAGGCGTGAGCTACCAGGTATCCGCTCGATGTCATGGAGGTTATCCAAAATCACACCGACGCCACGATTATGGAAGTCAGGTTCGCACTTCGACTTCTTGACCTCTGACTTGGATCCTGGTTGTCCCTGGTCCCTCTTCACGGTCTTTCCTCCAGTGGAAGAGACGTAGATGGAACGTCTCACTCGCCTCTCATCCTCGGAGATTCCATGACCGTCCTGTCTGGGTATCACTTCCTGTGGTGATGGTGGGAGGGCGACGTCGGCGTCGTCATAAGAGTCCATATCGATGTCGACGTCCTCCGTGTTCACGTCGACATATCCACCACCAAGAAGAGCTGGTGCCATTGTCGCTGGAGTCATCGTTTGATTCATGCCATATTGGTACGACCAGATCGGCTGGCTGTGCGCGCCGTTGATCATGTGGTCTGAGCCATGAATCTGCCCCGAATGGAAGTCCGCGTAGGGTAGACCGTCAAGAGATGTGGAATTCGACGAAATGGGCAAGCCGTTGAAAAAACCGGTCCCAGAAGAGACCGACATCAGTGCTGTCGACTCATCTGCATTTGAAAATGTCGCCACATGTGTGTGAAGCATGCCAGAGTGCGATGCGAAGCTGTCATGCGTTCTCATCGACAAAGAGCAGTCGGCGGTACTGGACTGCGCCAAGGTCGACTAATTATCGAAGGAGTTGTTGAAAGATGCGCTCGGTTTGTACGAATAGCCCATAGAGAGTGTATCCATGTATCCATCTTGACTCTCGTCGACGATCGTTACGCTACCATGGCTATGGTCAGAGAACGGACTTAGTCCGTACACAGGAGTGGTCGGTCCATGCAAAGACAGTTTCGAGGCTGTAGAATGCCTTCTGGCATCGATTCTGTACGCAGATGGCGGTGTCAGCAATCCTGGAGATGCCGTCAAGTACGGGGAATCGTGGAAAACATCGTTGGATGCGTCTGGTCGATGGCTAGGTCTCCACATGTCGGTTATGTGAAGGTAGTCTGAGCTGTGCTCGAGCGTCAGCGTATGACCTTGCATGAGACAATGTGTGGTCACTTACTGTTGATGTGATGTGACAAAATAATGATAACAGCTTGCGGTGTCATTCGCCGAAGGAAGGGGAAGCAAGACGTCAGTTTATATCAAAGACGACTCTCTACTGTAGCAGCGCAGTCAAGCGACTCCACTCATTTGTGGAACATATCACAGTGTGGAGGCGGCCGTGAATGTGATAGCAGGGCAAAAGAATGGCGTTGGCCTTGAACCGTGTCAACGGTATTCAGAGCGAACAATGATCTGGATTGTGTTGTGCCTGCAAGGGAACACAACCACCGTTCAGGGGTTTCAACAAACTCAGACTGGCCACAACAGGCGGAGAATCTGGGGTCGAAAGCTCCACGGCTCAATGTAATGCGAGGCTAAATACACTCTCAGACTGGGTGTCTGACAACCTGCGCAGCACTGCAACCCAACGAACCTACCATGGCAAATAGCAAAACAGCCACCAAGCGGCTACGTCTCGACTTGCGCCATGCACTCTGGCGAACCTGCGCGAACTTCGAATGCTCTACAGACACATGTCGTACGAAAGCTCGCGAATGCAAGTCTGCTCTGCATAGGAATGTGAATCTCTCGACTCTACACAGCCTAGCTTCCAGAGAACGGCCGCCAAAAACGCTGTACCACAAGCTCGAACGAGTCCAGATGTTCACCTCACATTGTATGCTATTGCAGGCCCGGCCTAGCCATCGAGATTCTCTCGATGCCGTTTCCGAGGAGCACTCATGTCGTGCTTGCCCCGATGGCACAAGTACCAGATCTACTTGAGTCTTGATTGTCGTTCAACAGGATAGAGCCATCCACCATTGGGCTCGTATCGATTAGGTATGGCCGATGCTCGCGTTACACAGCATGCTTTCGGCCAGGTTGCACATCATAAAATTCTCCATAACATCCAGATCGCAGCCGCGAGGATCCTCATTGATTGTGCCTCTGCTCTGAAGATGCAGGGAACGCAGCGTTCGATTCGGGAAAGCGCTTGCACTCAACAGAATCGGAGGCAATAGGATCATGATGAAGTCAGCTCCAGGTACCGAGTACCACGAAAAACCTCGTCGTAAAGAGGCTCTGTACAGATGAACCTGGCTCGCCATCCATGGTTTATGCAACAATGCGACGGCTGATCACCGTTGACCCTGGAGCCGAACGATGGCGCAGCTAGCCGTTGTCAAGTGGAAATATGGTACGATTTGTTTCATCCGGCGCGCACAAAGACCTCAACACCGTGAGGAGGAGATAGACGCGAGAGCGATGCTAGACCTTCCAGCAGTATGGGCGATAATATTGCTTTGCTGCGCGCCTATGCCCATCCTGTCGTTGCTGTGGAGCCGCTGAAATGACGCGCATGAGATTTCGCGGCGATATCTGGATGAGCTGGACATGGCCGCTTCAAAAAGCTGCAAGCCAAGCACTTCCAAGTTTGTCGGTCGCTGTACGACCACATTGGGGCCGAATATGGACTTTGACGCCAGTATTCAACTCAAGCAATTACGGATCAGGCCACCAGCAGGAAACGACATGGAAGTGTGAGCTTCGTCCTCGGTTACCGGACTCAGATGCTGCAGGTCCGAGCGATACGAGCGGGTATGCTCGTGGCAGATATTGGCTATGTCTGTCTATTCTTCCCTGTAGTGGATGGAGAACTCACCAGGCCCCGATGTACCAACGAACAAGCGCTTAATTTTCCCAGAGGGTTCTGTGGAAGAACAAAGATGGTATGGACTTGCAGAACCGATGCCTTCCCACCAAGCTCAGGATGCTGCGAGGGTTTTTCGAGTACTTCCGCGGCGGCAAGCTCGGCTAACGGGGCAATCTTCTTGAGAGTCTTCGCGCTAAAACATGGTCGTGTCTTGAGTGCAGGGGGCATCTCGTCGTGAATCGGTCAACTCTCATTCCAGACCTTTTGCATGGCAAGCGTGGTACAGCTTTGATGAAGTCCTCCTGTAGCCTTCGGGTTCTCTGAAGTAGTCGAACCGGAAGAAAAACGTGTGTTCATGAGCCGCTGCCAGACGTAGAACTAGAGTGGAAACATTGCGCTTGTTGCCCATGACATCTTCCAGTCTCCGGCAGACTCTTGATTGACTTGTCCAAATTGAGCATGGCAACCTTGCCACATCGCGTCGACTGTGAAGCTCATGATGTTGAGACGATCTGAATTGATGTCTTCGCCATTCCATAAGCCACACTGGACCAGATACAGATCGTCCTGGTGTACCTGCTGAAGTCTGCTGTTCGTGATCTGACGACTACTGTGGGCCGGAGAATACGAACAAAAACGAAGCCGTGCTTGGTAGATCAAAAGACCCTATGGAAGCCTTCAGTTTTATGAGCGAAGGCGCTTCTACGAGTTATGAAGCGACAGCGTGCTTCTCGGATGAATGTCAATTTCCGTTCGTTCGCTCCAACGCACACTACAATACGCATCCATACCCATCCACAACCTCTCGTGGTGAGCGCAGCAGCATCTCGCCTCTCGCTTGTCCCTACCACGCTGATCGCTTCCCATACTTTTAATTCCACGCCGCCTCGACGAACTTCTCCACATCTTCCAACAAAGCCTGCGTCTGCTCGAGCGCCGCAAAATGCCCACCGCTCTCGTGAGCTTTGAACGTCACCAACTTGCATGTCTTCTCGCACCACGCTTTAGGAATCGGCGCTAACTCCCACGGGAAGTATGAGTAACCGCTCGGCTTGTCCACATACAACAGCTCTTTAACCTCGCGATACGTGTAAATAGATGTCGGGAAGCATCCGGTGAGCCAGTAAAGCGTGACATCACTGAGGATGGTGTGCAGTGGAATTCCAGCCGATGGATCGCTCCACGCCAGAAATTTTTCCCCGATCCAAGCGAGTAGCGCAATTGGTGAACTGGATAATACGAGACCGATGGTCGAGGGCTTCGTGCCGTGCATTGTTGCGTAACCACGGCCCACTCTCCAAAACTTGTCGCGTCGCTCCAGCCCCTCCTTTTCCATGTCGCTCAGTTTGTCGTCGGGCGATGCCTTGTCGGTCATACCAGCAATTTCTGCGAAGTTCAGATGCATGCCTTTGCACTCGTCGTAAGTTGCTGCAATGACGCGTGCCACTAAACTGCCGATGTCGCCGCCTTGGACTAGATAGCCAGTAGTACCGAAGCTGAGTGAAAGTATGAGCTTATGCATAATGCGTGATGTATCGGCGACTTTCCAGTCTCGGTCCAGTGGCTGGTCAGATGAGAGAGTAAAGCCTGGCAGCGAGGGCACGATGATGTGGTAAGGTAGGGTCTCGGGCGTGTACTTTTCGCGGAGCATGGCCATGAGAGGGAGGAACTCAAGGAAAGAGCCTGGCCAGCCGTGGAAGAATGCGATGGGTATAGCTGAAGGGTTGTCGGAGAAGAGCGCGGTGAAGTGCACATCATACTCCTTGCCGTCATCGTCGGTGATTTTGGAAATGAACGCCGGGAACGAATTGATGCGGTCTTCTTCTTTACGCCTAAGCTATATCAGAACCACACACACGGCGGAGAGTAGCTAGAACGTGCCAGTCGTATTCCTCCTCCCAATACTTCTTCGCGTCGACGATCCATCTTCGGCTCACGCCAAATTTGCCATGACTTCCATTGTCCTGGAGGTTCTCGTATGTTTCTTTCGCAACAGGACTCAGCCTCAGCAAGTTCTTGAGATCCTGCAGCTTTTGTTCGTCGACGTGGAGTTCGAAAGGTGTTGGCTGCTGCTTTGCGCCCGTAGGCAGTGTAGCGAAAGGTTTTGGCGACATGAAAGTTTGTGACTTGGTCGTGCTCGGCTGTTCAGTGATCTGATGGATTCTCACTTGCAAGTCAGCTGTGTTTATATGTTGACTTGAATGCAGGTCGTGAGTTGAAGCTTACAAATGGGCGAAAGTTATGTGCTTCAATTGGGCAACTTTCACGCGTGTAAGCGAGCGCTAGACTCAAAGAGGACAAAGACCGGGGAAAGATCGACACGAACCGGTCGCGACGTCATCTGATTTGATTACAAACCCAACATACATCTGTCTTGCTACTGCAGGTTGGAGCATACGAGCGAATATTCCGGGGTAATTGTCAACTAAAAGTAGCCGATGATAGCTACAACTATAGTTTATCACGGAGACTAACACGTTGTAACTTAACAGCGCACTCCTCAGACATATTCGATCTTCGCTCGTACATGATAACATGCAGTACATTCATGGCAACCATACACGAATCCTCCACTCGTTTCGATGTCCAAATCTCGTCGCACGTAGCTATGTGATGATTAATGTGACCACATCTGCGTACTTCCTCACTATGTTGACTGTGTCGCGAGCATCTGGTCAAGTCCTAACGAGCTTTACTACGTACTACAGTCGTCATAATTCACACATCTTGCACAAGACGTTCGCATGCACGCCTGCTGTATGCTCCGCAGCGCCATCCACTCCAGTTGGGATCCGTAAGCCACGACAAAACCAATTCTTCCTCAAGGAACGACCACGAAGATCTGTTACTCAATGAAAATAACTAAGGATGAAGGTGCAGTGAAGAGAACGAAAGAAATGATACAAAGACATTGGTCTAGGACAGACATTGGTCTAGGACAGACATTGGTCTGTGTGGGCAGCGGAAAGTGAAACAGACATTGGTCTGAAAAGGCGAAGGAGATATACAGACATTGGTCTGTGGGTGTAAGAAGGGGCAATGAGCAAGGGATCAGGACATTGGTCCAAATGAAAGGAATGGGGAGAATAATTCGTTGGACAAGAAGAGCGGATGACGAGGGTGGCGGGGTGTTTGTAGATAGACAGAGCTGCTGGTATGTGCGGTGACCAGTGCGCCGCAGGGGCCGGTGTTTGAGCGCAGCCAGTGACAGGCTCCAAATTTCAAGGTGAAGGCAGCTCACGTGAACGCACTGGACCTTCGTACAGTAAAGAACAACACCTAACATCCCTCCACTTCCCCAGAATGGTGGTATTTCCGCCGCCGAATACTATAAAAAGCTTTTGCAGTCAATTCATTCATAGTGTCGGTCTGTCGGTGATACGAGGAGAGAAAAGCCTAGTCGTGCTGCCGCTACACTGAATCACTTCCACACAGCTATACTGTCTTCCATTGTCTTCAATATGAAACCAAGCGCAACTATACTCATTACCGCTACTATTGTCTCCTGGAGTATCCAACCGATGTCGCCAGGGTATTAGTCAAGCAAAGCGGTCTAATGGTAGCTACAATCGTGTTTGCGCGAGCGCTTCTGTGCTCTGCAACACGACAGCGTGCTTCTTGAATACACTGCAAACTTCACTCGCACAACATACTCTGTAGTATAGATGGCTTCAGCACTTAAGTGAGGATCTCGCCTACATCAAGTGAGAGACGCTCAACGCCCGTCCAGCTACCTAGATGTCTCCTTCACTCTCAAAGTCTCGCTTCCACTCAGGCCGCCACATACTCAAGCAGCCAATAGCAAGTCTCCACATTTGAAATCATGCCCGTCTCATTATCTTGTTCGTCTGCAGTGGCCTTGGCACCCGTTACTGCAAAATTTGAAGCTTAGAAACCTTTTGCGCGTGAACCGCACGACTATACGGGCCAATTGACGACCACGACTCTGTTCTTTCCAACGCGACTTTGAACTGATCGCTCTGCGCAAACCCTAGTATTTCCGAGAATAGCTGTCAAGGCTCATCGTCGACACCCTCGCGGTGTCACGCTCTGCTTCTCGCCCACAGTTTATCGCCCGAAGCCGAACGGACCAAATTCGACAGCAGACCCACTAAAATCCAAGGCATCGATTAACCATGGTAGCACCGCGCAATATACAATGCGATCAAAACATTGAAACGATAAGTGAAGAGCACAGCCAGAGCGGCAGCGAGTCAGACAGCGAGGTGGCCTTGGATCTCAAAAGGCGGAAACACGTTGCCGACGACGCAATCACACACGGTGTATACTGGCTCAATGTCAAGAAAAGCAGTTCTCATACGGTGTTTCCCATGCCTGGCAAAGACGCCGCCGATACTCTACGCCTGTTCCTCCAGAATCGACTGTCCGCGGATCTTGTTAGAGACGAATATGGAACGGTCAAACCCATCACTGAGATCAAAGACGATTGGTTACCCTCTCTTCAAACGCAGCTGCGGCACGTAGGTGCGACAGGCTTTGCGACAAGGCCCGTATATCCCGTGGCTGACAAACGGCGCGAACGTCCGCTGTTCAATGCCGACATTGCATCAATTTCTACAACGACCGGAATTGCTGATCGCGTACCACGATCACTAGCTTTGTCAAACCATGCGACTCTAGTTGCGGGATTGCTAGATGGTAAGCCATACATTCGCTCCTTATACAATGTACTGTCTTTGAAAGCAAACCACATTTTCATCGTCCGTGACGGAGGCTGGGGTGCGTGCGAGCTTCGAGCCTGCCAACCACTGTCCAATGATCGTATTACGCATTCCACGATCATTACCATCGAGCCGCTCATACACTGGGGCACCGTGACCGCGATCACCGACACGCTCGTCTGTGGCGGCAGAATCCAAGCTTTTTGCCGCGATGGTGAGAAGAGCACAGATCCTCTATGGACCTTGGCCGTGAAGCGCTTCACACCCGAACATCCTGCCACTTACTGTGCTGGTTGCCTGGAGTTGATCATGGACAATCCGTCGACTTTCCAGGTGGCTGTAGAGCAACACGAAAGGCCAACATCCACTGTCGTCAACGCTCATGCGGCTCACCTCATGGACACGAAAATCCATTTTGCGGATAAGCCAAGAGACAATTTCGATATGGTCAAGACTAGCCTTAAGCGAATTCTCAGTGATTCGAGAGACGACATTGTGGATGGCTCTCAAGCCTCTGTGAACACCTTCAAAGACAGAGATTGCATGGTATGTCGTTTCCATTTCTTGTGAATGCCACGCGGTAGCGATGTTGACCGTCGCTGCGGACATCACTACATCACTTACGCGGCCGTCTGACTACTAAATACGATACTGACTATGATACAGGCCTCGCTGCACCTCGACGGTGCCCAGAATGCACCAGATGGCAGTGAAAATGACGTCTCGCACGGGTCAAACAACGTTGAGAACAAACAAGGCGTTGTTTCGCACAACGCTACGCCATATGCGCAGAGCGCGGACAGTGAGCATTTCAACGCCTCGACAAAATACCCTGGGAATAAAAGTGCCATCAGCCGCAAGTCTCCCGAACCCTCGTCACGCTCAACTCACCCAGCTATCTCTAGCACCAATCTCCAATCTTCCGCCCCAGCAAAACAGTCACCTGCCACCATCAAGAGCAAAAGGCCTAAGACGGTCACATCCTCCAAGACACTCGATCAGCTCAGCACCAGCGTCGTTGACCCTACTCCCTCAAGGGGCACAAAGCGCAAGTTTGGTCAAGAACTAGACGCAAACAGTGTTATCAAGCCTCCCAAGAAGACATCAATCGCACCACCGAAGATGAAGCTCTCTAAGCAAGACGCGACCGGTACAAGCGACATCCGCAACTTTTTCCTCAAACCTACCGCAGACAAGGAAGCCATGGCACCAGCTACACGCAGCGCCAATTCAAAGCCCATCGACGTCGAGCGACCCGAACTCGAAGGCGAACAGAGTACCAGCTCAAGCCCACCGTCCGACGCGACCATAGCCTTAGACAAGTCGTATGTTCCCGACCAACAACCCCGAGGGCGGAGCTCAGCACGCAAGACCAAGACTAAATCAACCAACACCACCCCCCCCCCCCCGCCCGCCCCCAAGCTCTCCACAAGCCCACCCTTCGCCCCCATCCTCGCCAAGCGCGCTCCAACCCCCGCCCCCTCAGGCGTCAGCGACTACGCCTGGCACCCACACCAAGTGCGCATCCCCTCCGCCACAGAAATCATCTGCTCGTGCAGCAAAGCCGCGCGCACACCCGACGTAAAAATCGTGCAGTGCTCGAACACAGACTGCGTCGTGGGATGGTACCATTACGACTGTCTCGACAAGTCTGCGAAACTGAGTTGCAGGCATCGCACGCTGGTGTGCTCGCACTGCAGGATTGATGCGCAGTCTAGGGAGGCGGATGCGAGGAATGGGTGGAGTGTGGAGAAGATGGTTGAGGGGGAGTGTAGGTTGGTGTTTGGGGGAAGGGAGATGGTGGCTGCGATGCCGGTGCTGGGTGGGGGGTATGGGGTTGTTGATCCGTATGGATTGGATACGTTGGGTGTTGCTCCAGCATCGACTCCAGCTGCAGTCGCCAAATCGTCGCCAGGCGCTCTCGGATCCCTCAACTTGTTCGGATATGCGGCATCGGCTCCATTCATGTTGAATTATGCGTACGTGCACGGCACAGCGCACTTGCATCTGAGTCCGCCTAAGAAAGTATCGGCAGAGGAGATGTATGGAGAATATGAGGAGGAGGATTACTATGACGAAGAAGAAGAGGAGGGAGACGAGGTGGTTGGAGAAGATGAAGATATGGAGATTGAGGTCGAGGAGGATTGGGAAGATATTGCGGACGGCGCTGAGGATATGGAGGAGTAGTCGTGCTTTGGTGGAGCTATGGTGTACGACTGAGACCGTTGTGTTTGTGTAATGACGACACGGGAAGAATACTTGTATTTAGTAGCGGCGCATTGTATAGCCCGGCGACGACAACGGCGAAGAACATTATGCGCCGTCTAGCGTGTGAGAGTGATGAAATGTCGGCAGAAATAAAACATGATGAAATATCAAAACGTCCACGAAAGACATGTCGAAGATTTTACCCATCGAACCATAATTTATGATTCTACGAGGTCCGAAATCGCCGTTAATCATTTCTGCAAATGTGTACGTACCGCTAAATACCATGATATATTCCAACCCTTCATACCGTCGTAATCCTCATCCAAAGGCATCTAGTATGGCGTGTCCGCCTTCTTGATCGCGTTCCAATCCGTGGTCGATCCCGCACCCGCACCCGCACCAGACTCATGCGCATGAAGCCCATGAACAGTGTTGCTCGCGTCCGTTCCACCCAAGCCGTCACCGTACTGGCCAACATTCATCGGCAGGCCTGTGTGTGGCTCAACAACTCTACCGTCTCCCAAACCTCCGCTGCCGTACGCACTGTGGGGGTTCTCGCTATCAAGTAGATCAGTATGCGCCGGGCGAGTTGATCTGAATTGACTTACTGATATCCCGACGTCACGTTCCCACTTCCTGTCCGCGCATCTACACCGCGGTACTGAGCCTCTCCTACGGGCTCAGTAATGCCGACGTGCTTCCCGTCTCCTCCAGACATCGTTCCCATCTCATGGTGCTCCAACGCTTCACGCGCCGGGTGACCCTTGGGTGGGTCCTTGTGCAACTTGTTCTTGCCCTTCCAGCGCGGACTATCTGGGTTGGTGCTCTCGTAGTCATCATGCGAATACCTCTTGTTATCAACACTGCGACGCACTTCCTCAGACTGGCGGGGCGAGTATTCTCCAGACGAGTGCTCTTTCTTGGACTTGTCACGATGCAAGAAGCCGAGGATACCGTGCTTCTTCTCGGGCGTGTCGGATTCTTTGTCGAGGCGCTTAGCCTCCTTTTCGCGTTCTTTTTCGAGGCGTTGAGCTTCCTTCTCGCGCTCTTTCTCAAGGCGATGGGCTTCCTTTTCGGCCTCTTTGTCGTGCTTGTCGTGTGCGACGACAGCTTTGTCGTGCTTGTTCTGCTCCTTTTCGTGCTTGTGAGCCTCCTTGTCGAGCTTCTTCTGCTCCTTGTCGTGCGCGTGCTGCTGTTCCTTCAGAAGTTCCTGTCGCTCCTTCTCCATGCGTTCAGCGTCTTGACTCGGTGAGTATGCTGCATATCCTACTCCGCCGGCAACGGCGGCTCCAGTTCCGAGGAGAGCGGCGTCGCGCTTGTGGTGATCAGTGTTCTGGGGAGCTTGGGTCGTGTTGTATGATTGCTGCGTTGCTCCAGGCGCGGTGTTGTAGGTATTTTGTGGCGCGATGGCACCTTGAGTAGGATAACCTGAGGAGCTCGCTTCATGAGCTTCGTGGCCAAAAGCACCCTGCGTTGGATGCGATTGCGTCACTGATCCCGGCTGAGTCGACAGAGGCTGACTTGAAGTAGCCGGCATTTGAGTGTTGTCAGCATGCCTTGTACCTGCGTAAGTTGCACCTCCGAGTGCTCCTACGCCCAAGGCGGCTCCTGAACCAAGAGCAACATTACGTCCGGTGTTGTCATGATCGTACTGGCCTTGGCTCGAAGCAGTGTTGGGAGCGTGAGTGCTCGTGACGTTGGGGTCGTACCGCTGCTCATTCATCGAAGCACTGGGCTGAGTGCTTGGGTGGCTCCCGTATGTATTCGCGGCCTCGTAGGCTCCATAGCCAGCAGCTCCGGTTCCGCCAACGACTGCAGCATCTCGGCTATAGTGGTGTTGAGATTTCTCATCAACCTTGGGATCCATGCGGTTCAAAGTGTCTGACTGATGTGGCCCAGTTGTAGTGTGGCCCTTTTGCTTCGCTGGATCAGGCTGTACGCGAGGGTCCAGAACATTAGCGACATTGCTGGGGTGTGGTCCGATAGTCCGGGACGCAGGATCCTCGATTGTAGATCCGATGTTGTGATGGACTTGCTGGCTTGGATCCGGCTGAACGCGTGGGTCAACAACATTCGCCGTGTTGCTTGAGTGTGGACCAATGGTACTAGAAGCTGGTCCGGTGCTCGCCTTGTCATCACGCTGGCCGGCATGTGCGAGTCCACCAGCTGTAGCGAGGCCCGCTCCGGCTAAGCCTGCGTCACGACCATAGTGATGATCTTTGTCGTGCTGTTGAGTCAAAGGAGACGTGGTAGACGAGGTGTTCGTAGATTCGTGTGGCCTGGTGTCCGCGACGGGCGCTGGCGCGCCCACAGCACCGTAAAATGGGGTACCCTGTACAGTCTTCGGGCCATGATACGTGTCGAACGGCGTGTCTGATGTGCTAGCGGCAGTAGTTCCCGTAAGTGGTGCTCCTCCTGCGACCGAAGATTGCAGTTGATCTGTCGTCGTGGAATGAGGGGCTGTGGACGTAGAGTGAGGAACTATAGTCGCAGAATGGGGAGCTGTAGTCGTAGATCCAGACAGAGGCGCAGACGTAGGAGCAGTCTCTTGAGAACGAGCAGTTGTCATCGAAAGCGGTGCATTGCTGGACCCAGTGGCAGTGTCTTGCGGCAAAACCGCAGTTCCTGTACCCGGCGTATCATTGCGCTGCATTTCGTGACGAGCCAGAGCCGCGCCACCAATTCCGCCGGCACCAGCACCCGCCAACGCCGCATCGCGACCGTGGTGACTCTCAGGCTCCGCCTGCTTAGTCGTAGTTTTTTCGTTGTCCGTGGTATTTGAGCTGTCGTTCTTCACGCGAGGATCGAGCCTGTTGAGCAGAGAGCTCTTGTGGGGCCCAATCGTCGTCTTCTCCGACTTATCGTCGTGATGAGTCTCGTGAGAAGTCAACGGTGCCGCAGCAAGGTTCGAAGTAGGCGAAGTGTGTTGCGCGCTAGCAGCTTGTGGGTCGTATCGCTGTTCCTCTGCCTTCGCTTGCGACCCCAGAACGCGTGGGTCAAGCTGTGTGGACGAGTAAGGGCTCGACTCTTTCTGCGAGACGTTGCTGTCGGTCGTACTTGGCGCTTTGTGGTCTCGTGTGGCGGCGTATCCCAGACCAGCAGCTCCTGCGCCGACTCCGCCAGCAATTGCGGCATTGCGGCCATGGTGATGATCGTCATGGGTTTCGGAGCGAGGTGTTGGGTCCTCGAGGCTGCCAGTGTGGCGTAGCTCATGTTGACCCGGATCCACACCAGTCGCCGTACCAGTGCCAGTAGTACCGGCGGTTGGCGAATGCCCATGCCCATGCGATCCAGCAAACTCATGTGGTCGATCAAGATGCTCAGGGTGTATGCCCTTATGAGCTTCGTAAACTGGTCCATCGACACCTGGTTGCGGCACCACCTGATCCCTATAGAACAAGAATGTCTTAGAATCATCAGGAGTTGGCGACGGGAACGACCCAGGGATGTGGCGATGAGACTCTGAGCGTTGGCCAGACGGACGCTGTTCAGCCAGAATGCCAGCATTGAGTGGCTGCGCGGATACGCCCGATGCAGAGACTGGTGCGCTGCTACCGAAAGAGGTGTCGTGGCTTCCGGTGCCTTGCGTCTGGGCGGGTGGAGGCATACCAGCCGATCTTGACGCCGCAGCAGTGGCAGCAGCTAGAGCCTCGGGGTGTATGTTCTGGGTCGTAGAGCTGCTTGTTGGGTGCTGGGGGATCGTTAGCAAATCGCTTGCGCAGCAATACGAGATGTTCGAGCCATTGCAATAGATAGTCCTGACTGTACTCGCATATTGGGAACTCGAAACTTACTGTGCTTGATCCAGCTAATGACTCATCGCCATACGTAGCCTCCCTTGTCTCCAGACCCTGCACATGAGTATCACGCTGATGCGACTGTGAAAATGCCCCAGCAGTTCCGACAGCAGCGGCAGCAGCAGCAGCTCCGGCCAGACCTTCACGACCATGACCATCATGCACACCGACCCCTTTCTCTTTTGTACCAGGCTCGCGGGAGCTGGTGGTGGGGTGATGAGATGAAGAAGTCCCATCTATCGGCTGAGTACTGGTCGATTGATGAAGTGGATTGTGGTGGGTTGTGGTGGTCGTAGTGGTAGTGTGCGTGGAGGTAGGGTTGTGCTTCGGCGCAACACCGCCAGCGAGAGGGAACGAGCGATCTGTGTCATTGGTGTAGCTCTCTTGGCGCAGGGACTGGTCGAGAGGCTGGCGCGAAGTCGAGCTTTGACCAGTGGTGTTGTGAGTGTTGTCACCTGTTGCGGTTCCTGGGACTTGGTTCATGTCAGATATTGAAGCTATACAGGATCTACTAAGGCAAGGTAGCTACGTACGCGGGAGTGCCTGCTTGAGGGTACTGGGCTGATGGGATGTGTTTGCCGTTGTGGGACCATGGCCTGTAGTTCCTTCACCAACGATCTGGCTGCGGTTCAATCCTGATTTCTGATTGTGCGATGGCAGCGCTGCGTGTTCTTGACGTTCGCCTGCGCCAAAGCCGATGATGCCACTCTTGATAGATGCTTCGCTCATCCCCTCGTGTGTGTGACCTGCTCCTCTAGGGTTTACATCTGGGCGTACGCTATCTCCAGCGATTGTGCTTTGACCACCGGTGGGTCCGCCTATGCTGCTCTGTTGGCTTTGTCCGAGAGGAGCAGAGGGAGTGGCCCGTCCAGCTGAGAATGAGGGATCGGTCGAGCCAGGCTGTGTGGAAGAAGTGCCCTTCATGGAGTCGTGGATTGGGGTTTGGCTAGAAAGGTCAGACTTTGTCTTCCATCTTGTATATTAAAGTTGCGTACCTGTCCTGATGAGCCCCAGTAGATGAGATCTGCGCATCGTGCGCCTCATCCTCCTTCTTGTGTCCACCCCTAGGAATTGTGAGCAGTGTTTGACTCCGCCAAGGGTAATGCCTACAGGATGCTCTTGATCTTCTCCATTCTGTGTTGGTCTCTAGACCTTCTTGGACCAGATGTAAAGAGTAAGCTGGCCTTGTAAAAGTATCACAACCTCACTTCATAAGTAAACACACTCTGTACAAAGCAAGGCAGAGCTCATTGTGGTAGCTGAAGACCATGACGACATATTTGGGGTAGCGGGCGCAAACGCTAGTCTGTGGAGGGGCACAGTGGACGTGTGCTTGTACAAAAGGAAACATTCTGTCCAATTGCAGCGCGTGTACCTCTTCCAGGCCTCGATCAGTGGGCGTTTTGGTAGACCATTGTAGACAAAGCGCTCTAGTCATCCGCGGGATCGACGACTTCCTTGGAGCCCATCACGAACATGAAGCTCGAAGGAGCTCGTCTGGAGCGGGGTCATTAATTGTAAGAAAACCTGGCATGAGATGGGGAGGGTGGGAAGTCTACAAGTCAGTAGTTGTATGGAAGTGTAGCTATGGTTGATAAAGTTCTGCGAGGACATCCAGCCCTCGGTTTAGAGTACCGATAGTAGTCGTACCGTCTGAATTCTTATCAGCATGTAGAGGGTGGATAGAATGATCTCAGACTACCCCACTCCTTTGAGCAATATTGCGCTGCATACTTCAGGCGTCCAGCATCATCACTATCAAAGCGGCAGCATCCTCCATTTCATCGTCAGAGCTGCCTCTCTGAACATGAGGTGCGGATGAAGGTCCGCCCCTGGGTCAATAGCGTGCGAGTATCTGATGCACGTGTGAAAAAGAGCAGCTCTTACCGACAGGAAGCTCAAAACTTGTCGGCGCCGTTCGTGTCCGCCCAGTACTCGCTTCTGACCAGGCGAACAGGGCCCGAGAGCCAGCCAATTGGTGGTGCAGGTGAGGATTTGCGGGATTTAAGAGTGGCGATGACATGCTGCCTCCACGTCCTCGGCACGCGCTAACACGAGATTCTGGGCAACTCCACAACTCCAAGCGCTCGGCCGACGATTATTGCGCCTTTGGTCGCGCTTCTCGCGCTGTTCCAGAAGATTTCTTATGCAGGCAAGGTTCAGGTGTGCAGCTCAACGCAACCACAACCCTGAAGTTTGGCTGGGCTGCTGACGGTCATCGGACCCTCGTTATTGAGCGAGGTCCAACAAGACAACAAAGAACACAAAGGACGTTCGCATCGAGGCTCCCACGACAGACAAGCGCAAGCTTTGGCGTCCCCGACTTTTACTCTAGCCGCTGGACATGCCAACCGTTTCAGCCGCGCCCAATATCCAACTGCATGCGCTCTGCCCCAGCTACCCCAGGCTCACTCTGTCTCCCAAGCCTGAGGAGGTTACCGTTTCGGACTCGGAGACGCAACCCACCGTGCATGCTTCATCCTGCACGACCCACCTTTACATCAACCTTATACCCGTGCGTGTGCCCCGTCCTATCAGCCTCACTCGACATCATATTGGCCGACTTCCTCCTGCCATTTACGCCTTCTCTCCTTGACCTATCGACCGCCGCCCTGCACCTGACTTCCTAATTTCCCATCGCCAATATTGTTACCTGCATCATATCTCGACTACACAAACATTCACTATGCCGGGACACCTGCGCACCCGCTTACGGCGGGCCTTGACCGGGTCTGAAAATGGCCCTCTTATCAGCAAAATCAAGAATAAAGGCGCCAAAACACCCGAGGCGGACGACGACTACTACAAGCCAGGCGAGAAGATGCCGCCGATGAAATACCGGCGCGCAGTGGATCCGGAGCACAAGAAGAAACTCGAGGCCTTTAGTTTCAGCACAGCATGGCGCCGACGCAGCCACACCAGCCTGTACTCGCCAATGGGCAGCCGCCTACCGAGTCGACGCAACAGCTGCAGGAGCAGGCGCAGTCGCAGCCGTAGCATGGCGAGGAGTCGGCGGTCGAGTTTCTCGACATCGAGCGAATTCGACCAGGAGGAGTGGGTGGACAGCGGCATTGGCGCAAGCATTGCAGGCGACGATCGGCCTGCAAACATCCGGGAGGCAAGCGACGACGAGGGCGATGTTCTTAATGGTGTGTTTCTATGCATTGTCGGAGTATGTGTCTTATCGCCATAACTAACATCCTCGCGCAGTTGGCCTCTCTCGAAACCCCACTGAAGACCCGCGCGATGCTAAGAACCGCAAGCAGTCCGTGGGCCACCGCCGGTCGAGCTCCACCAAGCAAGCCTCACGCCCTGCCACCGCATCCGACCACACGACGCGCCGCCCGTCCCAGCCATTTTCCGCCGAAGACCTCGAGCTCGCGCTGCAGAAATCGCATCTCGAAGCCACCACCGAGGAGTCGGACAAGAGCAGCGGCACCACACCCTTCGACGAATACGACGAGCCAAGCCCATTCCTGCGCCCGCGTGGTGGCTCCATCTACGTGCCCTACGACGGCCAAGGCACACCGCCCAAGCTGCCCTTCTGGGGCAACGCATACCCCGACGACGAGAACGCATCGCTGTTCATACGCCGCGAGTCCATCTTCCTCTCGCCAGAAGAATCGGAATCGTGCACACCCCAATACGAGCGCCGCCAGTCTGTCTTTGCGCCCAGCGAAGGATGCGACCCCGCACGCCGCGCCTCCATTTTCGTCCCTACTGAAGCAGCACCTTGCGAATGCCCACCCCAGAAGGAAAACGAGATCAAGCGCAAACCTCAGCCGTGCTGTCCTAGTGACGCCATTGCTGCAATTCTTGCGCGCAAAGACCCTACGTTCTAATTGCATTGCATCTGCATCTGCATATTCCTTCACTTCTCACCTGTTCATACTTCAAGCATACCCTTTGGCTTGTACATAACTCATGCCCTGCATTATTGGCGTTACATAGCTCATGCCCTGCATTATTGGCGTTCGGTATAGTTGTCCTATCGATGTAAGAGTCCTCTGATGACTCCATCTCGTTGTTTGGTTCCATGTTGCATACGGGCGGCATTGTTCTCATAGACATTTTGCATACTCTCATTGTTCCTTCCTTCTTCGGAACAACTAGTGCTTTTTCCCGTTGGTCATAAATGTATTGTCGCAGTCTCGTTGTCTACTTTGTAATATTCCGTTTCATCATAGCATCGCATTCGCCTTTCGCTTCGGCGGAGGGTCGGCATAGTAGCAACAGTAATCCACCACTGCACGCCTCGCCTCGCTCATAACTCTGCCCCGAGACCGAAATGGCCGTGCACACCCTCACTCACTCAACATGATCAGCATTTCGCGCCGCAAAATCTCCTAATCCATCGCCCATTTCACATCTCACCAATCTGATGGTTACACGACATGCCATGCCACGAACGTGCGCGCGCGGCACATTGCGTCTTCGCTGCACATCACCCACCCGGCACAGGTTGCCTTGTTTCTTGTCGCGTGGGGGCTGTCATGAATCGGCCGAAACTTTACATAATTAGCATGCGTAACCAGCGCAGGGCTGGACGTGGAAGTGCCGGGGGTGTGGGTCGGTGATGATGATAATGATGGCTGGGGGTGCGGCTCTGGCGGGGCGGGTGGGTTGCTGGATGGGGGAAGGCGGTAGTGGGGAGCAGTTTGGGATGGGATGGGGAAATGGAAGGTGGTGGACAACGAGACATTGAGTTTTGGTTAAAGTGCGGTGTGCGTGATGTGATGCGAGCGGATTCAGGCAGTGTCTTTTGTGCGGTATGTGAGTCTTTGGAAGGATTTGATCTGATCCGTGGTTGTTGCTGCTGAAGCTTCTATGAACGTGTAGGTACTGCTTAAGCTTTGCCGTCTGCCACAAGCGAACCACCATGGACATCTCCATCGTTCAGCGAAGTGACGGTCATCACTGTACATTCGGCGCGCACGAGCGACCATTTGATTTTCTCGCAAGCCTCGCAGTCGCCTACTCATCCTCAGCGCTTGCAACCGAACGTAGTACACTCTTCTAATTTCGCCGCTTCGAAATCACCTCTATCGACGACTCATCTCTCCCAAAAGCGCGACTGTACCACACCGCTCAAACCAACACAACGCTTTCCTCCCCCACACCCTCAAAGCAACTCAGTCTCAAACACCACACCCTCCCCACTCTCCTATACACATCCCCCTCCCCCCCCCACACGCACAACCGCAATCCCAACCCCACAAACCGGCCGCTCCACTCGCCCATGATCAGTACACATCGCATCGCTATACAACGCAACGCATCGCACCACCTTGAGCTCCCTGCCCTCGTCCGGAACATCGAATCGCATTTCCCCGACGCACTTCCCGCGCTGCGTCTCCGCAGGCGAGTGCAGGAAGTAATGCGACGCCGCGTCGTACCAGTCTAGAATCAAGTCAACGACAGGCGCACGCACGTGTAATTCTGCGGCCGCCAGGGGCCCAAAGGGATCTGGAGTGGCTAGCTGAATGGCGTAGTTGTCGATTGATACCGTGGTACCCGGTTCGTGCACCGCGCTGTCTGGCCCGTCAAGATTATCGTCGTTGAAGTGTATTATGCAGCCTACAATACTTGTCCACGACCAGCTGGGCGCAATATACGTCTCATGCCGCCTTGCATCACCATACTTCTCACCGCACCACGCCAGACCCGCGCGTAAATGCGAGGACCACATGCCCACTACGTACTCTTCCTTCTCGGGCAAATACGGTACGACGCTCTGTGCCAGGCCGGACAGCGCGGGGAATGTATCCGTGTAGTCTGTGAGTTTACGCGTGGTGTAGGATGTGAGTGTGTGGTGCCATTGCGAGTGAGCGTGCAGCGAGGAAAGCACGTCGAGGGGGCGCGCGGACGGGCGTTGTATGGGTGTGGATACGCTGGGCAGGCCTTGGGTGTGTTTGGATGAGGTGCATTCCCAGAGGACTTGGGTGGGCGTGAAGTGGAGGATACGGGGGAACATTTCTCGTTCTTGGAGACACCTTTTTTGGGTGTTTAGTGAGTTTCTGCAAACTAATTGTGTGGGTATAGGTGCGATTTTTTTACACGTACCAGCCACGCTGTTCTAACGGGCTCTCTTCGATTGCAGTGTGCCCCGAGATTTGTTCTTTGACTGCTCTTACTTTTCTCGGGGATCCAGTTTCGTCACGAATTTCGAACTCGACTACGTTGTTTTCGGTGCCTTGACAGCGGAAGAGGCCGAGCTCATCTGTGTCTTGCACGTCTGCGGATATAGTGCAGTGTGAGAATCGGTAGATTTTGCTCATCAGTGGGGCCTCGTGATCGAAGTCTTCCTTGGAGCCTTGCAGAATGCACAGGCTATCGATCCAGAGATAGAGTATGTTCAATTTGTGCGTAGCTTCGATGACGTGGAGGAAATGGAGTAGTAATGCTGAAGCAGACAGAGCCTGGAGCCGTGAAGCGAAGTTCTTTGTCGTGGTGGAAGCTGCGGCTGTGGAGCCGGATGTCCAGCGGTGGCTGAGTGTCGTGTATAGTGGAGGCTTACTGTGAGTTTGATCGATATTCTTACTTTCGACCAGTCTCACCATACGGTCTTTGTGCCAACTCGTCACGTCGATGAGCCTCGATGGAAGGAACCATTCTCCACGATCTACAGCACAACTGGCGTGACCTTGTGTACACTCTCTAAGCCACGATTCAATCTGTATAAAAGTCGCAGCTGACCCGGTACTCCCAAGAAGCGTCTCACGTTTCCCTGCCAACGTCAGCATCCCGCAAATCACTACATCCTAGCCTTCCTACCTTCAAAAGGCTCAACACACCAATGAAAGTCCGCAAACAATCGCAGTGGTCTCTCAATATCCTTTGGGTACGGCTCATCTATTTGAGCTCTCATGCTGTCCCCATCGGAGCCAAAGAGATAAATCACACTGGGCTGTGGAATGGATATCTTGCTTATTCCAAGCTGTTTCCAGAAAAACATGCAAAAGGGACATCCTTGGAGAGCGCTGTCTCGCAGGGTGATGAGAGATCGATGCCAGCATTTTCCTTGGTAGCGGCCATGTGGTCGAGGCGATGTTGAGCTGGGTTTGAAGAGGGCGAGGGGTAAGCCTTTTTCGCAGATTTTGCACAAATGTTTTTTCTCGACGACGGATAGGTCGACAATTTGTTCTAGTTCGAGGGGCGCGGGCTTCTCGTTTGTAGCCACTTCGATGAGTTTGGTGACTTCGGGATTCCCTCCTTCTGCAGCAGATTGTGCAACTGTTGTTACGTCATAGGTTGTAGCATAGATGT
>Ga0265780_10001391_pt1 | contig 34056 bp, 20 predicted proteins | sample P1T30metagenome_FD_192432 | JGI IMG/M metagenome (GOLD analysis project Ga0265780, IMG submission 192432) | Plant litter microbial communities from East Loma Ridge, Irvine, California - P1 T30 | ecosystem: Environmental > Terrestrial > Plant litter > Unclassified | place: USA: California...
CACCAACCTGGCCTTTACCGGCCAGCCCGAGGTCGTCAATGCCGCCAAGATGGCGATCCTGGCGGCTTCGCTGATGGCCGGCATCCTGGGCTTTATCTGGCTCAAGCTGCTGGGCGCGCCGGCCCCGGGCGACGTTGACCCCGACACCATGGACTTCGACGACGGCCAGCCCGACACCCCCTTGCATCGGGCGCGATGAACAACATCCTGCATCCGGCGCGCATCGTCGTCGTCCTGTTCGCCCTGGCGATCCTGGCCGGCACGCTGCTGCTGATGCTGCCGCTGGCCAGCGCCGGCGGCCAGGGCGCGCCGCTGATGGTGGCCTTTTTTACGTCGGTGTCGGCGATCTGCGTCAACGGCCTGGTAGTGGTCGATACCGGCAGCTACTGGTCGGGCTTCGGCCAGGCCACGATCATGGCGCTGTTCCAGCTCGGCGGCTTCGGCATGATGACCGCCGCCACCCTGCTCGGCCTGATGGTCAACCGCTCGGCGCGCCTGCGCACGCGCCTGATCACGCAAACGGAAACCCGCTCGCTCGGCATGGGCGACATCGTCAGCGTGACGCGTATCGTGCTGGCGGTGACGGTCACGCTGCAGGTGGCGCTGGCGGCCATCCTGCTGGCGCGGCTGCACTTCGGCTATGAGCTGGAATGGCGCGAATCGGTCTGGAGCGCCGTGTTCCACGCCGTCTCGGCCTTCAACAACGCCGGCTTCGCGCTGCACGCCGACGGCCTCACGCGCTATGCGGGCGACGCCCTGGTGCTGGTGCCGATCATGGTCGCGATCGTGGTCGGCGGCATCGGCTTCCCGGTGCTGCACGACCTGCGCCACCGCCTGCGCGACCCGCGCCACTGGTCGCTGCACACCAAGCTCACCCTGGTCGGCAGCCTGATACTGCTGCTGGGCGGCTGCGTCGCCATCCTGCTGTTCGAGTGGAATAACGCATCCACCCTGGGCCCGATGGCGTGGGACGACAAGCTGCTCAACAGCATGTTCATCTCGGCGGCGGCGCGCACCGCCGGCTTCAACACGGTCGACATCGGCGCGCTGGCGCCCGAGAGCTGGGCCCTGCACTACCTCTTGATGTTCATCGGCGGCGGCAGCGCCGGCACCGCCGGCGGGGTCAAGGTGGGCACCATCATGATCCTGGCGCTGCTGGTGATCGCCGAGGCGCGCGGCCACACCGATACCGAGGCCTTCGGCCGCCGGGTGGCGGTCTCGGCCCAGCGCCAGGCGGTGACGGTGCTGGTGCTGGGCAGCGTGATCGTTGCCTTCGGCACCGTGCTGCTGCTGGGGATCACGCATTTCCCGACCGACCAGGTGATTTTCGAGGTCATCGCGGCGTTCGGCAGCGCTGGCCTGTCCACCGGCATCACGGCCGAGCTGCCGGCAAGCGGCCAGCTGGTGCTGGCCGCACTCATGTTCATCGGCAGGGTGGGCACCATCACCTTCGCGACCTCGCTGGTGCTCGGCGAACGGCGCATGCCCTATCGTTATCCGGAGGACCATCCAATTGTTGGGTAGAATTTTCACAGAACAGTTCGCCTTTTCGTCGGGCGACAGCGTGGTCGTGATCGGCCTGGGCCGCTTTGGCGGCGCGGTGGCGCAATCCCTGATGCACCTGGGTCACGACGTCATGGGCATCGACCAGCGCGAAGACCTGGTGCAGCTCTGGAGCGAGCGGCTGACGCACGCCGTACAGGCCGACTCGACCAACGAGAACGTCATGCTGCAGCTGGGCGTGGCCGACTTCTCGCATGCGATCGTGGCGATCGGCTCCGACCTGGCGGCCAGCCTGATGACCCTGATGGTGCTGACCGAGCTGGGCATCAAGGATATCTGGGTCAAGGCCATGACGCAGGAACACGGCCAGATCGCGCAGCGCATCGGCGCCCACCATGTGGTCTACCCCGAGGCCGATATGGGCGCCCGGGTCGCGCACCTGATCACCGGGCGCATGATGGACTTCATCGAATTCGAGGACGGCTTCGCGATTGCCAAGATCAACGCGCCGGTGGAGACCCACCATATCACCCTGGCCGAAGCGCATGTGCGCTCGCGCTTTGGCGTGACCGTGGTCGGGATCAAGCGGGTGAACGAGGATTTCGAGCATGCGCTGCCCGAGACGCGCATCCTGCCGGCGGATTTATTGATCGTGTCGGGGCCGACCAAGAAGATCGAGTTGTTTGCGGGTGGGGACAAGAAGGGGCGCAAGCGCTGAGCCGCAACGCCCGGCCTCAAGAGATCGCGGCTTTAGTCCCAGGCACCCAACCCGTAGAACAAAATCGGGGTCGCGCCATACGCCGTTGGCCGACAAGCTGCCGGATCCCGCTGCCCCGGCCAGCGACTCCCGCCCGATCCGGACCGGCCGTTGGCGCGTCTGTTAGGGGGTACGCTCTGCGTCGGGGCGCCATGAACTAATCCCCAACGGCGCCATCACCAATGGGCGCAGTAATGAAGCGGCCTACAGGCTGTCGAGAACAGGTCCTGCATACCCGATGAATTCGATCAGTTCAAATTTTGCTCCTACTTCAATGATGTTGCATAGCACTCACCGTGACATTCTGACCGTTCAGAACAGTTCCTCTTTATGCAACGAAGTACTGCAGTGTCGCGGCAATTCAAATTTTCACTATTTCAAAATCGAAACAAAATTGGTATATTAGCGGGTTATATCGGCGATTTTGTGTCGTTTTTGCGTAAATACGCAACGCACGATTGAATACATTTCATGAAGATGAAACAATTCGAGAGTTTGTTGAAGCACTAGCTCTGTAGAATCCTAAGATTGCGCACTGCACCATGGAAATTAAATGTGGCAGTGGGGCTCACGATTGTGTGGGCTTGAAATTGGCTTTCAATCGAGCCCTAGCAATACTAGCGAGACTCGTGCCGAACTCTTCAATATGCGCCGACTCACGACGTTGAATCGGGAACCCGTTCCCCAGTCACGACAGGCCTGCCAAATACAAGGTGCGCAAGCAAGGTCCACAGGCGAAGCTTGTGTATCTGAAGTGTCCGGTCATGCCGGGAAATTTTGATCCTTTTAGGAGTTTAATAATGTACGAAAGCAACGCCCAAGCAGTTGGCGACGCGCTGAAAGCAGCGTCGACCGAAGTGTTCAATGATGAGACTATTGCTCAGATCCTGGCACTCGTCACCACGTCCACCGATTCGGAAATCACGGTCGAGACCGTCACCGCTACCAACAACGGTACGGTAGAAGCTCCTGCTGGCACCGAACTCCTGTTCGTCAACGTCGGCAATTCCGGCAACACTGTCAATGTAACGGGCGATGCTTCGGTCATCATGTTCCAAGGCTCGGGTGGCGTGGACGCTTCGATCGGTAACGTCTCGACCGCTGAAGGCGGTTCGTCGGCGGCTACCGTTGCAGGCGATGAGATCGAACGCTTCGTCGTTGGTACTGAAGCTGCAGATACGATCACCATCGTTGACAGCAAGAACACCCAGATCATCGCTGGAGACGGCGACGTCATCAATGCTGGCACCGGCCACACGATCGTTCGCGCAGCGCAAGGCGACAGTACCGTGAACGGTGGCGGCAATACCGTGGTCCATGCAGCTGGCGATGAAGAAGACTTCACCGTGAGCGTGGCAGATGGCGCAGCAACCATCACCAACGCTTCGACCGGCGTGTCGGTTACCCTGAATGACGTGAACCTGGTTGAGCTGGACGACGGTGATGCGCTGGTCTTCGCGGACAATGAAGATGAAGCTGCCGTGGCGAATCTGTACCACGCTGTGTTCGGCCGTAATGCTGACTACAGCGGTCTGGACTTCTGGTATGACCGCGTCGAAGATGGCATTTCGATGCAGCGCATTGCTCAGGCCTTCCTGGATTCGGAAGAGTACACCGGTGACACGCAGACCAACGCGCAGTTCCTGGATGCGCTGTACGACAACCTGCTGGACCGCGATGGCGATGCAACCGGCACCACCTTCTGGACCACCCAGCTTGAAAGCGGCGTGTCGCGCGCTGACGTGCTGGTCGCCTTCGCCCAAGCTTCGGTCGATGGCACCGAAGTGGACGTCGTTGGCTCGGTCACGATCCTCGATCCAAACGCGTAATCTGTAGCACTATGCAACACCCAAAAGGGGGCCCTGCCCCCTTTTTCCTCTCTATGTGCACGTCCCGCTTGCGGGACGATGCACTCCTGACGCGAGCTGTGGAGTTATTCGCCGCAGGACAGCATGCAGATGCACTGCTGGCCGCCGAGTATGTATGCCGCCGCTTGCCGTTAAATCGAATTCCTGCCATTTTGCGCGCCAAGATATTGCAGACGGGCTATCCATATATGGCAGCCCGCGCCTGGCACGCCGCATGGCTTAGCGAACCTGAAAATCCGTTGCTGCAGGACGTCATGCTGCAGAGTTGGCTTAAGGATGGCGGGCGGGCCGATGTTGCCAGCCTAGGACCTGCATTTCTCCCAGCACGCTGCCGTTCCGGTCGCCATGCTGCACTGTTATCGATCCTTCATGCCGCGGGTGTCATCCACACCGGTGCCTGTTGGAAAGAAGCAGATGCTATCGAGGTGATGGTATTCCTGAAGCATTCTGGCGATACCATACCGCGCGCCACGCTCATACTGTCGGACGAAACCACCGAGTATCAGTTTGAGGTCCCCGGCGACGGCAGTTGTGTACGGATATCGCCACCGCGACCTGGTGCAGTCTGGTCAATCACTCTGCAACAGCCCGATGGCCGCAAACAATTGCTGCCAGGCTCCCCTTTGGCCTTTTACGAGGCGCCGACTGTTCGCCCCAGTGCAAACCCGGCGCGCGAGGAGCACATGAATGGAATGCGGCCGGTGTCTATCGTGGTGCCGGTCTATCGAGAGCTCGCGCTGGTACGCGCCTGTATCGAAAGCGTAAAAGCCAGTCTTCCACTAAACCGTACTCCGGCCCGGATTGTGGTGGTGGACGACTGCAGCCCTGAGCCGGCATTATCAGCCTGGCTTGACAAGCAAGCTGCCGCTGGCTCGATCACGCTGATGCGCAATGCCTGCAATCTAGGCTTCATCGAAACCACGAACCGCGGGATGCGTGCCTTCTCCGACCACGATGTAGTGTTGCTGAACGCCGACACCCAGGTCCATGGTGATTGGATCGACCGCTTGGCGCAAGCCTTGTACGCGACCGGAGATGTGGCGTCGGTTACGCCATGGACCAATAATGGTGAGATCAGCAGTTTTCCGGTGATGGGCCAAGCTGCCCCAGCGCCGGATATGCGCGAACTCGCGCTGCTCGACCAGATAGCGGCAAAGGTACGCGCTGCGCCCGGTGGCGCCGATATCGAACTGCCATCCTGCTGTGGCTTCACGATGTTGATCCGTCGCTCAGTGCTCGACGCCATCGGGATGCTTGACGGTACTGCGCTGATCCGTGGTTACGGCGAAGAAGTTGACTGGTGCATGCGCGCCCGCGTGGCAGGTTGGCGCCACCTCCAGGCCACGGGGGTTTTCGTGACCCATGAAGGAACGGTATCGTTCCGGGCCGAAAAGACACTACGTGTGGCGCAAAATCGAGGCCAGCTGGTTGCACGCTATCCCTCGTACTATCAAGAGTTTTCGACATTTCATCGTGACGACCCGCTGGCCAACGCTCGCGCCGCGCTGCGCGCCGCACTGGAACAGTCCGACGCAGCCAAATGGCTGCGCAAGGCCGATACGGCCCAACCCACTGGCGCGCTCCCGAATACTATCGCGAAGAAGCCGCTGCCGGCTACGCTTTCACCATTGCGCGCGTCCTGCCAGCGTATCGCTGTCTGGAATCACGACCTGACCACCCCTGGAGCCATGCATATTCTTGCGCTCGCAAGGCTTCTCGCGAGCCGGCCCCAACTCAATTTACGCCTCTTGGTGATTGGAGATGGTGGCGATGCGTTATGGCGAACAGGCGTGGTCGATCACGTCCCGAATATCCGGGGCGACGCCCTACCCTTGCTGGATGACCTGCATCTGCTGCAAGCAGCAGGTTGCCGTACCATTTTGACCGATACCCCTGCAGGCCTGCCCGCCAAGCTGCGGCCGGTTTTGCTTGATGAGCATTTCGATGCCCGGGCCTGGTTGGCAGGGTGGAGCAAGTCCAATGCGGGTATCAAAGCCGCCTGACCGTTTTGCATGCTGAAGATTCTTGATGACCGATTCACTCTCCCCTACCCAGGCTGCGGTTTCGCCTCCCAATACGCGCTGGCATGGCGCAGTCGAAGGACTGTATAACGGGCAGTTATTCGGCTGGGCGTTCGACAGCACACGTCCCGATGCACGAGTGGTGCTCGAAATCTGCCTTGACGGATATCCCTGCATGAGTGTCGTCGCCGATGTCGCACGTACCGACCTGGCAATGCCGATCCAGACGGTGGCTGTACAAGCCGACGTATGCCACGGTTTCGTTGCCGACGTGGGCCACCTTCCCGAAGGTGCCAAGGGCGTTCTTACCTGCCGCATTGCGAATACCGATGTCATGCTGGCCGGCGCAGTACGCCGGGCAGCGCCCAGCGGCCCCCCCGCAGCTGCCGTCAGCACGGTGTTCGGCGACGGCGGCCTGCGCCTGCAAGGTTGGGTGCTCGATCCTGCCGACTCGAAACGTTTCCTGCGCGTCCGTGCCTTCGTTGGGAAGGACATGGTGGCCGAAGCTGTCGCCAACATCATCCACCCGTTCCAGCGCGCCTACATCAATGGCGCACACGGTTTCGAACTGGCGCTGCCGCCGTCCCTTGCGGACGGACGGCCACATAGTATTCGTCTGGTAGATGAGGATGGCCGGGAAATCAATGGCAGCCCGGCCACGGTATGCTGTGCTCTCGATGGGCTGACGGGATTGCTGCCTCAGGGTACAGATGAGCTTCTGCATAGCGTCGCCGATTATTATGAGCGACTCGTTCCTCGCAGCCTGCCGCTCAGCTTCTGGCCTGAGTGGTCGGCACACTTCGATGGCGCATTTCCACCGCCACTCCCTTCGTCCGTCGCCACGTTGAAGATCGGCGTCCTCATCGCTGGCGAGGCCGAAACGGAGCAGGCCCGACGCAGTGCGAAAAGCCTTGAATCGGGCGGCCTTGACGTTCAAGTTTTCTCTGGCACATCGTTCACCGCCATCCTCGACGAGGCATTGTCCGCCGGATGCGATGCGATTGCCAGCGTGCGCCCTGGCGACACGCTAGCGCCATATGCACTCATGTACGCTCTGGAAGGCTTTACGCTGCCGCAGGCGCAAGTGATCTACACCGACAGCGAACAGGACGGAGAGCCATGGTTCAAACCAGCCTGGGACCTCGACTATGCGCTCGCAAGCGACTATCCACTCGATCTTCTCCTCGTGCGCGCGACGCTTGCGAAGGATCTGCGGCAAGCAGTTAATCCGGCGGCATTCGCATGGTCGGCGTTGGCGGCGGCACATGAAGTGGGCGACAACGGTATCATCCACGTTCCACGCGTGCTGTACCACATGAACTCACCGCTGACGGAACAGGAGCGCGCCGATCGTGCAACTGCCGCAGCGCACGCTGCCCAAGCGCACGAACCGTCGCTTGCGCTCGAACCCCTCACCGCTGTGCCACGCAGCACGCAGCACGCCGCGCGACGCGTGCGTGCGGCAATGCCGTCTGGCGCACGCGCGATGACGGTGAGCCTGGTGATCCCGACCCGTGACCGCGCAGACCTGCTGAAACGCTGCCTCGATACCATCCGCCAGTTCACCGACTGGCCAAACCTTGAACTGATCGTTATCGACAATGGCTCCACCGAGCCGGTCACGCACGCATATTTCGATGAGATCGCGGCCCAGGGCGTACGCGTGTTGGCGATGCCAGGGCCATTCAATTATTCAGACTTGAATAACCGCGCCATTGCGCTTGCCAGCGGCGAGATCATTGGCCTCGTAAACAATGACATCGAAGCCCTGCACAGTGGCTGGCTCGACGAGATCGTGACCCAACTGCTGCGGCCGGGCGTCGGTGCTGTTGGTGCCAAGCTGCTCTGGCCAAATGGCATGGTGCAACACGGCGGCGTGCTGTTGGGTGTCGGCAATGCCGCCGGACATTTCGGCAACCGTCTTGCAGATGCCGACTGGGGCAATCATGGACGCAATCAGCTGGTACAGCGGGTGAGCGGATGCACTGCCGCCTGCCTGTTCCTGCGCCGCCAGGATTTCATGGATGTCGGCGGCATGGATGTGCATGCCTTCCCGGTCGCGTTCAATGATGTCGACCTGTGCCTTAAGGTGCGAAGGGCCGGCAAAGCCATCCTGTGGACGCCGCACGCGAAACTGCTGCATGCCGAGTCAGCCAGCCGAGGGCATGAAGACACACCGCAGAAGAAAGCGCGTGCACAACGCGAAACGGCGGAGCTGCGTCGCAAATGGGGAAGTGTGCTACTGCAGGACCCAGCTTATCACCCAAGCATGAATCTGGATCCCCACGGTCAGGCCTATGGTGGCTTGGCGTTGCCGCCTCGTTCCCGCGCGCCGCGCCGAGGCACCTTTCCGGCGTGAGCCGCAGCGGCGGCTGTCGGCCGCCCTGCGACAGCAACGCGGAATCTAAGTGTTTCGGCACCGGAGCGCCGATTGCCGGAAATACGCAAACATAACCTAACGATTTTATTACTGGTATGACAAACTCTAACGTGCCTATCGCTGAAAAAACTACGGGCGCCATTGCCGGCACCGCTCAGGCTGGCGCCATAGCACAGACGCCCTCCCCCTCCACACATGCCGGGGTCATCGGCTTCTTCGATGCGGTAGATAGCCTGGAAGTCGTCGGTTGGTGCTTCGACCGTAATAACGTAAAGCGCCATCTCAAGGTGGATGTGCAGTGCGACGGTGCATTGATTGCACGCGGTGTCGCAAATATCTTCCGCGAAGACTTGGCACGCGCGGGCGTGGGTGATGGGCACCACCAATTCAGGGTACGGCTTCCCAAACGGATCGCCGATGGCAAGGCCCATACCGTGGAAATCGTGGAATCGGAAACCCGTCAGCCCCTCAACGGCAGTCCGAAAATACTGCAGCTCGCGCCCATGGCAGAGGTGGCGCGGGTCCAAGACGCAAGCCAGGCCGCAGGCCTGCTCAAAGAAGCCGAGGTCAAGCGTACTGATAAGCGCTGGGGCGAGGCCGAGGCGTTGATCAAGAAATCGCTGTCTTTCGATTCCACGAACGCCAATGCCTACCATATGCTGGCTCAGGTTATCGAGAAAATAGGTCGCCAATGGGAGGCTGCTGACGCCTATGCGAAGGCAATTGAACTAGATCCTCGGCACGCGTCCTGGCACTACTCCTACGGACTCATCCAGGAGAAGCGAAGCGAGCTCGAGCAAGCTGCCGCTGCATACCGCAAGGCGCTCGCACTGCGCGGTGATGTCGCCGTGCGCTACTATCGTCTTGGCCATGTTCTTGAACAGTTGGGCCAACACGAAGATGCCGAAACCGCATACAGCTATGCCATGGAACTGGACGAAAGCGGCGCCAGCAAACGCTATGGTGTCGGCGTGTATCACGAAGAGCGGGGTTTATGGACTCACGCCGCGACTGCCTATGAGCGTTTCGTTGCAGCCAACGCTAATCGTGCCGAAGTGCAGTTCCGTCTCGGGTCGGCATACGATCAAGCGTACAACTGGCCAAAAGCCATTGCAGCCTATCGCAACGCGGTCGCGCTCGATACCACCAAGCCGGAATGGCACTATCGTCTCGGCTCGATTCTGGAACGCAGCGGCGATTGGCCGGGTGCAGCCCAGGCATTTCAGGCTGCAGTGCTGCGCAATGAATCTTGCGACCCCAAATGGCATTTCCGCCTCGGCAGTGCGCTCGGCCGCGCTGGCATGGACAGTGCCGCTTGCGAAGCATTCCGCCGGACTGTGCCTGTCGCGCGTCTGCACGGCATGATCGAAGACCGATATGAAGGCGACAAAGGGTTCAAGCAGGTCGCGGAATATACGGAGTATTTTGAAACCCAGGCAGTGACCGACAACACCATTCTGTATGAGAGCTTCCACGGCTCGTCGTTGGCCTGCAATCCCTATGCGCTGTTCCTGTCCTTGCTGGACTCACCTGAGCATGAAGGCTGGACCCATATCTGGGTGTTGAACGACAAGAGCAAGATTCCAGAGTGGCTGAAGTCGCGTCCGAACGTCATCTTCGTCGCTCGTGGCTGTGACCTGTACATGCGCTACCTGACGAGCGTACGCTACCTGGTCAACAATACGACTTTCCCGGAATATTTCATGCGTAAACCCGGCCAAGCGTACCTCAACACCTGGCACGGAACCCCATGGAAAACCCTCGGCAAGGACAACCTGGGACAGTTCTTCGAACATAAGAACTCGACCAGGAATTTCCTGCATGCTACCCACATGATCAGTCCCAATCGGTATACGACTGAAGTTCTCGTGGACCGCTATGATATCCGTGGCCTGTTCCAGGGTGTCATGGTGGAATCCGGTTATCCGCGCATGGATCTTACCTTGAACATGACACAAGCGCGCAAGGAAGAAATTCGCAAGCTGGTTGGCGTAGCGAAGGATGACAATGTAATCCTGTATGCACCTACATGGCGCGGAACACACGGCACCGTCAAGTTCGACCTCGACCGCCTCTTGCATGACCTGAACCAGATGAATGACATGGGTGGCGTCGTCCTGTTCCGTGGCCACCACATGGTGGAGAAGCTCCTGCGGGATACCAAGCTCGACACACGCATAGTTCCGTCCGACATTGATACCAACGAACTGCTTGGTATTACCGATGTACTGATCACCGACTACTCGAGCATTTTCTTCGACTTTGTTCCGACGAATAAGCCGATCATTCACTACGTGTACGACTACGAGCAGTACGCCGCCGAGCGCGGCCTGTACCTGCCGCTCGAGGACATGCCTGGCTTGGCGTGCAAAGATATCATCGGCGTCAAGCTGGCAGTTCGCAAGATGCTGCAGGCTGGCTGGACTCCTCCTGCGCAATACTTGGCTGCCAAGGCACGCTTCTGCCCCCGTGACGATGGTGCCGCCACCCAGCGCGTACGCGACCTGCTTTTCAAGGATCAGTATGACGAGAATGTCGCTGCGGGCGATAGCGCTAAACCGGTACTGTTCTACGCCGGTGCGCTCATCCCGAATGGCATCACGACGTCCTTCCTGAATCTTTGCGAAAATATCGATCGCACTCGCTACCGTCCGGTGATCATCCTCGATCCAAAGAACTTGGAAAATCATCCTGACCGTCTTGAGCAGTTTGCCAAGGTCAAGAATAACATTCAGTCACTGGGCCGTTGCGGTCGCATGAATATGACGGCGGAAGAGCGGCGCCTCATCGACGAGTTCATCTTTAATTACGACTTGCCTAACGAGAAAGCGTGGAAGATCTGCGCGCGCGCCTACGAGCGCGAGTTCTTGCGCATGTTTGGCTACACCAAGTTCGAAAGCGTGGTTAACTTTGAGGGCTATTCGCAGTTCTGGGCTGCGGTCATGGCGTTTGCTCCCCAGGAATCTACGAAGCAGCGGTCGGTTTACCTGCATAACGACATGCATGGAGAGTGGCGCGTACGCTTCTCTTATCTCGAAAGCGTCTTGCGGATCTACGATCAGCACGACTCGCTAATTTCCGTAACCGAGTCGATCAACGGCGAGAATGCACGAAACCTCAGCACTGAATTTTCAATATCCGAGGCAAAGTTCAAGTATTGCGACAATACACTTACCCCGGCCACGATTCGCTCCCGGTCCCTTGAGCCCATGCCTGCGGGAGCACCGGCTTGGCTGGGCGATTCGCAGTATCGGGTCTTCGTTTCTATGGGCCGGCTGTCGAAGGAGAAAGATCACCGTAAGCTGATCGAGGCGTTTGCTGAGGTAAACATGATCCACCCCGATACCAAGCTCATGATCCTAGGCGATGGCCCGCTTCGATACGATCTCGAGTCCCAGATCATTGAGCTCGGATTGACCGAATCGGTAGCGCTGGCTGGACAGTACGTCAATCCATTCCCCTTGTTGAAAGCGGCCGATTGCTTCGTCCTGTCGTCCAACCACGAGGGCCAAGGGATGGTCCTGCTCGAAGCTCTGACGCTTGAAGTGCCGACCATGTCCACTGACATTCCCGGACCACAAAGCGTCTTGAAGGACGGCAGTGGCTTATTGGTCGAAAATAGCGTAGCAGGCCTGGTGTCAGGCATGCAGCAATTCATGGATGGTCGCCTGACGTTCACTGGCTTCGACGCCGAAGCCTACCAGCGCCGCGCAATTGATTTGTTCTACAAGAATGTGTGTAACGCCGAGTAAGAGGGTTCAATGACGGTCAGGAAAATCTCTTCGTGAAGTTCTATGACCAGTGCGCCGTCTCAATTAACTAGAAACTGAGGAATATGTAAGCATTTCTCATTAATTAGACGCAAAAATATTCACAAACACCACACCAGGCATGCCATAACATGCCAAAGGTAAGCCAGGACGAACAAATGACTGCTCAAAGATTTGACTCTATCGTAAGAAAACTTACCAACGACTGGGAATTTGGGAGCTTACTTGAATTCTATCGCGAAAATGCGATTAAGGAATCCAAGCATTTGGAATTCTGCGTCTATCTTGCTGATACCGGCTTATTAGATGAATTGCATAACTTCATTTCAACAAATAGTCTGAATAAGCTAAGGGCTCTCGCGGACGACTCAGAGAACAAGTACGAAAAACGAGAGAATGCGAAAATTCTTTTTAATATCTATGAGTCGGAAATATGTGGGGTTTTCGAACGCCATCAGGGATCTGCAACAGGCATAGAAGGAAACCTTCTCAATTTCTCTCAATATTCTGACACCTCGACGCTGACGAATTACATCACGAAAAATCGGGATGCTATATTCCAACCAGATCAATCACCGAAGACGTTGATGTATCTTGCCTATGCGATAAATAGGACCCTGTACCGCAAGACAGATGATATTTTTTTAAAACTGCTTTTGGATAACTTTGATAACTTCAAAAATATTAGTTCATTACGTAAAGCATACATTACGAAACTAATTACACAGAAACTTATTCTGAACAATAATATTGTTACATTCCCGAAAGTTGGATACAACGAATTACATAAAATACTTGGCATCATTGTTGCACAGAAAAACAAATATGCTGGCGCATCTTCCTTGTATACATTAGTCTCAGATGCAATAAGGTCTGATTTAAAAAAACAAGAGAGTATCCAAGTACTAGGGGCGCGTAGCAAGCCCAAGGTCGCGGTTTGTCTTTCGGGGATGTACCGATGCGGAAATCTAGCCTTAGAAAGCATTTGTAGAAATATTATCGAACCCTTAGACGCAGATGTCTTTTTTCACTCTTGGAATGAAATGCAAGACTGGCCTGGCCTTGGCGGGGCAGGCGATGACTGGATATTGCGAATCTTTAATAAGAATATCTTTAATAAATGTCCGACGGCGTTACGATCAAAAAAATATTTTAAAGATAGATTCCCGCGTACTTTTGAAGTAATTAATACTTCATCAACATCCATTTTCAACTCGGATAAATTACCATCCAATCTCGAAATTACAACGATCCGACTGGAAGATCCGGTTGCCTCGTTCAAAGAACAGGGCATTGACGAGTCAACATTTTCATCCCTTGGCAGCCTGAATCAAGCCAAAATGCTGTATGGGATATACAAAGCACATGAGCTGGCGGTTGACTATGAAGTAGAAAAAGGATTCCGATATGATTATATTATTAGGTGTCGGCCAGACATTGGATTACATAATAAACTAAACTACGAGGCTTTGGAGCTCCTTAAGGCTGACGAAATTGCAATGGATTTTACAAAAGAATATGGTCCACAAGATCAATTTTGGTATGGGCCACGCCCATCAGCATTATTGATGGCTTCACTCTGGGCATCGTCGGTAGAGAGCGGGAGCCTGTCGCCTTTCCCTGAGTTCCCACAAATGAGAGCACATGGCCTAATCTTTGGGTGGATGAATCATAATAAAATTCAGCCTGTTCATACAACAATTAAGCGCGATATGAAGATGGCTACCGCAAACGCTGCGCCACCTGATTTCTCTGCTGCTCTCGCAGAAGACTTCAGAAAAGAAGCATATGAACTCAGCCAGAACCAAGAGGTACTGGAATTTTTTGACGCACTGCTGAAATTTAATAAATCATGAAACGCTTGATCATGGATCTCGACGACACCATTTGCTCCACAGCAGATGGAGACTATAAGAACAGTACGCCGGATACAGACATAATTCATAGAATGACTGAATATCGGGAAATGGGCTTTACCATTGCCATTAGCACGAGCAGAAATATGCGTACCTATAGTGGCGATATCGGAAAAATTAACGCAAATACGCTTCCGGTCATCATTGACTGGCTCAAAAAACACAACGTTCCATACGACGAAATCATCGTAGCCAAACCTTGGTGCGGCAAGGAAGGATTCTACGTGGACGACAAAGCAATCCGCCCATCTGAGTTCAAAAATAAGAGCTATGAAGAGATTGTCGAGCTTTTAGATCAGGAAAAGAAACAATGATCCTCATTACCTCTGCAGCTTACGTGGATCCTGAGTTTCAGGCCGAGTTTGGCAAGTTACCACCTGCTTTCCTGCCAGTGGGGAACAAGCGCCTGTTTACATTACAGGCAAAAGCGTTGAAAGAAGCGCATCCGAACGAATCGATTTGGCTAACCATCCCTGAGAACTATAGCATCTCGACGCAGGATGCCCGCACATTGCGTGATGCCGGCATCGATGTGCTCAACGTCCCCGTCGGCCTGAGTCTTGCGGACTCAGTACTGTTCTCAATCAATGTTATTGGAGCGAATAACACAACCGTCCGTGTCTTGCACGGAGATACCTACCTGCCCAAAGTTCCTCGCGGGGAGGATGTACTCGCATTGGCATCAACGCAAGACTTCTACGACTGGGAAGTTGAAACATCCGGCGCCAATGATGAATTGGTGTGGTGCGGATACTTTGCTTTCAGCAATTCACAAGAACTAGTCAAGAACTTGACTATCTGTCGCGGCAATTTCGTAAAGGCAGTTCGCCAGTACTTTGCTAAACAGGATACCGATAAACCGGTTATTGAGCAATGGTTTGACCTCGGCCACATTAATACTTTCTACAAGACCCGAGCGAAAATTACAACCCAGCGCTCTTTTAACGAACTCGAAATATCGGACACTCACGTCTATAAGAGTGGCACTCCGCATCACAAGATTGTGGCGGAAGGTATTTGGTTCCAGTCATTACCAGTCAGACTGAGAGGGTTCGTGCCGCAATTCATGGAACAAGGCGTTAGGAACGACAAGCCCTATTATGTCATTGAGTTCCTCTATCTTGCCCCACTTAACGAGCTTTTCGTAAACGGTAATAATCCTCTTTTCTTCTGGAAGAAAATTTTTAGACATCTGAAATCTTGGCTATACGCCTGCACTGAGCAGTTTCCCAGCGAACAGCTCGGCCATGTCAACGCAGGGCGTGAAGATCTAATCGTTCGAAAAACAGCAAGTCGCCTTGCCGCATTCTGCGATGCCATGAATTTCGATATGGACGAGACAGTTATCGTTAATAAAATAACGATGCCGTCGATTCGCGAAGTGATGACGCATTGTTCAAGTCTTGCGCTTTCAAAGAAAGTGCTGCCGGGAATTTTGCACGGCGACCTGTGCTTCAGCAATATTCTATATGACTCTCGAGCCGACATGGTGAAGCTAATCGACCCTAGAGCCATCGATTTCAACAACGAATTCACGCTTTATGGCGATATTTCCTATGACATCGCCAAAATCAATCATTCGATTATTGGGTTATACGACTATATTATTGCCGGCGCCTTCTCCATAGAAACGAATGGCAGGCTCGACTTCACACTAGATATCTTCCAGGATGAACGCATCAATCGCTTACAAAAGTCCTATCTAGAGGAAACTCTGCTGCCCAACGTAACGGCACAGGACTACATGCCGCTGACAATATTGCTTTTCTTGTCGATGCTCCCTTTGCATTCCGACAATAAAGAAAGGCAAATCGCGCTGTTCGCCAATGCATTCAGACTGTACGAAAAATATATTCAGGATTGATTCATGTTCATAATTCCAATGGTAGGAAAGAGCAGCCGCTTTTTCAAAGAGGGTTATTCCGAGCCGAAGTACAAACTCCTGATTGACGGCATTTCGGTATTCGAACACTCTGTACGGTCGTTTGAACGATATTTTTCATCCGATAAATTCCTCTTTCTGGTGCGGTCAGATTATGAGGCATCCGATTTTGTTAAACAAAAAGCGAAAGAAATGGGAATCCTGAATTTCGCCATTGTCGAATTTTCAGAGGAGACCGAAGGTCAGGCGGATACCGTATACAAAGGGCTTGCCCGGGCCGAAATTTTCGCCGCTAGCAACGAGCCACTTTATATCTTCAATATTGACACCTTCCGCCGTGACTTCGAGAAATCGTCGAAGAGCGTAGATGATGGTTATCTGGAAGTATTTCAAGGAGAAGGAACACATTGGTCGTTTGTACTCCCTGGCCAAAACGGTCAAGTACTGAAAACTACCGAAAAAGACCGTATTTCAGATCTGTGCAGCAATGGACTGTACTATTTCAAGTCTAGCGCCATATTCAATAAGGCTTTTGAGCACAGCGTACTCGAAGGGCTGAAGGCAAAGGGCGAATTCTATATCGCTCCGTTGTATAATTTCTTGATCGAAAACAGTCTCAAGGTCAGCTACGAGCTAGTCCCGGCTTCTAAGATTATTTTCTGCGGAACGCCGGCCGAGTACCAAAGCATCTTGCAACAATAGAAACAATTCAACGGCTGTCAGAATGCGCTTAACTGGCTCATGAGAGCAGAATATTCATACATTATTTTCCGTTGGCGGCGTCTCCCCGATTTTTTGCTAAGTTTTATAAATGACAACAATTTTAACCTACGGAACGTTTGATATGTTCCACATTGGCCATCTTAACCTGCTACAACGCCTTTCTTCTATGGGTGACCGACTGGTGGTCGGTGTATCAACTGATGAGTTCAATAATCTTAAGGGTAAGAAAACCTTAATTCCCTACTCGCAACGGGCAGCGATCGTGGCTGGACTCAAATGCGTTGATCTGGTTATCCCAGAAAATACTTGGGAACAAAAAGTCGATGATATCAAGCGGCATGAGATCACAACTTTCGCGATGGGAGATGACTGGCAAGGAAAGTTCGATTTCTTGAATGAACATTGTCACGTGACTTATCTCGAACGGACACAGAATATTTCGACAACTGAGCTAAAGCGGTCCTTGCGCAACTTCCTTTCGATTCCGAAAGAAGATCTGCTGCGCGCATTCGACGTCCTCGAAGTACTGCGGAGGGATCTCGAATGAGTTCCGCCTCGGGACCTGGCGTCATGCCGCAAGGCACTGGCAATGATACCAGTCGTCCCGGGCAACCCGTGCCGACCATTGCCGACCTGCGTGCACTATCGCATGAGCAAGCACTGCAGTTGATTGAGTTTAGCCCGTACTTCGATCGCGCCTGGTACTGCGAACATAATCCTGACGTCGTCCTACATGGCGTCCGTCCAGCGGAGCATTACCTCCAGTTCGGCGCCCGCGAATGGCGCGCACCAGGTCCGCTGTTCTGCACTGCCTGGTACAAGCTGGTATATGCCGATATCGCGAACACCGATGATGTAAATCCTCTCATTCACTACATTCTGATCGGCGCGCGCGCTGGCCGTCTTCCGGCGCCCCCCGGCCTGGGAGTGCGGGCGACTGATGACGACGTGATTGAATTCATCAGACAGGATGGCGTATTCGACGAAGCATGGTACCGGCTCATGTCCAGTGATTTGGAAGGAACGGGTATCGCACCGATTGTGCATTACCTTCGCTGGGGCGCGGCCGAAGGTCGTAATCCATCGCGGGCATTCCATACCAAGACCTATGTGTCATTTCCCGGTGTCAAAGACAGTGGGTTGAACCCTCTGCTGCACTATATGCTGTTTGGTCGTGCTGCAGGCCTCGACCCCAGAAAGCCGCCTTCCGTCGATCCCGCGACTTATGCTCTTGTGCGTCATAGCGCCCACTTCGACGAGCAGTACTATCTAGACAATAATCCAGACCTTTGGCGCACCGCGCTGGATGCTTGCGAGCAGTTCTGCGAATCCGGTTACCGCGAACTACGCAAACCATCGGCAACCTTCGATCTGCCCTGGTATCGCGAGACCTATCTGCCCGATCGGGACGACCTCAATCCGCTGGTTCATTATGAAACGGAAGGCCGGCAGCTCGGCTACCTCCCGCGCGCGCCCATCGCCGACTTCAGTTTCACCCACGAAGGAATGCGGTACGGCACCGAGCAGAGGAAGAAATTGCGTCGAGCGTGCCTGTTCGCCGGCTTTGATCCTCACGGCCTGGTAGATGACTACGTTGTTGCCTACGTGAAGGAACTGTCTCGTTTCGCCGACGTGTACTACCTTGCCGATGGCGAGATGCAAGTCGGAGAACTCGACAAGCTGGCGCCCTTCGTCCAGGGAGCATGGGCGCTGCGCCACGGTGCCTACGACTTCGGGTCCTACGGCATGTTGGCCAGCGAACTTGTCGGCTGGCACACACTTGACGCTTATGATGAACTCATGTTCGTCAACGATAGCTGCTACTGCATTCGACCGCTGGACGAGATATTCAAAAAGATGGATGCGGCGGCGTGCGACTGGTGGGGACTTCAGGCTACCAAGGGCATCTGGTCAACGCGCCACATCGATAGCAATCGCTTCACGCAGAAAATTTCGATCGACACCGTGCGCGACAAGTTGCTCAATGTTTTCGAACGGGATTACACCTATGACTTTCTGGTCGCCTCGTACTTTCTAGTATTTAGGAAACCAGTGCTGGCAGACCATGATTTCCGCGCGATGGTTAATCGCATCAAACGAGAACCCTCGAAGCAGCTGATTGTGCAGAAATACGAAATCGGATTCACGCGGAGGCTTGTCCATGCTGGCCACAAATTCGATACTTTCATCGATCACCTGTATCCACTTCATCCAGTGTATTCGCTCACGCATTTCGAGCTGATCAGGCAAGGCCTCCCGCTGCTCAAGCGGTTTCTTCTCACGGAAAATCATTACATGGCGCCAGGTCTGGCGCGCTGGAAAGAACTGGTACTGGAGGCGGCGCCGTCAGCGGATGTTTCACTAGTACAGGCCAATCTGGACCGAGTCGCAGATCAGGAAAAACTGTTCCGGAGCCTGAATATTCGCTTGGACGAACAGGGTCGTCCATCAACTCCTGCAGTGCTGTCCGATAGCGAGTTCACAGCGCTTGATGCCATCAAGCCGAAACAGGATAATTGGTGGGTATTTCCGGTATGCGGCTTCAACCATACCTTAGCTGGTAACGAACGTGCCGTTTTCGAAGCAGTCAAGAACAATCCGTCAATCAAGAAGATCATTCTGTACCGGTCCAAGCGCGTCGTCGTCGACGGGGTCAATGTCGAGCAAGCACCGCTCAAAAGCCTGCTGGGCCAAGCTTACCTGATCGGGTCGCGAGTGATGTTCATCAAGCATACTCCGACGACCAATCTGATTTATCCGTTGGCGGAGAACCGCCACTACCTGATCAACCTGTGGCACGGCATACCGCTCAAGCGCATCGGTTTTGCTTCGCTCGATCAGCAAGGCAACCTGGAGCGCCTGGGCCGCGAACACGCACGCTGTAAGGCAGTCATCGCATCGTCCAGGGTGGATCGCATGGCAATGGCATCGGCATTCTATCCACTGCAATATAACGACGTCTGGGTTACCGGTCTGCCGCGCAATGATTTCATCCTGCGTGCCGCGGATGCGCTGCCTGAGGACTTGCAGCGCGAAATCGCGACTCTGCAACGCGCACTGGCGGGACGCAGGCTCGTGCTGTACGCCCCTACATTCCGCAACGCACAGGAGAATGCTTACTACCAATTCAGTCCCGAGCAGCTTGCTGCGCTGTCGTGCGTCCTTGCGCGGCATGGGGCTGCTCTTGGAGTGCGTGAACACCTTGCGGACACTGCGCATTCATATTCATCCCAACTGGCGCCCGTAGGTGCATTGTCGCTGGGCGACAACCTGTACGCAAATATCGAAGTGCTATACCGTGAGGCCGCAGTACTGCTGACGGACTATTCAAGCTGTTTCTTCGACTTTGCGCTGACCGGCAGGCCAATGCTCAGCTTCGCCTACGATCGCGAACGCTACGAAGGCAATGAGCGCGGCTTCTTCTATCACATGGACGATGTGTTCCCTGGGCCGATCTGCCAGTCGTTCGACACGATGCTGGCGGCGCTCGATACGGCGCTGGTCGGCGATGCAGGGCGTCACCCAAACTACGACGCGGTCCTGCGCATGTTCTTCGAATATGTCGATGACGGCAGCGCCGAGCGGGTCGTCGAACGGGTACAAGAATTACTTGCGGCAGGCGAGATCCTCTCCAGCTAAGCACATAGAAAGGACTATCGCATGCACGATCATCCCGACATCATGCGTCGGAGATTACTTACCCTTGTCTCAACCATGGTCGCTGGTAACGCGATCGGCGCACCCGCAGGCAAGGAAAAAATTGTATTCGCACAATACCCGTTCTCACTAGGCGTCGCCAGCGGTTCGCCGACAGCTGCCGGCGTCGTATTGTGGACCCGTCTGATGGGCGAGTTCGAAGCCCGTGATGCAATTCCTGTTCGGTGGGAAGTATTTGAAGAAGGCAAGCAGGACAAGCCGGTAATCAGCGGCACCGCAACCGCGATAGCCGACCTCGCGTACTCAGTGCATGTCGAGGTTGAGGGACTACGTCCAGGTCGTTGGTATGGCTACCGGTTCATGTCTGGCGATGAAGTCAGCCCCGCCGGAAGAACCCGCACCATGCCTGCAGCCGACGACGCCAGCGGTTCCCTGCGCTTCGCCTATGCGTCTTGCCAGCGCTGGGAGCACGGATACTACGCCGCATACCGGCACATGCTGGCAGAATCGCTCGACCTCGTGCTCTTCGTCGGTGATTACATTTACGAATACGCCGGCAAGAACGTCAAGGATGCGGTTCGCAGCCACGACCTGCCCTTGATCCGGACGCTGGACGATTATCGCGCGCGCTACGCCCTGCACCGCAGCGATCTCGATCTGCAGAAAATGCATGCCGCATGTCCCTGGCTGGTCACGATGGATGACCACGACGTCGAGGATAACCATGCGGGTGGAGTATCCGTTTTTGGCACCAAGGACTTCGAGGCAAAGCGCATCGCCGCTTACCAGGCTTTTTATGAGCATATGCCGGTGCGCAGCGACAGCCTGATCCGTGGACTGGAAGGATTGAAGCGCAGCGGCGGGTTACGTATCTACCAGCGCATCAGCTTTGGCAGGCTGGCTGAATTTCATGTGCTCGACAACCGGCAATACCGCGATGCGCCGCTGTGCGGAGCCAGGCCTTCGCCCACCATGGCCGCGGTCTGCCGCAAGAAGGACAATAGGACGAGCACCATGCTGGGGATGGAACAGGAACGGTGGCTGGACACTGGACTGCGGCAGGCAGCGCGCCGCAAGACCCAATGGAATTTCCTGGTCCAGCAAACGGCCTTCTCTCCCAGGAACTACGGTTTCGGCGAGGGCAGCCACGCTGGCACGGACGCATGGGACGGCTTCCCATCCTCGCGCGAACGATTGATCGCGTCGATCGTCGCGGAGCGCCCGCGCAATCCGGTCTTCATCGGCGGTGACCTGCACCAGAACTGGGTGGCCAATGTGCACCAGACGCCGTACGACGCGAACAGCCGGGTGATCGCAAGCGATTTCTGCGGCACCAGCATTACCTCGCGAGGGGTATCGGCCCAGCGCTCGCGAACGGTTGCTGACGCGAATCCGCACTGCCTGTACGCGAACGCCGCATACCGCGGCTATGGCGTCGTCCAGGTCAATGGAGAACGCGGGACGGTACGTTTGCGCGGCGTCCGCAATGTAGCCGATCGCGATTCGCCGATCGACACGCTGGCCGAATTTACGATCAAAAATGGTGTGCCAGGTACGGTGCGGCGCACCTGATCACCTCCAGTTCGGACCGAGCAGGCGGTGGCTGGTGCCGCCGAAACGGTCCTCGAACGTCGAATGCTGGAACAGGGAGCGGAATCCGCGCGGTGGTTCGGTCAAGACTGCCGCAAGGCCTTGCAGCACGGCTTCGTCCCGGTTTTTAGCAGGTCGTGCGCTACCCTGCGCGGGAGGATTGCGTGCATACGCCATTGCGAACCGGTGAACCGTGTTCAGGTACTGGCGTTGCTCTGTGCTCAGCGGATTTTCACTGAACACGGCATTTCCATCGCTGCCAAAATACTTCAGGGAGCCCGACTCAGGATCTGACAGCAAGAGCTCGAGCAAGGATACGCGACTCGTCAGGACGCGCTGAAGTCTCGAGCCCGGTTCCACATATGTCCAGGCGCCCAGGCCGTATTCAGCCACCGAACTGACCTCTGGCCATGTCATGAAATAGGCTGCGTTACTTTCGATGCCAAACTGGCTGCTCAAAGCCTTCTGCGTTGTACCGCGGTATCCAATATCTACCAGCAATGGAGCCTTGTCCTGGCTGAACACAGACTGCAAGTATGCGCCATAGGCCTCGGCACGCGCCACCGCTACGGGACGCGTCGCAGGGAAAACCTTATGGGCATATTCGGTGAACAAGGTGACGGTCTGGGCATATTTTCCGGGCGTCCGGGCAAATTTCTCACGCTCCAGCCAGCGATGCTGGGCAAACACGGCACGAATGTCGTCGGTGTCGAGCAGGAATCGCTCACGCAAGATACCTGCGAACGAGAATTCGGTGTAATCACGTTCGACGACTTCCGTAATTGCACAGTGCCGCGTCAGTGCCGTCCCCAGCATGCACTGCCTGGATACCAGCAGGTAGGAGAGATCGGGTCCGTCGGCAGGTAGGTCGGCCTTGGCCTCCCTATCCGACGACACCAGATCGAACAGCAGGCGTGTATCACGCGCGAGGAAGACCAACTGGTCGGCGCGTTGAATACGAGCGATCTTCATGACAAAGCGTTCAAAGTCGGCAATCACCGGACCGAGGATCTTGAAACCAAGCTCGGCCGCTTCGCGCAGCAAGGGCTGTCCCGGCACTACTTCCATCTGCCGGAAACGCTGGATCGCCTGCAGGTGAACCGTCGCTGCTTCTGCGCCCTCGCCATGGATCGCAAAGGTGTCGACCGCACTGCGTGGACTGATCAGCTTTTGGCTTGTAGGAATTAAACCTGCAGCCATTCCTCGAGCACGCGGTTGCTCGTAATCGGACACTGGATTGTCACCAATGTGCATGATGTGCTGTACCGGGACCTGTAGCGCGCGCGCGAGGTGATCGAAGAGCTGGCCGTGATGCTTCGTATGGCCCGACTCGGAAGAGACGAGGACGGCGATATCATCGTGGCGGATCTTCAGTCTGCGCATTACTTCGCACAAGAAATCCTTGCCGATATAGAAATCACTCGTAATCGCCAGCTTGAGCTTGCGTTGCCGCGCATGTTCCAGGATTGCCAGGCCCAGGGGACGAGCGATCAGGACTCCGAGTTCAGCAGCTTTCTCTACTTCGGCAAGCCGCGCCGTCTCGGATTCCGGCAAGCCACTAAGGCGGCCGAGCTGCCGATAAATGTCTGACAGCGTCACCTCGCTGCGCTTCTGGCTACGTGCCAGTCGCTCGGCCTCCACCCGCAGCGTCTTGAAGTCCCGAACGCCGGTCGCCTTCAGGACTGGATCTTCCGCCATCTTGACGAACACCATGTGTGGGTCGGCGTGCTCACGCTCCACGAGCGTATCAAAAAAATCGAACGAGACTGCCCTGATCGATTTGTCCGTCACCAACCTGCCGAGCATTGTCACGAGGTGGCGACGCGACGAGATCGACGCACTCAAATTGTCTGCTGACGCCATCAGCGCCGGCATGGGATGGCGGCCCTCGGCCTGCCCATGAGCCAGGAAGTGCAGCAGCGGATTGACCGCTGTCCCGTCGACGTCCGGGTTGTTCGCCAAGTAGAATTCCGAAGAAAACCGCGGAGACGGATCACGCTTTTCGGCGGCGCCATGGTCCAGGTAATGCAGGATAGGATCGGTCCCCGATGTTGCGACATCTGGATTTGACGCCAGATAATACGATTCGTCGAAATAACCTGAATTGCGGACCTTGGTTATGAGAGTGGCGCGATCGCTTGCCGCCAACTGTAAGGCCTCTCCCAGCATTCGGCTCACCAATTCCTGCTCGGCCCGGCTAATTACCAGGACCAGGACTTCTTCTTGGGACAGGTTACCTGGCGGCTTGAAGTTGGCGATCGTGCGAAATGCAGTAGTCTGACGATAAGCGCCGGCGATGGCACGCAGGCCATTCTCAGTACACCCACCGAGCGACTGGAACTGCCTGGTATGCGTCAGCACCCAGCGGAAGAAGGCAATTTCGCTCTCGGCGCCCACATCCGGCAGCAGATTCAAGCGCACGAAGTTGCCGAAGATCTGGCGCAGGGTTGGCAGCAGCGAGTCCGCGCGTGGAAGACGCTTTTCCACAATGCCGCAATCGACGTAATGCCGTGCCGGGCCGAGCGGGTAGGCGCCAATGTCGGGATATTTCTCGAGGTAGAAAGCGGTATCGATCCAGCCTATATCCGTGAGTACGGCGGCGACCCCGGCCAGAAACTTCTCTTTATCCATGCTGCGACTGTTTTACGGTGTGGTGAATGGCCAGACCACGACTTCCCGTGGCTGAATCAATGAGATCGGCGTAAGCGTCGGCAAATTTGGCCGTCGTGGAAAAGCGGCCGAGCGCCGCGCCGCAGTGCGCCTTGAGCGTCTCAAATAAGGCCTGGTCGGTACACAAACGCTCGATGTGTGCAGCAGCAGCAGCGGCATCCCCGGGTTCGAAGCATAAGGCATTCCTGTTCTCTGAAACGATTTCACGGTTGCCGAATACGCGTGTCGTTACGACAGGCAGGTCGAAAAACAGTGCTTCCTGCAGCACCCGGGGATAGCTCTCCATGCCCGAGCAGAACAGGAAGAAATCGGCGGCGATGAAATAGGGGAAAGGATCCGGGGTCTCCGCGACAATGCTCACGCATTTGGCCCGCGGCCCCAATCCCCTCACCTGCCGATGGAGTTCGTCCGAGTATTCGCCGGCACGATCGCCAACGATCACCAGCGTGAGATGCTCCGCCACGCCCTCGTTCAGCCGACGCACGATTTCCACGATGTCCTGTTGACGCTTCCTGGCGCATACCGTGCCGACGCAGAGGCCGACCCTGTCGTTCGGAGCAAGTTTCAGCTTGCGGCGGGCCTGTTGTTTGGACAGCTTCTTTTTCTCGCCACCCAGCTGCGTGAAGTCGACGGCGTTATAAATCACCGACGTGTTGCACCTTACGCCAAGCTGATGCTTGTAGTATTCGCGCGTCGACTCGCAGACGAAGACCAGTTCGGCTTCGTGCGCGGCGCGACGGGCGAAATACTCGGCGACACCGCCATGCTCGCGCAGGTGGGTGAATGGCGGCTCGCTCTCATGGATAATCCAGAATGCCGGCTTGTCGGCCTGGATCGCGGCCACAACAAAGTGATAGGCCAGCACGGTATTGGCGAGCACCATGTCTACACCAAGGGTCTCGATCTCGTCTACGCAAGCGCCGATGAACTTCGTCAGCGATGCTTCATTGTGTGTCCCGCCATGGCCAAGGTCAGGGCAAATACGGACAGCCGCGCCCACGTCCCGGTAGCGCGCCGCAAGCGGTCCGGCGGCGGGAGACACCACAACGAAGCGATGACGACCTCGTGCACTCAAAGCCTTTACCAAGTCGAACAGCACCAGTGGCGCGCCCTCGAAATTCAGGTTGTGTGTATAGACCAGGATGGCGCGCGTGTCCGAACCTGGGCCGACAGGATAGCGTGGCATCCTGCGTACGTCGCAGTTCGAGCTGTCGGCTGCAAGCCAGCGGTTGTAATATGGGTCGACCAGTGCGTCGTAGCGGCGCAGGAACTCCGCCTCTTCCCTTGGATTGTCGTTGCCGATGCCGGTACCGCGGGTAAAACCCTCATGGTGGATCAGTGCGGCGTCGGGACAGAAGACATTGCGTAGCCCGGCATCATGCAGGCGCAGGCCGAGATCGCAATCGTTGTACGCAACGGCGAACGTCTTGGCGTCGAATCCGCCCGCATCCAGAAAGGTCTCGCGCCGCATGGCAAGACAGGCCGCCGACAGCGCCAGGTAGTCATGCATGGCGAACAGCATACCGGCGTAGGCATCTTCCTTTTTCGCCAGGTGCTTGAAGGCGGTCACGGGAAGCTTGTTGTAGAGAAGTCCGAAACGAATCCCCGAATGCTGAACAACCATATTCGGGTAGAACAGCAGCGCCCCTGCGCTACCGACCTGCTTGTTCCTGGCTACGCCTGCCAGTTGCGTCAGCCATCCCGGCTCGACGATCTCGGTGTCGTTGTTCAGAAAGCAGACCAGTTCGGCGTCACAGCGCTGGACAGCGACGTTGTTGATGTGAGCGTAATTGAAACCGCCTCCGGGCGGGTTCGAAATGGTCACGACATCGATCCGGGGATGACGCTCCAGCTCGCTAAAGTATGCCCGGCTTTCTTCCAGCACGGAGTCATTATCGATGACAAGAATGCTGTAATCCCGGTACGACGTCTTCGCGAGGACGGACTCGATACATGTTTGCAGGAGTTCGCAATGATCCTTTGTGGGAATGATGAGCGTGATCTTCGGTCCATGGTCAGGGAAGGTCAACGCATGGACAGAGAAATCACGGTCGAGATGATTGGAGTACGCGCTCCTGACCTCGACAGAAAAATCACGGTAGCCCAGTTCGTATGCCATCTTTTCCGCGGTCGCCGTGCCCCGTTCGAGCGATTCCCGTCTGTCGGTAAACAGCCGCTCCATGCTGAACACGGGATCCTGAATATGGAATATGGCGCCGAACTTTTCCTGCCATTCTAAGAACCCGGCATAGATGTCATTTTCGTCCCGGACGAACAAAGCGGCCATTCCGGGGGCGGCAAATATCGGTCGCTGGACAAAGTTGGTGGCTAGTTGCAGTTCAGGCGAAAAATCCGGTTTTGCCCACATGATGTCAGCCCGGCTGGTGCGAATCACGCTATCTGCATAGGCCCACTGCGCGCCCGTTGGCAATCCATCCTCATGCAATGTTCGGATCCCGGGAAGGATGCAGTCCCCTTCAATCAGAGGAACTACGAAATCCGCCTGCGCACCTGAACGCAGGAAGTCGTGATGGCTGACGATACGCTCTTCTGCATATGCCGTCAGGCGCAGCAGTTCGGCTGCATCAATGTCTGCAGGCTCTTTATAAACCAGCCGCCAGTCGACATTCGACAAGTCCATCAAGGACTCAAGCGTCGTCTGCAGGCTTTGCGGTTGCGACGGATGAATAGTAAAAATGATCATATAAGAATGCGCGGGCAATAAGTGACTCACCGGGCGTTACGCATCGATGGGCGTCCCGGGTCGTCAGGCATACATTTCGGCAGCGGAAAACGCCAGGCCTTTACCATCCTTCGCTGAAACCAGAGGCAGGCCGCTGATTGGCCAATCGATGGCCAGCACCGGGTCGTTCCAGGCGATGCACCGCTCATGCTCAGGTGCATAATAATCGGTCGTCTTATATACGAACTCGGCCGTTTCCGACAACACCACGAAGCCGTGGGCGAAGCCTTCCGGCACCCACATTTGCACTTTGTTCTCGGCACTCAGGATTTCGCCTACCCACTGCCCAAAAGTGGCCGACGAACGGCGCAGGTCCACCGCGACGTCGAAGACACTGCCGGCAACAACCCGCACCAGCTTGCCTTGTGCCTGATGAACCTGGTAGTGCATGCCGCGCAGCACGTTCTGTGCCGATTTCGAATGATTGTCCTGGACGAAAGCCACCTCCCGTCCAACCGCCTCTTCGAACCGAGCCTGGTGAAAACTCTCATAAAAGAACCCGCGCTCATCACCAAACACGCGGGGTTCGATACGCATGACGTCGGGAATGGCCAAGCTGATAATTTGCATTAAAACACCGTTTCTTTTAAAACACGCATCAGGTACTGGCCGTAGCCATTCTTCTTCATTGGACTCGCAAGCTCTTCCAGCTGCGCCGCATCGATCCAGCCCTTACGGAAAGCAATCTCTTCTGGGCATGCAACTTTCAGGCCCTGCCGATGTTCAATTGTCGCGATAAATTGACTAGCATCGAGCAACGATTCATGGGTGCCTGTATCGAGCCAGGCATAACCGCGCCCCATGATCTCGACATGCAGCCTACCCATTTCTAAATACAGTCGATTCAGATCTGTGATCTCGAGTTCCCCGCGTGCGGACGGCTTGAGCGTGCGCGCCATCCTTGCCACATTTTCATCGTAAAAGTACAAGCCCGTGACCGCGTAGTTCGAGCGCGGCGCGGCTGGCTTTTCCTCTAGGCTCACGGCCTTCCCCTCGCGATCGAAGTCGATCACTCCGTAACGCTCCGGATCCTGAACGTGATATGCGAAGACGCTGGCACAATCGGTACGCGTGTTCGCGCGGTCGAGCAAAGTGTGGAGATTATGACCGTAGAACAAGTTATCGCCCAGGACCAGGGCCGAAGGTGAATCGCCAAGGAACTGCTCTCCGATGAGGAAGGCCTTGGCCAGGCCATCCGGCGACGCCTGCTCGGCATACGACAGGTTCAACCCCCAGCGCGCGCCATCGCCCAGCAGTTGCTGGAAGCGCGGGGTATCCTGCGGCGTCGAAATGACCAGGATGTCGCGGATCCCACCCAGCATCAGGGTGCTCAGCGGATAATAAATCATCGGCTTGTCGAACACTGGCAGCAATTGCTTCGAGATCGCTAGCGTTGCCGGATGCAGCCGGGTGCCACTGCCTCCGGCAAGGATGATACCTTTACGTTTCACGGTGTCGCTCATGGGTTTCCTTGCGCCGACAGTTCGGCGATCATACGGTCGACGTGATGGCTCCAGTCTGGCAGCGCCAGGCCAAAACGCGTACAAAACTTGCTGCAGTCCAGGCGCGAATTCGCGGGCCGCACAGCCGGCGTCGGAAACGCGCTCGACGCGATTGCTTGCACGGCATCCGGCCCTGCCTTCAATACGGCACCATGGGCTTGGGCCTGCGCCAGCACATGCCGGGCGTAGCCGTGCCAGGTCGTGCTGCCGCTCGCTGCCAGGTGGTAGGTGCCGGACAACGCATCCGCGTCTGCCCCCAGCCATGCGATACGGTTCAGCGCCAGCGCGGTGGCGTCGGCCAGCAATTCGGCAGCGGTCGGCGCGCCATGCTGGTCGGCCACCACGCTCAGGGCCTCGCGCTCCTTCGCAAGGCGCAGCATGGTCTTCGCAAAATTGCCGCCGCGCGCGGCGAACACCCAGCTGGTGCGCAGGATCAGGTGGCGCGCGCCGCTGGCGCGAATGCGCTCCTCGCCCTCGTACTTGGTGCGGCCATACACCGATAACGGATTGACTGGGTCAGTCTCGACCCAGGCGCCCTCTTTCGCGCCGTCAAACACGTAGTCGGTCGAATAGTGCACCAGCCAGGCGCCGCGGGCGGCGGCTTCTTCCGCCAGCACGCCGGGGGCCGCCGCATTGCACGCCTCTGCCGCACTCCGGTCGCTTTCGGCCCGGTCGACCGCCGTATAGGCAGCGGCGTTGACGATCACATCCGGCGCGACACCCCGCACCAGTGCGCGCAGCGCTGCGGGATCGGCGACATCGACCTCGCCGCGGCCGCAGGCACGCAGCTCGCCCAGCGGCGCCAATGCGCGCTGCAGCTCCCAGCCTACCTGCCCATCCTTGCCAAGCAACAGTATCTTCATCAGCGCGACCGACCGTTGTCGTACTGCCTGCCGATCCATTCGCGATAGGCGCCGCTGGTGACGTTGCGCACCCAATCGCCGTGCGCCAGGTACCACTCGACGGTCTTGCGGATGCCGGTCTCGAAGGTCTCGGCGGGCCGCCAGTCCAGCTCGCGTTCCAGCTTGCCGGCATCGATGGCATAGCGGCGATCGTGGCCGGGACGGTCCTTCACGAACGTCATCTGGGCCGCATACGACTGCCCGTCGTCGCGCGGCTGCAGTTCGTCGAGTAGCAGGCACAGCGTGCGTACCACATCAAGATTGGCTTTCTCGTTGCAGCCGCCGACATTATAGGTTTCGCCCGGGCGCCCTGCGGCCAGCACACGCCGGATCGCACTGCAATGATCCGTCACGTACAGCCAGTCGCGGATCTGCTGTCCGTCGCCGTAGATCGGCAGTGGCTTGCCCGCCAGGGCGTTATGGATCACGAGCGGGATAAGTTTTTCAGGGAAGTGATACGGGCCGTAGTTATTCGAGCAGTTGGTCGTCAGTACCGGCAGTCCATAGGTGTGGTGGTAGGCACGCACCAGATGATCCGAGGCAGCCTTGCTGGCGGAATACGGGCTGTTCGGCTCATAGCGGTGCTGCTCGTCGAATGCCGGCGCCTCGCTCGACAGCGAGCCATAGACTTCGTCGGTCGACACGTGCAGGAAACGGAAGGCCGAACGCGCATCGGCATCGAGGCCATTCCAATAGGCGCGAACCGCTTCGAGCAGGTTGAAGGTGCCGACAATATTGGTCTGGATGAAGGCGCCCGGGCCCTCGATCGAGCGGTCGACGTGGCTTTCGGCTGCCAAGTTGACGACTGCCCTCACCCGGTGTTCGGCCAGCAGGCGCGCCAACAGGGCACCGTCGCCGATATCGCCGCGCACGAATTGGTGGCGCGGGTTGCCCTCGAGGCTGGCGAGATTCTGCAGGTTGCCGGCGTAGGTCAGTAGGTCGAGGTTGACGACTGGCTCGTCATGGTGCGCCAGCCAGTCGATGACGAAGTTCGAGCCAATGAAGCCCGCTCCGCCCGTCACGAGGATGGTCATTCCTGCGGTTCCTGGTAGATGTGTGAAAGGCCAACAGCGCCAGGGCGCATACTGAACCTAGATAATCATGCCATTTTCGGCGCGATACGGGCGGATTGTCAATCCGGTGGCCGATCAGGGTAGATCGCCCCCCGGTCACGCCGCCTTCACCCCCCGCAACATCACCTCAATCCCCTGCGCCTCCACCGGCCTGCTAAAACAATACCCCTGCATCTGATCGCACCCATGCCCCCGCAAGAACGCGAGCTGCTCCGACGTCTCCACCCCTTCCGCGATCACGTTCAGCTTCATCGAATGCGCCAGCGCGATCACCGCGTTCACGATCGCGGCATCATCCGCATCCCGGGTCAGATCACTCACAAACGACCGATCGATCTTGAGACTATGAATCGGAAACCGCTTCAAGCTCGCCAGGCTCGAATACCCAGTCCCGAAATCGTCGATCGCCAGCTGCACCCCCATCGCCGCCAGCTGCGCCATAGTCTCGGCAGCGGCAGCCGGATTCTGCATCAACACGCTCTCGGTAATCTCCAGCGTCAACCAGCACGGATTGCACCCGGTCCGCTCCAGCAGCGCGGCCACACGCTGGGCCACGTCCTGGCCCAGGAACTGGCGCGCCGACAGGTTCACGCTCACCCGCATCGGCGCCAGGCCCTGGCGCAGCCAGGCGACCTGCTGCGCCATCGCGGTCTCCAGCACCCATTCGCCGATCGGCACGATCAGACCGGTTTCCTCGGCCAGCGGGATGAAATCGGACGGCGCCACCATCGGCCGGCCCTGCGGCTGCCAGCGCAGCAGCGCTTCCACGCCACTCACCCGGCCGCTGGCGATATCAACCACCGGCTGATAATGCAGCAAGAATTCGCGGCGCTGCAGCGCGCGTTGCAGCGCGCCTTCCATGCGCAGGTGCTCCACTGCGTGGGCGCCCATGCCGGCCTGGTAGAAACTGTAGTGGTTGCCGCCCGTGCCTTTCGACTGGTACATCGCGCTGTCGGCGCACTTGAGCAGGGTTGCGGCATCCAGGCCATCGCGCGGATACATGGCGATGCCGATCGAGCCGGTCGGGAATACCTCTTGCCCGCTCAGCAGCAGTGGCTGGAACAGGTTATCCAGCAGCTTGTGCGCCACCTTGGCCGCATCGCCCTCACCGGCCAGCTCGGGCAGCACCACCACGAACTCGTCGCCGCCCTGGCGTGCCACCGTGTCGCTTTCGCGCAGGCTGCCCGCCAGGCGGCGCGCGATCTCGACGATCATGCGGTCGCCGGCGTCGTGGCCCAGGCTGTCGTTGACGTGCTTGAAACGGTCCAGGTCGATGAACATCACCGCCACCTGCGTGCCGGCGCGGTGGGCGTGCACGATGGCTTGCGCCAGGCGGTCCTGCAGCAGCAGGCGGTTCGGCAGGCCGGTCAGGGCGTCGTGGTTCGCCATGCGCAGCAGCGCCTCTTCGGCGCCCTTGCGGCGCGCGATGTCCTCGACCACCGCGATGAAGCGCTGGTTGCCGTTGGCGTCGCGCATCATCGAGACGCTCACGTTGACCCAGATCGGCATGCCGTCGCGCCGCACCAGGCGCCGCTCGCGCTGGTAGTCGGCGATCTCGCTGGCGCGCAGGCGCTTTACCAGCGCCAGCTCGTCGGGCAAGTCGTCTTCGTAGGTCAGTTGCTGGAAGAAGCGCTGCAGCAGCTCCACCTCGCTGTAGCCCAGGATCTGCGCCATCTTGCGGTTCACCCGCAGCAGGCGCCCGTCCGGGCCCAGCAGCACGATGCCGACTGCCGCCTGGCTGAAGGTGAGGCGGAAGAATTCTTCGCTTTCCTGCAGGCGCAGGCGCGCCTTGCGGCTGAAGGTGATGTCCTGGCCGATCAGCAGCAGCATGTGGCCGCCCGCCTGCGTGGTGCGGCGCATATTGAACTCGACGTAGCGCACACCGTCGGCGCGCCCGTCCAGGGTCACCAGCACATGGTCTTGCGGCGTGCCGCTGCGCAGCGCCTCGTCGACGCGCGCCGCCAGCTCCGGGTCGGGTAGCAGCTGCTCGAGCGGGTGGCCGGCCGCGATCGCTTCTTCAGGGGCGCCGATCAGGTCGGCCATGGTGCGGTTCATCGAGCGCACCTTGCGATCGGCATCGACTACCACCAGCCCGGCCGGCATGCCGTCGATGACTTGCTCCAGGTAGTTGCGGTTCTGGCGCACATTGCGCTGGTCGGCGTGGGCATAGGTATCCAGCGCCAGGCCCATGTCGAAACAGACCACTTTCAGCACCGCATCCCAGGCTTCTGTAAAACGCGCCGGTTCGGCCTGCAGCTTGTGCCACAGCATGCTGGAGAGTTCGGACAGGTATTTACGGTAGGCGCCGATATACCATTTCGGATCGAGCCCGATGCGCTGGTGAGCCGCGCCCACGCGCAGGCGTTCGCGGATGTAATCGGGGCCGTAGTCGCCCGCCGTCAGGCTGCTGAAATAGCCCGACTGCGCTCGTCGCAGGCGCGCCGTGGTGGCCTCGTCGCCCAGCAGTTCGCGCATGCGCGGGAAGGCCAGCAAGTGTTCGTAGAAGCTGTCCGAGAAGGCGTCGCGCTCCTGCTCGAGCAGCGCGTGCACCTCGCGCAGCAGCTCGGCGTCACGCACACCCAGCTGCAGAAATTCCATGCGCGCCGCGACCTCTTCTTCATCCAGACCGATTTCATGCGCCAGAGTGTCAATCAATTCGGGCGTTTCTCTCATGCGGATCTCCACGCGTGCGCAGGCTGCAAGACGGCGCTTGTCGTGCTGGATTGGGTCTGGATTGTCATCAGGCGAGACCTGGTCAGCAAAATCGACCAGGATTTATTGGCTATCAGGATATTTTCATTGCATGATAGCAAACTAAATCTGCGTAGTCGCGGCTGTCGTGCGCTCTGTTGTTTATTGGGCTTTGGAAGCGCCAGTTAATTAAACTGGATTAAGTACCGGCTGACGCTGCTTGCGGCAGATGAATGATAAAACTCGACCCACGCCCCAACCCGGCACTCTCGACGCTGATCGACCCATCATGCAACTCCACGATCCGGCGCGCGATATACAGGCCCAGTCCCAGCCCGCTGGCATTGGCCTGCGTCTGCAGCGTAAACGCCCCGAACACATGCGGCAGGTCGTGGGCGGCGATGCCCT
>Ga0265780_10001392_pt1 | contig 34046 bp, 37 predicted proteins | sample P1T30metagenome_FD_192432 | JGI IMG/M metagenome (GOLD analysis project Ga0265780, IMG submission 192432) | Plant litter microbial communities from East Loma Ridge, Irvine, California - P1 T30 | ecosystem: Environmental > Terrestrial > Plant litter > Unclassified | place: USA: California...
GCAATGGCGTGTGTGATGCTGGCTGCTAGTTGTGTTGCAGGTAAAGGTGTTGATGAAGGATGGAAGATGGGAGTGAACGGACAGCGGCGGTTTTAAGCTCGAGTTGAGAGACGTGGAAGTCACGCGGCAATGTCGACCGACATACCCACATTTTTCATTTGGGGAGGAGCGGGCCTGAAAATCTAGACGAAGAAGTCGCGGGTGAGATGTTGGGGAAGGTCCAATCACTTCACTTCAACTTCCTGCTGTGTCTGTTCTCTCTTCAATTGAACATTCGTAAAGTAGCTCTTGAAATCGCTTGCGATCTTTCGCATACACGATTGAGTGGGACTGTTTCTTCAACAATCTTGTTTGGAACGCTTTCTGGCACTGGATTTCTTTCAATGCTACTATTTATGTAACATGAACGTCCTCCCGTGGGACGATGATGGGCTCGGCAAATAATTCCATCCAACGTTGACTAGAAATCTCCATCCTCGGTCCCTTGTATGTTTTCCGCGCTACCAAAACCCACCAGAGGATGGAAATGCTCACAACTGCAACAAATACAACCAAGGACCAATTGAAAGTCTCTACTGTAACAGCAGCTACGGGTGGCCAAAAGCAGAAGATGATTCCAACAATACTGTACGCTAGAGATAGGATGGCGGTTGGAACTCTGAAGATACCCAATCGAAAGGGCCCCCAAGGCATGTTCGGCACGGTGAAGTGACGATACAACAGGAGAATAGCGCAAACAATAAAGCCAGTGTAGAACGATGCTACCGTAAGGCCTGTCAATGCATTGAATGCAGCATCCGACCCGAGGCCGATGAGAGCAAATAACATGGAGAAGAGGGCAGTCGTGGCGATCGAGTACAACGGTAGGCCAGAATCACGTTCAATCTTCCATCATGTGTTAGCACAATACATAAGTGAAAAGATAAAAAGACAAAAAGACATGAGTCAAGAAGATGAGTGTGTCACATACCTTAGAAATATGTCGAGAGCAAGGAACGCCTTCTTCTCTGGCAAATGCCCACAACATGCGGGACGCAGTAGCCATAGACCCAATTGTGCCGAATACCAGCATTATGATGATAAGCGATGTCTGTAGTCTAGTATCAGTAAGCCGTGGTTATGTTTTGAGGAGGTTTCTCACCAGAGCCGCAGTTCCACCACTGGACTGTGTTACGTTCCGAAAAACACCTATGACCGGAATGCTGTATGTAGAGATGAGGACTTCTTCAAGAGTGAAGCAAAAAAGTATCATGATTGCCATAGAATATCCCATCACAAAATATAAGCCGACAGAAATGATCGTAGCCTTTGGAACAACTCGGGAAGCATCCTTGACTTCTTCGGCTGCGACGGTTCATAAGCCTTTTGCCAGCAATGCATAGAGTCCTAGAGCTTACCGAGATGTACCCCAGCGTCGAAGCCATTGAAACCGAACATGATCGGAATAGCGCCAACAAACGTGGCTTCAACGTTGTTATTCCAACCGCCCCCATTGAAGAAGTTTTGAAACACTTGGGAACTGTCTGTCTTAGGCGCCAAATACCTCAGCACAATGAGCAGGACGAAGAAACCCATGACAAAGATGACAAAGGCAGCAGATTCGATAGTGGGCAAGAGACGCCCGAGGACTGTAGTCACGAACACGGCCATCGCGACAACTGCAAAGAATGCCAGCGTCACGTGCCACTTCTTCATTTCATACTCGGGGTGGACTGCACTGGCCAGGCCAAGGATCACATTAGACGTCAGGAAGGCCACTCCGGCAGCACCAGCTTGCCATGCGATGGTGACAATCCAGCCCACAAAGTAGGACAGGAAGTTTGAGAACCTGCGAGGAGCTAGTATCGCAACCCAGTTATACTGCCCGCCCGAAAGAGGAATCCTATATCAATGTTAGTACGCCTCGTGAGAGATGATCATATGGCACGTACATTGATGCCAGCTCAGCGACTACCAAGGCCTGCATTAGAACTCCCATAAACACAATCGGAAAAGATATGAGAAAACCGGTTGGGCCTCCATTGAAGAGAACTAATTGGAGACCACTTGCACAAGATCAGCGCGCATATCATTTCGTCATGTAGTGTTCACGCACCTAAGCATGCCGGCCCAGGCATTCACTTAACCATGTCAGTGCAGTTCTTGGCACTTAAGAGATTATATGCTTTGTGACTTACTGACAGTACTGCATAATGCTATGACGGTCAAGAGGTTGAAGTTACGCTTTTGCAATCAGTAGGCTGAGCACTTGCGCAATGTAATTTCTGTCATACCTTAAACTGCTGTTCTTTGCCAAAACGTGCAAGCAACTGTTCGTCACTACCCAAGCCTGAAGACGACTTTGAAGCTGAGTATGCTATGTTGTCTATAGATCTCAGCGACGAGGCTTGATCTTGGAACTCCACGTCATGCATCTTGACGTCTCTGGAGAGAAAGATAACACTTGGGATCTTTCTGAAGATGTAACGACCATGGGACGAAGAGCGGACACACAAGGATGTTGGGAGGCGAGACAAGATGCTTGTTACTACTAAGTAACGGTTCAAAGGTACCCAGGCAGGTGTTTTCAGAACAAGGATGGGTCTAGAGCGGCACGTAGACCTCTCAAGCTTGTGTCAGCAGCTAAGAATAGGGTGTGCCTATGGTAGTTCCCCCACTGTTACCTGCCTATTGCAGCAGGCGCTCCGAGATACCCGCAATCTAAGTATTCAAGGGCATGTCTAGATTATGTGCCTTCTTCCAGGCAATGGCTTGTGATGTAAATCTTGGCTGCATTGCTTGGCTGCAGGAGGCGAATATTTTCGGTGACCGACAAACGGTGTGGCTTACAGCGCTTACGTCCGACGAAGCGAACGGCAAGTTCACAGCAGCGGCAAGGATTAGACCCAGTACCAAAGACTTTTGAAAACTCATGCCTTGTCAGTAAATATCTAGGCATGAAAAATTGCTCGTTTCGATGAAAAGTCCAGAGAACTGGAGAACTTCACGAGGTGTAGCAGGCACACGAGTGGATCACATCTCGACGCTCCAAAAACAACGCCTGCCACAAGCTTGATGTCTATCATACTATACAAACAGCTTTCAGCGCAGAATGAAACTGCTATCGCCTTTGTTGCTTGAGCTCAACAAGTTTGTAAACACATTATTCCTGGATTGAACTGGAACCCATATCCTCTGCCTGCAGACTGCCCTCAGAATTGCTCTTGTGGAGTAGATTCACAGGTGCTTGTAGTCTTGGGTGATATCCCGGAGCTCGATCTGTCGCCCACTGATGGAATGGATCCCATTTCAAGCATTGTCTCGATGCTCCAGACTTGAGGCGCGGTATCGGGTCTCGGTCAGGATAGTAACCAAAAGTGTAGAGGGCTGTATCGGCGTTGCACATCAGGTCATGAACCACTACCCCAAGACAGTGCCCTATGTTCTGATTAGAATGCGTTTCGCGGTGACAAAAGAAAAATTGTAGTTAGCATCTGCTTACTGGCGTGAACAATTTCCACGGCCCGGGCTTGTGCCGTGCGGTTCGCGAAATAAGTTTCTTCGTGAAGGTGCCAGTATATTCTCCGCTAGTGTCTTGTCAGCATGTGTCTCGCGTGAAGATTTTAACACGAACTCACCATACAATGTAAACCGTGATACACGCCTATTGTTCCCAGATAACCCTCTCTATCGAGCAGTGAGACTGTATCGTCTGGTTCTTCATTCGAAGACTTGACCTCTTCTTTCGTAGCGGAGAAGTAGATTGCTGGCAGTGATGTTTTAGCCTTTTAGTGTAAAAAACAAGAAGCAAGATATCCTACGGCGGACTAGATCATCCCATGCTTTGTCAACTTCTGATGATGGAGAATCTGAAAATATCGAATGCTCGTCTGGGTTTGCCTTCTGCTCTTCGAATTGGAGCAGGTGTCGAGCAGGCGCTTGAGGTTCGTTAACTAAAATTTTCTTCTCGCGAAGCATATGCATCTTACAATAAGGGACGGTCGTTTTCGCATGTGGCAGGTTTTGAAGTAGAACTATTGCGGTCATGAGAAGACTGTAAAGGCCAAGAGCTAACACTAATTTTGCCTGCCGGGCTCTCGATAAAAGAGAGGAATATCGATTTTCCCGAGGGCCTGAAGAATTCAGATCCTCATTTTCGAGAAGTGGGAGACTCTGCTCATGTTCTTTCATGTTACAGGATAATCTAAACCTTCAGTGAAGTAATAGGAGTTTAGAGTTCACATTCATGCTGGGGACACTTCACCCGTGCGGGGGACCCAGACACCATATCAGGTGTTTGTATGCTCTTGGTCACTGCCGAGGTGATGCCTAGTGCCGCCATATTCAATCAAGACAATGTCGAAAACATGCAGCTTATCAAGCTCGATAGCCGATTTTGTGCGAGATCTCCCGGCTGAAGGGTGCAGCCGTCAACCGGTCAACCGTTGAGGTAATGAGAGCCTTGGCTAGTCGTAAGCGCGAGTGGAGATCTGAAGTCCCTCTATGCGCATAGTTAATTCCGAGCTTTCATAGGCGGAACAGTCATTTGCCGCGTCCTGAATGTCTCGGCCTGTTCTCTTATCAACGGAGTCGGCTCTTAATCTAGACAACATGTTGATCCGGCACCATGGACCAAACATTGGCCGCATAATACCCTAGTATTACTAAATTATATCCCTGTTGAGAAAACCTGGGGCCTTTCGTTCCTTTTGCATTCAGCAGAATGTTCTGATTGACTTGAACCCATACTTGGAGATATAACCTGAGTTCGCTGCTCGACGTCCGCACTAGCCACGAGAAAGTACACTTGCTTTTGAATAAGATTCCCCCATCCAACATCATGCGCCTTCTATCTATCACCATCGCTTTCCTGTTGACGCTAGGTGTTGCTGGCAGGCCAGCCAAAGGTGTGCATCCAGATTTAAAGCCTTCCGTCATGTTGTTGACCTTTGGGACAAGATACTACGATCACTCCCTCGGGAGAACTTCAGTTTACGAAAGATCCTGAGGAGCCCGAATTCGTCCCTGACGATGCGGCGCTTTTCTTCTTGTGGGACTCAGAAGAAAAGTCAGAGAAGTCGGACACGTCAGCAACGACTTATTGAAGATTTGGAGACATGTAAACGTCTATGAAGCGGGGAATACTGTCTGTGGATATACAGAACAATGTCTGCAATTACGTGCAGACAGAAATATGAATATCAAATCTTTGGCTCATTTTGACAATTCTCCATGTTGCAGTGATCACTACGTATGCTTCCTACCGCGCACCATCGACCAGATGTGATATTTAGGTTTGTTGGAAAACTTTTCGGGCACGTCCAAGTCTCGCTCCTTTAGTGTTGTGAAACCATGCTTCTCGTATAGCCCTTTCCCTTCAGGGCTTGCTATGAGAGTAGTCTGGTCTTGTCAATATGCGTAGCTACTATGCTTATGTGCACACTTACAGCTGCTTTGACTTCATCTGCTACCTTGAGACCCGACTTCAGCAGCGCTGTTCCCGCTCCACGCCGTTGGTACGCGGGCTCAATAGCCATGATAACAAGTCCTACGAGTCATCAGCCACGTACAATATAAATGCTGAGCGACATACTCATGAACGGCAATTCGTTCTCTTCGTAATACTTGTGTTCATCAACTCCTAAGGAGTTGAAAAGGGCCTGGGCATATTCTTTCTCTATGCCACTTTCCCATGTTCCTGGCGGCCCATCCAAGGGAAATCGCTGTGGCTTCGCATCTTCGTGAAGCGCCCACATTGCACCCCCGACTACGCTTCCATTGGCAGAGTCCGTGATTTTCTCCCATGTGATACCAGGTGCGATGCTTTTTATGAACAAAAGCCGCTGTGCGGTCATTTCCTCTCCTTCCGGGGTCAGCCCGCGAGGGAAAACAGCGTTGATGTACTCATTCTTTCCTCCGTAGGCTTTGAACATGATGTGAATGATCTGGCGAACGTCATCGTCGGACGCAGCTGCGACCTCGAACTCCATGACGGGTGATATTACCAGGTGATGAAAATAGTCGCGAGGGCCTCTTGGTCAGAAAACTTAAGCCGGTCAAAGAAGCCTTACAGTTGCTTCGTGGAACACAAGCCGTGTTGCGTTGTAGCGTTGGTAGTATCGCACTGTGCCACCTTCCTGTTGGACATCCTGGCAACGCACCAATGCGCATCAAGCGATTCGCCAATAACCCTAGTCAGTGTACCCATTTCTCGGAACCCTAGGGATGTTATCGCAGTGCCTGCAAAAGGTTGAGAGCATGATTCCCTGTTTGGCAGACCTAATTTGTGATGGCGCAAAAATGACTGACGAGTGAAAGACCAAAATGGATCCGGTCAAGCTGTTCAGAACATGGTATTGACGATCATCAAAATGGGAGTTCCACCCAGTCAGCTGAGATGACGTTAATGACGAACCTTGGAGTATGTGACAAGATACTAAATATTTGACTGGACTGGGTGCTTTCTTCCTTCTGAGCACCATACACCCTCAGATACAAGCAGAAGCATACAACACTTATCAGGAATCATGCACAACTAATGGTATATAATCTCACATGTCGGATGTTAAGAATTGCAAGACCTAGTCATATCATCGGCTACCGAAGGCAGGTGCGGATCCCATGTTTGTGCTGCTCGTAATCTGCAGTCGACATCACATTCCTTGACAGACCACCGCCGAGGATGTAGCATCCTTGCGATATTTGAGAAAGAGTATGTACAGGTAAGTCTACGATAGGCCGGTCGATGTCCGGCAATCCCGAGGTTCTCAGGTCTCCATTGATCCCGGCAAGTCGGTGACCGATTGTGCTGCGCCGCAATCCTTCCAGATAATTGAGCGCATCGCATCCCATGTCTTATCAGGATGTCAGCAGTCACTTTTGCTGCAGTTAATGAGCTAATTAAAGCTAGTCTGACATTTGACCCCTTTGCCATGGCAGAGCGGCCGAGAGCAATGGCGGATACAAGCCATTGGCGCAAAGTCAGGCCAAGGTGATCTCGACTTCTTTACTCGTGTTGGCTGAAATATGATGACGCTACCCACTTTATTTTTGGGGTCCGGTTTCTGTGCGCACCAAAAGCCGATTATGGGTCGTCGCTGCTGGTTTCGTGCACATGCTGATCGCGATGCCGTCGCCTGGGAACAGCATCAACAGCGACAACCGCAGTCCGGCGATTGATATCGCAGTATGGGTTTGCTTCATTCTATGCTCGCTTTCTATTGTTGCAAAGGTATGGACAAAGTTGGGTCGGCGTGGCCAGAAGATCCACCTTAGGAATCTACAGCTCGATGATTATCTCCTCATGCTGTCACTTGTAAGTATTCTCCCGGTGAGAAATCACCGGCTATTCTTTTGCTAATGAATCTTAGTTATCATTAGGAGCATATAGTGTGACATTATCGCAACAGGTAAAGGCAGGACTTGGGAAGCATTTAGAGAGCCTGAGTGACAGAGACGTTGCAACATATGAGAAGGCAAGTACGGAGCTGGAAGTCTCTATGAAGGTCCTGCTAACTTTACACCAGATCGAATATGCTTCCTACTTTTTCTACGTCGCTACAATATTTCTGGCAAATGCAACAGGGGTTGTGTTTGGGTTAATGCTCGAGCCAGCCTTGTCACTTTTGCGAATCCTACAGGGTTTGATGGTGTGGAACTCTTTATGGTTTTTGTAAATACAGTCACTCTATTTTTTGAGACTGAATTGACTGAATGATTACTTAGGGCATCTACGCTGGCCACTGCTTTCCAGTGCGGCACTCCTGCGCCATGGCGGTCTATCCAAGGCCAATGCTTCGATCGAGCAGCTTTCTGGGCCATTATTGACATCATAAACATGACGACCAACATATGCCTGGCCGGGGTGCTTTGTCGCATAGTGATCATCCTTCAAATGTCACGCACGCGATATTTTCTCTTGGTCCTCTTTTCATCGAGATTTCTGTATGCGGCCTTGTGTCATTAGTTTTGAAAAATTGGCTGACACCTATTGCAGACTCGCTATCCCTGCTGCATTCAAGGTGTTCTTCCTCTTCCGAGAGCGCCACTCGGAGCAACGCGATCCAACATCAAGTAGCGTCGACATTGTCATATCATCTGTTTTAGTAGCCACGACCACCGTTATGGCGACAACTTGGCCTTTCATGAACCCAGTCATGGGACATCTTCAGCCAGGTTGGTCAACGGGAGCTGTGCGACTGAGTGCACAAACTATTTCTGGGAAAGCAACAAGAGCGAGTGATTCTGGCGCGACGCAATCGACAGCAAATCATGTAGCGCGACTGAGAGATCCCGAGGTCTCTGATGCCACTTTAATCTCTGGTGAGGAGTATCAGGATGTACAGCAATCCGGTAATAGATGGAAATGGTTAAAACACCGAGTCCCGGGATGATTAGGTACTAGAAAAGAGGTCTCGCGCTAGGAGCCTCTCTAGGAGGAGGTACAGATTGAGACCCGCAAAGAACAGGACTGAAATATCGTCAGCTTATTGATAGAAAGACTATACTGCATGTCTCCACGTCCATCCCATTACTACCGAGTAGCTTCTGACTCCGATTTTCTGAGACGTTCTGCTGACTATCTCAACGTTCTAGACAAGCTAACTAACGCCAGACTTGATATAATAGCATCTCATGCCTTCTACTCTATTCGCGCTCTAAATCACAGTTCGACGTACTTGGGTTGACTGACCTGTATGTCTTATATGATGCGATGTGGCAATCGCACATATGAGAGAATATCCGAATGAAATTTGATTTCGTTAAGTCTTGCGTATATAGTATAGTATCCAGATGTGTGGATGAAAGATGATCAGAAGCCTTCTGCCGACCTCGTTACATGCTTTCGCACACGAATCTATTCAGAATGCGGCACTAAATTCGGCTTACTTAGAAGCTCATCGTCTCCCAAAATGCTCTAAATGACCATGTAGTGTCCCGAGAGACACTCAAAATACCACCAATCATCTCCAGCTCTCCAAAGGAACTTCAAGCATCCCATCAAACTTCCCAACCAATCTCTACTGTATTCTGCCAATCCGTCAAAGGCAGAACAGCGTCAGTCAAAAAATTCATCCTCCCGCTCTCATACTGTCCTTCTTCTTGCTCCATCTTCCTGATCCGCACCATGGCGTCCAATCCCAGCTCATTCTTGTCGGATCCGGCCTCGATGCACTTTGCCCGATAGCTTGAACTTATGATGCTTCCCTCGCCATGTCGATAAAGCAGGAGCGCGGAGTGGCCCACCGCTTCTCCAGAAGGTTCCGTGATCCCTGTGCCAGGCGGCTGTATCAAAGTGTTCTTGAGCACTTCGGCAAACGCACCTTCCATCGCGCCCTCGCCAGCGAAGACGACTTCGTCCACTCCACGAATCCCAAGCAGTGCCTTGGTCACGAGCCGCTCGGTACTAGTGACCTTGTACGAAAGCTCTGCTTTCTCTAGCTTGGTCAAGGGCGTATTTGGATCAGGCTTGAATTGCCTCTTCTGTTTCTTCTTCTTCTTTTCCTCCTGCGGCCCAGAGGCTGCAAGTCTCCGCAGCAGGTCATGTGCGGGTTGTTCGACCGAGTTGAGAGCAGAGGAAAGGGCGGGTGAAGCTAGATTGTAGTTGTAACGCGTGTACAGCCATTGCCCCTCTATCACTAGCCTGATCATTTCGAAGTGGTGGGGATTGGTTCCGTTAGGCTTTGGGTGAAGTTGATTGAGAGCGATGGACAGATGAAGATCGGCGTACTCGTCGTTCTTGCTTGCATCTAGATGGATTTCCAGGACGCATTGTCGTGCTGGGACTCCGTTGTTCTCTTGGATTGACGCCGCGAACAGTTTGAAGTCATTCACGTCTCGGAGAATGGTGTGATCGGGCGTGCAAAGGCGCTTTGAGACCTCAGGCTCCTGAGTGGGCGACGACTTGGCTGGAGGGACCGCTTGACTCCTTGCCTTTCGCTTGCGCTTTTGTACAGGTTGCGAAGTGACGCTCCTGTCTCCGTTTGCCAGATGCTTCTCTCTTGTTTTGATGCCTACTGGCGTCTCTTCCTCTTTCTGGGCTTTAACGGCCCGAGACAACCTTGGTCGAGTGGGCGTTGCGCTCTCTCGTTTTGTAGCCGCTGTTGGCTCAATGCTGGCTATGTGACGTGGGCGTGCTGCATCATTGTTCTCGCTCTGATCGCTAGAGGACCTAAGTTGCCGGTCGCTCGTGTCAGTCTTTGATGCAGGCGTCATGTTTTACTTGGTATTGTGGTTGCGTCGATTTGGCGTGGATCAAGGAGAGATGTTGTTGGAGGTTGTGGGGCGGCGGTGCATAAGCTAGGAGAGCGAGGTGAAGAGCAGGTGAATACGAGTGAGTGGTCGCGGGCAACTTCAAGAGCCTTCTCCCCGATAGCAGCGAGGTCACTGCATTACCAGATGACACGGAAATACGGCCTAGGTGTTACTAATATGGGCGAGTAAACTAGTAGATCAGCGGCGCTCAAGTCCTTTGCAAAGGTATTAAATCTGATTGTGATACTCCAAACGCTATGCGATTGCACTCTTCTTTCCAGCAAAATTCCTAGAAGCTTCCGCGATCACCTCTAGATGGCGCGCCAGCCTTCTCATATGCCCTCCACCACAATGCTAAATTCGCTGCAACCAAGAGATCCATCATCTTTAAGCCTTCATCCTCTACGATCAGCTTCCCCAGTTTCGCCTGCTTCCCACCAAATCCTCCACCTGCAAACTCTTGCCCCAAGGATAGATCCAAACGATCCATAGACGTCCTAGCATCCTCCACCTCGTCCCGATTGACGGACAGCGACGAATTGTTGCGACTGTGCCGGCCACGATGGAAGAAAGATGACCGCTTCGACGACTCCTCCCCCCTGGGTGTTACGGGTATGGATCTACTTGGCAGATTGAATCGAAGTTCACTGACGGGCATAGCTACTGGCAGTGCTCCTTGCAGACCAGGAATGATATGCCGACACTGCCAATATGTCAGCTTGAGGGAGTGGAAGTCCAGCATTGACGCCCACCTTCAAAGTACCACCACCGGCACTAGTCGCAAATTCGCATCGACCATTCCATGGACTTGTGAAGACGTAGCCACGGAAGCTCGTTGGTCTATCTGATACTTGTATTGTGCTAAAGGTTTGGTCATCGCGAGTTAGAAATGAAGGTGATGCCGCAGGCCTATTATCAAACGAGTAGCCATCTCTCGACCCATCATAGCTGCCTCTTGAATCTGGACGCCCCGAGTTGAAGTCATGTGAATTGTTCTTCCGGTGCCCAAAGCCGCCGCTAGCATACTGCGAACCCTCCATCCAGAGGCGCCGTCGGAACGTATTCGAGCTATCGGTCGCTGTTTCTGATACGGGCGGGTGCGAAGAAGTCACTGTCTGATTAGGTCGAGCAGATGCATCGCTGGGACGACTTGGTAACGGTGGCCTGTCAGCATTCTCTGATTGCAAGAACTTGGAGTAGCCCGGGTTTGTCACGTCAATGTACATAGGTGCCCCCATCTTCTTTTTGATAGCTGATTCGTTGAGAGTCAATGACGATATTTCAGCAATAGGGGGATCCTCAATCCTTGCGACATTCCACTGAGCGCCAGAAGCAGGGTCTCGTCGGATGAGAGTAAGTGATGTACCCATCGGACGAGCTCTTTCAGGAGACCGATTGGGAGGGAGTGCTGGGCGCATATTTTCCGTTTGATATCGTGAGCTCTCGAGAGATTGTCTTGGATCCAGATTGGGAGCCAGCATGCCCGATTGTCGAGAGTAGTTGCCCGCGCTCATATTCTGTCGACTTCGGTAGTTCTCAATAGGCGCAAGAGTACCAAGCAGGGGTTTCCGTTGAGGGACAGCTGCACCAGGGACAGCCTTCCGTGGGACTATTGACAATGAAGGAGGATGCAGACCCAACGGTTGTGGGTTCCGGTAATCAGGTACTTGGAACTCGGGAGGTGCAACGAGGTTTGCATCTTCTGGCTGCTCGACATGCAAGTAGTACAGCGAACTTGTAATGTCTTCCACAGTGACCACCTTTTGTCTAGGTTTCATGGGCGAGAGGAACACATCTGGATCGTGATTAATATACAATCGAGTAGACGCGGGGCAGCCTTACCTTTGCTGCCGGGAACGCGTGCGATATAGAGGACAAGCGGATCATTCCTCACATGCGTGGGGTTACGTGGGTATGCAGGCGGATTGGAAGCAAGTGCGGTGATCGATGACAAGGACCTAGCCTCCACGGCGGCAGTAGACATCGGGGAGAGGGACTGAAGCTAATACTGCAGGCGAAAAAGAATGAAGAAATGGTCGCTACTTAGGCTTGTGATAATGGTTGCTATGAAGGGTTGTTTGCTGTCCACGCGGCGGTCTTGTTCAAGCTATACATGTATGGGGCAAGGCGAAGCTGAGATTATGCTTGCCTTTGCGTGGCTGTGCATACGCGTCTTTTCGCCCACGGTGCCGGACTGTGTTGTTCAGCGAAGGAAACGCGCCGTGCTTTCTGTATAGTGCGAGATGGACAAGTCTGGCAGCCAAGCACCGACATTCACAGGGTAGACCAGGGCGGTCAAATACGAGCAGTGTTGGGTGGGCACGCAAGCGACGTCAGAAAGCGGTGGTCGGGCTGGCGGCGTCCTATTGGCCCGTGTCCTGGTGGTGTGGAAAGTCGTTCGGGGTCTACCTTATTAGCGCGAAAGTGAGATTTCCTTAGCCAAGATTTCGACCTCGATTTTCACGAAGCCGCACACGACACACCCGCCGCGACGCCCTCACCCACGCCCAGTCCTCGTAGGTGCGATCGTATTCGACTAGTTACTGTTGTCGTCGGATAGCTTCAAGATGGGCGACACACTCGAGGTATGCACAAGGAAGGCGCCGCCCGCACCGTTCTTGCCGCTAACTGTGAGCCCAGGAGCGCCTGAAGAGCCATGCTCGGGCATTCGAGGGACTGATGTCACTCATCCCGGCCAAGGACTACTATGGGAAGGATGAGAGCATCACTAGTGTTAGTTTCATCTCACTGCGTGGGGTCGACCTGTCGCTTACACCACGGCTCTAGACCCAATGGCAAAAGAAGAAGAAGCAGACCACCGAGGAACGCGCAGCCGCAAAGCGAGCGAAGTTAGACCCGGCCTCACACAAATCAGCGAAAGACATCATGGACGAAAATGCGCTGAAGCGAAAGCGCGAGCTGGAAGGCGACGTGTCGGCGGCTGAGTCGTCAGATCTTGATATGGATATCGAGAAGGAGAAGCCCCTGGAAGGCATCAAGAAGGCGAAGAAGCAAAAGACCAAGGCACCCGAGCCAGAGGAAGATGCCGATGCCGAGGTTGACGCCACCGAAGCACCAAAGTTAACGAAAGCGGAGCAGAAGATTGCAGCGAAGGCTGAAAAGAGAAGAGAGAAGAGGAAAGAGAAGCAGACAAAGAACAAGCAAAAAGAAGAACACAAGAAGTCGCAGGGAGCCGAGTTCAGCAAAGGCTTGACAAAGCCAGAGGAGCCAGAGGACGAGGTCGACGAAGATGGAGACAGCGACAATGACGACAACCCAGAAGACCCCGAGGACCGCATGCAAAACCTCGATGTCAGTGGTCTCGTCGAAGAGGGTCAGTCAACCGCCCCCTCCACCACTGCAAATTCCAATTCCTCTACAGCGTCTGTTGCATCTGCCGCCTCTTCATCGTCCTCAATTCCTCCCTCTGCCGATGCACCACAAGAAAAGAAACAGAAGAAGCCACTCCAAATCGACGACGAAAGCCGAGCACTTTTCCAAGCGCGCTTGACTGCAAAACTTGAAGCTATGCGTGCATCGCGCAAAGCTGATGGGCCAGACGGTCGCCCAGCGAGGAACCGTCACGAGCTGATTGAAGCGCGGCGGAAGAAAGAAGCAGAGCGGAGAGCGGCGAAGAAGGCCAGCCGTGTGACTGAGAAGGAGGACGAGGCACGCCAGAAAGCAGAGGAACAGCTAGCACGCATAAGAGGCGGGTCCGGCTCACCCTCAATCTTCCCTGCGCGGTCGCCAGAAGCCGAGCGCAACTTTAACTTTGGTAAAGTCGCATGGCAAGACGGGCAACAACTAGAGAGCAGTCTTTCTAGATTTCAGGAATCGAAGAAGAGGAAGGGCAAGTCGGACGCAAAGACTGCCCTAGAGGCTGCGCAGAAGAAGCAAGCACGCATCAATGGTCTAGACGAGACGAAACGAAAGGACATTCAAGAAAAGGACCTTTGGCTAGCAGCCAAGAAGCGAGCGCAGGGTGAAAAGGTCTTCGACGACGTCAATCTTCTGAAGAAGACACTTAAGCGCCAGGAGAAGCAAAAGTCGAAAAGCAAGCAGGAGTGGAAGGAGAGGTTAACGAACGTTCAAGAGGGCAAGGAGAAGAGGCAAAAGAAGCGCGAGGAGAACCTCAAGAAGCGGAGAGACGAGAAGGGCCAAAAAGGCAAGAAGAAGGTTAAGAAGCCTGGTAAGAAGGTTAAGCGTCCAGGTTTCGAGGGCACGTTCAAAGCGAGATAAAACTTTCAAACGAGTATCATAGCATGGCATCTTGCATCTCTATTCTGGCGCTCAAAATTTGGTGGAGCATTTGGCGTTTGATACCATCGGTCGGCATCATCTCAGCGTTTGGGCGTATGTATGGCTTGAATATCATAACGTCTTCTGTGATCGAACCATCGTGCTCTAAATATTTCAATTGTGAGGACCCATTGGCGTCGAATTGGATGAATGGATGTGCACAAATGGAATTCAAGTTCTGCTTCGGATATGACCACTGTTCCCTATATTTACAATCCCCGCTTCTAGTCCAGGTTTCTTGTTATCTGTACGGCGCATCCGCACGGGCAGCGGCCGCGATCTCGGGCTCCCACTTGTCTCCATTCGCTAACAACTTCTCCTTGTTGTACAGCAGCTCTTCTCTTGACTCGGTTGCATATTCGGCGTTTGGACCTGTATCATGTTAGTGATTTGTTCATACACAGTGCCCACAGTAGACTTACCCTCAACAATGGCATCAACGGGGCAGCTCTCCTGGCAAAGACCGCAGTAGATGCACTTGGTCATGTCGATGTCGTAGCGTGTGGTCCTCCTGCTGCCATCCATACGCTCCTCAGCCTCGATTGTGATGGCCTGCGCAGGACAGATAGCTTCGCAGAGCTTGCAGGCAATGCAGCGCTCTTCTCCCGTTGGGTATCGTCGAAGAGCGTGCTCGCCACGGAAGCGGGGTGAAATGGGGCCCTTCTCAAAAGGGTAGAAGATAGTGTATCTGCATGACCGTCAGTCTCTACGCTTCTCACAGAGTGCAAGCCTGTAGCTGGCCATTGGCAGCTACTTACGGTGGTCGGAAAAACTGCTCCAGCGACACATACATGCCACGGAACATCTCCATGAGCAGGAAGTATTTGCCCGCGCGGTCCAATGCGCCCTCTCCTTCGTCCCATCGCTTTGGCCGTGGTAACCGGAACCCTGGCGGCGGCGGTCCAGCTGGAGTGGCGGCTCGGCGAACGGTCGTGGAGAAGAAGGCGACGGTGGCGGGCGACGGGAGGCGTCCTGACGCGAATTGCGACGACCTGAGCAGCGCCGCGGCTGAGGGACCGCGTGCCAGCATCGTCAACGGCTTCATGCTGGCCATTGTGGGCGCTGGGAGCAAGCGGGGCGGATGTGTGGTGTTTGACGTCGGCGATGGGTGAGGCTGTTCAAAAGATGAGGTCCACGGGCCGGCGCTTTGGATTGAATGAGCGTCTATTGGCCAAGACTTCGATGACGGCAACGACGATGAGGGACGAAGGCGAATTCGAGATTTCCGAGGCAGACGGCTTGTAAACTTGCTAAAATATATTCCCGGCCTTTACCGTCGTCAATTGCATTCCTCTGGTGGTTGCTTGAAGATGTACAACTCCTCGATGGTGCTGTTATGTATGCTGACTAACAATAAATAACGCAGTTTGAGGTTCTACACACTCTCATCGAACATCGTCACCACGTCCACATCGAACTCGCCATCCAGCTTCAGCCTCTCCCCCACGCCCTCAAAATGTTCCGAACCGCACTCCTCAGGTCCGCAAGGTCAGCCGTGCGCGCTGCACCACGATGCCAGGCCTCAATGGCTCGCCCCGTCGCGCGAACCTCTTTCTTCCAGCCCAAGCAGACCTCCCCTACTTACTTCCAGGCTGTACGATGCTACGCTGCGAGCGCCGGTCTTTCGAAAGACGAGGTCACTGGAAGGATAATGGACCTCCTGAAGAACTTCGACAAGGTGAGGGAGGATGCCGGGTTGTGAGATTAGAGCCATGGCTAACTTCTTGCGCAGGTTCAGGACACCTCAAAGGTACCTTAAAGACGCAAATCCAAACATTCCTGCAAGGTGTGCTAATGTGATGCGACAGCTTAACGCCGAGTCTCACTTCCACAACGATCTTGGTCTTGACAGTCTCGATACGGTGGAGGTAGTCATGGCTATTGAGGAGGTTAGTTGCAGGATATACCAGTGTCGAGCGACTGCTTACACTTTTACAGGAGTTCAGCATCGAGATCCCAGACAAGCAGGCCGATGCCATCCACAGCGGTCAGTATCACGCATAACTTGGAGCTCATTGCATACTGATGATGGTCCAGTCAAGCAAGCAGTGGAGTACATCTTGGCCCAGCCCGATGGTAAGCACACTTCTCTATGTATTTATGTGACTTGGAGCTAATTGTCATTGCAGCGCACTAGATAGCTTCATGAAGCTGGAAGCGAGAGATGCGGCGGATTTGGGAGTTGATTTAGGCCGGCTCTTCCGGTCTCGTTATATAATTCCATGCGTGTAAAACAGCCTGGGATGGCACCGTGTAAATCTCGATAGAACCATACTATCCACTTCCCAAATAACGTGCCTGCGTGAGCGAAGTAGTTATTGCTCTTACTTTCTGCGGGCTGAGCATAGAGTCTTGGCATAGCCGGGCGCTCCTTCTTCCAGATAGCTGTCACACGAACGAACATATCTCACGCGTGCTCGTACAAACCCTCTGCGATACCCCTCATAATCAGTGCACAGCCGACGTCGGTCCTCTCAGCATCATTCTTCTGCCATCGACCTCTTACCGCAACACGGCCCCTCCGCGTATGCGCAGCCCGAGCGTCGGCATCCCTGTGCTCACCGAGAGGCGTCGCCAATAATTCCAACAAGGCAACCCCCACTCGTTCCACAACCACACGCAATGGCCTCGAGCTCTGGTCTGACGCGACGAAGAGGTGGAGGAGGCGGCGCCGCCACCACAGGCAATGGCGAAGACGAAGGCAGCAGGGTCAGCTCACCGGCACCAAAGCGCATCGACGACCGCACCCCAGAAACGTCTTACGAGAACTCCGAGAATGGCCACAAGATCGCATTCGACCCTAGGGACATTAGCGAGAGCGCGGAAAGGAGCAAACAGCCCAAGTTGACGCTCATGGAGGAAATCATCCTAATGGGCCTGAAAGACAAGCAGGTGTGTAGCGCACGGAAAGGGAGACGTTGCCCCGAGGATCGCATGCTGATGAAGTACTAGGGATACCTCTCGTTCTGGAACGACAACATCTCCTACGCTTTACGAGGCTGCATCGTCATAGAGCTGGCGTTCAGGGGCCGTGTGAGCATGCAGAAGGACTCGTCGCGGAGGAGGTTCCCCCTCGCAGACCGTGTCATTGAGGTCATTGACGACACACTCACAGGGGAGGTTCTGCTGGATGAGGCCCTGAAGATGATGAAGGGCAGCGAGAAGATGAGCGTCAATTCATGGATCGACCTCATGAGTGGTACGTGGCTGCAATTACGAAATTCAGATCTCAGCTACTGACCCTACTACCAGGCGAGACCTGGAACCTAATGAAGATTGGCTATCAACTGAAGCAAGTCCGCGAACGGTTGTGCAAGGGCCTCGTCGACAAGGGCATTCTGCGCACAGAGAAGAAGAACTTCCTGCTCTTCGACATGGCAACACATCCAGTCGCGGATGGCGGCGCGAAGGAAGAAATCAGGCGTCGCGTTCGAAACCTCCTCACGAACCGTACTGTCGTCCTTCCCGGCAGTCAGTTCCTCCCCGAAGAGCTCGAGTTCAGGGTGCTCAGGACAATCACAATGGTCTGCGCCGCATACGCCGCAAACGTGCTTGAAAATGCGTTGACGACGCTCGGACACGAGGCGCGAGAGCGGGCTTTCGCTCAGGTGGATGAGCTGCTGGCAGAATACTCACAATGGCCGTTTGCAAGGCGAACAGGTGGGCAACAGGGAGTGGGCGCGAATTTGGGCTCGCTCATCGCTGATGAAGTTAACGGCTCCAAAGACAAGGAGCTGCAACTTGAGGTACGTTGGATGCTTCCTCTCCACGTCAGAATGTACTAACGAACACTCGTAGGTTGTTGCTGCTTGTTTGAGTGTTTTCACCAGGCTTGACTCGCTGCTCTAGGGGGGCATTTATTCATGAGACATTGCAAAACCGGTGTCTTGCTGTCTAGGTGCCTGTTGACCTAATAGCTGGCATTTGAAAGAGGCATCTACGGTCAGGATTCACGTGGATATACAGAACGTATTGGAGGCAGCACGAAACTGCAAGCCCGTTTACATCATATCGCTCAGCGTGCGGTCCTTGGTTCAGCGCGAGCAAAAAGGCTTGAGGGGTTCAAGGCGTTCTGTCTTGGCCAAAAAGGCTGTGCCACTCTGGCAACCTTCTCTTCCTGCCTCTGGAAAGGACCATCCATACTACAATTCATACTTTAATCATACCCGTCTGACCGTGGCTGGGGTGCACTTGATGTTTCTTTTAGGGACTATCGTAGCAGTCGTGCTGCGGTACTAATGTCCGGTACTCTGCAGACTGGTCGAGAGTCCTGAGTCTAGGAGAAGCAAAGTGACACGAAGCGCTAGCATTCTTGTGTGGAGAATGTCCGTTAGGCGCCATTCTGGGCAAGTTAGTCTTGGCAATCACGTGGTACAAGCAAGTGTTGGGAGCCATGGCCGAGTAAAAGCGAGAATGAGGTAGAGGGAGATTTGAATGGTTCTGTGACTCGATAGAAAGACGCGGCCGCCCGCCCAAGGCTGTCGCGCTGAATTGTGCGCTTCAGCGGCTGTCCGTGTTCAGTCTGGGCGCTTTTGCCGGGTGAGAGCGCCCGAATCTGAAAGGACCTTGCCTGACACACACAACACAACGCATCATTCCAAGCTTATCCACCGCCCCTCACTAAGGTTCCGTACAAGTGTTTCGCCGATTCGGGAGTGCCAATATCTCGCCTGTGCTGCGCGCTTTGGTCGTCTGCGACTTCCGTTGCCGATCGGCAGTTCCTGCCCTCAGCCAGCCAGCCAGCCCAGTCCTGTGACGACGCGCAAATTGCCCGCTTCCATTGGTATGTGTTTTTTTCATCTCGAACGTGTCCGTTGCTCGCCTTTTCGCGATAATCTCACGTCCCTGAGATGGTGGTGCCGCTGTCGCCGTTGCTGACCTGCCTGCCCCCTTGGGGCCCATCGCGATCGCATGCGACACCGTACTAACCACACGAGCAGCTTTCCATCGCAACCTTCCATGCCTCGGCCCTGATCAGAGCACGTCTCTAGCGGGCCGCTCCTGCTGCGCGCATTCTTTACCGCTGCCATGACGTCTCCGTCCACCGCCTCTCAACCCTCCGATCCATCCCACGGCGCGTCCTCGAACGGCGTCAACAACATCAACGGGGAAGGCGCTGTTCAGCCGGCCAACATCCCCACCAGCTCCAATGGCCCCGAAACCGCGTCGCACGACATCAACGCGATCCTCGACGGAAAGCAGAAGGCCAAAGCAGTGTTGGCAGCCTCAGGCGTAAACTTATCTGACGCTCAGGAGGATATGGCGTCCGCCGCGCCAGTCGAACCCATCAACGGCGCGTCGCCGAGCAGAAAACGATCGCGTTCCGGCACCCGCAAACCCTCGCAGACGCCGACGCGGGAAGGTGGAGAGAAGCAAAAGTCGCACAGCCATCTGCTCAAACGCTACGTGGAGCGCGATCTCCTGACTAGCGTGCACCTTGACGAGCGCGACGAATACTCTCAGAAGGTCTACTTCGACTTGAACAACCTGCGCTACTTTTACGAGAAACAAGTTTATCCAGTGCGCCGCCAGAATCCTGGGGCTATATACGGATACGGGTATGCTGGCTATGGCAACGGAGAGACCAACATCCCCCCGGACCCGCGACACCCTGGTGTACCGCGCCTTGTTTACCCTGTCCACGCGAAGCGTGCCGGACGCCGTCATGCGCCGCAGCTGAAGGTTGGCAGGGAATTAGGCGCACAACAAGCGGAGCAAGTGGAGGAGCTGGTTCCTGTACGATTGGACATCGAGTTGGACAGGTTGAAGCTGCGAGACACATTTACTTGGAATCTTCACGATCGCGTCACAAACCCCTTGCTATTTGCGCAAACCCTGGTGGAAGACTTCCAAATACCTCCCGAGCTACGACAGAACATCATAAACCAAGTCGACCGAGAGATACACGAGCAGATACAGGACTACTACCCCCACGCATTTTTCGACGACGAGCCTTTGGATCCTAACCAACCTTATTCGGCATACAAGAACGATGAAATGCGGATATTGATCAAGCTTAATATCACTATTGGTCAACATACGCTTGTGGATCAATTCGAGTGGGAAATCAACAACCCGCTGAATGCCGCCGAGGAATTTGCGAAGCAGATGGCGGCCGATTTGTCTTTGTCTGGGGAATTTACGACAGCTATCGCACATTCAATCCGAGAGCAGTGCCAGATGTTTACAAAGAGCTTGTACATCACAGGCCATCCGTTTGACGGAAGACCTGTCGAGGACACTGATATTCAAGACAACTTCCTGGTTTCTCCGCTTCCCTCTGTCTTCCGGCCCATGCAGTCTACCAAGGACTTCCAGCCGTACCTATACGAGCTCAGTCACGCTGAATTAGAGCGAGCCGAGCTATCGATTATGCGCGAACAGCGCCGCCAGAAGCGATCTGTCAACCGACGAGGTGGACCAGCTTTGCCAGATCTCAAGGATCGTCAACGGACCGTTCGTACCCTTGTGGTATCATCAGTTTTGCCAGGGGCCGTCGAGGTGCTTGAAGAAAGTCATCTCTTCAAGGCAACACGCAAAGTCAGAGAGGGCCGTCGTCGTGGCGCGGAGGGTAGCTCAGACGATTCTGACAGCGACGACTCAGTGGTGGAGTCTCCTGCGCCCGCCATGATGACTGGAGGTACTGCGCGTACAAGGGGTATGCGGGGTGCTGCTACAGCGGCCCAAGCAGCTATGCGATCAGCAATTGGACGCTCCGCGACGCCCGAGGTTGCCACTCTACAGACTCTGCATGAGCCGAGAACATCACGGTCACTTCGCTACGAAGCGCGCGATGAAAGCGTTCCAGAGCCCACAACTCTCATAGTCAAGCTCCGGATATCGTCTGCAAAACTACGAGAGTGGCAGAGGAATCCCAAGGCGTTCGCCAAGCCTGCCTCGACGCCCCTGATTGCACACACACAGCCGCCATCGAGGAACACGCCCGTGGCCAACTCTATGCCACCACCTCCTTCTCCGGCCTTGCCATCTCGCGCTACACCTGGTAACCCAGCATCCGCCGAAGCCTCTCCTCGTCCGCCCGCTACACCGACTCCCACTCCGCAAGCTCCTAAGGAATGGCAATACAAATCCAATGGCTCGGTAGAAGCGCCATGGCCAGCGCCACCTACAGCCCAAAACGTGAGTGATCCTCTTACCGACCAGTAATTAAAAAAATCTTACACATATACAGCCCCCTCCGCCTCCATGGCTCCAGCAGGCTTTGCAGGAACTTCGAGATAGAAATCCTGGCGAAACATTCGAAGCGTTGATGCGCTATGTCGTCATGAATGAGGCATACATGAACCCGGAGACTGGCAAGAAGGAGGCCAAGCCAGCCAAGCTGGACAATTTTGCGGCTTCATCCCCGTTACCGCCGACTCACAAACCCTACTTCTTACCAAGGATTCGGTGTAACGACTGCCCTGGCAAGCTTTACAACGCAGGGCCTGATCACACTGTGAGCAATTTCGAGACGCACCTCAAGAATCGTCAGCACATGAACAACGTGGCCAAACGGACTGGTCGACAGGTGTCACAATAGTGCATTTGGAGCAGGAACAAGCGAGGTGTAAAAAACAAGCGGGGCGTTTTACATACGCGAGCACATTTTTGGAAGCTCAATGAGCCTCCCTTGTACAAAACAGCATATCACCTTGGGAGCGCGGATAACGTGCTCCCATATCGGCGTTCTCATTTGCTAGCAACTTATTGGGAAACCCCGGTCACTTTCCATTGGATCATCAAAGTAATGGACACTGGTCTTGAGCCATGCACTTCTTCTTCCACGCATATAAGTAAAGGATGGACCTTTTGAATTGAGATCTGTAGAGCGAATGCATCCTTGTTCATACGTACCTAGAGTGGCCAATCAGACATTTGCTCCCCTGTTTTCACCGGACAGCAAACCTTAACTTTGCCAGCGCTATTATCAAAAGCTTTCGTATTCGCATGATTACAACAGTCTGCTGTCTACAGTCTCTTGCGTCCTGAGGACGTCTACGGGTCTTCCAAGGTTCTTCAGATTGACACCATCACGTGCTCGGCTCCTTCCAAGTTCGACACTAGACTTCAAGATGTTGTTCTCAGTTGATTTTGCAAGAGTACCAATTTTCTCAACACCACTGCTCCTCGCTCTTAGCACCATCATCATGCACTCTTGCGCAGCCTTGCCAATCCGTCTCCTCACGCACAACATCCGCTATGCCACGACAGACCCCTTCGACGGCGAAAAGCCATGGGCCGATCGCAAGCCTCTCATCATCAACGAATTCAAGTACAACACACTCTACAACCCCGAATCATTCATCTGTCTCCAAGAAGTCCTCAACAACCAAATCACCGACATCATGAACGGCCTCGGCCCCGACTGGACCTATATCGGCGTGGGCCGCGACGACGGCAAAACAAACGGCGAGTACAGCCCGCTCATCTTCCGCAAAGCCGTTTGGGAAATCGAATCCTGGAAGACTGTCTGGTTGAACGAAGACGGTAGTGTAGGCAAGAAAGGCTGGGATGCGGGCAGTGTTCGCATCGTAACTGTCGCGCACTTCAAACACATCGCCAGCAAGAAGAAGGTCCTAGGCTTATGCACGCATTTCGACAATTCGGGCGCTGTCAGTCGCCGCGAAAGCGCGAAGATTATCGAGGCGCTCATCAAGACTGAAAGCTCGTGTGACGGCACTACCGTCCCATACTTCTTGGGCGGAGATCTGAATAGCGAGACTTCTGACGACGCGTATCAGATTCTCAATGGCAGTAACTCTACGGTCAGGGATGCGAAGGAGTTGGCGGGCTGGAGGTATGGGGATGAGTATACGTTCACGGGGTTTGACGAGGAGAAGGTTGTGATTGACTTTGTTTTCTTGGGCCCGAGGGGTCGGGGCGATTGGAGTGTGCAGGGGTACAGTGTGCTGCCGAATAGGTTTGATGATGGGGTGTATAATTCGGATCATAGGGCCGTTGTAGTCGATGCTGTGCTAAACGTATAAGTGCGAGTGGGGATGTGATTGATGCTAGCTATAGGTATGTATGACTTTGATTAATGTTAATGTTGAGTATTACTTTAAACAATGTTGATATTAAGCGTAATCAATTGCTGTTAGTTCTGTGGTCTTGTAGACACTAGAATGATCATCAAGCCTCAAGCTCTTAGCTCAGCATCGAGTGAAAGCACTTGTCATCATTCAGAGGGACTACGTCACAGCAAGAATGATCTAAGCTATTCACAGACGGGCGCAAACAGTAATTAAGGCACGCGTCGTCATTGGAGTCTAAGCGAGAATGAACCCCTCAGTGGGGCACGAATCTCAAAACAACAGGTACGACCTCGACGCATCCTTCCCATTCTAGCTTTCGAATCGGTCAACCACTCTCGTGCATATATTCAAGATGGCCGAAGCCGCTGTCACAGGTATGTCCCAAGCTCCCCATGCCACTAGGCAGTCTCGCGCGCCGACCCGTGTTGCGGAAACTGAGCTCGTGAGCATTTATGACGGAAACAGTCAGAAGAGCTAACTACAAGTGACAGATTACACGCTCGCCAACCCGGACACCTTGACAAAATACAAGGTCGCCGCCGAAATCTCACAGAAAGTCCTCAAAGAGGTCTCAGGTACGCTGCGCGGTTCTAGCGGCAGCTTCAGCGCTGGTGGTGTGACATGACTGACAAGGTTGCAGGATGGATCAAGGCCGACGCCAGCATTGTCGAGCTCTGCGAGCGCGGTGATACACTTCTCGCTGAGGAGGTCGGCAAGGTGTACAAGGGCAAGAAGGTGCTCAAAGGCATCGGGCACTGCACCACCATCTCACCAAGCTCCTACATCACCCCCTACACACCGCTCAAGACCGACGCCGAAGAGGCCACTGCCACACTTAAGGAGGGTGAGGTCGTCAAGATCCAATTAGGCGCTCAAATCGACGGTTTCTGCACAATTGTTTGTGACAACGTGATCGTCGGCAATGATGGAGAGGTTACTGGACGCGAGGCAGACCTCATTCTCGCCACATACTACGCAAACGAGCTGCTTCTGAGGCTGATGACCCCACCTGGTCTGGTTGCGCAGGGCGATGAGGAGGAGCAGAAGAAGGCCGCCTCAAGGAAACCCTATACACAGAGCCAAATCACGAACATGCTCGAGAAGGTCGTCAAGGCATACGAGTGCAACGTTGTTGAGAGCACCACCATCTGGCAGTTCGAGCACAACGAGATCGAGTCCAAGAAGAAGATCATCCTATCACCCGGCGAGGGTGTCAGGGGTGAGGGTCTTCCCGAAGTCGGCGAGGTCTGGGGTGTTGAGATGGGCGTCAGTCTAGGTACTGGCAAGGTCAAGAGCAACGGAAACAGGACCACGCTTCATCGCCGCACAGACACCAAGTACCAGCTCAAGCGTCCAACTTCAAGGGCTCTCCTGTCCGAGGTTGTCAAGAAGTTTGGTACTTTCCCCTTCAGTCTGCGACAACTTGAAGACGAGAAGGCCGCCAAGGTCGGTGTCGTCGAGTGTGTTCGTGGCGGCGTACTTCGCCAGTACGAGGTGGTCGTCGACAAGGACGCAAAGCCTGTTGCTAGGCTGTTCACCACTGTTGGTTAGTATTTGTTAAAAGTCTTTCATTCTTGCTTTTCACTGACGTGACAACAGCTGTCACCAAGAATGGCATGCAGCGCCTTGCGCAGCCCCCTGCGCTGGACCTCGAGAAGTACAAGTCTGACAAGAAGATTGAGGACGAGGAGATCCTGAAGATCCTTGAGCAGCCCCTAGGCAAGGCTACCACCAAGAAGAACAAGAAGAAGAAGAAGAAGCCTGCCAAGAAGGCCGGTTCAGGAGAGGCTGCCGCTGAGGAGGACGAGGAGGAGGGCGACGAAGAGTAAGCGTTTGCTGTGGGAGACTTTAGTGATCACCGAAGCGGGCCAGTCCTGGTGCTGCGCACGATCGACCTGGAACGATACTGCTCAGGCATTCGCGATCCACGATTGAACTTGACTTCCTATGGGCAGGTTGTTCGATCAGGACCAAGCTTGTCCAACAGTGGCGATAAGTAGCCTCAAAATGACAAAGTCAATACAGCAGAGCAATGGTCACCTGAGTTACACGTTTTCAATCGTCGAAGCCACTAATATGAGTGCTTTTCTGGAAGTGCTCTACAAAACGAGTCATACCACGGCCAGTTAGAGCCGTAGGACCAGGCACAGAAACGTTTCTCACCGCATCAGACATCCTCATGGGCCTGTGTTATGGCAGTAGTTGGACAGAATCGGGTTTCTAAGCAGGCATGGTAGGTAGGGTGTCTATCATCGTCGTTTGTCGACATGTTCAAAACAAAGACTCGTCTATATGCTCTGTCACTGACATGATGAAGGGGATTGTCAAAGCGAGAGTGCTTGTTTAAGAGGCAAATCTACAGACAATCGATGCCGGATATTGTGATACGGTTCGACTCTACTCCGTGGCCCATGAGGTAAAGGAGGACACAAAACAGAAAAGGCAGGAACAGCATCAGCTCGGTGTGTTTCAGTATCCTCACCCAGACACAAACATGAGATGTTGATTGCTTTGATTCAGTACCCTGAAGTACACCTCGAGGTGTTTGGCGAGTACATTCTGTTTTGCATCATAGGTATCAGGCCAGGAGGCGCGCTCCACGTGAGCAGGCTGTCAAGCTGTTGCTCTCACTGCAAGTGATACAAGCTGCTTTAGTAGCAGCTCATACTTCTGTATACAACAATGATTATTTCATGAAGCTGCCAGAGCGTCTCGTTGGAGTACATGCGTTGCTTGAAGCATACAAAGTGAGCTTGATTCACCACATCAACCCCTGAGATCGAAATGCGCGAATGATCATGTGTAATCGTTAAGCCATACAAAATGCTTACAGTATGGCTTGATTTCCCAAGAGCACCCTCGGCCGAACCCGACAAGTTGTACTTGCTACTCACGGTGAAGGTGAAGACGAAGGCACGGGCGGAACACGCGGAGGTTTATATTTGACAGAGGCACACCTCCCTTGAAAAACACCAACCGACTTTCGGATCAACCCGTCAGAATTTTGCACCTCGCATTACTTTCTTGCACAGAAGGAGCTTTGAATAAGCACGGCGCAGCGCAAAAATTGTGTTGCTTGAGAAATATCAGAAGGGGCGGAGGATCGTGCTGATTAAGATCCCTGGAAATTGTACATGTTGGGGCTTCACACCTCGCAACCTCCAATCCTCACCAACCACGCGCACAACAAAGGTGCACGAATTAGTGGCGCAAAGTGCGCAGAAGGAAAGATCGAGGGCAGCACGCGTGGTAAGTATGCATTGAAGCCTAGCTTTGTTGAAGCATCGCGCTTATAAAGTTGCAGTTCGAAGGCTTCCTTCACGTCGCTCGCAATGCCGGCCCTACGCAAATCCGCCCGCGCGCCACCTCACAGCCGGTCCAGCACAACGCCGTACGCCTCGCCCACAGGCACTCCCAGCGACTCGGCCGGCGGCAAGAGACAGAGCTTAATGACTGAGTGGACTGAGCCAGCGCCTCAGAACCTCGCGCCCTCGTTTGAAGAGCACGGTTTCGCCAGGCACGGCGTGCTCGAGACCATGGCGCCCCTGGGCGTGCCCCCGTCCGCCAAAGTCAAGCAGAAGACGCGCGCAATGGGCGAGACGGCTGCCCGCAATGCCGCTTTTGGCAAGGGAACTGCTGTCTATGGTGACGGCATTGAGTCGACTCCAGAGGTGACACCCGCGCCAGAGCTGGAGGCTGATGACTCGGAGCGGCAGGACGAGGACCTGATGCAGGTCGACTTTCCGCTGCACGAAGAGGAGGAGGACGACGACTACGAGCCGACCAAGACAAAGAAGAAGGGCAAGGTCTCCAAGACACCCGTCAGGGGCAAGACGCCTGTGCAGGGTAGGACGCCTGTACATGGAAAGACGCCGGTCAAGAATGGCACGAGCAAGGGCGCATCGGTCTCCGCAAGTCCTGCGGTGCAAGCTGTCCAGCCTGTGGATTTCCCTCTCTCCCTTCAGACCGAGACCGCGCAGCGCATTCACACCGCCGTGAACGACGCCATCCTCCGCGCAAACAGGGCCGAGAAGCGGCAGATAGGCGTTGCCTTGAAAGAGCTATGGCAAAAGAGCGAAGAAGATGACACGATATCAGACATCATTGATGCTATCCTGCACGAAAACTACACAGACGAACAGTGGCAAATTTTCCGCTCGTTCGTCAAGACCTCGCGCAAGCGACAAAGGAACTCTGCCAAGTTGGACCGCCTGCAGAAAGAGGCTGGCGGCCAAAGAGCGGGTGGAATGTATGCAGCGTCCAGTCGACCCTCACCGCGAGCCAGCAGTGAAGTCGTCCCAGAGGATTCAGCATCTGCAGCCTACGACAGGGCCGATCAAGAACTCACAAACGCCGGCGCATCCGCTACCCACAATGCTCATCACGCGTTGCAAAACTCGATAGAGCAAAATTCAGGGTTGGCCCCACCTCACCCTTTCAACGCGGCCCCGGCTATTCCGGCAGAGTCGCGAACTGAGCCATCATCAAGGACGCACTCAAAATCACCTCGCAAGAGAGCTGCTACGAATGGCTACCTTGCGCCTGATGTCGAGATGGACATTGATGGCGGTCTTTCGACAACAGCGCCAACGCCTGCAGGCAAAACACCCGAGTCGGGCGGTGGCAGTGACTCGGAACTTTCTGATGTCAACGAGGAGATTGTTCAGAAAGGGCCACCAGAGCCTGTACAGGGCAACGGCAAGGCAGCGACTGCTGCGGCAGCTGTGGCCGCGAAGAAAGCGAAGAGCGCTGCAAATGCCCGAGCTGCGAAGAAGCAAAAGCCTAATTTGGGAAAGCTGTTTGGCAAACATGCAGCCAAACAACAGCAACCAACGCCTGAGCAGCTCCTCGAAGATGAGAAGGCGTACGAGTTGCGGAAAGAGTTGGTGAAGCAGCAGCCGATTCGACGATCTGAGTTCAACGACTTTGAGGTGTCTGATGTTCGCTTCGACGATGAGATCAATGACACAGAATCTTTGACCGAGTCTCAGATCGCAGTAGGACCACCAGTTGATTCTCATCAGCCGCGCCGAGCTGGCCGAGTGCCTCATCACAGTGCGAAGCGGGTACGAGAGGACGGATACAGGTTTTCGTCCCCTCTGGCTGAATCGACTGCTGGCACACGACCATCAACACCTGCAGTTGGACCAGCGACAAAGAGGCTCAAACTTACGCACGGCAGTACTGCAAGGACAAAACGATCGTAAGTTTCCTTGTCTCTGTTTCTTACCGGTCTTCGGGCTCGTGTGGTCACACCACGGCCCGTTTCAACGCAGGGGCTGTGGTGTCGACTGAGCAAGCACTACGTGTTTGCCAATGTTTGCAGCACATTTTCCGAAAATCTCGTCAAATCATCCGCAAGGCTAACTTTATTGTGCATAGACCAGTTAAGAATCGAGATGGCCCTATTGCTGGTGTAGCCTACGTTAACGGTGGCGGTTCGAGACAGTCGGGGCCTGATGACAATGACCCAGTAAGTGCCACTCAAATTCCCGAAGCATCCAACCACACCATTCCTCTTCCACCACACAACCCATCAACAACATTCACCTTTTTTCATCACCCAACACAAATGTTATTCACTCGGAGTCTTACGCCACTCAAACTTCCTATTTCGCCTCCACTTTCGGTTTTATCGTCACCTCTAACCGATTGTCAGAACTCGTTGTCATCAGACAGCGACGACTTTTGCTCAGCCTGCAAAGGTGCGGGCGAGTTTGTTTGCTGCGAAACATGTCCACGCGTTTTCCATCTTTTATGTTGCGATCCACCTCGCGCGGAGGTTCCTGAGGATGCCTTCTACTGTTATGAGTGCAGGCCGAAGAGTGCGACCGAAGAGTCGACTGAGGCGCACTTGAACCTTGGCCCTATATTCAAGACTTTGGAGCGTACCAACCCCCGCGCGTTTGCTCTGCCCCACGATATTCAACACGAGTTCGAGGGTGTCTCTGCAAAAGCTGATGGCTCGTATTTTGAGGAGGTCAAGAAGTTCCCACTGTAAGTCTGACGCGTCTCGTCGCGTGATTTAGCACTAACACGACACAGTAACAAGCACAGTGGCTATGGCTACCAGAAGCCTGACTATACGAGGGTGTTTGATGCTGATGGAAAGCCTATCCTGTGCACGCAGTGTGGCCTTTCCAGTGGCAGTAAGCGTCAGTTGCTGAAGTGTGACTTCTGTCCCGCGCACTGGCACTTGGACTGCCTTGACCCGCCTCTCGCTAACCCGCCACACATCAGCGTTGATTCTTCTCAGCGAGATGCGTGGCGATGTCCGCGTCACATTGAGCATGATCTTCGCAGTGGCCAGCTTTTCCAGAATGATCTCAACGGCGATGTCGAGATGGCGGACGCCGCGCCGGCTGCCCGGGTCGCACGCAAGATCCGGAAGCGCAAGCACCCCAAGATTATTGAGCCTACATTCTCTCGCGGTATGCGCAACAACGGCCTGATTGAGCTCATCAATGACCCCGACGACGACACTGATGGCGAAGGCAACTACGTGTTTGGCCCCGATGACCCAAAGGACCTCAACTCAAAGGTGTTCCGTGTGCCCGAGAAGGGAGTCATCCTCGACTTCGTCAGCAAGGTCAAAGGGTACGTACACGCGTCTTATCCAGTCATCACAACAATAGCTAACGTGTCTTACAGCAGCCGTGTTGCAAAGCACTCTGATGCGCCAGACAAGGCGATGGTCGCTGCACAGCACAAGGCCACGATGCAGAACTTGATCGCGCGTCCCTTGGCTCAACAGCAGGCTGCACTCAACTTGGCACGATTTGCCAACAAAGAGAAGGACATCGGCCTATCTGAAGGCAAACTCGACTTGCTTCTTCTCACGCTCACTGTAAGACTTCTCCCTTTGCCCCACTTGCATTGTTTGCGATCATCGGCGCTAATATGCTTGTCACAGGCCGAAGCCAACAGCGATGTCACTACTGCCCTTGACAACGCCGGACCTCCTTCAGTTAGTGAGAGCGAGCGTGAGTCGCTACTGCAGCTTCAAGAGCTCATTTTGCGCCGTCTGAAGGGTTGAGCGATACTCACCCACTCCTCACTCGACTCTAGCTTCAACACAGCGGCGCCACTTATAAACCTAGTCCTGAGTCTGGACCTCCGGAACTTCAACATGCATTAAACACACGACACATTCCAGCATCCGTCCTCGGACTTTTCTTTTGCTGGTGTTCCGCGCTATCGGCCTTCTTGTGCGAACCTCAAGGCCGGCTGCGCGAATTTCAGCTGTCTTCAAAATAGACGAGACACCTGTCCGCAACACGGACGCGTGCCGCGCAACCACTTGCCCAACCTCCCTGAAAAAGCACCACCCATGTACCGACAACGATGCACATCATCATCGTCCCCGAAACCCCCTTGTACTCGATTGCGCACGTTCAGCGCATATTTTCCTTACCTACTTGCCACTACTCCAGCACTTTTTTTGCTCGCGGAGAGTAGCATCCTGTACCAAACTGCATAGCGAGGAGTTTTCGAGAGAATCGACTGACATTGACACACATTCTGTACATTCTTAAAAGGCTCTCGGCGCGGATCTCTTTTTCCTTACCATCTGGCGCCTAAACTCTGGGGGGCTTTGGTTTGCACGCAGACTCAACACCTGCAGTTTTTCTTTTGCTGTTTGCTTTGGGCTTGCATAGTAGCTGCGGAGGGATGGGGATATCTGGAGGCTATCTTGGGGAGGGAATGTACGCTTTGGTAGATTGAGGAGAATGGTATCATGGAGTCGTGAGTATGAGGTTCTTGCTGCTATGTATATGATGTGTCGAGATGGGGCGTAGGATTGACACATGGCTTACTAACAGTCATATACTTGCACGGTATCCGGACATGGCGATGATGCATGCCTCCGTCTGACACGCAGCACACACAATCCGAAACAAGCCCAGGATCCTCCGCCCTGGAGCCTCACAAACGCACAATCAAGTGAACAAACAGCATGCAATCACGCCCAACGCCGTTGTGCAAAAGAACAGCAAAAGTCAAACACGACGATTTGATTGGGTATGATTCGTCCTCGGGTGGGTTCTAGTGCGACATCTGCTGGCAAGCCTTTACGTGTCACACACCCGCCCTATCTACATCGTAAACCGCACAGCCGCCAAGGCGGAAGGAAAAGAAAGAGAGCTGATCAAGGCTTGCAGCGCCCGAAGTAGCGCGGGTACAGGCAGCAGTCGCGGACGGTGTGTTGCTTGCACAGCCAGGCGAGGAAGCGCTCGAGGCCGAGGCCGTAGCCGCCGTGCGGGGAGGAGCCATATCTGGATGTTGTGTTAGTGATGATTTCTGACGGGAGATAGATAGGCGAAGACTTACTTCCTCTGATCCGTGTACCAGTAGTACGCAGCGGGATCAATCTGCTCCCTTGCAAACGCGGCCATCAACTCATCGTAGTTGTCCATCCTCATGCTGCCGCCGACAATCTCGCCGACGCCGGGCATCAGGCAATCCACGCTCTCGGTCACGCGCGGGTCCGCCTTGTCCTTGAGCATGTAGAACGCCTTGATCTCCGTGGGGAAATGGGTGAGGAAGATGGGGCGGTTGATAATGTCTGTCATCCTGCGCTCGGCAGCCTCGGCAATGTCGTCGCCGAATTTGTGCGGCTCGTCGTCTTCGTTGGGGATGTTGTGCTCGACCAGCCAGTCGATGGCGTCCTGGTACTTCATGCGCTTGAAGGGGCGCTCAGGCATGCTGAATTCGGGGTTGAGGTCGGCGATGTGCTGCTTGACGACGGGATCCGACATGGTGACTTCGATGACGCGGCACATGACTTCCTCGAGGTGCGTGAGCAGGTCGTCGAAGTTGATGTAGTCGAGCTCGGCTTCGATGTGCGTGTACTCGGCGAGATGGCGGCGGGTGAGCGACTTCTCTGCGCGGAAGGACTTTTCGATGCAGTAGACGTCGCCCATGGAGGGCAGGCAGGTCTCGAGGTACAGCTGCGAGGACTGCGTGAGGTAGGCTTCTTCGTTGTAGTAGCCGAACTTGAAGAGCGTGGCTCCGCCCTCGACCTGGGTTTGGACGAGCGCGGGCGGGCTGACCTTGCGTAACCGCTGCTCCCTGTAGACCTGGTTGAATGCGAATTCGACGGCGTCGCGCACGATCATGACCTTTGACGCGGTCTCTCCACGGAGGGTGAGGTGGCGCAGGTCCAGCAGTGTCGCGTGCTCAGTGTCCTTTGACACCCTGTTGGTAATGGCGTCGTCTCCGCCAGCAGCCTGCCACCCGTCGTGGATCTTGTAGAAGTCTGCCTGTAGTTCGCGGTTGTTGGGCGCGTGTGCACCAGCGGGGACCTCCCTCAGCTCGCCCAAGATGTCCATGCTCGTCTCGCGCGTCAGTGTGAGGGCGTCGTACGTCTTTGCGAGCTTGCCGGTGATGACGACCTGCATGTAGCCGTATCCGTCTCTTAACGTGATGAACATGACCTCCTTCTGCCTGCGCTCGCGATGTACCCTGCCGAAGACGCGGACTCGCGTGCCCTTGACATCCTTTCCGTTGCCCAGCGAGATCTTCTTCGGGTCTGTGTCGTCGAGCTTGATCTTGATTGCCGCGGGCAGGCTTGTGTCTTCCTCCAGCACAATCTTCTTGGCTTCATCTAGGACGATGTTGCGGGCGGCGTCCTCCTTCTGGCGCAGCGCGAGCTGTTCCTCCTCTTTCCCGGCCTTCTTCTTCTGCGCCTTTGCGTAGTTGACAGCTTTCTTCAGCGCCGACTTGGCCGCGTCTTTCCACTCGAGTCTTGACGACGGATCGGCGCCCTCGGCAACCTCACCAGTGACGCTCTTTCTTGTCTTGAACTTTGCGGTCTCGCCGCGGATGAGGACAGCATATCCGAGACTCTTGTATGGCAGGGATTCGTCGCCGGTCTGGTCTGCCGTGTCGTGGCCGACGTCTTCGTCGATATGATATGTAGCGTCCGCCATGGCGACTGCAATTGGGGTGGAATGGAATGTCTGGGCAATGTTTGGGGGATTGTTGTGAGCTGGTCTCAATATTTGAGTCACCCCGCCGTGACTCCAAATTACCCCTCGGCGGCCGTGCGCGCGACTTGTGAAGCACTCCGAGTCTCGATAAGAACGCCTACAATTTCCCTTATCTGTCCAGAAATAGTATTCTTGTGTAGTGCAGTGATTACGGAATCTTGGTTTCGGAACTTTATCTATATAAGCGACACTTGTTAAGCAAGAGCTGGTGGACATGTATTGCATCCCATCTGCTGCAAGGGAAAGAGACTGACTCTTGCTATCAGATTGGTCGCCTGAAGCTATACACAGCATCACGGGCTTCGAATTCAATGCTCGAGGCCTAATGTATAGCTCGTGGCTACAACTAGGGGTGCCTATTGTTACACCCTAGTTACTTTCTGTTGCATTTGATAACATGGAGTATGAAAGACCAGGACCCGACAAAGTTCTAGACTCCACCTCTCATGGTCTAATAGCTAGCCTATTGCTGATCACGCAAGCT
>Ga0265780_10001393_pt1 | contig 34042 bp, 21 predicted proteins | sample P1T30metagenome_FD_192432 | JGI IMG/M metagenome (GOLD analysis project Ga0265780, IMG submission 192432) | Plant litter microbial communities from East Loma Ridge, Irvine, California - P1 T30 | ecosystem: Environmental > Terrestrial > Plant litter > Unclassified | place: USA: California...
ATATCAATCCATCGATGTTCTTGGAAGACTCAGACTGTCCCTGAGCTGAGGCTTCTGTCGTGGTATCATCGCCCAGTCGAAGGGTTCCCAATCGACGGTCTTTCTTCACCGCTGGATCGTCAACCAACTTGCTGTATCCAGTGATACACGTAATGATCTGACTGTTTTCGGCCCGGCGTCGATTTGGGTTCCTGATTGCATCCTCGAACAGTCGCAATACATGGGCAATCGGAAGACATTTCATGCCAAGGGCCTTCTCCACGCGGTTCTTCACCACATCGCCTCCTTGTGCGACATATCCGACATCGTCAATAGGACCAAGATCGATTGTCACAGCGGGTAGGCCAAGGGCAGTGCGGCAGCGCGCAATCGCGTCCTGGAACGTACCGCCAGCGGTATAGTTGCTCTGTGACACGTTGCCGAGAACTGCAGTGGCGGAAGAGGTCGTAATGAAGAATTGGAGGTCAGGCAGGTTGTTATGAAGGGCCCATGTGCCGGTGACCTTAGGGCCAATGGCCTTCTGCCACTGCTCAAAGGTCATGCTTTCAAAGACAGTATCGTCAAGGATTGCAGCAATCTGAAGAACTCCACGGATCGGAGGTAACTCTGCCTTCACGTCTGCGAGGAGACTACGGACAGCTCCTTCGTCGGCAATGTCGCAGTTGCGAAGATGAACGTTGCAACCGTGCTCTTGCCCTTGTTCAATCAACGCCAGCCCCTTTGGATGAGCGACAGCATTGCGGGAGACGATCAAAAGGTTCTTGGCCCCCTGTTCCAACATCCACGAAGCGGTGGCAAGTCCGATGCCTCCAAGACCTCCAACGATCATGAAGGTAGAGTCTGGAGCGTCTAGGCCAAGCAATGTTTCAGCCTTCGGGACGACATGAACCTCGTCACCTGGCTGTGGCAGGATCACAGCACTACCCATGTAGCTCCCACCTCGGACATACTGGAGCGCTTCATGGATCTCGGCCAGCTTGAAAACCTTGATTGGTGTCGCGGGTCTCGCCTCTTTGTGCTGCAACAATTCGATGGAGTTCGCCAATGCCCTGTGGAACATGGCGCCTCTCATCTCGCTGTACTGGAGGGTATCAAGACCAGTCATAGACACTCCGCGGCCAAAGGGCGACATGTCAAGATGCTTTGCCTTCTCGGTATCAGCCTTACCGATCTGCACAAATCGACCAAATGGTGCAGTGCACTCCCAGGATGCCTTGAGCAACGGCCCAGTAACTGAGCTCAGCGTCACATCAACTCCCTCGCTGTTTGTCTGAGACATGATAGCAGAAACGAGAGAGGCGGCTTCATCCTGCAGGACATGGCTGGGAGCGATGTTGTAATCTTCCAGCAGAACTCGACGCCCTTCGTCTGTTCCACAAGTGACGAAGATCTCGGCTCCGATGTTCTCCGCCAGTGCAAGAGCAGCCTGGCCCACACCTGCCGTACCAAAGTGTAACAACACTCGCTCATGCTTCTGAAGTCTTGCGATGTCGCGCAAGGCTAAGCAAGCGGTGGAGTATGCATATGGGGTGGACGCGGCTTCCTCCCATGTAAGCTTGTCGGAAACCTTGACGACGTTGGTCCAATGAGCGCGACCGGCGTTGCTGATAGGTCCTTTGAAGATGCCGCACACTCGATCTCCAACGCGAAGTCCAGAGTCTCGTGTGTCCGGGCCAAGGCTCCTGATGATACCGCTGCTCTCATGCGCAACCGACTCGTTGTCTTCACTCGCCCCTACAATGTTCAGCCCAAAGGCTTTCGGTTCGATCTCAACAAATCCACTCGGCAGATCATCCACCGCATCAGACGTATCCACAAAGCAGGACTCTGCGCCAGATGTACCGCTGCCTGATGGTTGCAGGACGAGTGATTTGCCGGAGTAGCTGAACTCCTGCAGCTGAAGAGATTTTGCGCCTCCGCTGACAGCCCGATCCTGTTCAAAATCTGGATAGATGCGGGGAACGTACAGGTTCTGGTCTTTGGCGGAATATTCCCAATCAATATTGACGTTCTCAGATGTGCTGTAGTCAAAGCATTGCTTGAACACATGCGCAAGCATCAGGATGGTCTCGGTTGGCAATGATTGTTGGGGTGGCTCGCATGCCAACCGAACATATCGTGTGCTTGGATCTTCGCGTCGTAAAGTTCTCAAGAGACCAGTCACCTGCGCAAAGCGTGGATCTTCACCGTCGACAGCTCCACCAAAGCTCAGCCAAAGAATGCCCTTGGACCGAAGAAGGAGACTTCGGAGCTTTTCAAATTCACCGCAATCCATGGTATCGATGAAAGGTGTGTCATGGTCTAGCGCCATGATAAGCAGACGGTCACTGTCTGCCTCAACTTCATCGAGAGTCTCCACCGAGGGAGCTGAGCCAGTAACGTGCTGCACGGTTCCTGATACTTGATCCAACCAGGCTTGAGGTTCTGAAGCTGACGGTACGACAATGGAAATTGAAGACGGATACATTGGATCCTGGGTTTTGGCGTGCGACAAGATGGTGCTGGTAAACTGGACTTCGGGGTTTTCGCAGTCTCCAATCTCGAACTCGACGCCAGAGAAGCCTGCTGCTTTCAGAGCCTTGTCCCATACTCCTAGGTTGACATAAGGGCATGTTTGGCGTTCAGGCTCTTCGCTCAACCACCATCTCTCAACGGTTCCAAATATCAACTGGACATCGAGCGAATCCTGGCTCCCTTCGAGCAAGACTAGCTGGCCTCCTGGTCGCAGCAGCCTTCTGACATTCGACAAGGTACGCTCCAGGCTCGGTGTCGCATGGAGCACATGTGAAGCAACTACAAGATCGTAACTATGGGCTGCGAAACCCTGCTCGATCGGATCTTGCTCAATGTCGAGCTTGGAGTAGTTCATCTTGTCTTCCCAAGTGGCAAACTTGGTCTTTGCTGCGCCAAAGAATCCTGAAGAGATATCTGTAAAGTCGTATTGGCCCAGTAGCGAAGCGTCTGACTCCTGTCCTGATCGCGCAGCGAAAGCATCCAGAACCACGGATGTTGCTCCGCCAGTTCCGCCACCGATCTCGATGACTTTGGCTCCGGAGTCCACAACAGAGTAAAGCTCGACAATCTTTCGGAGATGCTTGTAAGAGCCGTTGCAAAGCTGCGGAAGCTGCTCGTAGTAGCGATTCAAGAGTCCGTCTTCCATCATCAACTCCAAAGGTGTCAATTTGCCTTGCACGATGTCACACAGATGGCTTCCAACGCGCTGGACCAACTCTCCGGATGCGTTGGTTTGGGCCACTCGATTACAGAGCTCCTCGATAGAAGCCTTGTTCCTCGTAGACCATTGATCACTCCCTGACATGAGTGTACCTTTGTCGGCCGACAGGATGATGGAGTTCATCCACTCGTAGAACCTCTTGTGATACCAAGTCCATTGGTCGTCCGCCTTCGGTCCCAGCTGCTCCAGAGTTCGGGAAATATGGTGGTAAGATATTTCGCGGGCGTCCCGTGCAAAGTCGAGTTCAGACTGGGTTAGGGGAATCCTCATCGAGTCTTTGATATCATCTGGGATAGCGTAGTGGATGTCGAGTTCCCATCGGCTCTTGGAATGGATCGCGGGATGCGCTGACTTCGCATCTTGCGCATGCGTAGCCGCCTGGGTAACACGCTGGAGACGGAAGTTCTGCATCTCGAATGATCCCGTTTGGTGCGCATCATCTCCTGTGGGAAACACTGAGCCTGTGAAGATTGAACCTTTGGTGCCTGATGACAGGCAGTCCAGGCTTGCGAGCAACCGCTGGTCCGCATGCGTACCGAGCTGGGAAGGCACGATCACCTTCCGGATCGAGCGAGGTATGAACATTGCATCCTTCGTCAGGTCGGCGGGTAGGGTCGCGTAACAGCATTGGAAGATCGAGTCCAGTGTCGTTGGGTGTATTACGTATTGCTGTTCGCGTTCAAAGGCCGCTGGAGCGATAGAGAATTCGGTCTCCGATCGTTCACGAAGAACGCGACTCCCAACAACGTTCTGGAATGTTGGTCCGTGGTGGAAGCCCGAATCTCGCAACCTTTGGTACAGGTTCTCGGGCTCGATCTCCTTGGTGTCCTTTTGATGGGACAGCACAGAGCCAAGAGAAGCCCTGACATCCTCTAGTAAATGCACGCCGTGGTCTGATCTAGCTGTGATGCAGCCCTTGCAGTGCTGTATCCAAGCGTGCTTGGCGCTGACCGACCACAACTCAAATTCGTACCAACCGGCGTTGTCCAGGTCCTTGTCGTTGCAAGGACGGAGCGAGAACTGGATCTCTGTTCCTCTGTTCGAGGCACTCGACGTTTGTGGTATAATGAGAGCATTGATGATGTCCACATCTCGCAAATGATACTGCAACTGAGGTACCTCTTGGTCAGGCTTGCTCTTGAGAAGGCGCATTGCTTCGATGGCCATTGACACATATCCTGCGCCAGGAAGGACCACACTTGATTCCAATTGATGGTCGACTAGCCAAGGAATGTCATTTGTCCTGAGGAAGTTGCGCCAGGTCGGAGTCAAAGGATTCGATCCAGGAATGGCTCTACCAAGCAACTCATGGGGCTTGAAGCGCTTGTATCGATGCTCTTCGGAAGCCCTTGGCTCGATCTTATAGGAGGTCTGATGGTTCCAAGGATATTCCGGGAGGTCATGGATATACTTTGACTGGTGTGAGATGTTCGACTGGGGCTTGTTCACAGCTGTGAGATGGACAGGGTAGCCTCGCGCCAAAAGGGCACAGACGACGTCTTGCACAGTGTCAATCGCATTCAACGGCCGCTTCAGACAAGAAAGGTACGGCATGCGTATCTCGCCGAGCGTTTGTCTGACCGGACCTGACAAGGTGTCGTGCGCTCCAATTTCCAGGAAGACGGAGACCTGGCGATATGGTGTTGGCGCTTCACCATCAGGCTTTGTCGCCCCAAATACCAACGCTTCCAACGCGTTCGAAAACAGAACGGGACTGGTGAGATTGCGCACCCAGTGTGCGGCCTCAAAAGTCGAACGCGAAGTAACAATGTCACCCGTCACTGGAGACGCAAAGACGACGTCGAGCTCGCCTTCTGCGATTGGTCCTAGAAGTTCTTCGAGGCAACTTTGGTACTCTTCCGCCATATGCTCCATATGATGAGAGTGATAGGCGAGAGGGACCTTCAGCTTCCTTGCGAAGACATCATCCTCTGCCAAACGGTCTGCGACTTCTTCCAGGGCATCCATGTCACCAGAGATTGTAACACTGGATGGGCTGTTGACACAAGCGACAACCACTTTACCATCAGAAGAAAGATCAGTCAGGTACTCTCGGACTTCTTCAGCACCGAGACCAACGGCCATCATGCCGCCCGATAGTTTTGTGATCTTCTGATACTTCTTAGCAAGTCGTCCACGGTGATATACGACGCCAACAGCTTCCTTGAACGAAAGCACGCCCGCTGCGTATGCTGCCGCAATCTCACCACTCGAGTGACTGACGACAGCGGAAGGAACGACATTCCAGGACCGCAGCAAGTCAACCAAGCACAGCTGAACAACGACACTGAGCGGTTGACTAAGCTCAATCTCCGCGACCTTGGTAGTCTTCGCATCACGCGATAGCTCTTCTCTCAACGACCAAAGCGCACCAAATTCTCGCAAGTGGGCCCCAGCTTGATCGATAGATGAGCTGAACACCTCAGATGAGGTCATGAGCTCACGGCCCATGGCGTACCATTGCGCACCCTGACCGTTGAAGACATAGCCTATACGGACTGGCGCAGACGATGCGCGGGTCGGCTTCAAGCGGCTGTCTTCGAGAGCGTCGGCTAGTTGCTCTAGACTGCGGGCCTTGACGGCGACGGTCCATGGGAACCTCGATCTGCGCTCGGAAAGCGTGTAGGCTAGATCGTTGGGCGCTGGGGCATTTCCTGCCTGCAGGGCGTTGCGGATGTACTTTGCTAGGTCTTTGCATCGTGTGACTGCCCCGGCTTCTTCTTTGGCGCTCAACATGTAGACCAGAGACGACGTGTCGGTGGAGATATCGGAAGGTTGATCAACCCCATTGCTCGCATGGCTATTGCTGAGGTCATGGCCATTGGTAATTGGGTGCCCGTTGGTGTCGGCGTGTTCATTGGTGCTGGCGTGTCCATTGGTGCTGGCGTGTCCATTGGTGCTCGCATGTCCATTGGCGATCTCGCCGTTGCCATTCTGGAGTGCGAAGCGACGCTGTTCGCCAGGGCTCGGGGGAGCATCGAGGATGACATGTGCATTGGTTCCACCATAACCAAAGTTGTTGACAGATATCCTGAACGGCTTGTCCTTTGGCCATGGCGTCAGCTCTGTCGGTACCTGAAGTTTCCAATCCTCTAGTGGTATGTTCGGATTGGCTTTCTCGAAGGTGGGGTTTGCAGGTATTTGCTTGTGGCGTAGTATGAGAGCTGCTTTGATGACTGCTGCTAGCCCGCTAACAGGTTCAGTGTGGCCGATGTTACTCTTGACAGAGCCGACCCAGATGGGGTCAAACTTCTCTCTTGAGTTACCGAAGGTCAATGCTAAGGCCTCGGCTTCAATAGCGTCACCCCCGGTTCCTGTGCCGTGGGCTTCAACGTAGCCTGTTGATGAGAGGTCGATTCCTGCCCGGCTATAGCATTGCTTGATAAGCTGCTGTTGCGCTTCCATAGAGGGAGATGTGATCGTCCCGGTCCTACCGTCCTGGTTGACAGCGGATTCGCGAATCAAAGCGTGGATGTGGTCGCCATCCCTCGCCGCTGCCGAATACTTCTTCAAAACTAATACGGCCATGCCCTCGCCCCTGCCGTAACCACCGAAACGATGATCCATGGAATAGCATTTTCCATCTTCGTGTAGAAGACCCAGATTCGAGATGGCGATGTAGAAGTCTTGGTTCAAAATCGCGTTAGAGGCTCCAATGATGGAAACTTCGGACTCTTGATTCCGGATGCTGTTGACACCCATGTGCAGAGCTACTAGACCACCTGAACATCCCGTGTCGACAGTAATACTGGGTCCCATCAGGTTGTAGAAATGTGAAACTCGGTTCGCAAACATGGCTGGACCGTTTCCAGTGACAAGAGATGTGGGCATCGAGTCCGCGTCTTTCATCAACATCTCGGCATAGTCTCTGCCAAAAGTTGCAGAATATACGGAGGTGTTCGAGCCGGAAAGCTTCTCGATGGGAAGACCCGCTGTCATTCTGTTAGCTCTGGCAAGACAGCGCGTCAGGGGAATCGGGGTGCTAGCTTACCACTCTCAGTCGCATTGTATACTCCTTCTAACATCAGTCTCAGCTGCGGGTCCATGGACTTTGCGACCTCCGCCGTAAGGTTGAAGAAAGGCGCATCGAACTCTGTCAAATCGTCCTCGATGAAGAAGCCGCCCTTCACATGAAGCTTCAGATGGATAATCAGCTACTACCCATGGTTTTGAAGTGCTTGAGGACACTTACACTATCTGTCCGCTGAGAGTCGGGATGCGATGTCTTGCTAATGTCGAAGCGGCTCTTGGGAACTGGCGACCAGCAGCTCTCGCCGCTGGATAATGTGTGCCATAGACCATCGAGGTTGGATGCTGACCCTCCGAACTTGCAGCTGATGCCAACTATCGCTATCGCGTTCGAGAGGTCATCGGATTTCGGTTGTGGAGGAGCATCAGAAGGCACGCCGTTCATGTCCGGAATGCCGTTCGTGGGCGTGGTGTCTGTGTAGTAGAGCGGCATTATGAAAAGGCGGGTGTGATGGGTATCTTGGTTGTCAATATCAACGAGATAAGAAAGAGAAGCATCAAGAGGGAGGCTGAGGCATATATTGCCATTGTTCCTCAAAGGCTATCTGGCATGGAGGACTGTGTGCGCCCCCGGTCTAATCGTATCTAACCCGCCATCCTGTCCTCGAATTAAATTATTCCAACACCCGAAAGCACAGTCGAAACGTTGCGCGTCTATTTTCGATGACGACACAGGAATGTTGTTGCTAAGAGACGGCTAGCTCACGTGATCAAGTGGGCAATCGGGGCGTTGCAAGTGCTCGCGAACTCTTGATAGTGACGCCTCATCTAGGAACGGCTTGTAATGTGAAACGGCTTTTTGGGACAACTCGTTGACTAAACCGGTAGCGTACCATGCGATGTTCGGGACATAGTGCAAAGCACCCCGAACGTTGTCGGGTCATACGGGGAATTGGCGGCTGGTTCATCCGTACAGGGGCCAACGCTCACCATTTTGGTGACTGTGTAAACTCCCTATTATTGCTAGGATGTCCACTTCCATATCTTCTTATCTTAGTGGTGGACCGACGTAACAACCGAACTTCGTCATAGCCAACATGAAAGTCGACATCGTCAAAGTAAACGGGATCTGGCCTCGAGGCCATCAGAACGCATCACCACAATCAGCAAATCTGCCAGCTTTAGATGCATGGTATGCGCACCGCCGTACTGTGCCTACTATCTATCTCTTCAAGAAACCGACGGAGCAACAAGATCTTGTTGCGCGACTAACTGAGAGTCTTTCTCAAACACTCGATGACTTCCCGCGCCTTGTTGGGTCTCTGGAGAGCGTCAAAACTTTAGATCCCGAGAAGAGTGGGCAGGAGTTCCAGCGAACAATTGTTAATTGGGGCAGTTCTAGCGACAGAGCGGTAGAGTTCACTGAGGCACGTACCAGGTCGCGCATCCGTGGACTCCTTCCACCTGCTACTCTCAACGAATCGACATTTCTATGGGACTATTCGCCTCTGTCTCTCCGCGGACTGTTTCCAACACCTTGTGCGGAGCCTCCAGGCATTCGCATTCAGTTTACGGAATTCGCATGTGGTGGATTCAGTCTGGGTGTCGACTTTGAACATGGCCTGGCGGATGGTTATACGGCGGGAAAATTCTTAGAGCGCTGGTCGATGATTTATGGCCAAATGTTCCACAACGAAAGCGATGCGCTCCCCAATCCCCCGTCATGGCAACCAGAGATATTCAGCGACCAACTGGTTGATATCGATCTGGAAGCAGAGGGCTCTGCGCTGCTTGAAAAAGCGAAAACCCTTCCGACGCGAGGCCCATATCGCCGTACTCTCCATTCAGACGGCTCCAATGCACAGAGGTCGGAAATGATGTTCAACTATCTGTTACATGTACCGGCCATGGAGGTCACGCACAAGCTCGGAGAGCTACAGAAGAAAAGCCCAATGCGCTTGACTGACCAAGCAGCGCTAATTGGTTTCTTCTGGGCGTGTCTAAATCGAGCTCGAGTCCACGCGCAACGTCCGCCCATCGACCTACACTTAGCAAGCAGCTTCCGTTGGCTTCTGGGCGTACGCGACGGGCTGCTGGGCTCGCCGTTGTTCGTGGTCATGGTCTCCCCCGATTCTGAGAGCAACCCTACCAACGCCACCGATCCAGTGAACCTGGCTGTCAACGTCACAAAGGCTCTCGGTGAATACGATGACAGTGCCATGCACGCAATCACGTATGATGCTACGTTCACCGACAGTCCCTCACGTGGCTTCATGCCAAAAGGAGGGGACGAACATGTGGAACTCAGCTCCGTAGCTCACTTGGGATACGACAAATTCCATATTGGGCCTCTACGCCCATCCTTTTATATCCCTTCGTCGTCTATACCCAACCTTTTTGTCTTAACAGAGGCTGTGCCTACTGGCCCTCCTGTCGGTAATACGTGGTACAAGAACGGGCTTAACTTGTTCTTCAATGTGACTGAGGATGTGTTCGAAGCGTTCTCGTCTGATCCAGCATTGGCAGAGTGCGAAGTATACCAGGATGTTTGAAGAACAGGTGTCGAGTTTTTGGTTGTTATCCAGGTGGGCTCTACCTTATTTATGTTTCGTCCTAGGATCGCTGGATTGGCTAGACATGTATATACATATAGAAAATGCACAGCAGAGACGCGAATGTATTGAACAACAACCTTGACATTGCTTGATAATATGGGACTTGGATCATGGCTGCCGTGTTGTGGCCCCCTCGGTTCCGATCGGAATCGGAATAGTCCGGCCGCTTCCCCACCTTCTATCAACGATGTATGCGCGAAGCTGCGTTCTTCCTCCACACTGCGATGACTTTGTCAACAATTACTCGATAATTCACGAAAGCTTTGTGAATGCGATACCAGCTGCTTGTGATGCTAGCGTGATCATAGCACAAAATCTCGTCGGGTTGATGCACCTGTGCTCTTGTGCGTCCGGTAGAACAGACGCTCAATAGGATACGCCCGCAGCCCCTGCAACCGCCGTAGTCGTCAAAGAGTAACATAGCAGCAAGGTAAGGCAAGTTTCTCGTACGGAAGCATCAGCAGCAACAACTTCGTTAACAACATAGACCCGTTCAATCGTGGCTAGAACACCAACGTGGACAGCATCACAGAATTTGCCGTTCAGTGTTGTCGGCACATTGTTCGCGGAAAGCAGCTTTCGTATAAGCAATTTAAGATATCTTAATTCTAACTAATACTGTACATAACACATGTGCGCGCCTTAAAGGTATTGATGTCACTCGATCCGCCCAGCTCCTACTCCTGCCTTGTAATGCCTCCGTCTCTCAATGCGTACAAGTTAACAAGCCCACCACCCAAGTGCTCATTACCAAACACCTTTCTGCCTCCCTCAGATCAATGCTCAGGGCGCGATGGAGGACCTTGATCGCATTTCGCTGATGCGAACGGTGTCGGCAGCCTCCGGGAATGCTCTGACCATGCGCTCTAGCACGGTTTCAGTCCATTCGCCCCACCCCTGCTTGCATTCGGCGCAAAGGACGACACCGCCGAAAGTATGAGCCTGTGGGGCACCATATGTCTCCCGGTAGCTGCACTTAGGGCACAACCCTTCCTCCGCCTGGTCCAGCATAGGCACGAGACCGTTAAACAACAAAACCTTCTCGTTCGCGAGAACATGACGGTACTGCTCAAGGCTGAATCTCTCTTGCTCCTTTGTTTTCTTCTGCTCATCGATTCTGTTCCATAGCTTGAAGTTGTTCCGTGTCTGCGCGATGACGCGCTGGTCCTCAGGTCGGCCTAAAGTAAGACCCTCCTCCACGAAGCGGTATCGTCGCATGATCATGTGGATGGGGCCACCGAAGTAGCGGAGAAAGTTGATGACACACTTCATCTCGGGTTGTCTCGCCCATGCCACATCCAAAGCCCAGAGCGCCTCGCGGCACTTGTGGTAAGCTAAGACACGCTTCTCCTCCGGGACATATGCAAAGGTGCTGTTGATCTCGCCCTCGGAACGATGCTTCCAGTAGGATATGCCATCGTACATGGTATTACCGATTTCGGCCATGATGTCGAACTGGTCATCCGTGAACCAAATGTGGTCGAGATCGTTGCAGACTAGAGCAACTCCAATAGTGAAGCGGACGAGTGCGTCGGTGTCGCGCATGCGGAAGAATTGCCAAGGTCCCTTGGATAGAGCGACACTATAACGGCTGAAAAGCATGGTGTTTGTCTGGTGTCGTGACTTTTGCGACGACATCAAGAGGAAGCAGCGGTACTCGCGGCACATCTCTTCACTGGAAACGGAAATATGTTAGCAGGGAAACTTGCAACGTCGAGGGTGCTTAATGGTGGAAACATACCCTCCTGCTGTTCCTCCGCACAAGGTGTTCAGCACTCCGGTAAGACTGTAACCAACGACATTGTCGTCATTGGCAACGTCCATGAGATCACCCTTGAATTCCGCAATGATGCCCATCACGATGATGCGCATGAAGGCAACATATCGAGACCAATTCGTGTATTCAGGAATAACACAACGAGTGTATTCCCAAGCCGTTGCGTAGATCTCCTCTTTGACCCGGAATGGAAGGTCGATATCCTTCAAGTCATCCGCAATGTCGGGTGGGTAGTACCAGCGCTCATTGACAACATGGGTTTTGTTATGAGTCGCTTCATCAGAGTGTATGTTGGGTTTTTGATCATCTATGGGAAGAAGATCTTGTTTTCCTTGGGAGCGAAATCGCTGTTTTCGAATTAGCGCTGTACTTGACGTTTACTGACGTCGGATTGAGCGTACCTGGAACATCAAAACCCCTGTCCAAACGATTCCGAAGCCAATGAAATTGGCAAGAACTTTTGTCGGGAAGGCAGACATATTGTTGTGGATGGAATTTTCAATGTAGGAGTTGAGTGCTTCGAAGTGTTGTAGTGGTGTGAGGATTTAGTCACTTAGTGGCGTTCTACTCTTATATCAGAGTACACCCGGTCGAAGCTGGTATCTTCGTAGCATATGTCTTTCTTGATCCACAACTCAGTTCCGTATTCAGCGTTTCATCAATCGCCCTTCTGCAACTCATGCGCGGAGACAGAGCTGATGGTGAATAACCCGAAACCCAAACCCAACCCCGAATAAGGGCCGCGGGATATTATAACAACCTTCGACGTCATGACGTAGTATGAACCGTTGCATTCGCTTATTCCGACATCATTCGGTTCGGTACATTGTGGTCTACTAAGTTGACGACGTTTTGCTATCAATAGCACGGTTGGTATATGTGCCGTTGACGCTCCTTAATGTTCTCTGACGCACGTCGATCCACTTCAAGACCACCATAGGGAGTGTCAACAAGGAATTCCCAGATTCCGTCGCCCAAATTTATATCACTTCTCTTTTTCTCTCCCGAAAGTCCTCCGCCATAGCATCCTACTGTGCGGTGATGGCCATGCTGGAACTCGCCCTCTCGGACCGCCCCTTTGCGGGGTGGTCCATTCTATTGGTGGTGAGCCGGAAGTTCTCCATCACACGAAACACATACTAAATCCTACTCTAAGGTCATCACATCCGTCATAGTACAAGCCGTTTATCGCCGGTGGATGCACAGCCTGAGCAAGTATCCAGGGCCATGGATAAATAGCGTATCAAGTATTCCAAGCGCGATCGCAGCTTTCCGTGGCGTCCAACACTTGTACAACTACCAGTTACACGAGAAATACGGACCAGTCGTCCGGATCTCCCCCGAGGAACTGAGTTTCACCGAGCCAGATGCTTGGGAGCAAATTTACGGCCACCGCGTATGTTCATCCGAGAGCGCCTGCGCATCATTCGCGGAGTTAGCTAACAGCTGGTTCTTAGCGTGGCGAAGCGATGGAAAAAGCACCTCTTTTCATCGGCGTCGTGAAACCAATCGACGGCTGTGTGGGCATCGGCCTCGCAAAAGGGTCTGAGCATGCCAGGCAGCGACGCGCAATGGCAGTCGGCTTCACGAAGCCTGCGCTCATGGCGCAGCAAGAGATACTCGAGAGTCAAACTTACAAATTGGTGCACGCAATCAAGATACGAGGGAAGGACGGTAAAGCTCTGAACGTGAGTGATTGGTGTATGTCTCTCTTCTTTCCACTTTGCCGTTGGAGATCATGACGCAGACTAACGTGGTATAGTGTCATACACCACATTTGATATCATTGGCGACCTATGCTTCGGTGAATCTTTTCACTGTTTGGATGAAGGCTTTGCCACTGAATGGGCGCTGGCAACAACAAATGTTCTCATTGCCTCAACTTTGGATATGGCTGTTCGGAGAGTAACGGGAGTGGGTACATGGTTTAATCAGATGGCGCAAAACTTTATGCCGAAGGAAGCGATGAAGTGGAGGAAGATTTCCTTTATGAATACTCGCAAGAAGACCTTTGATCGTAAGTTATCAAGACATGTCTGCAGAGCCAGAGTTGGCTAACATCTTACAAGGTCTTGCTGACGAGACTTCCACTCACAAGGATGTGATTTATCACGTTCAACGCAATCAAAACGCCCGAAAGTCTCTTGCACCCACTGAGCTTTTGCTCAACATGACCCTCCTCGTCACCGCCGGCTCCGAAACCATTTCCAGCGTCCTCGTCACCTTCATGTACAACCTCTGCATCCATCGCGATGTCTATGAGCGCCTCGCTACCATGATTCGCATCACCTTTGCTGATCCAAGTGATATCACACTACAAGAATTGGAAGGCTTAGTCTACTTCGACGCATGCATCAAAGAAGCATTGCGTATCTTTCCACCGGTCAGCTCGAATCTTCCACGTGAAGTCCCGGCCAAGGGTGCACAGGTCGGTCCCCACTTCCTGCCAGGAGGTATGCTAGTCTCTGTGGCGCCCTGGGCAGCAGTACGTTCGAAAGACAACTTCCATCTGCCAAACGAATATCACCCCGAGAGATGGCTGCGCAACCACCCCGAGCACGGCTGGGACCCAGCGTTTGAAAACGACAAGCTGTCCGCATCCACACCGTTTGGGGCTGGGCCCAAACAATGCATGGGCCAAAATTTGTCGTACTACGAGATCCGATTGATCGTGGCGCATCTACTTTGGGTTTTCGACTTTGAATTGGAGACCGAGGGAGTAGAAGGTGAGAAGAATCGCTTGTGGAGCCTGGATCCTCATTTCGGGCTTCTGAGATCGTTTCAGACTCTGAACCGACCCGATTTGTACATCCGGTTCCAAGAACGGGCAGGCATCTAGTGGTACTTTGGACGGGTGAGAAATTCAGACGGTATATATCAAAAAGTTCAATCCATGTGTTGTAATGTTTTCATCTCGATAAACCTCGATATGTGCAGGTCGGTGTTTGTAGGAATGTTGCGGATGGCTGGCGATTTGAGAGCTTTGACCACTTCGGCTAGCGAAGCTCCGAGACTTGGCACGCTGCACCTCTTCATGCGAACATTCACGCAGTCACTACGCCGCCAACGCTTTTCTATGCACATCAGACCTCGAGATGTATGCCTTTCAGTGTCCTCAGCTTGACTCAGCATCTACGGCACTCTACAATGATTCCACCTTGGCCATGTGCTTTGCTTCCGTATACGCACACCACGAGCGCGGAACAAGACCAGTCGCATTCTCCCGTCAGTTGAGTGCACGGTGAAAAGAAGCCGCCTCAAGCTTACTTCTTGTTCCACTTCAAACAAAGGTCAGGATCGGTGCGCTGAACAAGAGGCTCTAAGGACGTGTTGCTGTTAGAGCTATAACGCTACGGAATAATCTATTTAGCGGAAGTCGGATCCTTCATACTGATCATGACCGTCTTCGACTGCAAGTACTCTTCCAGACCAGCCATCCCACCCTCGCGCCCGTAGCCACTCTCCTTATATCCGCCCCATGGCAACTGGCTCAAGGGCAGGACGGGGCTGTTGACTCCCACCATGCCGACATGGAGAGCGCGGGTCACACGCAAAGCACGCGGCATACTGGAGGTGAAGACAGCAGCGGCGAGCCCGTAGGAGGAATCGTTGGCAAGTGCAAGACCTTCCTCCTCTGTGGAAAAGGTCTTCACAGCCAAGACAGGCCCGAATATCTCCTCGCGGTATGCGCGACTGTTGGTTGGTGGATCGATCAGAATCGTCGGCGGCATGAAAAGGGCGGTGGGGTGGTCAGGCACCTCGCCTGCGACTACCTCGACGCCCTCGTCACGGGCAGCATCCACGAAGGCCTGCACTCGCTGACGATGCTGCTTGTCAACCAAGGGCCCAAAGAAGGCTTCCGCCGGCGCGCCGTGGGCTGCAGCCAACTGCTTGAAAGCAGTGCTGATGCCCGCAATGAAGGCATCGGCGATGTCGCGGTGGACAAGCACTCGCGAGGCTGCGGAGCACACCTGGGCACCATTGAGGGCGAATGTCTGCGAGCAATGCGAAATGGCGGTTTCGAGGTGGGCATCGTCAAAGACCAGTGCTGCCGACTTGCCTCCCAGCTCAAGTGTGACTTGCTTCAGGTTGCTCTTTGTGGCTGCATCCTGTACTGCACGGCCGCCGCTGACGGACCCCGTATAGGAGATTTTGCGAATGCCCATGTGCGATGCGAGGAGAGCGCCCGTCGCTGGCCCGCCGGACACAAAGTTCACCACACCTGGGGGAAAGCCAGCCTCGCAGAACAGTTGTCCAAGGTACAACGCGCCCAGCGGCGACTTCTCTGACGCCTTGAACACAAACGTGTTACCTGCTGCGATAGCGGGCGCGATCTGTTGCACTCCAGTCAGCAATCGCCTGGAAGAATGAACATAGGCGGCATTCTCACCTTCAACGCCGAAAAGATGGGCGTCGCATTCCACGCTCCGATGCCTGCGCATACTCCAATTGCCTCCTGCAACACCATCTTGAAGAAGCCATCGCCATCTTCAGTGTAAGTAGTGCCACCGATTTTATCTGTCGAACCTGCGTAATACCGGAAAGCGGCCACATGGTTCCCCACCACCCTCGTCGCCAGCATCATGGGCGCTCCCATACACTGCGACTCGAGCTGGGCTATCTGTTGAGTATGCTTCTCGACCAGATCGGCGTACTTGAGCATAAGCGCACTACGCTGTACGCCTGTCATTGCCTGCCATGTTGGAAACGCCGCCTGTGCTGCCGACACAGCCAAGTCGACATCCTTTTCTAGCGCTACTTCGATCTTGTCTGAAACAAGACTTCCATCGTACGGGTTGTGCACCGTGAGCCTCTCGCTAGTATGCGATGCGACGTACTGCATTTGGTCATTAGCTTCCATACCGCGACATATCTTGTACTGTCTCCGTTCTCACCTCGTTGTTGATGAAAAGTTTCTCTTGCATCTCCATCATGTTTCAGCTGGTTATTCTTCTGGAGCAAATTTTGGAGAAATGATAGCAATTGAGCTGACAGTGGGATATATAAGATAAATGACTTTATCAAGATTAGGGGGGGTTCTTCAACTTCTACTTCTTCTTCGCTTGCATACACCGCCCGCGACTTCGATACCAACTTGCGCTGCAGCAGGCTAGCACGAAACTGGTACAGTTGAGCTGGCGCAAAATCATCGCGTTACGGTGAGACTGTAATCACGCCGTTGTCGGGTGGTTCCCTTAATCCCATCGGGGTTTTGGGTTGCATAATTCCGGGCGATTGCCTCCAGTCTACCACCCGCATCTGGCCCGACCAGCCTCACCAACGTCAGCCGTTCGCCAACGATCGCGTCTTATCTGCCTCGCGATACTTCTGAGCCTGAAACTCTTTTCTGAGCCGGCGCGGGAACGATAACATTGATGTTGGACAAAACAAACTGAAAGCTTGTCGTAGCAAAACAGACGTCATTCGCAGTCAGAATCGCAGGCGTAATCTGTGTACATATCCTACATTTCGTGTCAAGGTTTCTACACCATTTGATACCTTCGCCATGTATACAGAACTGATCTCCACTCGATTTGCCTCGATTCCATTGTCCTTACCAGCGCTCTGTGCGACGCTGGCTGTGGTTTATGTGATCTACCTGGTGTACAAGGTCGAAGTCCACCCCCGTCTTTTCAACCCGTTTCGACATCTCCCCACAGCAAAAGTAAGATATTACCATGGAATGCTTGGTGCATAATTGACAGTGTTGATACAGGGTGGACTACCTTTCTTAGGCCATGGGCTCCTTCAATTCACCAACCCCCGTGGACAAGCCTATTTGGACATGGCAAACTCGGTACCCAACCAGGGTCTGATTCACTTCCGCGGATTTATGAATGTCAACCATGTCCTGGTAGTTAGCAACGAGGCCCTCTCTGAGGTGCTGGTTCGTCGCGCGTACTCATTCACCAAGCCAGCGGTGTCTCGACGACTGATGAGCCGAATCCTGGGGCCGTCTCTCCTCATCTTGGAAGGCGATGAGCACAAATATCTTCGTAAACGCATTCAGCCGGCATTCAACCATCGAACCGTGCAAGATCTTTGCCCCATCTTCTGGTCAAAGGCCATAGATATGGTAGAAACAATGGAACGGTCCACCGCCTCGGCTGACTCAAAGCACTCCGTAGTAGACATTCTGCCCTGGGGAAATAAAGGTACCCTTGATGCTATCGGTCTCGCTGCATTGGGCAAAGACTTCGACACACTACGTCAACCGAATGAGCTCACGGAGTTATATGAGCTGTTGACTGGCAGCAAAGAAAGCGTTCGTCACTTGTTCATAGCCAACGCCTTTTTGCCCGCCTGGGTGCTACAACTCCTCCCACGAAAGTTCAACCGCGACCTTGATGAAGCTCGCAATAAGTTGCGACAGCTTTGCTTTGCCTTTGTCGAAGAGAGAAAGAAGGAAGTTGCCGAAGGCACCGGACAAAAAGCCCTCTTACTGCAGCTCATACAAAGTGGAACGCTAACGGACGAGGAACTGGTTGGCCAGCTTCTAACAATCATCGGTGCAGGGTATGTCGTCAACGTTTATTGGTGGACAATAGGAATTCCTGCTAATAGCCACATAGATACGAGCCTACCTCAGCAACTTTTACCTGGGCTCTGTGGCTAATTGCCACCAATCCCACCTGGCAAGATCGACTCCGTACCGAAATTCGCGAACATATTCCCTACCGCTTTTTCGACAACGACGCAGAAAGGTTCAGCGACTCTGCTACCCTCGATACCCTCCCCGTCCTCAACGCCGTCGTCAACGAAACACTACGTCTCATGCCAACCTCACCCATTACCTCACGCGTCGCCGTAGAAGACACCACCATCGTTGGTACCCGCATCCCAGCCGGAACGCGTCTGTGGGTTGTTCCCGCGGCTATGAACCGCTTTGTATCGTTCTATGGAGAGACTGCAGATACTTTTGAACCGGGTCGTTGGATTGATGAAGACAGCGGTCGAGCGAACAACCATGGTAATGCACACACCAATTACGCTTTCATGACATTCTTGCATGGACCGCGCAAGTGCATTGGAGCGGGCTATGCAAAGGTCGAGTTACGGGCTTTTATCTCCGCCTTTGTGGGTAGCTATGAGTTTGAGATGGCAGATAAAACCTATGTGCCACAACCTGCTGGTATTACAGCTATCAAACCCAAGGATGGTTTGCCGTTGAAATTGAAGCGTACACAAGCGTGGTAGTCATGTTGTATCGTACTCAAGGGAGTATGATAGGGAAGAAATTAGATAGTGGAATAAATGCAGTAATTAACAACGTTGGACTCCATGCTGCTGTGACGTGCTTCTAAAGTGTCCACTATGCCGCCCAGTTGCTTTTCGATCGTTAAAGTGCGTTCGAGTCGCTACGCACAACCGTATAATCACACAATTATTTCACATGACAGTTCTCTGCTGACCGAGATTACTTGCAGCCTTCGCAACAGCATGCGTCACTGATTCGTAGGCCCACGCGACGTGCATCCGGTACATGCTTGAGTGCTTCGATCAAAAGGGTGAACGGCGATGCATGCACTCCACCGAAATTGTCTTCGCATGAGTAAACGACGAAGCGCATCTCAAGAAAGGCAATAACAGAAAGTGCGTTGTGAACATGTTCATTCGTGACGGGGGACATAAGGAAAACGTTAGTCATATCTGCATCGCTGGAGAGAGTGAAGAAGGTGTTATCAAGAAAGGATGACGAATAGCATAAAGATTTTGCACGCATCGGTATAGTGCAGCAGCAGGAAATCGCGTAAAGACAGGTTTTTAGTGTTGCCCTACAGCCAGATTCTCGTAGAAGCAAACTCCATGGAGATGAGGCTCCTCGGCTCAACTGGCTTATGCGGTGATGGCTCCGCCAGATCCTCCAATCAGTCCTCAGAGCCGCCTGCCCCCGAGCCTGCCGCGCCTGCCCAGGTGATAAACACGAAACGCCTCCATCTCACTTCTTCTCTGACACCTTCACCATCAACCCCTTGTCAAGGAACACGCCATAGCTGATCGTATCGCACGGCTCAAATGGACGCACAAGCTGCAAGTCGAACACGCGAAGCATCTGCCAGGATTAGCGACGGTCACACCAGCACCATCGCGCACGTTGCGAACATACCTCAAAGACCACCTTCACCATGTCCATCATAGCGATGTTCTTGCCTGCGCATACCCAGCCTCCGTAGCCAAACGACATCTCCACGTCCTGCTCCATCTGCCTGCGTCTCTCGTCGCCTACCTCCATGAAGCGTTCTGGTCGGAACACGGCCGCGTCGGCGCCGAACAGATCTGTTGACTGCAGCAGGGCTGACATGTTCATGCATACATCGGTCCCTGGGGGAAGCATCTTTCCGTGGAAGATTGGATATTCGCCTGCGGGTACTTGTTTTGGGAAGAGGCCGAGGATAGCCGGGCGCATGCGCATGCCTTCGTAGATGACCGCCTGGAAGAAAGAGATATATGTCAGTGGGGAAGATCAACACGTTTAGGCGCGATTCCGATGAGACATACCTGCAGATACGGCAACTTCTTTCCCTGCTCCAAGGTAATGGGGTAGGACACCTTCTCCGTCCGTACCGCGTCCTGGATCTCAGCAACAAGTCGGTTATACACGGCAGGCGAGCTTATGGTGTGTATGAGAATGGAGCGCATGGCGTTGGCGGTGCTCTCGCTTCCAGCGAGCAGGAGGAAAAGACCCTCAGATTGGCACTCTTCTTCTGTGAAGCCGCGAGCCATCAAACTCGCCAGAAAGTCCTTATGATTCTTACCACCATCGGGTGCAGCAAAGCGACGGCTGACCTGATCAGCTGCGAAACTAATCGGAAGTTAGCGAGAGTGCCCAAAAGAAGAGAAAGACGTAAACAACATGATCGTCAGGCAGATGCTTACCCCATGAGCGCCCCAAAACCCTTTTTATCACTGCTCTTTGGACCGATCAATCTGAGCACGAAAGGCGAGAATGCAATCTTGCGGATCCAACGTATGTCAGCCACTGTCGACATCCTCGGCCAAAGCTCGTCTACTGTGCCCAAGAATTCGTAGTGGTCTTTTTCGTCCTCGAGGTAGCCAACCGCTTTGCCGAAACCCATCCTTGTGATGACGTCCATGGTGAAGTATTTCGTTATGGCCGCTAGATCCAGCAGAGGCTGGCCCTTTCCTGGCGAAGTCACCACATAGCGGTTTCGGAGAACGCTGATAAGCGTCTTGACCTGGTCGTCGATCAAAGCCTCGAGACCTTGAGTTTCGCGCCCGTTGTATGCGGCCATGGACCTCATTTTTGCCTTCTTATGCTCTGCCGGATCGGTAGTCGTGAACAAGTTACCATGATACGGGTTGAACCGGCCAGCTTCATACCAATCGCTGCGAGGGTAATGGTTGCGCGCCGCCGAGATGATGCGCAGGATGTTGGGGTCATCCGTGACGACTTCGTTGGGCCCGACGCGCACGAGAGGACCGTGTTTGGTGTGCAAGTCGCGGAGTACCCAGTATTGACGGCCGCTGTATGTGGTGCGTCCTATCCAGAAATAGGAGAATGGCGCGGTGAAGTGCGCGCTGGGAATGTGACGGAGGCGCCACCATGCTCGGATGAAGCTCTGCACTACCCAGAGGGCGGCGAAGGCTAGGGCGATGGCGTATATTGACTGTTTGCTGAGAGAGATGTCTGATAGCCCGTATCGAAGCTGCATCTTTTAGATCTGATCAGCCTTGTTCTTTCTCGTGGCAGCAGTGAAAGTAATTCGACATACCTTGGGTGGTTCTGCTGGCATGGCTTGTAAGCTCTAGGAATGATTCCGTGTGGTTGTCTCTACAGGCTCTTCTTCTTCCAGCGAAAGGTACAAAAGATGGTAAGGTGAGCAATTTGGTGAGGCCCAGCCTACTCCGGGTCAAAGCCACGTGCGTGTGGAGTGTACTCAAGTGATAGACGATGGAGCATTTCAATTACCCCGGAGCCTTCCCTAGGTAATACGGTTCGGTGTATACCAAAATCTACGAGCATCAGCCAAAATGCCGGGGCTTTTTTTTTTCGAATGCATCCATCTTGAAGAGCATTGAAAGCCCTTTCCCACATGAAACCAAAGTTGGACGGGTCTCTGTTTGCATCATGCGAAGGCGAAGAATTAATGAGCCGGCAGCCGCTTGTAAGGCTACAAATTCCACATGTACATCCATCTACTATCTACGACATTTGCGCCTAAGCTGACCTGTCAGCTGGAAATTGCATCTATATCACCGAAGCGTTAATGTCAGGCAAATGTACCGAGTACCACATGATCGGAGGCCAATCAGAACCCGTAATACACATATAATAAAAGCTTTGATGTTTAGGTATTTGGAAGTATCTGCTCTAAATATCATGAGGTGCTACCAGCGCAACCATTGAACTCCTCTTATCTACCTTCTCCTAGACGTGGTGCTGGCGTCTCTTGAATCGCAAGCCTTTTCTTTGTCTAAAAGGCACCTCTCATTTCCAACATTCCAAACATCTGTTGCGCTGCCGCTCCAGTCTCCGCCGCCGCCGACCGCAGTCCCCCCAAAAGCGTGCTCTTCGTCTCCATGTTGAACATTGACAACTCTCGTGCTGTCTGCACCACTCGTCTGAGGCGGAGTTTGACCAATGCCTCAGAACACGACTGAGACATGTCTTTACTCAACGTCAAGCCGCTGATTGTCAGGTATGTCGTTTGGCCGTTGGGCGCGCTGACTGTTGTTGCCTCGCGCATATAGGCTTCTAGATGCTCAATCACCCAGCTCATGGCAGTGCAAAGCATCATGCTCGTGTATATTGAGCCGAGAGAGCAGTGGGCGCATCCGGTGATTGCTTCTTTGGTCTGGCTGAGCTGTTGCTCAACAGCGAAAACAACGTCTAGTGGAACTGCTGTCGCACGCCGCAGACTGACAGAATACATGAGTTGGCTGATTTGAGTGGAGCATTTGCAATCCACATTCTTTGAAAGGTCGAAGATGAAATTTGAAGCAGCTGGAGAGGAGGAGTTGGAATCTTTGCTGAAGTCTGCTGGGGGTAAAAGAGAAGTTTGGTCGTCCTGAAATAGGTTTTGTCGGCTCGTATGGCTCAGGGGCGGTGATGGCTTCTGTCCTGGTCCCCCAGTACCGTTACCAAGGTCGAAGTCCATACCACTGAGCATGGTCTGGCCTGACGACATATTCCACATCTGCGGCATGGCGCCTGGGTGATGGCTATTCGTTGCGTTGATGTCGATTCCACTCTCGCCCCACTCCCATAGCGAAAGACTCTCCATCGGTTCAAAGTCAACTCCGTCGCCACTGTGTGATAGTTCCATCGGTATGTTGGTGAACGACTCCATCAAGTCCATTCCTGGAGACCTCATAAGCATACGCCCGTCCCCTCCGTCGCTTGTTTCTCTCGAGATCTGCTGGGGGGTGTTCCGTGTCGAATCGTGGCGCTTCTTTGTCGAAAACAGCGAGTCCATGGAAGATGAAGAGGGTGTCAGCGGCGCTGTTCCACGCCTTTTTCGTAACCCATTGGCACTGGCATCCTGCCCATACGACCCGACGTCATCTGAGACTATAGATGTTTGACGCCGCCTTCCCGGGCGGCGTGCGACGCTGTAGTTGCAGTCTTGTTGGCAGCCACGGTCTACGCAACGTTGGCAAACTGGCTTTTCGCGACTGCATTTGAGCTTCGATAGAGTACAGATGTCGCAAGAGTTGCGCAGCCGGCGGGTTCCCGGACGCGTTGGATCCATGTTCGTGGCTTCGCGAAGAGAATAGAGATATGTCGGTTGTGTGGAAGTTGAAAATTGACCTTGAACAGATGAACGTGAAAGACTTGGAATGAGAGTGTGGTGGTGTTGACAGTGCGATAATCCCGAGCTTATGTGATGCTATCTGATACAGATGTAGATGTTCACTGTTGATAAATTGGCAGGGGACTACTATTAACCGGTGTCGTAATTGTACACTCCTGGGGATCCATGGTCGACCAGAAGTATGAACAAGCTTCGTACCATCGTAGGAGAATCGACAACCCAGAAATTGAGTTTTCGCATTCGGTGCGGATGCTATGACTGTGAGTGCCTTACAACGGCGGATGAGCTGTCTTCAAACGTTTACAGCGGCATTCGTTACCGGCCACCAAGTTCTGGTGATAAATGTGATGCAATGTTGACGTCTTGTCTCCGCGATGGCACGCCGTGCAAGTAAAAGCCACACATCGTCGCGCGTGTTAGGTATCTACTACCCTGTCTGGACAAGCAGCGCCGTTGAGGCAGGCCTGTCTTGAGGCCTGACGGGGCCCAGAGTTTTGTGTCCTCATCTATTATGCAGATCAAGGGCGCAGACATAGACTGTGCGCGTTGAAGTGGCTGACACAGTGACACTTCAGCCTCGCTTCTGGGAGTTTCCGTCGATCATCGCACGCCCACGGACAGTTAACTAAGGGGAAGTTGGGCTAGTGTACTTGTACGGCGTACCTTGTTCTGTGATTGCGTATTCCTACTTCGTACCCATCGCTGAGACAATTCCTTCCGACTTGACAGAGAAGCACTCCGATGACGTCGAAGAACCCCAGTCATAAGCTGAGGCGCCACTCCGAATGCTTGTATGAACGTTGGTGTATGTTGACCAGGGTACTCATGACGGCGAAAGGTCGGGACACGCTGTTGCTTCGCTAGTGTCAGCCACCCGGTTCTGCACACAGCATTCAGTGAGGGTGGAGTCGGCCCGGTGCCGACAAGCCTCCCACTTCTAAGGTTGCCAACGCGCAAGCTGCTTTACGCCAACCTTTCCTTCACGCAAGGTGTTGCATGAGACACCAACCTTCTAACAAGTAATTTGATCGTGATAAGTCGCAAGTTCAATCGTCGCGGGTAGTGGTTGTGAAACGGTAGTCGGGGGGCAGCCTCGGAATCGAACTTACGAACGGGTAAGGCTGGCACTCCCTTGTAATGACAACAACAGACTTCGTGCATCGCACATATCTTGGCCCTACCAGCACCACGGACGGGGGTCTGGTCACAGCTCCCTTGCCCATCTCAATTACGAGGTCGCGCATGGGTCTTGTTAGTGTCTGCTCTTGATGGCGGGTAGATGCCGAAACACTGGCGTATTCTTAGCTACTCGTTGTCTCTGTGCCTGGAAGCGTTGGAAGTAGGTATCCGGTCGCGATCGAGGCTGTGGTCAAAGTGAATGAACCTTATGAAGTGAAGAAATCGCTGCGCCCCTTTTCGCTGTGCTCGGCGACAGACGCAGGAGTTTACAGTACTGAGCCCCTTAAGGCCTCAACGTGGCGCGTTCGGTGCGCGGCAAACTGAGTTGTGGGTCTGAGATCGGCGCTAGAGCTTAGTGTCCATGACGTCGTGGTTCAGTAGGCTGGCACCCGGTCGCCAAACAAGCCTGTACTTACGAACTTGCTCTTGCGGAAGGCTTTTGTGATCTTATTCGTGAACTAAAGGTTCTTGACAGATAGACCTCTAGAGAACCACAGGGTCTTTTCGTTAGTATTCAGGACTTTCTTGTTACTTTATTATACTCGTGAAGAGAACATTTACCGAAAGAAACCGTTTCGTTGTTCTGCGGCTCTGTACGGTAAATTCGGTAAGAAGTGAGTTTGGGCGATCTGCTTGGAGACCTTGGGATGCCTTAGCCCATCTCCCGCAGGACCCACACCCACAACTACCGCATTGCTTTCGATAGCCTGGAATCTCAGCTACGACTCCCCGCGTTGCTGCATGCTGGGCATCAATAGTCCTCTGAACGCCGCTAGGTGAGGTTCACAGGCAACTGAGCCGACCTCGGGACGAATTGTATGTTTCATGAACGACCCACCGGTCTCTGATACTCTAGGGCTGTATTTATGCACGAAACCAAACAGTATTTATTCCGCGGTGGATCGGAGCAATGTAAGCTCGGAGAGAAATGAGAGATTGATGTACAGTATAACAGCATCGCGTTTGGCTGATGTATCCATATGTACCAACCTGCAAGTCACTCATCCTCTTCCTGAATGACCTTATATTTCTTGCAACTGTGAATATGGATATCAGGGTACGGCGTTCATTAACCAGGTGCATTGCTTCAAATTTGCTTACTTCATATATAGGGCCCTCTATCAAGCGACCAGACTAGGCAGTGCATGTGTTGGAGATCCTCGACCAACACTGAATGCTTCCTCAAAGATCCAATCGGCATCGAAATACACGATCCCGCTGCAGAGTACAATACACTAGAGAAGGTTTTGGAGCTCGACCAGAAACTATCAAATCTGTATAGTGCGATGATGGAGTGCAGCACATGTTCTTCAGACCCCATGCGCGCTATGGCTCTTTTGCAAGAGCTGGACATTCTTTGCACACTATACGTCGCGGCGCAAGCAAAATACGCGACAACAGACTGCCAAATCAAGAGAGGCAACAGTGACGGCCGTGTAGAGTTAGGAGACAGCAAGTTTCAAGTAGGCCGGTTCGTGTTGGACAGTGAGGAATCTAAGGCAATAGGCCGCATTATCGTAAAACAGGGGTTGGATCATCTCCAGAAGAAGCTGCTGATAGTGCAAGCGGAGCAAAAGCGGGTCAACTCTGGCTCAATGAACGACGAAATCGGGGAGAAGGTGCGGGCGATACTATCGAAAGTCTGGGAGGCTTCCGCGTATGGATGTTTGTAGGCGACAATAGAGGCAATTCCCATCATCAGCGTCATGCACTTCATGAATCTAGATCTCTCAGGGCTTTGTAACGATCCATCGATATAAAGGCCAGCCACACCACGTGGGAACCAGCATGGAGCATGGAAGAGGACGCCAGGGCTGGCTGGCGTTAGAAACGTGGCAGCCTACAACAGTGATTGACAGCGCATCATTGGATTATACCGAGTTTGCGAAACGGCTTTTCGGCCCTTAGCATCGGGTCGATGCGGGACATTCTACGAGCCGGCCTACGTCTCAAGTGATCGGTGATGCAGGTACACTTAAGTCCCCCACTCCCGCATGGCTTCAAGGGTACCTAGGTAAATCTACAACACAATCAACATGCCGTCTACCGTTCCTCTCTACGAACTATGCGTACCCCCACTGCGGAAAGCGATGCAGAACCACTTGGTCGTTTTGAAGAAGGGTGAACAGTGGTGCGATGAGAACGGATATCCGCACTCGAAAGTCCTCAGTGCTAGACTTGCACCGGATATGCATGTACGTATCTTGCTCACCTCCCTCTTCGAAGACGAGAGTAATAGCTAAAGAATCCTTCTCGCAGCCACTCGCACTTCAAATCTTCTTCCAAGTTACCACTGCGACGAAAGCGCTTGAGCGTCTTGGTAGTATGGAAGTACCCACGTTCGGGTTCGATGCGGCCTCCTTCCAAGATCTATACACGCAGATTGAGCAGGCCTTGGGATGCTTCGAGAAGGCGAAACCCGAGGCGTTCGCTGGGAAAGAGGACATGCCCGTCACGATCGACGTGCCAAACATGTGGCATTTCGAATTGAACGGCTTGACTTACTTGCAAGAGTTTGTTCTACCGAACTTGTAAGTGGTCTTGAGTCTCTTGAATACATGACTGGGTTGCTAACAGATTTGATAGCTTCTTCCACAACGTGACGGCTTACGGAATCATTCGAAATGTCGGGGTACCGATAGGGAAACTACATTATCTTTCGGGTGAAGACCGACTCATCGGAGCATGATCGCACTGCCAGCTCGATCATGAGGGAAACCGAATACCCTGAAGCGTACATTGATGCTAGATCTTTCGAGTCGATTGTCTTTTTCTATGGTAATCTGCGCACCTGTTCGGGCCGGACATGGGCGAAGACAGTATAGTCAGCATGCAGACATGTCACGTATCCTAGATGTAGAAGGCGCAATAGGCACCAACAATGGAAAGTAAGGCGCGCAGTTACCCCGCTAGTCCTCTCTCGATTACCTCCCACCTCACAACACCATCACCCGCAAACCCAAGATGTTCGACAAACTCCGCGGAAAGTCTCCATCCGGGCATTCCAAAGGCGACTCTACCGATTCCACCAAAGACACTTCATCATTCGCACCCCCACCACCCGCCTACACAGCACCTTCCTCATCAGCATCACAACCCGCATTAAGCCACCCCGTACAAACACGCTTCGCATCACTATCGCTTCACAAAGAAGACCGCCTCCGCTTCCTGCGCTTCCCCGAGCCCATCATCTCCAAGTGTCGCGCAACAGTTCTATCGACCTGGCCGCTAGGCATCAGCAAAGAGCAACCCTATGCAAACAGCCACGAGTTCAAGTTGAACGGCTACCCATGGCGCGGCTACGGCAAAGAAGGCGTTGAAGCACGACGCCTGATGAACGGCGTACTAGCAACACTGCATGCATCAGGCTGGCTCTTGACACTCAACACCGATATTAGTAAGAGTGCAATGGACAAAGATACTTTACTCTTCCGATTCCAGAACCCAATACCTGTGCATCACGAATGGTGCGTTGTAGCCTTCAGTCGCCAAGACCGACTTCGCTTCATCGACGCCCCAGCTTCGTTGTACGAAGCCTTCCCGGCTCGTGTGGGTGCGAATTGGATCTCGGAGTCCGGGTTGAAAGAGCAAGGGGTGTGGGAGTACAAGCTCAGGGGCTATCCGTGGCAGGCTAGTGGGGAGGAGACGATGCGAGTGAGGGAGTTGTTGATTGTGTTGGTCGAGTTGTTGGAGGAGGAGGGGTGGAGTGTGTATGCTAGTATTGATCAGAAGAGTAGTGGGGGGCAGGGTGTTAGTGAGACAGATACTTGGCATTGTTGTAGGGTAAAGGGGTGGGAGAAGGGTATGCCGGTTTATATGAGGTGAGGAGGATAGGTATGTGGTCAAGACCTTCCAGGTCGATGCACAGGATTTGTGCTGGTAGCATGTACTATTGAAGTCTGTATTGCTTGATGTAATGGACCTAAATACTCAAACGCCGTCTATGCAAGTTTTCAATTGGGTATACATGAATGTTACAAGCTAATCACTGAGCCCTTTCATACTCAAGAGAGAGGGCTGCCAATCTCCTTCTTCACCCAATTTTCTAATCCGCCGAGAGCGATGATCTCTTGCACGTTGGGAGGTAGCTCGCCGACCTTGACGTTCCACTTGGCGCCATTTGGTCCTTCTTGTACAGAGACGGTACTCCTGCGAACATCCCATTCCAGGGTCCAGCCAGTGCGGCGGGTTAGTTGCTTGGCTTGACTTGGCTGAGCAGCAGCGGCGGGAGGTGGCGAATCGAGCGACTCGCTGTTATTGGAAGGCTCCTTAATAGCCTGTTGTGAGGATGTCGCATCCTTGGAAGAGAAGACCTCGCGGAGACGGTTGGCTAGCTTGGGTACCTCGACACCCATCAAAGCATTGTTGATGCTGTTTCGGCTGAAGATGTTACCAAAGCTACCAGAGACGACTAGCGGGATGCCCTTGGCCAGGATAGCAGTTGCGGCCTGCTCACGGCTGCTACCGCAACCGAAGTTGAAACCGGATACGAGTACGTCGCCGGCCTTGGCAATCTGCCCAAAGCTGGGGTCGTAGTTCTCCATGCACACTTCCGCCATCTTCTCGCGGGTAACGTCGTCTTGGTATGTGTATTTACCGGGGTAGATACCGTCAGTGTTGATGTTGTCTGCATCGCAGAAGACAATCTCACCGCTAATCTTCTCAGGGAAGCCGGGGAGGATCTCGGTCAGCGTCTCGGCTTCCGATCCTGGTGCTGCAGGCGGGTTGACAGATTGTGTCTCGGGCTCAGCGTTGCCGAACGTGTCGATGGCAGCCTCAGCGTCCTTGATGGCCTTCTCAAGCATGTCCTCGATTGTCATCATGCGTTCTTCTTCAGGAACACCATCGCCTTCTCCACGTCGAACACCTTGGTAGCCTTCAGGAGCCTCGTACCATCCCGGGCCAGAAATTATGCCCGACAGGGCACTTGCAGCAACTACTTCAGGGCTAGCAAGGTAAGCCTTGGCGTCAGGCGACCCCATACGACCCTTGAAGTTGCGATTACTGGCGCTGATACCAACCTCACCAGGTTCGAGAAGACCCGTACCAAGTCCGATGCAGGGGCCGCAACCGGAAGGTAATGGTTGCGCGCCAGCTTCCAAAAGCGCCTGCCAGTCACCAGCCTCTTCCGCGGCTTTTTGTTCAGGAATCGACGCGGCAGCAATGTAGAAGTTGACATGGTCAGGGATCTTGGGAATCTTGCCGCCATTCAGAACGGCGGCATCCTTGAAGACGTTGGCAGCGGCAGCAATATCGGAAGCGCGGGAGTTGGTGCAGGATACGAGGTAAGCCTTATTGATGGGGATGTTTTGGCTCTGGAGCTCGAGCAGTGGGGTGGCCACCTTGACGGAGTTGGGACCGGAGACATAGGGTGACAGAGTTGACAGGTCAAGGAAGAGCTCCTTGGCGTATACCGCTCCCTTGTCCGCAGCCAACGCAGGCTTGAAGATGTGACCCATCTTCTCACCAACGATACCAGTAGCAGTGAACAGCTTATCAATACGTTCGTGGACAAACTGTTGTTGATGATGGTCCTTGGCCTGTCCTTCTCCCATAGCTGCCAGAGTGGCCCTTGCGCGAAGCCAGCCGTGCAGGGTAGAGTCGATAGGGAACAGACCCGTAAGCGCACCCCATTCGGTTGTCATGTTCGCGATAGTGAGGCGATCGTCGATGGGGATGCTGCCCAGGGTCTCGTCAGTGCCGGTGAACTCGATGGCGTGATTGAGCACTTCGTCCTTGTTGAAGAGGCCAGCCAGAGCAACGATGACATCTTTTCCAGTCACACCCTGGGGCATTTTGCCATTCAGTGTGACTTTGGCCACGGGCGGAATCTGCCACCAGGTCTTGCCCGTTGCCCAGATACTCGCGGCATCTGTGCGCACGACAGGTGTACCCAAGCATCCAATGCCGCCGTACATGTTGGAGTGGCTGTCAGAAGCTACCGCGAGTGTTCCCGGCCAGGCGTAGCCCTCCTCTACCATGATCTGGTGGCCAATGCCTCTGCCAGCGGGGTAGAAGACGACGTCCTGCTTCTGTGCGAATTCCTCGATCTGGCTGTACTTCTTCAAGTTCTTCTCCGTCTTGTTTTGTACATCGTGGTCGAGCGTCATGACGATTTGGTTGGGGTCGTTGATCTTGGTGGCTCCGATGCCCATGAACTTGAGCGCCACAGGCCACGAGTTGTCGTGTGTCATGCATTTGTGCGGTTGCAATGTCACGTAGTCGCCCGACCTGAGGACTTTGCCCTGCGCAACTCCGACGGCATGGCGCTGCACAATCTTCTCGGTGAGAGTCTGGGGTGTTGCGGGCGTCTCATTGAGCGAAGAGAGGAAGCTCGCCGCCGGGCTCTCCTTCATCGAGGGAAAGACATCATGGGCATCGCGACGGACGGCGGTCGTGGCAAAGGATCGGGGTGCGAAACACGGTCGAGGCGAAAGCGAGGCGGCACGAAGAGCAAGACTTGCCCGGGGCTGCATTTGACATTAGAGGATACACGGCCGGCGATGACATTCCCGACATACTGCTAGTTGCCTGCGACCCAGGAGCCGGGCTGCCCGTAGCGACATGGCCATTGCTGTGGTGATACTTGAGCTGGCAGCAATGTGGTGTTTGCAGCAGACGGTAGTGATGCGCATCCCCAGACCAAAATTCGCGACCCACCCGCGCACCGAAACCGGCGTCAGCGGACTTGCGGCGCCTGCCATTGGGCGCAGCCGGACACCTGCAATGACTTCGCATAATGCTAACAACTCCCACGCGGGGACATGTAGCATCCGGGGCAAGCCATATTTGAGTACTCTGCATGAGGGAGCCACCATGTCCACGCCTACCTAGGTAGATGTTGCATGCTAGCCCGAGATCGGAAGCAGCTTTTGGTAAGAGGTTGGCATTGGAGTCATCCGTATGACGCGACGTGAGAAGACTTGCACCAGACAAACCGCCCCTCTTTGATCACTTTCTCCCAAGCATCTCCGACTAACTCTGCACACCCACTACTAATCTCCAAGCCCGTCGTCACCATGGTCAACCGTTCCGACGTCAACTACTTCGGCGCTGGCCCCGCACCCCTGCCCACCGAGGTCCTCGAGAAGGCATCGCAGGTGCTTCTAAACTACAAAGACAAGGGCATTGGTCTCTGCGAAATCTCCCATCGCTCGCCAGAAGCCAACGAGATTCTTGCCGACACCAAGAAGGCGCTGAGCGACTTGCTCGAGATCCCGGACGACTACGAGATCCTCTTCCTCCAGAGCGGCGGCAGCGGCGAGTTCAGTGCGACCGTATACAACCTCGTCTCGATATGGGTCGAGAAGAAGCGCGCCAAGATCGCGGAAGAGGTGGGCGACAACAAGGATGAGGTGATGAAGAGGCTGCGCAAGGTCGTCGACGAGGAGCTCAAACTCGACTACCTCGTCACCGGTTCCTGGTCGCTCAAGGCATCACAAGAGGCAGCGCGTCTTGTAGGAGCCAAGCACGTCAACGTGGCCACCGACTCGCGCAAGATCAACGACGGCAAATTTGGCAAGATCGCTTCGGAAGACCAGTGGAGCCTGACTCCGCGTTCCAAGGGCGGGCCAGCCTTCGTGTACTTTTGCGACAACGAGACCGTCGACGGAGTCGAGTTCCCGTCTTTCCCTCAGAGCCTTGAGGGCGACGATGCACCCCTGGTCTGCGCCGACATGTCGTCAAACTTCATTTCCCGGAAGGTCGATGTGCGCAAGTACGCCATCCTCTTTGGCGGCGCCCAGAAGAACATTGGCAACACGGGTATCGCAATCGTCATCATGCGGAAGTCGCTCCTTCCGCCACACTCAACACCCGCCTCGCCCGACCTGATGAGAGAGCTCAACCTATCAGTTGGCCCCATTGTGCTCGACTACCCCACCATCGCGAAAAACAACTCGCTTTACAACACACTGCCCATCTTCGATGTCTGGGTGGCTGGCCAAGTCATGTCCGGACTCGTCAGCTCCTATGGTGCCAAGCGCATTGGTGGTCAAGAGGATGTCTCCAACGAGAAGGCGCGGCTTATCTACGATATGCTTGAGAAGTACTCCAATGTCTACCAGGTAGTGCCAGACAAGTCTGTACGCAGTAGAATGAACATATGCTTCCGCGTCAACAGTGGAGATGCGGACAAAGAGAAGGCCTTCCTTGCAGGCGCAGAGAAGAAGGGCCTGCTAGGTCTAAAGGGCCATCGCAGCGTAGGCGGCATCCGTGCCAGTAATTGTAAGTGACCATATAACTCCCGTCTTATTGATCCCGCTGTCAGACATGGTTCGAGTCGTGCCTTCACAAGGCATGCTTGGGTACGCGGCTTCTGGCCGACCTGGCCGAATGTACTCGATCTAGGATACGGCCTGGGGAAAAGCCCCATCAGTGACTCAGGCTAACTTCTTTCGTGCTCTAGACAATGCCGTCTCGCTAGATGGCACCAAGCTACTCGTCTCGTACCTTGAAGAGTTTGCAAAGTCGGCTTGAGTCAGGCCTTGCGCAGCACTGTGTATCAGTCCCATTCAAGGGAAAAGTTGAACACCGTGGAGCCTTCATCAACGCTGCGTTTTCTTGTCTGCTTATTCCTGGCTTATTGTAGGTTGCAGGCTGCAGGCCTGTTCAATGCCCTCCAAAAATTAATACCCTCCTGTCACGACCGTGTCATTCAACAAGACACCTGTGAACAGCAAAAATCAAATACCAGTCTACATCTTCTACTCTTTTCAGGCCTCATCCTTATCACAAGACCCAATTAGACTGCTTGTATCCATCCGGCCCATGATTTGCATTGTCGGAGAATACTATGAAGCACACCCTTGTACCTCGTGCTGTGGCTGTGGCAATGTAGAGGCTGTGCCTTCGTGTTCTGGAAAGTTCCCATATCTAGTATGACTACCACGATGCATTGACGAACTTCGTGCACTGCCTGTTGTAGTAAGATTTGCAAAGCCTTCTCTGAGCTATCTTGGTCTTGGTGGCTTGCCAGATCAAACTTCAGACCACGGCGGTTGTGACAAGACGTCTGTAGTGCTTGGGTGTAGACGTGACTGTCCCGCTGTGTAGGCGCCTTGATTAGACCTGCCGGCGGCTACCAGGGAGTGTGATGATGTGAATACAGATCATCGTATGGAGTCGCGCTCTCGGCGCTGGACTTACGTCTCGAGTATGTTGCTTTTCTGCAGCACAACTCTCTACCACTCGGCGGTACCAGTGGTTTGAAAGTCAGTTCTGTGGAGGCCCAGATGCGCTGGGCTACGACAACACACGATCTTCCATCTGGGCTTCTCAATCGGTTCCTTCCGTCTTGCATGCTGATGGGTCTTGCATCCTTCAATCTCACGCCCGCGAACCGTTCCTATTTGTCGCGTGCGCAAACCGACCTGCGCACTAGGCCCAATGCAGCAATGCCTCGTGGCTTTACACATCACCCTCCGTTTTCTATAATATATTGCTTATACCTTCCAGCTAACCATCTTTGCTACGGACGTGTCGTGGGCTT
>Ga0265780_10001394_pt1 | contig 34036 bp, 18 predicted proteins | sample P1T30metagenome_FD_192432 | JGI IMG/M metagenome (GOLD analysis project Ga0265780, IMG submission 192432) | Plant litter microbial communities from East Loma Ridge, Irvine, California - P1 T30 | ecosystem: Environmental > Terrestrial > Plant litter > Unclassified | place: USA: California...
ACCCCACCGTGACGCTCACCAACACCACCAGCGCCGCCATCACCCAGACCTACACCCTGACGGTGACCAGCGCCGCCGGCTGCACCAGCACCGGCACGGTCGTGGTCACCGTCAATCCGCTACCCACGGCCCTGCCCGGCGCGGCTATCGCCTTCTGCTCGGGTGGCTCGGGCCAGCTTGGCGCAGCCCCCGTTTCGGGCCTGACCTACAGCTGGAGCCCCGCCACGGGCCTGAGCAGCGCCACGGCCGCTAACCCCACCGTGACCCTGACCAACACCACAGGCGCCGCCACCACCCAGACCTACACGCTCACCGTGACCAGCGCCACGGGCTGCACCAGCACCGGCACGGTCGTGGTCACCGTCAACCCCATCCCAGTTGCTACCCCCGGCGCGGCCGTGGCCATCTGCTCGGGCGCTACGGGCCAGTTGGGCACCACAGCCGTGAGCGGCTTGACTTATAGCTGGAGCCCGGCCACGGGCCTGAGCAGCGCCACGGCCGCTAACCCCACCGTGACGCTGACGAATACCACCAGCGCCGCGACTACGCAGACCTACACGCTCACCGTAACCAGCGCGGCTGGTTGCACCAGCACCGGCACGGTCGTAGTGACGGTGAACCCGCTGCCCACGGCCCTGCCCGGCGCGGCTATCGCCTTCTGCTCGGGTGGCTCGGGCCAGCTTGGCGCAGCCCCCGTTTCGGGCCTGACCTACAGCTGGTCGCCCGCTACGGGCCTGAGTAGCGCCACGGCCGCTAACCCCACCGTGACCCTGACTAACACCACCAGCGCCGCTACCACCCAAACCTACACGCTCACCGTAACCAGCGTCACGGGCTGCACCAGCACCGGCACCGTTGTGGTCACCGTCAACCCGCTACCCACGGCCCTGCCCGGCGCAGCCATTGCCTTCTGCTCGGGCGCAACGGGCCAGCTTGGCGCGGCAGCCGTGAGCGGTAACACCTACAACTGGAGCCCGGCTACGGGCCTGAGCAGCACCACGGCGGCTAACCCCACAGTCACGCTGACTAACACCACCAGCGCTCCCGTTACCCAGACCTATACGCTCACCGTGACCAGCGCCGCTGGCTGCGTAAGCACCGGCACCGTCGTCGTAACCGTGAATCCGTTGCCCGTCGCCCTACCAGGCGCGGCAGTAGCTATTTGCTCGGGCAGCTCTACGCAGCTTGGCGCGGCTCCGGTAACTGGCCTCACCTACAGCTGGTCGCCCGCCACGGGCCTGAGCAGCGCCACAGCGGCTAACCCCACCGTGACCCTGACCAACACGACTGCGGCTAACATCACCCAGACCTACACCCTGACCGTGACCAGCGCCGCTGGCTGCGTGAGCACCGGCACGGTAGTAGTAACGGTAACCCCGCTGCCAGTGGCGAATGCGGGTGCCGCCGTCACCATCTGCTCGGGCAACACCACGCAGCTCGGCGCAGCCCCCGTTTCGGGCCTCACCTACAGCTGGAGCCCGGCCACGGGCCTGAGCAATTCGGTTATCGCCAACCCGACCGTGACGCTGACCAACGTAAGCGCCACCGGCACGGCCATCGCGCCGACCTACACGCTGACCGTGACCAACCCCACCACGGGCTGCGTGAGCACGAGCACGGTAGTAGTCACGGTGAATGCCGAGATTCTGCCCGGCATCATCGGCCCCAACCAGACGGTGTGCGCCAGCTCAACGCCCGTGCCCCTCACCAGTACGCCCGGCCCGAGCGGTGGCTACGGCACCTACACCTACCAGTGGGAATCGTCGGCCGACAACCTGACCTGGACGCCCGTAGCCAACGCTACCGGCGCTACCTACGCCCCCGGCCCGCTGGCGGCTACCATCTACTACCGCCGCCGCGTCAACTCAGGTTCCTGCGCCGAGCAGGTGTCCAACGCCGTGAAGCTGGAGCTTCAGCCGCAGCTTCTCACCGCCGTTACGCTGGCTACCCCGGCCACGCAGTGCGCCGGCACCTCGCTCACTTTCACACCCGTAGCCAGCAATGCCGGCCCGGCCCCTACGTTTAGCTGGTACATCAACAACACGCTGGTGGCTACCAGCCCCACCTACACCAGTTCGACCCTGCGCGATGGCGACGTGGTGCGGGTAGAAGTAGTACCCACCGCCGGCTTCTGCGCTACCAGCCTGGCCGTGGCTTCGGTTACGGTTAACCTCACGCCGGTGAGCCTGCCCACCGTGGTGATTTCGGCCCAAACGCCGCTTCCGGCCTGCTCGAGCACGGCGATAATCTTCGCGGTGGATAGCATCGGTAGCCCCGGCGCTACCCTCACCTATCAGTGGCAAGTCGATGGCGTGAGCGTAAGCGGCGCCACCAACCCCACCTTCACCAGCTCGACCCTGCGCGATGGCCAGGTGGTAACGCTGGTCGTAACGACGCCCTCGGCCTGCGGCCCGCTCACGGCTACTTCCAACCCCGTGCAAGCCATCATCATCCAGAACGTGGATGTGGAAGCTGGCCCCGATAAAACCATTATCGAAGGCGAGCAGGTAGAGCTCGAAGGCACGGCCAATGGCGCTTACCCCGTAATTTGGACGCCGACCCAGACGCTGACCTTCCCGGCCGGCAACCAGCTGCGCCCCATGGCCGCGCCACTCGTAACCACGACCTACACGCTGTCGGCCAAAGTGGGCGACTGCACCGACGAAAGCAAGGTGACCATCACCGTGCTACCCCGCGTGCGCATCCCGAATGCCTTTTCGCCCAACGGCGACGGCCTGGATGACACCTGGGAAATCGACCGCATCGCCGAGTACCCCGAGTCGCGCGTTATCGTCTTCAACCGCTGGGGCAACAAAATCTTCGAAACCACCGGCTACCGCCGCGGCAATGAGTGGAATGGCACCATCAACGGCCAGCCCGCCCCGCTCGGCACTTACTACTACCTCATCACCCTGGGCAATGGTAAGTCTTACAGCGGCCCGCTCACGATAGTATATTAAGCGAAACCCACGCGGCGCCGGAATGGCCGGCGCCGCGTTTTTCTCCTTCTTCCCTCTACTCTCAACCGCCCCGTCCCCCGTGAAAAAATACTTACCCGCGCTACTCGTTGGCGGGCTGGCCTTGGGCCTGGCCCACCAGGGCCACGCCCAGCAGCTGGCTCAGTATAGCCAGTACATGAATAATAATTATATCCTCAACCCCGCCGTAGCGGGCACCGAAGATTATATCGACCTCAAGTTCAGCTACCGCACGCAGTGGACGGGCATTGAGGGCGCCCCCAAAACGTACTACGCCAGCGTCAACTCGTCGCTGGGCCGCCTGCACACCCAAAACAAGCGCACGCTGCACGACTGGAGCCGGGGCTTCCACGCCCTCGGTGCTATCGTGTATAGCGACGTAACCGGCCCCACGCGCCGCACCGGCGCCTACGGCTCCTACACCTACAACCTGTCGCTTACGCGCAGCCTGCGCCTGGCTATGGGGGCTTCGGTGGGCATGCAACAGTATTCCCTCGATGGCTCGCAGTTGCGGTTTCATAACGTGAGTACGATTGTGGCCAACCAGGCTTCCATCGTGCCTGATGCTACCATCGGGCTGTGGCTGTATAATGACAATTTCTACGTTGGGGCTTCGGCGGCCAACCTACTGGGCAACCAGCTCGATATTGCCTACGAGCCCAATGCGCCCATTCCCATCACCAACAACCGGCTTTATCGCCACTATTTTGGCACCGCCGGCGTGCGCCTGCCCCTGAGCGAGGGCATCTCGCTGGTGCCCTCGGTGCTGGTCAAGTACATGTCGCCCGCGCCGGTTTCGGTCGATGTCAATGCCAAGCTGAAACTCCAGGACATTATGTGGGTGGGGGTTTCGTACCGGGTTAAGGACGCGTTCGTGGGCAACGTGGGCGTCAACTTCAGCGACTTTGCCAGCCTGAGCTACTCCTACGATGCGAGCACCTCAGATATTTCGCGCTACCAGAATGGCAGCCACGAAGTAATCCTGGGCCTCAAGATTAAAAAGAAGAAGAAAGTAGTTTGCGTCGACCGCTTCTGGTAGGCTAGCATCAGTTCCGGCCTTTTTTCACGACAGCGCCGCCACTCACTACTTGAGTGGCGGCGCTGTCGTTTTAGCGTCATTTTAGGCTTAAGGTGCTAGAAAAATACAGCAAGCCACGCCGCAACCGCGCTGGGTGGCCACTCCAAAACTGCACTGGCGGCAGCCTGCGCACTACTTGCAAGAACTGGTATCGCGATGAGCAGCGAGCAGTCGTTGCAACTCAGCACAAGCCCAAAAGCAGGGCAATTAGCACGATTTTGCAAGCAATGCTGGCTGGCTGGCAGACGTGGTGTAGCGACTCCTGCTCCGCATCACACGCGAATGCGCGTGCGTACGCAAACGGCGCTTCGGGGCACCTTGTCGCCAGTCATTCGGCTTCATCTCCTTAAAGAAGTCGTTAGGACAGTACACAGCAAATAGCGATAAGCAACTTTCCAGCTGAGGCAGCCTACACTCTAGTCTGAAAATAGCTCTTATGCCTCGAGTCAGCAGGCCGTGCTGACGGGCTTTGTAGCCGAGCCAGTACACCACCCTAAATGCCGCCTATAGGGCCCAGGTTGGGGAGCAGCCGCAGAGCGGCGTTATACCCTTCTGAAGCTGAATCAAAGCCCAGAGGGGCAACCCATTTGTCCGCATGGGCCGCCCCTCCGGGGCTTTGTACCTTCGCTCTAGGCTGGCACTACCAATGGGACGTCGCTACGCAGCTTGGGGTTTATAAAGCCGTATGCTAGCGGCGCCCACAATCAACTGCCGCCGCGTTGCGGCTTCGCCTGCCTGCTTGCTGGTACCGATGAACTACTAACCTGCTGCCGCTTCGCATCTACCCCGCATTTGAGTTAGCAAGGCGCTCACAGCTGCTTGAAAAGCAAAAAAGGCAGTTGCGTTTTACCGCAGCTGCCTTTCAGAAAAGTGGAGAATATCGGAGTCGAACCGATGACCTCTTGCATGCCATGCAAGCGCTCTAGCCAGCTGAGCTAATCCCCCTTTTTTGCTTCACCGCTGCGCCATTTGCGTTTTGGTTGTGCAAAAGTACGGCAAGTTTTGGTTTGTGCAAGGCCTAACTGTAAAATCATTCGTAACCTTCCTCAAAATCAGGCACAAAAAAAGAGCGAAGAAAATTCTTCGCTCTTTTTTGTGTTGTTTGGCTAGCTATCTAGTTGAAGATATAGCGCAAGCCAACCTGCATGTAATAAGTGGAAGACAAGCTTACTGCGTCGCGGAAGGCAGTCGTCAGCAGTTGGCCCGTCACGTTATCGCGCCCGAGGCGGAAGGTTGGCCGAGTACCATTAGGCGTATTCGTAGTGAGGTTAGCCGTGTTTTGCGGCTCCAGGAAGTTGTTGTAAGTCAGCTGCTTTACGCGGCCCCAGTTATTGTTAATCAGGTTGCCCACGTTGAAGATATCCAGGCTCAGCTGCAACGTGTTGCGTTTGCCACCAATGTTGGTGAAAATATCCTGCAGGATTTTCACGTCAACCTGATTGCGCCAAGGGAATTTAGCGCCATTACGCTCGGCATACTGGCCCTTACGCGTGCTCAAATAGGGGTCTTGGTCGATGAAAGCGAAGAACGCATCGCTCTGCTGCGCAGCCGTAAACTGCGTAACCAGGTTAGCTCCCGTGCCAGTAGTGATAGGCGTAAAGGTGATTTCCGAAGGGTTGTTCGGAACGTAAATCAAGTCAGCATTGGCCCCGTCGCGGTTGAAGTCGGCCGAGTAGAGGTAAGAATAGCGGCCCTGCGAAGTGCCTTCGTAGAACAGCGAAACCGTAGTACCCAGGTGGCCAATATACTCCTTGCGGTAAGAGAGCGAGCCAATTACGCGGTGAGGCACCGTGTTGCCGTTGTAGCTCAAGTCGAGGTTATTCGAGCCATTGACGGTAGCCGTAGCCTGCCAAGCCGACAGCGGCTGGTCGGCGCCGCCATCGTAGAGGTTCTTCGAATTAGTGTACGTGTAGGCCAGCGAACCAAACAGATTGCTGCTGAACTGCTTGTCGAGGCGACCGGTCAAGGAGAAGTAGTAACCGCGCGAAGCGTTGTCGAGTACGATGGCGTTGTAGCCACCCACGTTCGTGCCACCCGTACCGTTTGCAACGGCCGAGCCATTGACTAGGGGGTTAACATACTTGTTCGAGGCCTCGGTGCGCGCCGGAGTAGTGCCCGATGCCGCGCTAGCGCCCGGGTAAATGAGGCGGTTGTCGGGGTAAGCCCCACCTGCCGCCGTGGTGCCATTCAGGGCCGAGGGGTTTACCAGGTTTGCGTTGCGGAAGATGGCCGCGTTGATTTCGCGGTTCACGATGGCTTCTACCGAGCCTACGATGCCACCCGGCAGCTTAGCATCAACAGCCAGGCTGCTCTTCCAGGTTTGGGGGAAGCGAAAGTCGCGAGCCAGCGAGGAAGTCGTACTCGGGATAACCGAGCCAGCGGCTGGCACCGTAGTCGGGCGGTAAGCCGTGGGGTCGGGGTTGAAAGGACCGGGTACCGTTGGGCTGCTAGTGCCCGTAGAAGCGCCGTAGGTCTGGGTGATTTGCAACGTTCCGGCGTCACTGGCCTGGCTCACAATCCAGACGTAGGGCACGCGGCCCGTGAAGATGCCCGTACCACCGCGCAACTGCAGGGTGCGGTTGCCAAGCACGTCGAAGTTGAAGCCCAAGCGCGGCGAATACAGCAACTGATTGCCTGGCAGGGCCGACAGGTCAATTTTTTCGCCGTTGGCAAAAGTCAGGGCCGATACTTTCTCGAGTGGCTGTAGCGTGTTGGCATAGTGCGTGAGGTCAACGCGGATGCCAGGCGTGATGCGGAGGCGGTCTGATACGGCAATCTCATCTTGCAAGTACACCGAGTGCTGCTGGTACTTAAAGGTCGGGAATGCCTGCTCGAAGCCCGGCGTGAGCGAGTAAGTGATGCCAAAATCAATGGGATTACGGCCATTTTCAAAGTCACTCCACGAAGCAAACGTGTAGTAGCCGGTGCCAAAGCGCTGGAAGCCGTTTTTGGTCTCGCTGAAGTCGCCCTGGTAGCCAGCCGTGAAGTTGTTGCGGCCCAGCACCCAGTTAAAGTCGTCCTTAATGGAGTAGATTTTCACGTCGCGCAGGTTACCGTAGGTAAAAGGCTCGGTACCAAACGAGGTAAAGGGCGACCCGTCCTGCAGAATGTCCACGAAGGGAAACAGCTGGCTGTTGGGCGAGCTACGGGGGTCATTCTGGCGGGTGTAGGTAGCGCGCAGCGTGTTGGTGGTGCTGCCGGTCTTGCCAAAGGTCGAGTTCAGCTCGGCCGCCAGTGAGTAGAAGTTTGCTTCCTGGAAGTAGTTGGCGTTCTGATAGAAAAGTGCCGTATTGTTCTGCCGGTTGCCGCTGCCATTGATGAAGCCCGTGCCAGTAGCGTTGGGATACACGTAGCCGCCAAAAGGACTGCGCGAAGTGCTCGGGAAGCTTGGCGACTTGCTCTCTACCTGGCTGTAGCGCACGTTGAAACGGTGGTTCTGCGAGATGTTCCAGTCGATGCGACCCAGTATTTTGGTGCGCGGCGCCGTGAAGCTGTAGCCCTGGTAAGCACCGGGGTCATAGTTGTAGCGCGTGCGCAGGAAGTTGGCGTACGTATCGAGTTGAGTAGCCGTAGGACGGGCAATGTTGGTATTGCCACTGTTGTAAGGCGCATCGGTAGTAGCGGCTACGCGCTGCTGGCCGGGCGTACGGTTTTCCTCGTTTTCGAAGTTGGCGAAGAAGAACAGCTTGTTCTTGATGATAGGCCCCCCAATGCGGGCACCGTACTGGTAGAAGCGCTGGTCTTGCAGCGTCACATTCTGGTCGCCTACCCGGCTACCCTGGTAGCTTTGGTTGCGGAAGTAGCCGTAGGCTGAGCCCGAAAACTCGTTGGAGCCGGACCGAGTTACGGCGTTGATAGCGGCACCCGTGAAGCCCGATTGGCGCACGTCGTAGGGCGTAATGTTGATGGAGATTTCCTCAATAGCATCCAGCGAGATAGGTGCGCCGCCCGCCGGTAGGTTGCCCCCGATACCAAAGTTGTTGTTGAAGTCCGAGCCGTCGACGCTGAAATAGTTTGAGCGGTTGCTAGCGCCGCCGATGTTTTGGCCACTGGCCTGCGGCGTGAGGCGGGTGAAGTCGTTGAGGCTACGGCTGATAGAGGGCAGGCGCTGAATGGCCGTGCGGTCTACTACCGTAATAGAGCCCGTTTTATCAGAGTTCAGAATCGAGCGGGGGTTAGTAGCCGTCACCGTTACCTCATTCAACTGGGTGCCTCCGCTCGTCAGGGTCACGTTCAGCACGTAGGGCTGGCCCAGTTGCAGGATAATGCCAGTCCGGGTTTCGGTATTGGCGCCCACAAAGCTGATTTCAACTGTGTAAGGCCCCCCAATCCGCATGTTCTGAATAGTAAAGCGGCCTTCTCCATTGGCAGCTACCCCATAGGTAGTACCGCTGGGGACGTGCACCGCCCGCACCGTAGCGCCAATGGAGGGCTCTCCGCTAGCGTCTTTTATTAAGCCCGTTATGCTACTGGTAGTCACCTGGGCATAGGCGCCCACAGTGGCCAGTAGCAAGAGCAGTGTGGCAAATAGTAGTTGCTTCATGAAGAAAAGAGTTGATGATAAATGGTTGCAGGCTTTAATTTTTAGGAAGGCACTAATGACTATACAAAGTTAAGGGATAGGTAAAGGTCGCCTCATCACCCACCTCTCAAAATCCCGCTCCCGACCAACTATTCGGCTAACCGACTTTTTTTAAGCCTCTTTTAATTTCCTCCTTAACAAGCTCTTAGCTACTTTGCCCTACCATCTTGGTTATCGTTTTGTTAAGCCCGTCATTTTGGGGCTTTATGCAGAGGCCAAAGGGCAAAAGCAAAAAACGGGGCAGGAATTGCATCCTGCTCCGTTTCGAGTTGCACTAGGCCGGGCGGACGTAGCGCACAAACAAATCGCGCCGGCCGGGCTTTCGTGGAAGTCGCGGTTGGCGGTGAAGCTGGCCATCGGGTTGTTCGAGAAATGTGCCCCGAAAGTGCTGTTCAGCTCGGCGGTAAATGAATTAAGCTTATTGTTGATGCAATCGCTAAAAGCGTGGCCGTACCGCACGGATGAAGCGACTCAGGTAATAATCCAGCTCGAAGCTGTTTTCCGTTACGCCCAAGGAGGTCGAGGCGTGAATGAACTCGACGCCCTCGGCATCGACCACCGTTACCATGCCCACGTGCGTGATGGTGCTGGAACCCGGCGAAGCCCCAAAAAACAGAAAATCGCCCGGCTTTAATTCGGTGGGTTTGATAGGCTCGCCCCAGGCTGCCTGCTCATTCGAGGAGCGCGGAATGTCGATGCCCGCATCGGCAAATGAGAGCTGGAGCAGCGCCGAGCAGTCCATGCCCAGCCGCGTGGTGCCGCCAAATAAGTACGGCACGCCCTGGTAAGCGCGAGCGTTTTCAATCACGCTGGCCAGCGCGCCGGTGGCGTTGCCCATGCGCGTGGGGCGCTTTACCACGCTTTTGGTCACCACCGAGCCGCTGCCGCTGGGCGTCGCAGTTTTCACCTTGGTTTTTGACAAGGCGGGGCGGGCGGCCGAGCGGCTGGGCACGCGCTCGCCGCGCTTCACGCGGGCCATATCGCGGGCCGAGTAGTAGCGCCCATTGCGCTGATTGAGCTTTTGCGAGCAGCTGCTAGCCAGCAGCATCAGCACCAAACCGAGCAGGCTCGCGCCCATTAGCAGGGGCGAGCGCCGCGCTGGCATTGGCCCTGGAATCATCCGCTGTACCTTCGTTCTTTCACTGTGCATTAAAGCAAATATACTTTTCGCTCCCTTGGCGGAGCTTTCGTTAGCATGAACTTTTCCCCGCTTACCCCCGAGCTAGTGGTCGCTTTTGAGGCCATCGTAAGCCCGGCGCACGTGCTCACCGCCCAGCGCACCGAGGCCGCCCAGTACGAAACCTACGGCCGCGACCACACCGAAGACTTCCACTTCGCGCCCGATGTGGTGCTGCGCCCCGGCACTACCGAGGAGGTCAGCCAGATTATGCGCCTCTGCCACGAGCACCGCGTGCCGGTTACGGCGCGGGGCGCGGGCACGGGCCTCAGCGGCGGCGCGCTGCCCATCCACCACGGTGTAATTTTGAGCACCGAGCGCTTCAATAAAATCATCCAAATCGACGAGCGCAACCTACAGGCCACCGTCGAGCCGGGCGTGGTAAACGAGGCATTCCAGAATGCGGTGAAAGAAGTCGGCTTGTTTTATCCGCCCGACCCGGCCAGCAAGGGCAGCTGCTCGCTAGGCGGCAATTTGGCCCACAGCAGCGGCGGCCCCAAAGCCGTGAAATACGGCACCACCCGCGACTACGTGCTGAATCTGGAAGTGGTACTGCCCACCGGCGAAATTATCTGGACGGCCGCCAATACGCTCAAAAACTCTACCGGCTACAACCTCACGCAGCTCATGGTGGGCTCGGAGGGTACGCTCGGCATCATCACTAAAGTGGTGTTCCGGCTCCTCCCCTACCCCCAGCACAATATCCTGATGCTGGTGCCCTTCCGGCAGGAGGCGCAGGCAGCCGAGGCCGTTTCGGCGGTATTTCGGGCCGGCATCATTCCGTCGGGTATGGAGTTTATGGAGCGCGAGGCCATTGCCTGGTCTTCGGACTACCTGAAAATCCCGCTCGCGCTGCCCGAGGACATCACCGCCCACTTGCTCATTGAGCTCGATGGCCAAGACATCGACCAGCTCTATAAGGAAGCCGAGCAGGTGTACGAGGTGCTGGAGCGCTACGACGTGGGCGAAATCCTGCTGGCCGACACCGCCACTCAAAAAGACGAGCTCTGGAAAATCCGCCGCAACATCGGCAATTCCGTGCGCTACAACTCCGTGTATAAAGAGGAGGACACCGTGGTACCCCGCGCCGAGCTGCCCACCCTGCTCAAAGGCGTGAAGGAAATCGGCCAGCGCTACGGCTTCAAGAGCGTGTGCTACGGCCACGCCGGCGACGGTAACCTGCACGTCAACATCATCCGCGGCACCCTCACCGACGAGGAGTGGAACGTGGGCTTACGCCAGCCCATCACCGAGATTTTCGAGCTGTGCGTGAAGCTCGGCGGCACCATTTCGGGCGAGCACGGCATCGGGCTGGTGCAAAAACAATTTATGCACATTGCCCTCAAAGAAGCTAATCTGAACCTGATGCGCGGCATCAAGCAGGTATTCGACCCGCAGGGCATTTTGAACCCCGGCAAGATATTCTAGGGTAATACTTTATCCGTCATTCTGAACGCAGTGAAGCATCTCTACCGCACCGTCTGGTTAATATTCCAACGGTGCGGTAGAGATGCTTCACTGCGTTCAGAATGACGAGTGTAGAGCAGTCACTGGTTATCCAACTACTGCCTGAAACGTCGGAGCCTTGCGGTGCTTAGTAGCCTGCTCATAAGCGTAGCCCAAGCTTAGCAAAGTGGCTTCGGTGTACGGCCCGCCCACGAAGGAGAGCCCCACCGGCAGGCCATGCACGTAGCCCATCGGCACGGTGAGGTGCGGGTAGCCAGCCATAGCGGCCGGCCCTGAGTAGCCCGGGCCAGTGCCGTACTCACCATTCACAAGGTCGATGCAGGCGGCTGGGCCAGTCGTGATGGCAACAATGGCGGCCAGGCCCCCATCGGTTTTTAGGGCCGCATCCAAGGCGGCGCGGCTAGTATCGACCACCTTGCGCACGGCAGCTTTATATTTCTCGCTGGCCAGGCCCTCGGTTTTTTCAGCCTGCTCCAAGGTTTCCTGTTGGAAGAAAGGCATGGCCTTCGCCGCATTGGCTTTGTTGAAGGCTATGACTTCGGCCAGCGTTTTCACGGGCGCTTTAGCTTGGGCCAAATACTTATTCACCCCGTCCTTAAACTCATAGAGCAGCACGTCGAACTCGGCTTCACCAATCGGCTGGGTGGGCGTGCGCACGTCCACTTCGACCACCGTCGCGCCCTGCGCCTTGAGCACGGCCACGGCCTGGCGCAGCAGCTCGCCGGCTGGCAACGTACTGGACAGGTGCGACTTTTCGACGCCGAGTTTCTGGCCTTTTAGGGTCTCGGGGCGCAGCACTTTGGTATAATCAGGTGACGTTTTGAGTGCGTCGGGTATTGCAGGCGGTGACGGTGGCGCGTAGCCAAATGGCAGCTTAATACTATAGTCTGGAAATGGCGCTGTAAGCTTATCAGCCGGGTCAGCGCTCACGCCCACCATTCCGCCCAGCAAAATCGCCGCATCCCGCACGGTACGGGCCATCGGCCCGGCCGTATCCTGCGTGGCTGAAATGGGGATGATGCCCGTGCGGCTCACCAGCCCCACAGTGGGCTTGAGGCCGACGAGCCCATTTACCGCCGAGGGCGACACGATGGAGCCGTTAGTTTCGGTGCCCACGGCCGCTGCGCAGAGGCTGGCGGCCACCGCCGCCCCGCTGCCGGCGCTACTGCCGCTGGGCGTGCGGTCGAGCACGTAGGGGTTGTGCGTTTGGCCGCCCCGGCTGCTCCAGCCGCTGGCCGAGTGCGACGAGCGGAAATTGGCCCACTCGCTCAGATTAGTTTTACCCAGAATAATGGCCCCAGCCTTGCGCAGCTGCGCCGCCACAAACGAGTCTTTAGCCGCCCGGTTGCCAGCCAGGGCCAGCGCGCCGGCCGTAGTCTGCATCTTGTCGCCAGTATCGATGTTGTCCTTCAGCAGTATCGGAATACCGTGCAGCGGGCCGCGCACCTTGCCAGCCTTGCGCTCCTTGTCGAGCGCATCGGCGATACTGAGCGCGTCGGGGTTCAACTCAATAATCGCATTCAGCTTCGGGCCTTGCTTATCGATTTTAGCGATTCGGTCGAGGTAGTGCTGGCACAAGTCGCGGCTGGTGCTTTTGCCGCTTTGCAGGCGGGCTTGCAGGTCGGTAATGCTGGCTTCGACCACGTCAAAGTCAGCGGCCGAAGGAAAAGCGGGCGTTTCGGCCGCAGCCGCAGAAAGGTTAGCCGTGGCCCCAGCGGCCAGCGGTAGCAGTGTGGCAGCCACGGCCGCCTGGGTGCCGTGGTGTAAAAACTGACGACGTTTCATGCTAAAGAACAGAAGGAGCAAAAGGAGCAATTTCAAATGTAAGCCGCCCCGCCAGCCACCGCCAACCGCCCGGCCCAAAATAGCGCGGCAGCCCGCCCGCCAACCCCCTTTCGCACGGTGGCGTATAGCCTGGGCACGCCGTGCTTCACCCACCTTTTTGGCCCCTTGCGCCCCTGCCCCATGCCTGACCAAGACGATACGCTCGAAACCAACCACATCGCGGGCAACGAAGACAACTCGCCCGCCGCCCAACCCGAAAACAAAACCACCGGCTCGCTGGCCACCAACCCCCTCATTTCGGCCCCGCCCGATGGGCGCGCCGCTGCCCTCCCCGGCAAGCACGCCTTCGATACCGGCCAGCCCGTGGGCGGCGATGCCGAAGCCGACTACGTGACCGGCGACCAGCAAGCCAACGCCACTAACGCCGCCCCGGCCGGCGACCAGCCCAACACCTACGGCGGCAATTTTGGCAACGGCGTGGAGCCCGTGCACCAGGACCAGGGCCGCGCCAGCAACCAGCGCGCTGACCCCAACCGGGGCGAGTTTGGCGAGCAAGGCGACCTGGGTGCCACCCACGGCGGCTACGGCAACCAGTTCCGCGAATTCGATACTGCTGAAGAGCGCCCCGCCGCCGAGGCCACCGAAGAAAAATATTACGGCGATGGTGCCTCGCGCCCCGGCCCGCAGCATAATTCCTACCAGAACTACGACGGCCAAGACCAGCGCCCCGTCGAGCAAGGCCACGCCGTGCACGATACCCCCGCCGCCCGCGTGCGCAACTTCGACGACCAGCCCGGCCGGCCCGCCAGCGGCGAGGGCAACACCCGCGATACCCGCAACGACGTGGGCGAAACCGGCCCTGATGCCGCCTTCCAAAACGATAACGGCGCGCCCACCGTGGGCGCCGCCTACGCCGATGATTACGGCCATACCTCAGGCGTAAGCCTACCCGCCAACACCCCCGACAACCACCTGGAAATGGCCCCCGACGGCCACGGCGTGGGCACTGACCCAGCCTCGGCCCGCGGCGGTTACGACGGCCAGCAGAGCGAAGCCACCACCTCGCAGCAGGGCGGTGCACCGGCCCCCATCAACTCGCCCGACGCACCCCAGACCGAAGGCTACGGCTACGGCCACGAGCGCAGCGAGCAGGAAAAACCCGGCAACCCCGACACTGGCGACTCGCGCAGCGGCTTCGGCCCCGGCGGCTCCAAGGAGGGCGACGCCAGCCAAGGCCATGGCTCCAAAGGTGGCTCCTACGACGATGAAAACCCCGGCGCTCGTGGCCCCGAGTACGACCAGTTCAGCCAGCAGGATAAGGCCAAAAACTACGGCCAAGACCAGCGCACTGACTTCCGCCCCGAAGACGGCGACAAGCCCGAAGAAAGCGACTATGGCCCCACCCCCCGCCGCAACGCCGGTCGCGACGAAAGCTAGCGCAATTTTGACAGTTGGATATGGGCGAGTGTAGAGATGCATACTTGCGTCTTGCGTTCGGCGAGCTTAGCAACGGCAAGACGCAAGTACGCGTCTCTACAACCAGTTCTACCCAGATGCTGAATTTGGCAAGTAAAAGCTTACACCACACAAAAAGGGCTGCCCAAATGGGCAGCCCTTTTTGTTTTACCGGTGGATTTTCATGTCAATGTCGTACTTATAGCGCGGCGGCCCACCCAGCGGAATGGCGAAGAAAGGCAGCGCCGTATCGTACTGGTCAGTCACGTAGAACTGCATGTCGTTGGGCGTTTTGCTGGTCGTCGTCAGGCGCATATCCAAGGATAGGCCGCGCTCCTTATCGGTAATGGGCAGCACGCTGCTAGCCCACTGCTTATCGCCGCTGGCGGTGGCGGGATGGCCGTTTTTGGCCACGCTGAAAACCGTGAGCTTGGCCGTGCCGTCAATGTCGTAGTTGCTCTGCTTGATGCTCACCACCTTGTCGTTCACAAACGGGTAGAGGTGCACGGTACTCTGCTTGAGGGCAGGTGGCATCCGAAAGCAGTACTCGTAGGTGAAGGCGTTGCCGCCCGGCACCGGCTGGCTGGTCGTGGGGCTGGTGCTGAAGTAGTAACGGTACACGTTGCCATCGTTGCCGGCCGTGCCGCGCGCCACCACCTTAAATACGTAGCCCTTAAACTCATCCACCAGCTCGCCCTCCAGCGGATTGAGCGGCCCGAAAGTGTAGTACGTCCCATCATACTGCGGGTCGTTGCCAAAAGTCTTTTCCTGCAAGAGCCGGCCAGTTACGGGCTTGGGCTTGAGGGTCGGGCGCGGGTCACGGGCCCCGTCGCCCGAGTGCGCCCCCTGGCCGCCGTAGATGCTGAAGGTAGTTTTGGTATCGAACGCCCCCTTCTGCGAGTCGAGCGTGCCGCCGCAATCGGGGTCAAACACGCGCAGGTACACCGGCTGGCGCTGGCCCTGCGGCACCAGGAAAAAGAAAGTCTGCGTGAAGTCGTCGTCGCCCCAAGCCGGGTCGGCCTTGGGACCAAACGTGATGACGAACTGGATATTCTCGCCTGGATTAGGCACTGCTTGCGCGTGGGCAGCGCCAGCGCCGGCCAGCAGCCCCGGCAGGGCTAGCCACAGCTTGCGCAACCGCCGCCCGCTAAAAGGAGTTGATAACATAATGACCCGCTAGGATAGAAAAGGACTAACTGCATTCCGGTGTACGCCGTAATATTACGACTCCAACCTGCTATCTGAGCGGGACTACCGCCCACCGCATGAGTGCTTCTTCGCGCGACACCACCGAGTTTTTTGACCAGCTTACCAACCAAGTGCTTGCCCTGCGCGTGGCTTCGCACCAGCGCCTGCGCCCCCTCAGCACCGAGCAGCTAAACCGCCGCCCCGGCTACGACAAGTGGAGCGTGGGCCAGTGCCTAGAGCACCTCAACATCCTCAGTGGCTACTACTTGCCCTCGGTAAAAGCGCGCCTCAAAGCCGCCCAGGCCAAGGGCTCGACGGCCGGTAGCAAGGTGAGCAGCGGCTGGCTGGGCCGGCGCTTCACCAACGCCATTCGCCACACCGACGAGCCCGAAGAGCTGTTTAAAGTACCCAAGCAACTGGCCCCCACCGGCGTGCGCCTCACCGGCACCGTAGTCGAAGCCTTCAATCGCCAACTCGACGAGCTGCTACGCCTGCTGCTGCTGGCCCGCCAGGTCGATGCCGGCAGCGTGCGCGTGCCCAGCCCCCTGCGCCCCTGGCTCAAACTGCGCCTCACCGATGTGCTAGAGCTGCTGATTGCCAGCTACCAAGCCTACATCCGCCAAGCCGAACAAGCGCTGATAACCAACGCCACCAAGCACTCCTAAAAGTAGCTTGGACTACAAAGTCCAAGCTACTTTTTTATTCATTATAAAGTACTTGCAGCGCCGTTTGGCCCACGGCTTTCATCGTTTTACGGTCGATGATGGACATATTATCGGCCGTGGTGTGGTGGTAGGGCGGGAAGTACTCTTCCCCAAAAGGAGGGTGGTCGTAGATATCCACCGTTGGGATGCCCGCCTGGTTGGTGTACACGTGGTCGTCGGTAATCGAGTCGGTATCCTTAAACAGGAAATAATCGGAATAGCCAAGCTGCGCGGCTGTGTTCCAGATTTTATTCACCACGCTCAATGCGTTTTGGCGCGAGGTGCCTTCCCGCGTGAAATGGCCGTTTTTGGCCCCCACCATGTCGAACAGGATACCGTATTCGGCCTTGTAGCCGGGCGGCACCATGTTTTTGGCCCAATACTGCGAGCCCAGGCACCAGCCATCGCCCTGCCCCTGAAGCAGGTTCTTTTGGCCGGCCTGGGTTGAGGTGTCGAAGCCCCAGTCCTCGGCATCTACCAAAATCACATCCACGCCGACGTTAGGCGCCAGCTTTTCGGGCTGGAGGCTGAGCGTGCGGGCTATTTCGAGGGCCACGGCCACGGCGCTGGCACCGTCGCTGGCCCCGTCGATGGGCAGTTTGCGCTTGGCCGGGTCTTTTTCCTCGTCGGCGTAGGGCCGGGTATCCCAGTGCGCAAAAAGGGCGATGCGCCGCGCCGCCTTGGGCTGGTACTGCGCGATAATGTTGCGCCCATTTATCTGCGTGCCATCAAACGTCATGGCCTTAAACGGCTGCTCCCGCACCGCCAGGCCAAAGCTTTTTAGCTTAGCCACCAGGTAGTTGCCGCAGGCCACGTGCGCCGGCTTATTGGGTACACGCGGGCCGAAGGCCACCTGCTTGGCTGTGTAGGCATAGGCCGAATCGGCGTTGAAGGCCGGGGCCTTTATCGGGGTTTCGGCCACCGAGGGCTGGCTGGTGGTTTCGGCGGGCTTCTCCGAGGGGCAGGCCGTGAGCAGAAAGGAAGCGGCGGCCAAGAGCGTCAGCCGGGGGATGATTTTTTTCACGCAGAGTTTGGCTTGCGCCGACTTTCAGTTCGTAGGGTTAAAACGCAGGTTTTGCAGTAAGCTTATAGTGAAGAACTTATTCCTCACTATAAGCCCATTCTACGCCGGTTTTAGTATCCTTAATCACGATGCCCTGCTCCTTGAGCGCGGCCCGAATCTGGTCTACCTTATCGTAGGCCTTTGTGGCTTTGGCTTCCTGGTAAAAGCCCAGCGTGAGGCCCAGCAGGTCTTCGGTGCTGGCGCGGGGCTCGTCACGCAGACCCAAGATATCGAGCACCAAGGTACGGTAGGTGGCGGCCGCCTCGGCCAGCGCAGCAGGGCCTACTTCGGCCAGCGCTTCCGGATTGGTAGCCAGCGTATTGAGGCGCTTGAGCAGGTCAAATACTGCCGCCACGGCGCGGGGCGTATTCAGGTCGTCGTCGAGGAAAGTGAAGGGCTTAGCCGCCAGGTTGCGCAGCTGTTGCGCGGGCGTGGGCGGGCCTTTTATTTCCTCGCTTTTTACTTCTTCACTGCTCACTTCCTCACCTCCCACTACCAACTTATCAAGCAGGCGCAGGCCATTCATGAGCTTGCGGTAGCCTTTGCGGGCGGCTTGCAGCGCATCATCCGAGAGGTCGATAGGCGAGCGGTAGTGCGCTTGCAGGAAGAAGAAGCGCAACGTCATGGGCGAGTAGGCCTGCGACAACGCGCTGGTGTCGCCGCTGAACATCTGGGGCAAGGTAATAAAATTACCCAGCGACTTACTCATCTTCTGCCCATTGACGGTCAGCATGTTATTGTGCAGCCAAAAACGCGCCCCGGTGCTGGGCGTGCTGGAGCCTTCGTTTTGGGCAATCTCGCATTCGTGGTGCGGAAACATCAAATCGAGCCCGCCGCCGTGAATGTCAAACTCCGCGCCTAAGTACTTGCGGCTCATGGCCGAGCACTCTAGGTGCCAGCCCGGAAAGCCTTCGCCCGGCGCTTCACCAAACGGCGACGGCCAGCGCATAATGTGCTGCGGCGACGCTTTTTTCCAGAGCGCAAAATCCGTGGGCGAGCGCTTTTCTTCCTGCCCGGCCAGCTCGGTGCGGGTGCCGGCCAGCAATTCTTCCACCACGCGGCCCGAAAGGCGGCCATAATTCAGCCCTTCCGCGTTGTACTTGGGCACATCAAAATACACCGAGCCGTTGGCCTCGTAGGCCAGGCCCCGGCCCATAATCTCCTGAATAAGGGCAATTTGCTCGGTGATGTGGCCGCTGGCCTGGGGCTCAATGTCGGGCGGCAAGCAGCCCAGCGCGGCCATAGCCTGGCGGTACGTATTGGTGTAGTGTTGAGCCACTTGCATGGGCTCCAGCTTCTTGGCTTTAGCAGCTTTTTCGAGCTTGTCCTCGCCAGTATCAGCGTCGCTTTCGAGGTGGCCCACGTCGGTGATATTGCGCACGTAGCGCACCTGGTAACCGAGGTGGCGCAGGTAGCGCGTGAGCACGTCGAACACAATCGGGCCACGGGCATTGCCGAGGTGGGCATCGTTGTACACGGTGGGGCCGCAGAGGTAGAGGCCCACCTGCGGCGGGTTCACGGGTTCGAACGGCGCCTTCTGGCGGGTAAGCGTATTATAAAGCGTCAGCGACATGACAGGTAATTAGCAATGAGCAAGTTGCAAGATGCAATTGCCAGCGGGGCCGGGCAAAGCCGGCCGGCGTAAGAAATAACCAACGCCCAACCTCGGGCAAAGTTCAGGATTAATTGCTAAGGAAGTAGGAAGTCGGGCTTACTCCGTCTGTCCTTGTGAGCGCAGCGCAGTAATTTTTCCTTATGTATGACTTGCGGACGTTCGCTTACGTGAAGGAAAGATTGCTGCGCTGCGCTCGCAAGGACAGGCGCTACTCGTTACTTCTTCTCCTTCAACCGATAAACCCCTTCTACCGGATAGTGGTCGGCATACGGTATTTGGGTGTGAACGCGGCAGCCGAGCACCTGCCAGCGCGGGCCGGCAAACTGCTGGTCGATGCGCAGCAGCGGCGGTAGGCGGCCATGGTACGTATTGCCGGGGCCGAAGCCCACGGTGGCCCAGGCATTCTGCAACTCATTAGCCAGCTGTGAGTAAGCATAGGAGTATGGCACGTCGTTGAGGTCGCCGGCCAGCAGCACCGGGTAGGGCGAACGCCGGATGTTGGCCACCAGCGTATCGGCTTGCCAGGCGCGAGCCGCCGCTCCACGCACGAAGCGCCGCAATAGCCCGCGCCCCTTGCTTTTGAGCCCCGCCCGCGACGAGCCGGCCGCCACAATGTCGCCCTCGTCGAGGCTCATGCTTTGCAAGTGGGTGTTGAAAATGCGCACCGTATCGCCCCGGCCGGGGCCGGCCACATCGACCCACATGGCGTGATTTTGGGTGAGGCGGCCAAACGAGATTTCGCCCCGCCCCACAATGGGCAGGCGCGAAAAAATGGCTATCCCAAATTCGGCCCCGGCACTATTTACCAGCGACTTGGACACGAAACCGTGCCGACCACTGCCCGGCCCCAGGCGGTCGGCCACGCGGTACAACTCGCCATCGGCCGAGCGGGTGCCGGCCGGCTCCTGGTAAAACTCCTGGAGGCAAAGCACGTCGGCCGGGCTGGCGGCCAGCCAAGCAATGGCCTTGGCCGGGGCCGTGGGGTCGAGCCGCCGCAGCTGCGGGTACACGTTGAAAATGCGAACGTTGGCCGAAAGCAGGCGCAGGGTAGCCGGCAGTGCCTGGGGCTTAGTGCTTAATGATTGGGGATTAGGAATCAGGCTTTGAGAGTCTGCTTTGGCCAGTGGCTTACCAGCCAGCTTGCTGGCCTGGTCCCAAATACCAGGCACTATTCCCGAAACATCAGAAACATGCAGCGGCAGCCCGCGCTCGACCTGGCCCCAGGCCAGCAGCAGGGCCGCCAGCGGTAGCAGGGCCACGCGCCAGCTACGCCGTAGCCAATACAGGCACACCAGCACCAGCAGCGCCAGCCACATAGGCACCGTGAGGGCCAGCAGCGGAGCCAGCGACCACGTGCCGGCCGGCACCCGCTCGCCCAGTAGTATACTCAACCACAAGCCAATGATTATCAGCCAGGTAAAGCGATAACGAAACAAACGGCGCACCAACTTACCAGCCAGCGGCCAAGTAGCCGCCGCAGGGGCAAAAATACGCCTTTCGGGCGCGCTGGTCGGCGGCGGGCTATTTTTCGGAATCTTACCCCAAGGTTGGCCGCTCACTAGTAGCTTTATAACTGCTTTCCTATCCTGTTTTTATGAAGAGAATTTTTTACTTACTCTCTGGTCTTCTGTTAGCGGCTACTCAGCTGGCGGCGCAAGCGCCCACCCCAACCGATAGCCGCACGCTGGAGTTTATCCCGAACCAGGGGCAATGGACCAGCTCAGTGCGCTATTCGGGGGCGGTGCCGGGCGGCCACCTCTACCTCGAGCCGGGCGGGCTGCGCTACGTGCTGCTCCAGCCCATCCGGCACGCGCACGGCCACGCGGCGGAGGGCAGCCAAAAAGCGCCCCACCTGCCGGCGGCCGACAGCATCATCCGGGGCCACCAGCTGCGGGTGCACTTCGTGGGGGCCGATGCCACCACGCCGCTCGTGCCCACCGGCACCACCGGCGAAGTACGCAACTACCTGCACGGCAACGACCCCACCCACTGGGCCAGCGGCGTGCCCAGCTACCGGCAGGTGCGCTACCAAGCGCCGTGGCCGGGCATCGGGGCGCGCTTTTATGAGAACAAGCAGCAGCAGTTAGAATACGATTTTGAGCTGGAAGCCGGGGCCAACCCGACCCTGATAAAGCTGAAATACGACGGGGCCAGCCGCCTCACGCTCACCAGCGATGGCCGCCTGCACATCGGCACCACGCTGGGCGAGCTTACCGAGCTGGCCCCCCGCGCCTACCAAACCGACCCCGCCAGCGGCGAGCGCCACGCCGTGGCCTGCCACTACCGCCTGCGCGCCCAGGACTCGACCGTGACCTTCGAGCTGGGGCGCTACGACCACCAACGCCCGCTGGTAATTGACCCGACGGTACTGTTTTCGACTTACTCGGGTGCCACCGGCGACAACTGGGGCTTCACGGCTACTTACGACGCGGCGGGCAATATGTACTCGGGCGGCATCGTGCTCGACTACACAGCCACCGGCGGCTCGGGGCCGGGCTTCCCGACTACCAACGGGGCGTTTCAGACGCCTTTCGGGGCCATCATCGACATGGCTTTCATCAAGTATAACACGGCGGTGAACGGGGCCGCCTCGCGGGTATGGGCCACGTACCTGGGCGGTAATTTTCAGGATTTTCCGAGCAGCATCGTCGTCAATAGCCAGAACGAGCTCATCATTTTGGGCACCACGGCCTCGGCCAACTACCCCACCAGCGGCACGGCGCTGCAACGCGGCTTCGCGGGCGGCACGGCGGTTGACCCGTTTGGCGACGGGGGCGATGGTACTGCCACTTCGCCCTACAACCTTTATAATGTAACCAGGGGCACCGACATCGTGGTGACGCGCCTGACCAGCAACGGCGGCAGCCTCGCGGCCAGCACCTACCTGGGCGGCACTGGCACCGACGGGCTGGTGCCGTTCGACCGGTTTTCGGCGGCGCGCCAGCTGCCGCAGAACTACGGTGATGCCTTTCGGGGCGACGTGAATACCGACGCGGCGGGCAACATCTATGTGGCCTCGGTTACGTCTTCAACCAACTTTCCAGTCACGGCGGGCAGCTTTGGGCCCACCAGCCGGGGCGGCACCAGCGATGCGGTGGTGGTAAAAATGCCCGCCAGCCTCAGCAGCCTCACCTGGAGCGGCTATTTGGGCGGCAACGCGGCCGATGCCGCCTACTCGCTCCAGCTCGATGCCAGTGGCAACGTGTACGTGGCGGGCGGCACGCTCAGCCCCAATTTTCCGACCACGGCGGGCGCACTCACCACCACCGCGCAGGGCAACGTCGATGGCTTCGTGGCCCGCATCGCGGCCAATGGCAGCAGCATTCAGCGCGCTACCTACCTGGGCACCAGCGCCTACGACCAGGCGTATTTCCTGCAGCTTGGGGCCGATGGCGGCGTGTATTTACTGGGCCAAACCCTGGGCACCTGGCCCGTAACTACGGGCGTGTACAGCAACGCGGGCAGCCGGCAGTTTATCCAGAAGCTCAGTGCCGAGCTCGACCAGCGCCTGCTGAGCACCGTTTTTGGCAGCGGGCGCACCACGATTGACATCTCCCCCACGGCCTTTTTGGTTGACCAGTGCGACCGTGTGTACGTGTGCGGCTGGGGCGGCAGCATCAACCGGCCCGGCGCCTTCGGCCCCGCCTACCTCCCCACGCCCAACGGCTACACCCACGGTATGCCCGTGACGCCCAACGCCGTGCGCGGCACGCCCGACACGGCCAACGCGGGCTCCGACTTTTACCTGGCCCAGTTCACGCCCGGCCTCACGGGCCTGCTTTATGCCACCTACTATGGCAATGCTGGCTCGGGCTCGGTGGGCGACCACGTCGATGGCGGCACCTCGCGCTTCGACCCGCGTGGCGTGGTGTACTCGGCCGTGTGCTCGTGCACCGATGCAACGGGCTTTCCGGTGCCGCCCGGCGCCTTCACCTACTCGGCTTCCAACAACAGTGGCAACTGCAACAACGCCGCCTTTAAGCTCAACTTCGAGCCCCAGTCGGTCTTCACCGGCGGCGACGTGACGGTGTGCCTCGGGGCGGCCCCGGTCGCGCTCACCGGCCAGCCCGCCAGCGGCATCTGGACCGGGCCGGGCGTGTCGGGCTCGCTCAGCGCGGGCTACGTATTCACGCCCACGGCGGCGCTGGCGGGCTTGCAAGTACTCACCTACTCGCTGCCAGGCGTGATTACGGCCTGCACCATCACGGGCACCAAAAACGTGACCGTGGCACTGCCGCCGCAAGTCACGGCTCCGGCCCTGCCCACCATGTGCGCCGGGGCGGGCGCGATGGTCCTAGCCGGCGGTACCCCGGCGGGCGGCGTCTGGAGCGGGCCGGGCGTGGCGGGCGCAGCAGGCGGCAGCTACGCCTTCACGCCGACGCAGGCGCTGGTGGGCACCCAAACGCTTACTTATACCGTGACTACCGCGGCGGGCTGCGTGGGGCGGGCCACTACTACGCTGGTCGTCATTCCGGGGCCGCTGCCCATCGTGATGCCCGCAGACACGGCCTTGTGCCCCGGCAGCCGCACGGCGTTTCAGCTGCGGGCCACGCCAGCGGGCGGCGTCTGGAGCGGGCCGGGTACCACGGCCACCGGCTTGTTTACGCCGCCTGCCGTGCCGGGCACGGTGGCGGTTACCTACACGGTGGCCCCCGGTGCCGCGTGCCAGGCATCGAGCACGCGGCGCATCACGCTACTGCCCGATTTTACCATGGCCCCCACCAGCCGGCCGGTGCTGTGCGCCGACTCGCTGGCGGCCGCCTCGCCGGCCGTGGTGCCCTACACGGCGCGCTTCAGCCAGCCCAACCTGTCGGGCCTGGCCGATGCGGTGCTCACCTGGGATTTTGGCGACGGCAGCACCCCGGCCACCGGCTTCAACGTGACGCACACCTACACCACGCCGGGCACTTTTCAGGTGCAGGCCACGCTGCGCTACAGCAATAGCCGCTGCGCCGCGCAGGTGGCCATGGTGCCGGTGCGCGTGATGGAAATGCTGATACCCAACATCTTCACCCCCAACGGCGACCGACTCAACGAGTACTTCGCGCCGCGCATTGGCGGCTGCCCGCCGCGCCTGCAAGTATTTTCGCGCTGGGGCCAGCTCGTGTATGAAAACGCCGCCTACCGCAACACCTGGGATGGCACCGGCCTAGCCGAGGGCATCTATTATTACCTCCTCACCCCACCCAATGGCGGTGGCATTATCAAAGGTTGGGTGGAGCTAGTGCGCTAGCCCGCCAAAAACCAAGCACGAGCGGCAAGTAGCCCACCACGAGCGGGCAGCCCTAGGGCTGCTCGCTCGTGCCGTTTCAGGCTCTTTCGCCAACGTCACGGGTAGCACTCACCGCCGTTTCAGAACCAGTATACTGGGCGGGCTGCCGGGGTTGAGCCGGCTGTCCGCTCATTGTGCAACGAGCTACCCTGGCGACGAGCGGACAGCCGGCTCAACCCCGGCAGCCCACCCCGCCGTTGAATTTACGCTAGCCCGATTCGTGTCCGGATTACGGCCCAGCTTCGCACCCGGCGACCAGCTGAACAGTAAGACCATCCGCTCAGTCTTTACGGCCCAGCTAATCAACCAAAACATATACTTTTAACTATATTTTTACGTAGTTTACCCCTGTCTTTTACGTATTTACCGGTATACAACCCGGATACTTGCACGTGAAATTTGTAATGCGGGCTGGTCCTGACCACTTGCCGGGCCGCTGCCTCACGCGGGCTGGTACCTGGTAGCGGCCGGCAAGCCAGTTACTACGCCCGCCCTGCCCCCGAATACCCGCCTCGCCGCTACCCCGGCGCGGCTCGTTTTTTTGCCTGGTTGCCTATGGAAATGCACGTGAACTCAGAAGCCAAGCGGCCCCGGCGACGGCGGGCAGCCGCGGCCGAGTTGCAGGCGCTTCGCCAGCAGGTGGCACGGCTCGAACAGCAATTGCACGCCGCCCAGGCGGGCAGTGCGGCCGCACCCGCCGGCCGCCCCAACGAGAACTTCCTGGCCAACATGAGCCACGAAATTCGCACGCCCATGAACGGCATCGTGGGGCTGGTGCGGCTCTTGCAAAAAACCACCCTCAGCCCCGCCCAGGCTGACTACCTGACTATCATCCTCAGCAACGCCGAAGGGTTATTGGTAGTTATCAACGACATCCTCGATTTTGCCAAGATTGAGGCGGGCGCGCTGGCCCTCGAAAGCATCCCGTTCGATGTAGCGGCCACGGTGCAGCAGGCCGCCCGGTCGGTGGCGTTTCAGGCGCAAGCCAAGGGCCTGGGGCTGCACGTCGACATCCGCGATGAGCCGCTGCCCATCGTGGCCGGCGACCCTACGCGCCTCAGCCAAGTGCTGCTCAACCTGCTCAGCAACGCCCTCAAATTCACCGATGCGGGTGAAGTGGTGCTCACCGTGAGCGTCGAGCGGCACGAGGCCGGCGTGGTGCACCTGCGCTTTTGCGTGGCCGATACCGGACTGGGTATCAGCCCCGACCAGTTTGAGGAAATATTCCGCAGCTTCGCGCAGGCCAGCCGCAGCACCACCCGCCTGCGCGGCGGCACGGGCTTGGGCCTGGCCATCTGCCAAAACCTGGTGGAGCTGCAAGGCGGGCGCATTTGGGTCGAAAGCGAGGTGGGCCACGGCAGCCGCTTCCAGGTGGTGCTGCCCTACCCCGTGAGTCACGCTGCCCCCACCCACCGCGATGCGCCACCCGCCCTGGCCCCCGGCCTACTGCGGGGCCTGCGCGTGCTACTGGTCGAGGACAACCCGCTCAATACCTTGCTGGCCAAGGCGCTGCTCGACTCCTGGGAGGTAACGACCACGCTGGCCACCGACGGCGAAGAAGCCCTGGCGCAAGCCGCCACCGTGCCCTTCGACTTGGTTTTGATGGACATTCAAATGCCCCGGCTCGATGGGCTGGCCGCCACCGCCCAGCTGCGCCAGCAGCCCAGCCCCAACCAACATACGCCCATTGTTGCCCTCACCGCCAACGCCTTTTCTACCGAAGCTGCCACCTACGCGCAGGCCGGCTTTAGCGACTGGCTAGTGAAGCCCTACCACGAAAATAGCCTGTATTTAGCCCTGGCCCAGCACACCGGCCGCCACCAGCCGGCCGCCACGCCGGCGCTGGCCAGCGCACCCGTTGCGGCTCCGAGCTACAACTTCGCGGGCCTCGGCCGGCTGGCCAACGACCCCACGTTTGTACGCAAAATGCAGCAGCTTTTTGTTGATACCGTACCGGGGCAATTGCGGCAGTTGGCCGCCGCCCTAGAGTTCGCCGACTGGCCCGCCGCCACCCAGCTAGTGCACAGCTTAAAATCGACTTTTGGTAACCTCCAAAGCGAGGAAGCGGTGCGCTACGTGCGGAAAATGGAAGAAATTCTAAAAAAAAATCCGGAGCCCGCTGCCCTCACTAACCTCCTGCGTACCCTCAGCCGCATTGCCGGCCAGCTGATTGACCTTTTCCAAGCCCAGCTCCACGCCTAAGCTTGCCTTTATCAAAAACTCATCCTTTTATAAATCAGCCTTTTACCTTCCCTAACCTGCTCACCAACTTTTCTTTGCCGATTCCAAGGCCAATTGCTTAGCTTTTTGCATTATTCCAACCACACTTTTTGAGTACGTCTATCACCAACAACCTGGTCCGTACCCAAAACCTAAGCTTAACCATTGGTAAACCACTCGGCCGGCTCCGTCCGTAAGTAGCTCCAAAGTGTCCATTAGCTGGGCTTTCTGGCTTTCGCTTGCCAGTTACCCGGCCGCTGGAAAAAGCTCTCTTTGCATCGCGCTGTTGCCCCTGCTCTCCCCACCCATATTTCACGGTATTGTCTGATTCCAAGTCGAGGGTAATTCCCCGACCGGTTCGGTGTGCGCCGTCCAAATGCTGGCATTTAGCCAACATTTTTTTGTATTGCCTTGCTACTCGCTCTTTCTACTTACTCCATTTCTTCCGCCAACTTTCCCCTTTTATGTTGAAGCAAACCTTACTAGTCATTGATGATGAGCCCGCTATCCAGCTTATTCTGGAGCATTATTTTTCGGGTGAGTACGAGGTAGTGCTCACGGCCAATGGCCGCGAAGCCATGGACTGGCTTGCGCAGGGCAACCTGGTCGATGCCATCGTGGCCGACTACGAGATGCCGCGCCTCAACGGGCTCGACTTTATCCGGGAGCTGCGGGCACTGCCCATGCACGAGCACACGCCGCTGCTCATGCTGTCGGGCACCGACGAAACCAGCAAGAAAATCCAGTGCCTGCGCGCCGGGGCCGACGACTACCTCGTGAAGCCCTTCAACCCGGAGGAGCTGGAAATCAGGATAAAAAAGGTGGTGCAGCGCGTGAGCGCCTAGTCTCCCCGTCGGTTCCTGACCGGCTCTGCCTAACGCACTATTACTCAACCTACCGCCTTTATGGAAGCTACTCTTAACCATCCGTTACCGCGGCTGACTGGCCGCTTTGGCCTGCCCTACCTGCCGCTGGGCCTACGCAAAGCCAAAGCCCAGCGGCGGGCGCGCCTGGCCACGGCCCCGCGCTCATTCGTTATGCCGCGGGGCAAGCGCCTGTTCGACATGGTGTTTGCGGGGCTGTGCCTGCTGTTTTTGCTGCCGCTGTTTGCCATCGTGGCGGTACTCATCAAGCTGGAGTCGGGCGGGCCGGTGTTCTACTACTCGTACCGGGTGGGCACGGGCTACCGCATCTTTAAGTTCTGGAAATTTCGCTCGATGCGCCCCGACGCCGACCAGCTGCTGGCCGGCATGAAGAGCCTGAACCAGTACCAGGCCAGCGCCGCGCCGGCCGTGCACCACGCCTACACCAGCTGCACCTGCGGCAGCGAGTGCCAGGGCAAACTCATTGATAAACAGGGCCAACTGGTGTGTGAAACCACCTACCGACAGAGCCGCAAAACCAGCGATGGGGCCACGTTTATGAAAATCGTGAACGACCCGCGCATCACGCGCATCGGCGGCTTTTTGCGCAATACCAGCATCGACGAGCTGCCCCAGCTTTTCAACGTGCTGCGGGGCGACATGTCGATTATCGGCAACCGCCCGCTGCCGCTGTATGAAGCCGAAAAGCTGACTTCGGACCAGTTTGCGGCCCGCTTTCTAGCGCCGGCCGGCATCACAGGGCTGTGGCAGGTGAGCAAGCGCGGTAAGGGCGGCGTATCGGAAGATGAGCGCAAGGCGCTTGACGTGGACTACGCGCGCAACTACTCGGTGACCAGCGACTTACGCATTCTGCTGATGACTATTCCGGCGCTGTTTCAGCAGGAAAACGTATGAGCAAAGTGCTTACGCTTTTAGGGCTGCTGGCGCTAAGCGGGCCAGCTTGCTACGCCCAAACCACGCCGGCCGCTGGTAGCCACGCCGACGTGCTGGCCACCTTTTTCACGGCCCCCGAAAAGATGCTGCCCCGGCTCTACGAGGCGGCCATTGCGCATTCGGGCGACATCGAGCGGCTCGAAGCCACCAAGCAAGTGGCCAACGAAGACCTGAAACTGGTGCGCAAGCGCCTGCTGAGCACCGTGGCGTTGGCCTCGACCTACAACTACGGCACCACGCCCTTTTACGGGGGCAGCGAAACGCCTAGCTACCTCAATTTCAACCCATTCTCGTACGGGGCACGCTCGCAGTATTCGGTGGGCATCAACGCGGGCATTCCCTTCGACCTACTGTTTATGCGCAACACCATGGTGCGGCGGCAAGAGCAGGTAGTAAACCAGGCCGTGGGGCTGCGCAAAGTATCGGAAGCCGCTATCCGGCAGCAGGTTATTGTGCAATACCAGGCGTTGGTACTGGCCCGCGTGGTGCAGCAGGCGGCGCAGGAGGCCTGGCAGTCGGCCAATATCAGCAAGAAGATTGCCGATAAACGCTTCCGCGACGGTGATATTCAGGTAGATGAGCAAATGGCGGCGCAAGACCTCTACACCAAGGCCGTGCTGGCCCAGGCCGAGGCCCAAAACCGCTACCAAACCGCCCAGCTGCTGCTCGAAGACACAATTGGCACGTCCATTAACAACATAATCCTCGGGAGATGAACGTCAAAGACCTGCTACGCTTGCTGAGCCGGCACTGGCTGCTGCTGCTGCTGCTGCCCGTGACTACGGCGGGGGCCATCTACTTCTTCACCCGCTTTCAGGACAAGAAGTACCAGTCGGACACGGTGCTGTACACGGGCATCGCGTCGGGCCTCAAAATCGAGGGTGGCAACAGCAACTCGGCCGGCGGATGGAACGCCACCTCGACGGCTTTTGATAACCTGCTCTCCCTCATTACCTCGCGCGAAACCCGCGAGGAAGTGGCCCTGCACCTGCTGGCCTGGCAGTTGATGCGCGACGCGGCCAACCCCGCCGCCAGCCGCCAGGTAACGCAGCCCACCGGCTGGCAAGCCAAGCTAACCGGCCCCAAAATAGCGCCCTACGACCAGCTGCTGACGCCCGCCTACCGCGCCAGCCTGGTGGGTAACACGCTGGCCCAGACCACTGCCAACGTGATAGCCGCCTACCGCCGCAACACCACCAACCCGGTGTATCAGCTCATCAATACGTCGAAAGACCCGCTGTTTTCGGATGCGGCGCTGCAAACCATGAACGCCTCGCGGGTGCGCGACAGCGACCTGCTGCGCCTCGACTACGCGGCCAAGGATGCCTACGTGTGCCAGAAGACGCTGGAGATTATGACGCAGGTGTTTATCCGCAAGCACAAGGACTTGTTTACGGGGCAAAATGAGTCGGTGACCAGCTACTTTTCGCAGTCGACCCAGAAGGCCTACGAGCGCCTGCAAGAGGCCGAGCAAAAGCTGCTGGCCTTCCACCAGAAGCACAACATCGTGGACTACGACAAGCAGATTTTGTCGTCGACGGATGAGCGCCAGGCGGCGGCCGACCAGTACGACCTGCTGGCCCGGCAGTACGCGGGCACGGCCTCGACCCTAAAATCGGTGGAAGGCACGCTGGCCAAGCGCGGCGTGGCGATGCAGAAAAACCAGGATATTCCGCGCCTGCGCGACCGCCTCACGGCCCTCAACAGCCAGCTGCTAGAGCTGGATATCATGAACAAGGCGCAGCCGAATGCCGCCACGGCGGGCCGCCTGGCGGCCGTGCGGCAGGAAATAGCGCAGGTGAGCGACCGCCTCAGCGACGCCTCGCTGAGCAACGTGAACACCTCGGCCCACGGCCTGGTGGTGAAGGACTTGATGACGGACTACACCAAGAACACCCTGACCGCCGCCGACCTCAAAAGCCAGCTCGACCTGATGCGCCGCCGCCGCGACGAAGCCGCCGGCGAGTACAACAAGCTGGTGCCGCTGGGCGCCGAAATTCGCAAGATTCGCCGCGAGGTGGAGGTGGCTGAAAAGGAGTACCTCTCGCAAGTGGAGGGCCTCAAGCAAAGCCGGCTTTCGCAGCAAAATGGCGTGCTGGCCTCGCAGCTGCGCGTCATCGACCCGCCCTACGTGCCGGCCCAGGCCAGCGGCTCGAAGCGGATGCTGCTGATTATCGGTGGCTTTATGGGCGCTTTTTTGCTCACGGGCGCGGGCGTGGTGGCCACGGGCATGCTCGACAGCTCGCTCCAAAATCCGGTGCTGGCGACTAAGGTTACGACCTTTCCGGTGGCCGGCATTATCCCCAAAATCACCGGTCCCGAGCCGCTGCGGCTGGCCGAGGCTAAGCGCGCCGAAGACCATCTGGCCAGGCAGCTGCTACTCAAGTTTCAGCAAAAAGCCCACCGCGACAAGCCCTTCACGATTGGGGTGCTGAGCAGCCAGGGCGGCGAGGGCAAAACGGAGGTGTGCTGCCACCTGGCCGCCAGCCTCAACGAGATGGACATCGACACGCTGAGTTTGTTTCCGAAAGACCACAGCTTCCAGATTATTCCCAACGACGAAACGCTGTTTTACGCGCCGTTGCAGGGGGTGGCCCAGGGCACTACCGTGGCCGACCTCACCGGCCAGCAGGCCCCGCCCGACTCAGTGGTTATCGTGGAGTTTCCGCCGCTGCTCGAAACCGCCTACCCCGCCTCGCTGCTGCAAGACCTCGACCTGATACTGGTGGCTGTGCGCGCCGAGCGCTCGTGGCAGCCCGCCGACCGGCAGGTTTTCCAGAATATCAAGACGGTAACGAAAGCCCCCATCGAGCTGGTGCTCAACGGCGTGCTACCCGAGCATGTGACCGACTTCATCGGCCGCCGCGCCCGGCCCACTACCCTGCCTTACCCGCCCGCCCTGCCGCCTCACCCGCCGCAGCCGCTTCTTAATTGAAGAGTGAATGAGTGAGTTGTGAATGAGTGAATTGGTGTATCGTCATGCTCATCTGACGTCCACGCAGTGAAGCATCTCTATCGCTTCGTTGCTGACGCAGGAAGTTAGTGAACCAGCCAAGATGCTTCACTGCGTTCAGCATGACATAACATATCATTTGCTCCTTCACCGACTCACTCATTCACTCCTTCACACTTGACTCCGTGCGTCCGCTTTCCTCTTCCTTTGAGCTAAAAACCAAGCTATTGCTGCTGCCATTGGGCATGCTGCTGGCGTTGGTGGTGGGGTGGCTCACGGCGCGCACGGGCATAGCGATACCGGGCCTATTGATTGCGCTGGCCCTGGCGGTTCCCTTTCTGATTGCCCTGTTTGGCCAGCCACGCATAGGGGTGCTAGCAGTGTTGGTGTACTGCTTCGTGCTGTTCTTGACCCGCGAGCTAGGCGGCAGCATCCCCTACGGCATGGCCGTGGACGGCATTTTGGTCTTGTCGTGGGTGGCGGTGGCCTTCACGCACGAGCGCTACGACTGGCAAAATATCAACAACGACCTCTGTCTGGTGAGTGCAGGCTGGTTCCTGCTCAACATCCTGGAAATCGCGAACCCGGCCGGGTCCAGCCTGCTGGGCTGGTACCAGGAAATGCGCAGCACCACGCTCTACTGGTTTTTGAGCGTGCCGCTGGCCATGCTGCTATTCAACCAACGCAAAGACCTGAACCTCTTCCTGTTTCTTATTATCGGCCTGTCGGTGCTGGGGGCGCTCAATGGGCTCAAGCAGCTTTACATCGGCTTGTTTCCAGGCGAGCAGGCTTTTTTGGATGAAAACACCAAAACCCACCTGCTTTGGGGCAAGCTGCGGGTGTTCTCCTTCTACAGCGATGCCGGGCAGTTTGGGGCCTCGCAGGCGCATATTCTAGTGGTGGCGCTGGTGCTGGCGCTCGGCCCGTTCAAGCCCTGGAAGCGGGTGCTGCTGGCAGCGGCCGCCGCTATTCTGCTGGTTGGGATGCTCATTTCGGGCACGCGCGGGGCGCTTTTTGCCTTGATGATAGGCATTGCCTTTGCGCTGCTCATCAGCAAGAATATCAAGGTATTCGTGCTGGGCACGCTGCTCGCGCTCGGGGCTTTCTACGTGCTCAAATACACCAAAATCGGCGACAGCAACTACAACATCTACCGCATGCGCACGGCCCTCGACCCGGAGGATGCCTCGTTTAACGTGCGCCTCCAAAACCAGCAGGTGCTGCGCGACTACCTCAGCAGCCGTCCGCTGGGCGGCGGCGTGGGCAGCATCGGCAATTCGGGCATTCACTACAACGCTGGCACGTACCTCTCGACCGTGCCGCCCGATAGCTACTGGGTGAAGGTGTGGGCCATGTACGGCATCGTGGGCTTCACTATCTGGCTGGGTATCATGCTCTACATTCTGGGCAAGTGCTGCGGCATCGTGTGGCGCATCCGCGACCCGCTGCTGCGCACCAAGCTCATCGCCCTCACCGCCGGCTTTGCGGGCAGCCTGTTTGCCAGCTACGGCAACGAGGTTATCAATTTCATGCCCTCGGCCATCGTGGTGTATCTGTCATGGGCCTTCGTGTTTCGGGGACCGCAGCTGGACACTGCGCCAGAGGGAGAGGTCAAACCAATACCGCTTTAGCAATCAACTTATTGAGTCAGCCTAAATCTCCTGTCATTGCGAGCGCAGCGCGGCAATCTCTCCTTCACGCCTTGCAAACGTTCGCTCACGTGCCCTACCGAAAAGGAAAGATTGCCGCGCTACGCTCGCAATGACAAACGTCAGCAGACTATCAAAACAACTTACAAACCAAGCACTTGCTCTCATGGACTACCCGCTGGTATCCGTTATTTCGGTCAACTACAACCAGGCGCAGCTCACCTGCGACATGGTGTCGTCGCTGCTGCGCACTACCTATCCGCGCCTCGAAATTATCGTGGTTGACAATGCCTCGCCCACCGACGACCCCGACCTGATAACCCAGCGCTACCCGCAGGTGAAACTCCTCAAGTCGGCCCAAAACCTGGGTTTTGCGGGTGGCAACAACCTGGGCATTACCGAGGCCAAGGGCGAGTATTTGCTTTTCCTGAACAACGATACGGAAGTAGACCCCGGCTTTCTGGAGCCGCTGGTGCGCCTGTTTGAGCAAAACCCACAGGCCGGCATTGCGTCGCCCAAAATCATTTTTCACGGCACCGACAACGTCATTCAGTACGCTGGTTCGCTGGGCGTTAATCCCTGGACGGGCCGCAGCGTGACGGTGGGCATGGGCGAAACCGACCACGGCCAGCACAACCAGTCGCACCCCACGCAGCTCGCCGACGGGGCCGCCATGCTGGTGCCGCGCCGCGTAATTGAGGCCGTGGGCGTGATGCCCGAGGTGTACTTCCTCTACTACGAGGAGCTGGATTGGTGCGAGCTTATCAAGCGCGCCGGCTATACCTGCCACTACGTGGCCGAGGCCACGATTTACCACAAGGAATCGATGTCGGTAGGCAAGTCGTCGGTGCTCAAAACCTACTACATGAACCGCAACCGGCTCCTGTTCATCCGGCGCAACTGCCAGGGCTGGGCCCGCTGGACGAGCGCGCTGGTTTTCCTGGCCGCCGCGCTGCCCAAAAAGGCGGCCCAGCACGCCCTCCAGCGCGAATGGCCGCACCTGCGGGCGCTGGGCCGGGGCCTGCGCTGGCAC
>Ga0265780_10001395_pt1 | contig 34025 bp, 23 predicted proteins | sample P1T30metagenome_FD_192432 | JGI IMG/M metagenome (GOLD analysis project Ga0265780, IMG submission 192432) | Plant litter microbial communities from East Loma Ridge, Irvine, California - P1 T30 | ecosystem: Environmental > Terrestrial > Plant litter > Unclassified | place: USA: California...
GGGCGGCCCTGCGTTTCGATCGCCGCGACGTAGAGCGCCCCTAGCGATGCGTCGGCCAGGACATAGGTGGTGTCGTGGGTCGTCTCGGCCAGCCGCGCGGCGACGTCGCTGCCGATCAGCAGACCGCTGACGTAGGAGGCGGCGTCGGCGTCATCGCGCAAGCCGAGCAGCTTCGCGGCGCGAACCCCGAACAGCGAGGCGGCGAGGTCACGCCTCGTACCCTCGGCTACGCCTTCGCGAAATGCGACGTCGGGGGTGACCTGGGCGCCCAACTGGCTCGAGAGAATGCCGTGGCTGCGAACGAGCGCGAACAGCTCACCGGTCATCGCGGTGGTGAAGCCGGTGATGATGCCGCCGGTCATCCTGACCCATTTGCAATGCGTGCCGGGCTGCACGAGCAGTGCATCGGCGGGCGCCAGGCCTGCGGCGACCGCGCCGAGCAACTGGACCTCTTCGCCGCGCATGACGTCGCCGCGGCCATTCTGGTTTACCGATACCCCCGGCACGATCCAGATCCGGTCGGCGACGGGCATCGCGTTCGCGGCGAGCGCTTCGATTCCGGCGGGGGTGGGGACATAAGGCGCGACCTGCCACCCGATCGAGGATCCGACCATGCCTGCGAGCAATATCGGCAGATCGCCGAAGCGCGCGCGGATGGCGGCGATCTCAGCGGGGAAGTCGTGCACCGACGTCACGCCGCGATCGTCGCGTTCGGTGCGGACGACTTCGTCGCCCCGGATCTCGTAAACGCGGCGGTTGGTGGTGCCCCAATCGACGGCGAGGACGTGCTGCACGAAACTCACCACCAGGTTGCGTAAAGCGCGATCAGGATCAGCACGACCGCGACCGTGCCGACGTTAAATCCGGTCGACGTACCATAGGCCACGTCCGCGGTTTCGATGGTGTCGGTGTCGGCCTTTTGCGGGGTGGCGAGCGACAGCACGACCGCAAACGCCAGCGCGATCAGGAAGACGAGGGCCATACGGTCCATGAAGGGCAGCGACGGCCATTGATATTTGAACAGCGCGGACAGCAGCACCGAACTCACCGCGGCAGCGATCGCACCGGCTTCGTTCGCCCGCTTCCAGAACAGACCGAGCAGGAAGATGACCGTGATCCCCGGCGTGAAGAAACCGGTGAATTCCTGAATGAACTGGAATGCCTGTTCGCTTGAGCCGACCAGCGGCCGTGCCACCAGGATCGCGATGACGATCGACACGACCGCGGTGATCCGGCCGACGCGGACGAGGTGCTTTTCCTGCGCGGGATAGCCTTCGTCGCCCGACACGTGCGCCGTCTGCGCCCTACGTTTGGCGTAGACGTCGAGCGTGAAGATCGTCGCAATCGAGTTGATCTTGGAGGCGGTGGACGCGATGATCGCGGCGATCAGCGCGGCGAAGACCAGGCCGAGCAGGCCGGTCGGCAACAGGCGCATCATCGTCGGGTAGGCGGCGTCCGGCTTGGCAAGATCGGGCGCGAGCAAAACCGCGGCGATCCCCGGCAACACGATGATTAGCGGCATCAGCAACTTCAGGAAGGCGGCGAACAGCACGCCCTTCTGCGCCTCGTTGATGCTCTTGGCGGCGAGCGCGCGCTGGATGATGTACTGGTTGAAACCCCAATAGCTCAGGTTCGCGATCCACATGCCGCCGATCAGCACCGACAAGCCGGGCAGGTCCATGTAATGCGGATCGCCCTTGTGCAGGATCATGCGGAAATGATCGGGGGCGGCGGTGGTGAGCTTGGTCCAGCCCGCCGTGATGCTACCGCCGCCGATCTCGGAGAGCGTCAGATAGGCGACGACCAGACCGCCCAGAACGAGCAACGTCACCTGCACGATGTCGGTCAGTGCGACCGCCTTCAGGCCGCCCTTTAGCTGGTACAACAGCGCAAAGGTGCCAAGGCCGACGAGCGCGACGTTCTGGTCGATACCCGCCACGTTGGTGACTGCGATCGAACCGAGCCAGATGATCGAGGTCAGGTTCACGAAGACGTAGAGCGCGAGCCAGAACCACGCCATGATCGACCGGATCGTGCGCCCATAGCGCCGCTCGAGGAACTGCGGCATCGTGTAGATCTCGTTGCGCAGGAAGATCGGCAAGAAGAACTTGCCGACGATGAGGAGCGTCAGGGCGGCCATCCATTCGTAGGACGCGATGGCAAGGCCGATCGCATAGCCAGAGCCGGACATGCCGACGATCTGCTCGGCTGAAATGTTCGCCGCGATCAGTGATGCGCCGATCGCCCACCACGGAAGGTTCTTGGACGCCAAGAAATAGTCTGAGGTGCTCTTGGACGCGCCACCCTTGTCGCGGCTGACCCATTGCGCGAGCCCGAAAATGCCGATCGCATAAACGACGACGACGACGATATCGATGACCGACAGGCTCAAGGCTTCCGCTCCCACAGACATGTTTTCAGCGGGCAAGCCGCGCCGGCAACATGGCCGGGAACGACGCAGTGATCAATTGTAATATATATCGTCTTCGTTGTGCAATCTATGGGACGCTGTGCTAGGGCGTGAAATCTCTTCCTCCGCACGTCAGACGGGACATCATGGCAACAAGCCTTTCAGCAATGGGAACCGGGGACAGCCGCAGCAAGCTGGGCCGCAATCTCACCTACGGGATGCTCGATCGTCTCGGTCGCGAGATCGTGACGGGACGCTTTGAAGGCCGGATCTTTCCGACCGAGGCGGACCTTGCGCGCGAACACGGCGTCAGTCGATCGGTCACGCGCGAGGCGGTAAAGATGCTGACCGCGAAGGGCCTGCTCAGCGCGCGCCCGCGGCAGGGGACGATCATCCAGCCCGTGGCGCTGTGGAACCTGTTCGACACCGACGTGCTCAGCTGGCTGCTCGAACGTCAGTTCTCGATCGACCTGCTGAAGCATTTCAACCAGTTGCGGATCGCAATCGAGCCCGAGGCGGCGGCGCTGGCGGCGCGGTTCGGCGACAACGAAGATTTCGCGCTGATTTCGGCCGGGCTCGATCGGATGGTGGCGGCGGATCAGGGCCGGGAGGATCCGCTCGACGCCGATATCGCGTTCCACGTCGCGGTGCTGCGCGCGTCGAAGAACCCGTTCTACTGGCAGTTCCGCGATGTAGTGGCGACCGCGCTGCGCACTTCGATCCGCTTTACCAACCGGATCAAGGGCCGCACCGCCAGCATAGCGGACCATGCCGCGGTGCGCGACGCCGTGGTCGCGCGCGACGCCGTGGCTGCCCACTCGGCGATGCGGAATCTGATCGGCGATGTATTGATGCTTATCGACAGCAAGGGCGCGGAGGAGGCGTAGAGCTCTTTTCAACCGTCGGGCCGAGCCCGAAATGAAGGCGGGTCAGCGCGTCATTTTTATCGGTACGATCAGGCCCGTCGCATCATATTCGATCGGCTGGATCGCGACCCGGCGCCGCCCCTTATAGGGGCCGTTGCCGGTTTGCCCTTCCCAACGGTGATAGACGATCGACCAGGCGCCGCTTTTCGGATCGCGGAAAAAGCTGTGGTGGCCGGGACCCTTGTATGTGTGGTCACTTCGCAGGATCACGCCCCGATAGGTCCACGGGCCGGTGGGCGATGGGGCCGTCGCGTAGTGCACCGCATAGCTCGCATCGTTCCAGGCGCCGTGGCTGTAGGACAGGTAATAGAGCCCGTCGCGTTCGTGCATGAACGCGCCTTCGGTGAACGCGACCGGCTGATCGATCGCGACGCGACGCGCGATCGTCGTCAGGTCCGGGGCGAGTTCGTACACGCGCAAGGTCGATCCAGCGCTGCCGCCCGCATACAGATAGTTTCGGCTCGTCTTCGGATCGACGAAGACCATCGGGTCGATCGCTTCGAACCCGTCGCCGCCGGTCAGCAGCGGCGTACCGCTGTCGATGCAGGGGCCGCCGGGGGTGGCGCAGGTGGCGACACCCAGGCGGCTCGGCGTCGGGTTTTGCGGACCGAGCGAGTAATAGAGATAATAGCGACCCTTGGCGGCGAGCATGTCGGGCGCCCAGAGGAAATGGCGGGGTGCGCCGTCGGCTTTCACCCAGGGAATCGCCTCGAGGGTGATCAGGGTGCCACCCTTTTCCCACCTCTTGCCGTCGGCCGACGACCAGGCCGCAAGCCGGTCGCCACCGGTGGGATAGATCCAGGTCCGGCCCTCCGCCGCGAGAATCGACGGATCGGCGCCGGCGAAAAGCGACTTTACCTCTTGCGTCGCAGCCGGCGCGGCGACCGACAGGAGGGCGGCGGCGAGCATCGCGCGACGCTTGGGGATGCCCGCCACCGGGATCATCGCGCTGCGGGAACGACGCCCTTCGGGGCGGCGGCGAGCGTACGGATCAGGTCGGTTTCGGCGGTGCGATAGGGTTTGCCGTCGCCGCGGAACACTTCGTGGAACCATATCGTCGGCTCCTCATAGGTGTAGGGCTTCTTCCAACTGTCCCAAGGCAGGCGGGTCTGGGTCTTGCCGTCGACGAAGCCCCAGTTGAGCATCGCGATGTTGAGCTTCTTGGCGATCGGCAGCGATCCGTCGAACGTCGAGCCATTGCCGCGTGCCATATATTCGGTGCACAGCACCGGGCGGCCATAGCTCAGCATCTGCCGTGCGCGCTTGGCGAACTGTTCCGGCCATCCGTAATCGTGGAAGCTCATCACGTCAGAGCGGGAGAGCTGGATCCGCTCGACCGCGTCGAGGGTCGCGGCCTTGTCCCAATTGTCGCCGGTCCATACGCCGGACGTCAACGGCTGGGCGGGGTTGGCGGCTTGTGCCCAGTCGAACACCTGGTCGAGCAACCCTGCCACCAGCTTCTTTTTGTCGGGTGTCGGCGCATAGCTGCCCCCGCCGCCGCCGTCGTTGTTGGGCTCGTTCCATACGTCCCAAGCGATGATCCGGTCGTCATGGGCGAAATGCCCGACGATATCCTTCACATACGCCTCCAGCGTGCCATATTGCTTGCGGTCGGCGAGGCGGGCGGCACCGGGACCCTGGACCCAACCGGAATTGTGGACGCCCGGAATCGGCGGATGCTGCGGGCCGGCGACCGGGTTCGGATCCCAGCAGCTGTCGAACAGGACGAACATCGGGCGGATCTTGTGCTTGGCCGCGATCGTCAGGAACTGATCCATCCGGCGCTTGAGGCCCTCGGGGTCATTTTCCCAGAGCAGGTTGTGGATGAACACGCGCATGGTGTTCATTCCGATCGACTGTGCCCAGCCGAGTTCCTGATCGATCGTGACCGGATCGAACGTCTCACCCTGCCACATTTCGAGCTGGTTGATCGCGGTACGCGGGGTGAAGTTGGCACCGACAAGCCAAGGCTGCTTGGCATACCAGCCATTGGCGGCGGGCTTGGTCCACATTTCGCGGGCGTCGACGGGAGTCGCGGCCAGGACGGCGGTGGTCAAAGCGAGGCCGGCGAAGAATTTCATGGAAGCGCTCCTCATTTGGCCTGACCGGTGGTCAGGCGATAGGTCATGACGTTGGTATAGGTCTGGCCGGGCTCGAGCCGCGCCGAGCCGAACTGGGGCTGGTTGGGCGTGTCGGGGAAGATTTGCGGCTCCATGACGATCGCGTCGCCCATCCGGTAGATACGGCCCGCCTTGCCCGACGAGGTCGCGTCGAAGAAATTTCCGGAATAGAATTGCAGCCCAGGCTGGTTCGACCAGAGCTCGAAGCCGCGCCCCGAGGCGGGGTCGGAAACCTTGGCCATCAGATGCTCGCCCGGCGTCACGCTGCGCCCGATCACCCAATTGTGGTCGTAACCGCGGGCAAAGACCATCTGTTCGTCGGTCGCGTCGCGGACCCGGTCGCCGACTACATGCGGGGTGCTAAAGTCAAACGCCGTGCCCTTGACCGCGCGGAACTCGCCGGTCGGGATCGAACCGGCATCGGTCGGGAGATAGCTGTCCGCCGGGATCGTCACGACATGGCCCATCGCGCCGTTCGTGGAACCTTCGCCGGACAGGTTCCAATAGGCGTGGTTGGTGATGTTGGCGATCGTCGCACGGTCTGTCGTGGCGCGATATTCAATGCGCAGGTTGTTCGCCTCGTCGAGCGAATAGGTGGCGTCGACGGTCATCGTGCCGGGATAGCCCATGTCGCCGTCGCGGCTGACGTACCGCAGCACGACGCTGGCGGTCGGGCCCGATTTCACGGCGGTGACGGACCACAGAACCTTGTCGAAACCGGTGGTGCCACCGTGGAGCGAATTAGCGCCGTTGTTCACCGGTGCCTGATAGGCCGTGCCATCCATCTGCCACCGACCCTTGGCGATGCGATTGGCGAAACGGCCGACAGTCGCGCCGAAATACTGCGGCTTGTCGACGTAGTCCGATATCTTGGCATAGCCCAGCATGACGTCGGCGCGCTTGCCGGTGCGGTCGGGCATGATCACCGATTGCAGCGAGGCACCGTAGCTGATCACGGTCGCGGACACGCCCTTCGCGTTGGTAAGCGTCACCGCCTTCACCTCGCGACCGTCGGCCAATTTGCCGAAGCCGGCCTGCCTGGCGGTTGCGGCCAAACCCGGCGATGCGAGTGTCGCCGCCGCCCCGGCCAGTGCGATTGCCGTTCGCGATGATCCCGTCTTCATCCCATCCTCCTTATTATTCTCGTCCGGCACGACGCTGCGTCGCGCGTCCGGTGTATTCCGGATCGATCCCGGCCAGCGCGACGGCCTGCGGTTCGTCGACGCCTTCCGCTGCCGAGGTCACGACCATCCGGCCGATCCCGGTGAACGTCGCGTTGGCGATCGGCGACGCGGGCAGCGCTATGCTGCAGTAGACGCAACGCACACGACTGCCGGCCCGGCAACAGACCCATTAGCCCGCCGTCGGCATGCGGTGCAATGCAGCCGGGATTGTCCCGGCCATACTCGAGCGCCCCGACAATGCGGCGCTTGGGTGGCGTATTGCGATGGTCGCGCGCGAGGGTCTGCGCGGTGTCCATTAAAAGCAGGGTCAATGGCTGTCCCGGGGCAGGCCCTTTTGCGCGATCCGCTGATACTTGATCGCGGGTTCGAGCACTGCGCCGGTATCGAACTGGCCGACCATGCCGCGCTGGATCTCCTGCCACGGTGTCTGCGAGGGCGGCATGACACGCGTTTCGATGTCGGCGAGCGCTGCGCGGCGGCGTTCGATCTCGTCCGGCGCGACCAGCATGTCGGCGGTGCGGGAGTTCAGGTCGATGCGGACGATGTCGCCGGTCCTGAGCAAGGCGAGCCCGCCGCCGACCGCCGCCTCGGGGGCCGCGTTCAGGATCGAGGGGCTGCCGCTGGTGCCTGACTGGCGTCCGTCGCCGATGCAGGGCAGGGCGTTGACCCCGGCGCGGATGAGGGCAGCCGGCGGGCGCATGTTCACGACCTCCGCGCCGCCCGGATAGCCGACCGGACCGGCACCACGGATCACCAGGATGGTGCAGTCGTCGATGCCAAGCGCGGGATCGTCGATGCGGTGGTGATAATCCTCGGGGCCGTCGAACACGACGGCCTTGCCCTCGAACGCGCCGGGGTGCGCGGGATCGCTCAGGTAGCGGGCGCGGAACGCGTCGGAAATCACCGACAACTTCATCACCGCGCCTTCGAAAAGGTTGCCCGCCAATACGGTCAGTCCCGCCGAGGATTTCAGTGGCCGGGCGAACGGACGGATGACGTCCTCGTCCAGGATCCGGGCGTCCGCGACGTTCTCACCCGCCGTCTTGCCGTTGGCGGTCAGCGCGCCGGCATCGAGCAGGCCGGCTTTCGCGAGTTCGGCCATCACCGCGGGCACGCCACCCGCGCGGTAATAGTCCTCGCCCAGATACGCGCCCGCCGGTTGCAGGTTGACGAGCAACGGCAGGTCGGCGCCGACCGCCTCCCAATCCTTCAACGTCAGCTCGACACCGATATGGCGTGCGATGGCATTTAGGTGGATCGGCGCATTGGTGGAGCCGCCGATCGCCGAATTGACGCGGATCGCGTTGCGGAACGCCTCGATCGTCAGGATGTCCGACGGCTTGCGGTCGGCCCCGACCATCTCGACGATGCGACGCCCGGTCTCCCAGGCGCATTCCTGTCGGTCGCGATACGGTGCGGGGATCGCGGCCGATCCGGGCAGCGACATGCCCAGCGCCTCGGTCAGCGAATTCATCGTCGTCGCGGTGCCCATCGTGTTGCAGAATCCGGTCGAGGGTGCCGACGAGGCGACGAGCTTGATGAAGCCCGCATAATCGATCTCGCCCGCCGCCAGCAGCTGACGCGCCTTCCACACGATTGTGCCCGAGCCGGTCCGCTCGCCCTCGTGCCAGCCGTTGAGCATCGGGCCGACCGACAGCGCGATCGCGGGTATGTTCACGGTTGCCGCCGCCATCAGCGCGGCGGGCGTGGTCTTGTCGCAGCCGATGGTAAGGACGACGCCGTCGAGCGGGTAGCCGTAAAGGATCTCGACCAGCCCGAGATAGGCCAGATTGCGATCGAGCCCGGCGGTCGGGCGCTTGCCGGTCTCCTGCAACGGGTGGGTCGGGAACTCGATCGGAATGCCCCCCGCATCGCGAATGCCCGCCTTCACGCGCTCGGCGAGCACGAGGTGATGGCGATTGCAGGGGACCAGATCGCTGCCCGACTGGGCGATGCCGATGATCGGACGGTCCGACTGGAGCTCCTCCAGGCTGAGGCCGTAGTTCAGATATCGCTCGACATACAGCGCGGTCATGTCGGGGTTTTCCGGATTGTCGAACCACTGCCGCGACCGCAACGCGGGCCGTACTCCTCGATGGGTGTCCACCCCGTCCATAATACCCCTCCCAGTTCGGCAAAGGGTCTGCGCCCTTGGCCCGCATCCTTCGTTGCCTCGCTTGATACCGAAGGCCGGGTTCAATAGAAAGCATATATATCAGATAAAATACGAGGGGTTGGATGGCGTTACGATTGGCTCTGGTTGGTCTCGGCAAGATTGCCCGCGATGAGCATCTCCCCGCTATTGCGGGCGATCCCCGCTTCGACCTGATCGCCACCGTCGATCCCCACGCCAAGCTGGATGGCGTTGTGGCGTATCGCGATCTGGCGGCTCTGATCGCGGCGGGCGGTGTCGATGCGGTGGCAATCTGCACGCCACCCGCCGTGCGACACGCGCTGGCACGTGAGGCGATCGGGGCAGGGCTGCACGTATTGCTCGAAAAGCCGCCAGCCGCGACCGTCGCGACGGCACACGAACTCGCGGCGCTGGCCTCCGCACACGGCGTCTCCGCGTTCGCCGCCTGGCATTCGCGTGCGGCGGGCGGTGTCGCCGCCGCCGCCGCCTGGCTGGAGCACCGGCATGTCGGATCGGTGCGGATTGAGTGGCGCGAGGATATCCGACGCTGGCATCCCGGGCAGGATTGGATCCTGGAGCGCGACGGCTTCGGGGTGTTCGATCCGGCGATCAACGCGTTCTCCATCCTGACGGCGCTGATACCCGGTGCCATATCGGTAGAGGCGGCGATGCTGACCATGCCCGCCAATCGCGAAGCGCCGGTTGCGGCCGACATCGCCTTGCGGTGTGCGGATGGCGTGCCGGTGCAGGTCGGTCTCGATTTCCTTCAAACCGGCGCGCAGACCTGGACAATCGCGTTCGCAACCGATGCGGGCGAGGGGATGCTGGTCGATGGCGGCACACGCTTCGTCGATCCGGACGGGGCCGTCGCGAGCGACCTGGGCGGTGAATATCCGCGCCTCTACGCCCGCTTCGCAGATCTGATCGAGTCGGGCGCCAGCGAAGTCGACGCACGCCCCTTAGCGCTGGTCGAAGACGTGTTGCGCGCGGGTATCCGCCAGACGGGTGATCCTTTCACGTTCTGACCGTCGTCGGCGCGGCGATCAGCGTCTGACGCACCGGAACCCGATATGGGTCGTGGAGGAGTCGATCGTCTGCGGGTGCCGGGCGGCCGGGCGGTATCGCTGGCAATAGCTTTCCGCGCACAGATGGGATCCGCCTTTCAGGACCTTGCGGCCGATCGCGTTGTCCGGCGTATCGGGATCGACGCTGTCGCGTTCGCGGGGGCGGTATTGTCGGGTCGGGGTTGCGCAACAACTGGGTTTTTTGGCCGCAGCGCGAGCGCCGGCCAGCCGCGACGCGGAGACATACCAGTCGCTCGTCCATTCCCAGACGTTGCCGATCATGTCGTACAGCCCGTACCCGTTGGCTTGATAGGTCCGCACCGGCGAAGTCCGTTCGTATCCGTCGAGCATCTGGTTGGCGAACGGGAACAGACCCTGCCAGTAATTTGCGAGCATCGCGCCGCCGGGTGCGAGTTCGTCACCCCATGCATAGTCCGCGTTCTCCAGTCCGCCACGCGCGGCGAACTCCCATTCAGCCTCCGTCGGAAGATCCTTGTTCGCCCACTGAGCGTAGGCGAGCGCATCGGCATGCGCGACATGGACGACGGGGTGGTCGGCGAGTCCCTCAATCGTGCTGTCCGGACCCAGCGGATGACGCCAGTCGGCACCGAAACGGAAATGCCACCAGGCCGATATGTCGGTGGTGTCGACAGGCCCGGTGGTCTTTTCGAACACCAGCGACCCGGCATGTGCCATCTCCGGCAACAGGCCGGGGTAGTCGCGTGGGTCGGGGGCGATCTCGGCAAGGGTCACATGACCGGTCGCCGAGACGAAGTCCGCGAACTGCGCGTTCGTCACCGGCACGTTGTCGATCCAGAACGGATCGACCTCAACGGTGCGCGACGGTGCTTCCTCGGGATAGAAGCGCTCGGAGCCCATCGTAAAGCGACCACCCGGCAGTTTCGTCATTCCGGTCGGCGCCGCCTGTTCCGCGGTGGCTGGTTCTTTCACGATATCGTCCTCGTAGGTCTGTTGGCATGTGTTCGCATGTGCGGCAGTTTTCGTATGGGGACGGGTATCGGCATCAATCGCCTGCGCTGTTCCGAAGACGCAGTCCCACGGCATGATGCCGCTCGATCAGCCATGTTCCCGCGGCGACACCGACGAGCCCGGTCGCGAGCATCAGCATCGGCGTGAGTGGATCATAGGCTGCGGCGATGCGCGGTACCAGCGCCTGAGCCGCGAAGCCGCCCAGGTTGCCCGTGGCGTTGATGACCGCGAACCCGGTCGCAGCCCCGGCCCCGGTGAGAAAGCGCGACGGCAGCGTCCAGAAGGTCGGCTGGGCGGCAAAGATCGCGCAAGCTGCGAACGCGAGCGAGGCGAACTTGAGCGCTGAGCCCGGCAGCACGACGCTGGCGACCAGCGCCCCGGCACCGACGAGCGGCAGCAGGATGCCGTGCCAAGGTGACGGCCCGCGGCGGGCCAGTTCTCTTGGCAGTATCCAGAGCGTGGACGCAACCAGCAGCCAGATGCCCGCGTTCAGGAACCCGTTTGCGGCATTGCCGGCCCCCATGTTGCGCACGACGGTCGGCAGCCAGTAACTGAGCCCGTAGGCGGCGAACGGAAATCCCATGAACGTCACCGCGAGCAGCGCCACACGCGGGTCCCGGATCGCACGCAGGGCTCGATCGCTTCCCGGCGTTTCCACGGTCCTGCGCTCGCGTGCGAGTTCGGCGGCAAGCCAGTCCTTCTCGTCGTCCGCCAGCCATGGTGCCGATTGCGGACCATCCGGCAGCAACCACAGCACCACGGGGGCCAGCGCGATCGCAGGTATGCCGGTCGCGACGAACAGCCACTGCCAGCCGTGCAGCCCGTACCACCCGTCGAGATCGAGTAGAAAGCCGCCGATCGCGGCGCCGGTCGCATTGGCCAGCGTGCCGGCGATCATGAACATTCCGACCGCACGGGCGCGGTGGGACGCGGGATACCACAGGGTCAGCGTGTACAGGACACCCGGAAACAGGCCCGCCTCGGCGACTCCAAGCAGGAAGCGCAGGACGTAAAAGCTCGCGGCATCGTGGGACAACGCGAGCAGCACCGTGATCAGGCCCCAACTCGCCATGATCCGCGCGAACCATCGCGGCGCACCGACGCGCGCGAGGAACAGGTTGCTGGGCAATTCGAACAGGAAATAGCCGATGAAGAACAGCGACGCACCGAACCCGAACATCGCTTCGCTCATGTCCAGATCGGCCGCCATCTGCAGTTTGGCGAACGACACGTTTTGCCGGTCGATATAAGCGACCAGATAGACCGCTCCGAGAAGCGGCATCAGCCGCCAGTCGACCGTCCGAATGGTCGATGCGCCGGGATCGGAGGCCGTCATGCTGGTCAGGACGCGGGCTTGTAGCGGGGCAGGGATGCCGCCCACCTCTTCAGCCGCTTGAGCAACCGGTCGCGAACCGTCGGCTGGCTGTCCGCAAGGTTGGCAGCCTCGCCGGGATCGGACGACAGATCGTAGAGCTGCGGATCGACGCCGCCGAATCCGGCCAGCAGCTTCCAGTTCCCGTCGCGGACGGCAAAGGGCGGCGCGACGTCGCGGGGCTGCGTGGGCTGGGGAGGCTGTTTCTCGGCGCCCTCCTTGCCATAGGCCCAGAACAGCGCGGGACGCGGGCCGACCTGCCCGCCGCGCAGCACCGGAGACAGGTCGATCCCGGCCACGCCGGCCGGCACCGGCGCGCCGACGATATGGGCGAGGGTCGGCAACAGGTCGACCCCACTCGCCACCGTCGTCTCATCCCTATAGCCGGCCTTGGCATGACCGGGCCAATAAAGGACGAGCGGCTGGCGGATGCCACCTTCGTAATTGCTCCACTTGCGCCCGCGCAACGTGGCGACGCTGCCCGGTGCGGTCTCGTCGCCGCGATAATAGCGCTGGAGCGACGACGGCCCGTTGTCGGACGTGAAGACGACGAGCGTATTGTCCATCTCGCCCATCTGTTCGAGGCGTGAGAACATCCGTCCCAGCGTCTTGTCCATCTTGACCAGGGTGGCAAGGTAGCGGTCGTCGTCGGCGCTGTCGCCATGACCCATGACCGTACTCAGCGCCTCGTCACCGGGGGCCCAGGGATCGTGTACGTCGTTGAACCAAAGGTTCACGAACCAGGGCGCATCGCTGTGCTGTGCGACGAAGTCCACCGTCATGTCGCAATAGAGTTCGGTGAGCCTGGTCTTGATTTCCCAGAAGGCGGGGCCGTTGCCGAGCTTGGCGGATTCCTCGGCAAGTTGACGTTCCTCGTCGGAGACCAGGACGCGCGGGCCGAGCCCTTCGAACGTCGTGAAGCTCTGGTCGAAGCCATAGGCCGTGGGGCGGGGCGCGTCGCCGATGTCGCGCCCGCCGCCGAGGTGCCATTTGCCGATGTGCGCTGTCGCATAACCTGCCGTCTTGAGGATGCGCGCGACGTTTGGCAGCTTGGGATCGAGCCAGTTGGCCTGGCCAAGCGCGGCATTGCTCTCCCGACCACTGATATAACTGATGAAGCCGAGTTCGGCGGGGAAGCGGCCGCTCAGGAAGCCCGCGCGCGATGCCGAGCAGATGGGTGCCGGATCATAGAACTGCGTCATCAGCACGCCGTCGCGGGCGATCCGGTCGATGTTGGGTGTCGCGACCTTTCGGTTGCCCATGATCGAGAGATCGGCGAACCCCATGTCGTCGACCAGGACGAAGAGGATGTTCGGACTCCGGTCCCCTGGAACGGAGGATCGTGCGGTGATCGCCCCGCTGGTGGCAGGCCCGGCGGGGGCGGCGGACGACTGGCCCGCCATCGCCAGAGCCGTGCCGATCGCCAGCGATACGCGCAACGTCCGCCCGAGCCGGCGCAGCCGCAGATCCGCGTCGACGGTTGCAGCCCACCTCATTTGCCGGTCTCGAACAACGGCGCGGCCATTTTGGCGAGATCGTCCGCCGGCAGTTTCTCGACGGCGCGATCGTAGGTCAGCAAGCCGTTGACCTCGCCCTCGACGTCAGTCGTCTGGGTATATACCGAAGCGGACAGGCCGAGCGCCTTGGCCTGCGATACGATCGCGTCGAACTTGCGGGTGTAGCGTGCGCGATAGTCCTTCGCGTCGGTCGCGAATTGATAGATCCGGGCGTCGCGGTCGGTGAACCATAGATGCCCGGCGACCGGCAGGCCGACACCGCCATATTCCCCGGTGACCAGCACGCGCGTCCCATGCGGCTCCGGCGCGACCGGGACTTCGTCATAGGTGTGGATGTCGTACACGTCCGATCCGCTGTCGGGTATGTCGAGCCAGCCGCTGGCGGTGTTGACGAGCCTGCTCGGATCCATGGTCCTTGCGATCGAGCCTACCGCCTTTGCGTCATATTGGCCCCAGCCCTCGTTGTTGGTCACCCACATGACGATCGAGGGAAAGGCGCGGAGCGCGCCGATCATACGGGCCAGTTCGGCCTGATACTGCGCCATCGCCGTGGAGCCGAACGTCGCCTGCCGTTCGCTGTGCGCACGGACCGACTGATCGCCGAACGCGCCCGAGGGCATGTCCTGCCAGATCAGCATGCCGAGCCGGTCGGCGTCGTGGTAATATTGCGCCGGCTCGACCTTGATATGCTTGCGCAGCATGTTGAAGCCGGCCCGCTTCAGGAACTCGATATCGCTGCGCGCGGCAGCCTCCGACGGCGGCGTCAACAGGCTTTCCGGCCACCAGCCCTGGTCGAGCACCCCGTTCTGGAACAGCGCCGTGTTGTTCAGCAGCAGCGTCGGCTTGCCGGTGACGGGATGCGGCCCGGCCGAAATCTTGCGCATGCCGAAATAGCTCGCGACCGTGTCGCGCACGGGTCCGGCTGCGGGTGCGACGGCGTAAGCGTCGGCTTCGGCCTTCGTCATCGGCACCAGTCCGTTGCGCGGATCGCCGGCACCCACGGGCGGCGTGACGGCGACGAGCTCGACGCGCAGATCGTAAAGGAACGGATCGTCCGGCGACCACAGACGCGGCTTGGGGATCGCGAGCACGGCCCGACGGTTGGCGCGCATGACGGTCGATGCGACGGGCTTGCCCTTCGACAACGCGGTAATGCGCACCGCGTCGGACGCCGAAGCGGCGGAGTTGAGGACGACGTCGATGCCAAGGGTGCCCGCATCGATGTCGGATACCGCGCGAACCTCTTGGATGTGGAGGTCGGGCACCGGTTCTAGCCAAACGGTCTGCCAGATGCCGCTGACGGCGGTGTACCAGATGCCGCGGGGCTCGAGCGTCTGTTTGCCGCGCGGCTGCTCGCCGGTGGAGGTGGGATCGGCGACCTGTACGACGATGTCGTTCGCCCCGGCCTTGAGATAAGGCGTAACGTCGAAACTGAACGGATCGGAGCCGCCGACATGCGTTCCTGCCACCGCGCCGTTTATCCAGATGACCGACGCGAAGTCCACCGCACCGAAGTGGAGCAGGGTGCGCTTGCCCGACCAGGTCGCGGGCAACGCAAAACTGCGCCGATACCAGAGCCGGTTATCGGGCAGCAGCTTGCGGGCGACGCCGGACAGGCGCGACTCCACCGCGAACGGGACCAGGATCTTACCGTCCATCTTGGCAGGCTGGGCTGCCGTCGCGTCGGTGATCGCGTAATCCCATGACCCGTTCAGATTGAGCCAGTCGCGTCGGACCATCTGAGGACGAGGATAGCTTCGCCACGCATTGGCCGGGGTGACGTCGCGGCCCCATCTGCTGATGGTTGGGCCGACATAGGTCGGGCCTGCCTCGATGCTCCCGGGGCGGGTGATGCCGGCGGTGTTGGTGGCGGAATTGACCGGCGGCTTTGGAGGTTGGACGGTCTGGGCAGCGGCTGCACCGGCGAACGCGATCGCAAACATGTGTCGACAACCCCGCAAGGCCGCTCCCGTCGCAAACCGCATGCCTCACCCTTTCATTAGTAGTATAAATAGGTTATAACCCTGCTAGGCGATTTTGTAAACGATGAGGAGCGTCGATCTCCAAGCTAAAGTTCTGATCGCACGGCGGCGAAGGCCATGAGCGTCGCGTGCTGTTGTTGCGCAGAGCCTGCGCTGCACAGTGTCCGATGGAAAGATGCTGCAGGGCAGATTGCCGGCAGTCGAGGGCGTCCGAACGTCGAAGGCAGTCCATCTACTTGGCTAGAGTAGGGAACCGTTCCAGACGGTAGTTTCGTCGATGAGGCGAAGAAGAAGTACGCAGGCATGGACTCGACCGAAGCAGGCCGAGAAGACTCGTCCGGCCGACGCGACAGGACCGAATTCGGGTCGATGAATTGCGCGAACTCTGAAGGGGATGGATCGATGGATCGTCGGACAATGATCAAGGGCGCGGGCGCTGCCGTAGGGCTTGGGCTCGGCATCGCGGCGAGTGCGCGCAGCTACGCGCGGATCAAGGGCGCGAACGATCGGCTCAGCGTCGCCGTGGTCGGCGTAAACGGGCGCGGCCAGGCGCACATGGGCGCCTTTACCAAAGTGCCGAACGTCGAGATCACGCATTTCTGCGACGTCGATTCCGCCGTGTTGGCCAAGCGGGCGGGCGAATTCGCGGCGCGCGGCCACGCTGCGCCCAAGACCGAAGGCGATTACCGCCGCCTGTTCGACGACAAGTCGGTGGACATCGTCACGATCGCGACGCCTGACCACTGGCATGCCAAGCTCGCGGTCGACGCGATGAAATCGGGTCATCACGTCTATTGCGAAAAGCCGATCGGCATCGCGCCTGCGGAGGGTGAAGCGATGATCGCGGCCCAGAAAAGCACCAGGCGCATCTTGCAGGTCGGCAACCAGCAGCGATCGAGCCCCGAGGCCCGACAGTTGCTCGCGCTCGTCCAGGCCGGCGAACTCGGCGATGTTTACGAGGCACAGACCTGGTACGCCAACAACCGCGAAACGATAGGCAACGGGCAAGTGGTCGCGCCGCCTGCGAACCTCGACTGGGACATGTGGCAGGGGCCACGTCCACGCGCGGCGTACCGGTCGAACCTGGTACCCTATAATTGGCACTGGGTCTGGCAATACGGAACCGGCGAGCTTTGCAACAATGCGATGCACGAACTGGACATCGCGCGGTGGATGATGGGGCTCACCTATCCCAGGACGGTCTCTGCACAGGGTGCCAAGCGTTTTCATCCCGGGGACGATTGGGAGATGTACGATTCGCTCGCGCTCAACCTGACCTATGACGGAGGCCGGGTGATCCGCTGGAACGGCGAGAGTTGCAATGCGATGCTGACCCATGGCCGAGGACGCGGCGTCGTATTGCTCGGTACCAAGGGATCGGCGGTGGTCGATCGCAACGGCTTCGAACTCTACGACCTTGCGGGCAAGTCGATCCGGCAGGTGGTGGCCAAGGCATTGTCGGAGACGACCGGTACGGTCGGCGAGGGCATCCTCGACGTCTACCATGCCGGCAACTTCGTCGACGTGATCCGAGGCCGCGCAGCCGCACTGAATTCACCGATCGCCGACGGGCATATCAGCACCACTCTCTGCCATCTGGGCAACATGGCCTATCGTACCAACAGCGTGCTGACGGTCGATCCGATGTCGGGCAGGCCGAGCAGCACCGATGCCATGAAGCTGTGGTCGGTGGCGTATGAACCCGGTTGGGAGCTGAAGGCCTGACGTGAGCATCACCGCGCAGGTAGAGCGCTTCGTCGCGATGGGGACCCGCATCGAGCTGTACGTGTTCGGCGCCGACCATGCGGCTGCAATGATCGCGGCCCGGCGCGCGATCGAGCGCGTCGACGATGCCCTGACCATTCACCGGCCGTCGCCGACGACGGCCGTCAACGACGCGTTGCTCGCAGGTCGCGGCGTTGCGATCGACGATCCCGTGCTGATCGAGGCGTTGGTCGCGATCGAAGAGGTCCATGCGGAGACCGAAGGGGCGTTCGATCCCAGCGCAGATCGGCGGTTCGGCGGGGCGGGGTGGGGCGATCTGATGTTCGACCGACGCGCGGCGAAACTCTTCGCATTGAAGCCGCTCGCGCTCGACTTCGGCGGAATCGGCAAGGGCATCGCGCTCGATCGGGCCTGCGCGGCGTTGCGCGATGCGGGCGTTGCGTCGGCCTGTCTTTCGGCGGGCGAGAGCTCGATCGCCGTCGTCGGCAAGCATCCGCTAGGTGGCGGGTGGCCGTTCGCGATTCCCCACCCCCGGGGTGGCGATGTGGTGCTGGTCGAGCTTGAAATCGTCAACGAAGCGCTGTCGATCTCGACGACCGTCGGGGCTGGCACACAGGCCCCCGAGCGTGCGGCGATGATCCGACCGAGCGACGGGGCGATCATGACGGCGGCGCGCTGTGCTGTGGTCGTCGATCGCAATGGCGGTCGCGCGGAGGCGCTGAGTACCGCGCTGTTGGTTGCAGATGATGACCTTGCGCAACGGCTGCTGCACCGCGGCGCAGCCCGGCGGTTCCTGTATGATCTTTCCCAAGAGGCGGCGCCGACCGTCGACGTAGTGAGGATGCAAGCGGTATGAACCACCAGGAATTCGACCTCACGCGGCGATCGTTCATCGATCGCGTGCTGACGGCGACCGCGGGCGCAGGGATGGCGACCGCCGCGCCGTGGGCGGTGTCTGCCGCGTCTGCGGCGGTTGCCGATCCGGTGAAGACGAACCCGGTCCGGCTCGGTGTGATCGGCACCGGGGATCGCGGTCGCACGCTGATCCAGAACATCGCCAAGACGCACAACTGCACGGTCGCGGCGATGTGCGATTCCTATGCGCCCAACCTGGCGAAGGCGCGGCCGTGGGTCGGTGCGACGACGCGCGTTTTCTCAGATCACCGCGCGATGCTCGACGCGGGCGGAATCGATGCGGTGGTCATCGCGACCCCGCTAGATATGCACGCACGGCATTCCTTAGACGCGTTCGACGCCGGGCTGCATGTGTGGTGCGAAAAGGCGATGGCACGGACGATCGCCGATTGCGGCGCGATGGTCACCCGCTCCAGGGCCGCGAACAAAGTGCTGCAGATCGGCCACCAGCGGATGTTCCACCCGACTTATCTCAACGCGTTGAAGCGCGCCAAGGCCGGTGAGATCGGCGCGCTGACGCAGATCCGTGCGAGCTGGCATCGGAACAATGCCTGGCGTCGCGCGGTGCCTGCCGACACCACGGATCGCCAGATCAACTGGCGCCTGTACCGCGACAGCTCGGCGGGGTTGATGACCGAACTGGCGACGCACCAGCTTCAGGTCGGCAACTGGTTCTTCGATGCGCCGCCGACGCGGGTGATCGGCTCGGGCAGCATCTGCTTCTGGAAGGATGGCCGCGAGGTGTACGACCATGTCGCGCTGATCTACGAATATACCGGCGGACGGAAGTTCATCTACACCTCGCTGCTGAACAACGCGCGTTATGGCTGCGAGGAGCAAATTCAGGGCAGTACAGGCACGATCGAACCCGAACTCGGCCGGATCTACCAGGAAGTGCCCGCCAAGGTGCTGGCGCTGCAGCGGATGCAGAAGGACGTCGCACGTGGCCATAAGCGGACCGTGCCGATCGGCGGCGCCACCTGGTTTCCCGAATTGCCCGTGACGACACCCGGCGAGGCGCTCGGCTGGGGAGAATATGACGAGACGATGCTGCAGTTCGAGGGGTTCGGCGCGGCGGTTCGTGCGGGCAAGCCGCTGCCCGGGCTGTTACGCCAGGCCTATCAGGCGACCGTGGCGTCGCTGCTCGGCGAACAGGCGATGGACCGCGGCGAAGCGATGACTTGGCCGACGAATCTGGTTGCGATCTGACAAGGGGAATAAACTGTGACCGATACCAACCGACGCGGAATTCTCGGGCTTGGCCTGACCGCCGGCCTGGCGGCGGGGATTGCCGCCGATGCGTTCGCCCAATCCGCAACGCGCGGCGATGCTCCCACCGAGGGCGCGGTCCCGCGCCCTGCGCCGGACGCCAAATACCGGATGCCGTTCGCGGTGATCGGGATGGACCACAATCACATCTATGGCATTACCGATGCCATGATCCGCGGCGGCGGGGTACTCACCACGTTCTACGCGACCGATCCGAAACAGATCGCGATGTTCAGAAAGCGCTACGGCGACGTGAAGCTCGCGCGGTCCGAACAGGAGATCCTCGACGACCGGACGATCAAGCTGGTCTGCAGTGCGGCGATCCCGAGCCTCCGCGCGCCGCTGGGCATCAGGGTGATGCGTGCCGGCAAGGATTATCTCAGCGACAAGGCGGCGGTGACCACGCTGAAGCAACTCGCCGATGTCCGCCGCGCGATCAGGGAGACCGGACGCAAATACGGGATCATGTATTCCGAACGGCTCGAGGTGCCCGCTGCCGTGATGGCCGGGCAACTCGTCCATGACGGCGCGATCGGGCGCGTGATCCAGACCGTGAACCTCGCACCGCACCGGCTCTCCGCACCGAGCCGTCCGGACTGGTTCTGGGACCCGGCGCGGAACGGCGGCATCCTGACCGACGTAGGCAGCCACCAGGCCGACCAGTTCGTCTATTTGACCGGCAGCAAGCGTGCGCAGGTGCTCGCCTCGCAGACCGGCAATCTCGGCAATCCCACTCATCCGCAATTCGAGGATTTCGGCGACATGATGCTGAGCGGCGACGGCGGCTCGGGCTATGTCCGGGTCGACTGGTTCACGCCCGATGGCTTGCCGACCTGGGGTGACGGCCGGCTCTTCATCCTCGGTACCGAGGGATATATCGAGCTCCGCAAATATGTGGACATCGCAGGTCGTCCGGGTGGCAACCATCTGCTGGTCGCCGACAAGAAGGGAACGCGCTATCTCGACTGTTCGAAGGTGCCGTTGCCGTTCGGGCCGCAATTCGTGACCGACCTCGTCGAACGCACATCGGTGGCGCAGGATCAGGAAGGGGCGCTGCTCGCGGCAGAACTCGTCCTGACCGCCGAGGCACGCGCCACGCGAGTGATGCAGTAGACGCACCAATCGCGCACGAGAGCGCGCGTGCCGCGTGGCGGCAGCCGATGGGTCTTCGTCGGGAAAGCTCGCCGGGTAGGGGAACCCAGCTTTGATTTAAAGTTTATGCTATTTATATGACCAGAAAATCGGTCGAAGTGCCGAGCGGAGAGACCCACGATGATGACGACCTGCGTAGATCGCTGGTACAAGGCGCTTCTGCCTCTCGTCCTGTTGACGGCCGGCATTGATGCCCGAGCACAGACGTCGCCGGAGGCGACCTTTGCTAACCCGCTTCTGCCATCGGGACCCGATCCGTGGGTCGTCTCGGACCGGGGCGTCTATTATTACATGCATACGCTGGGCAACCGGATTGCGTTGTGGCGTACGACGGACATAGCGGATCTCGCGCACGCCGAGCAACGGACGGTATGGACGCCGCCGAAGACGGGTGCGAACGCGCATTCGATCTGGGCGCCCGAACTCCACCGCCTCCGCGGCAAATGGTATCTCTATTATTCGGCGACCGCTTCCGGTTTCAAGGACGACCAACACCGCGGCGTCTTCGTCTTGGAGAACGCCTCCGCTGATCCGATGCAGGGGGAATGGGTCGATCGCGGCCGCGTGAACACCGCTCGAGCCGGGATTGACGGTACGGTGTTCGACTATCGCGGCAAATTGTACTTCGCCTATTCGCCCTATGTCGGTGCGGTCAGTGGCATTGCCATCGCGCGGATGGAGAACCCTTGGACGATCACTGGTGACGAAACCCTGATTGCCGAACCGGACAAGCCCTGGGAGGACCAAGGTGGTCGCCGCATCCTGGAGGGGCCGGAATTTCTGGAAGGACGCAGCGGACGCATCTTCCTCACCTATTCCGCCGGCGCCTGCTGGTCTGACAACTATGCGCTCGGCATGCTGGAAGCGAAGGCTGGTGGAAATCTACTGGTGCGAAGCACCTGGACCAAGCGCGCCCAACCCGTACTTAAAAGTGCGAACGGCATATTCGCTACCGGGCACAACGGATTCTTCCGCTCCCCCGACGGACGCGAACAGTGGGTCATCTACCATGCCAATCCTGGGCCGGACATGGGGTGCACGGCAAAGCGAGCGCCCAACCTTGGAAAGATCGATTGGACGGCGGATGGCTCGCCGATTTTCCCTCGACCGACATCGGGGCGACAGCCCAAGCCTTCCGGCGCGCAACCCCGTTGATCGAATCCATCATCCAGCGCGCGTCGCAGGCGGTAGCGCTCTTCATCAGTTCCGTAAAAAGGAGATCGAGACCGTGACTGACGTTCACACTGGGAGCGGCCGTTTAGGTCGTCGTGATTTTCTGCGCTACGCGTCGAGCGGCGCGATCATGGCGTCGCTCGCGGATCCCATGACGTTGGCGAGCGCACAGCTTGCGCCTCGCCCAGCCGCCCGCACCGGTGGTGTCCGTACGCCCAACGTGATTATCCTGATCACCGATCAGAATCCCGCCGGGCTAACCAAGCGATCGGGCTTCCCGTTCGACACAATGCCAACGATCGACCGGCTGGCGGGCGAGGGCGTAGACTTCAAGCGTGCCTATTGCACCATGCCCGCCTGCACGCCGAGCCGCACATCGATGCTTACCGGGCGTTGGCCCAGCGCCCACCGTGTGCGAATGAATTACCAGGCTGAAGCGGCGCTATACGAGAAGGACATCTATGCGGTCGCCAAGGACCAAGGCTATCGAACGGGCATGGTTGGCAAGAACCACACCTATTTGAAGCCGGCGCAAGTCGATGTTTGGCGCAACTATTCGCACGAAGAGGGCGACAAGACGCTGGGAGATCGGGCGCAGTCGGAGGCGTACGAGGTCTGGCTGAAGCGGCTGAAGTTCAACGTCGCGACCGAGCCAACGCCATTTCCGGTCGAAGCGCAATTCCCCTACCGGATCGTCAGCGATGCGATCGATTTCGTCGACCATGCCGCAGGTCAGCCCTTCTATCTCCAGGTTTCGATCCCCGAACCTCACAATCCCGAACAGGTGCCGCACCCCTATTGGGACATGTTTCCCCCCGACAAACTACCCGAGCGTGGTGCCGACCTCGGCGCGCTGAAGCGTCTGGGCTACCGCGCGGAATGGCTGCACCAGCTCGAACTGTTCGGGGCGCCCGAACTGGATGGGCAATGGCGCCGCTACGTTTCCAACTATCTGGGCGCACTGCGCATGATCGACGACCAGGTGAAGCGGCTGGTCGATCATCTTCAGGCGAAGGATGCACTGCGCGAAACGATCATCGTCCGCGTGTCGGATCACGGCGATTATCTGATGAACTACGGGCTGGGACGCAAGGGCGTCGGTCTGCCCGAAACCCTCGTCCACATTCCGATGGTGTGGCATGGCCCGGGCGTGCGCGCCGGCGGCGAAGCGGGTGCCCGGGCGTTCGTGTCGATGGCTGACCTGATGCCGACGATGTGTGAGGTCATGGGCGCGCCAATCCCGCATGGCGTGCAGGGCCGCAGCCTGCTCCCGCTGTTACGTGGCGAGACATATCCCGAGGTCGAGTTCCGCAGCATCTATGCCGAAGCCGGGCTCGGCGGTCTATATTATGAGCGCGAGGACAAGATTCCACCGTCGATCGCGGGCAAGAAGGGACAGGGCTTCGACGAGCTGAACATGGTCACGCAGAGCGGTAACCAGAAAATGGTCCGAATGGACAAATGGAAGCTCGTGTTCGACATGATGGGCTACGGCCAGTTCTACGACCTCGACCGCGACCCGCTGGAGCTCGACAATCTGTTCGGGCGGCCGGAAGTGGCGGCAGATCAGGCAATGATGATGGCCGAGTTGTTGATGTGGACGATCCGCAACGAGGACAGCCTACCCACGGGTCGGCAGTTCGAAAAGTATCAGACCAAATGGCCAAATGGGCACAACTGGTATGCGCCCCATCGCCACGGTACGCCGCCACTCGCCTTCGTGCCCTGATCGAAGCCGAACGATGCCCACAACACACTTTTGCGACAAAACCGTGCGATAAGATAAATAGGCTATATATCGATCGGGAGATGGTGATGTCGAATTCCAGGCGCGTACGGGTATCGTTTAGGAGCACCGCGGCCGCGGCATTGGCCGTCGCACTTTGTACGGGGTCGGCAGCACAGTCGCAGACCGCGTCGCAGGCACAGAACCCAGCCGTGCCTGCGAAGACGAAACGACCGAACGTCATCGTCATCCTGGTCGATGACATGGGTTTTTCGGACGTCGCACCATATGGAAGCGAGATCGCGACGCCGAACCTGGATGCATTGGCGGCCGGCGGCCTGCGTTTCACTCAATTCTACAACACCGCGCGGTGCAGCCCCTCGCGCGCGGCGTTGCTGACCGGTCTGTATCCGCACGAGGCGGGAATGGGGAATCTCGACAGCGTGATCCGCCCGGGTGCAGGGGGGCTGCAGGGCCGGATCGCGGACCGCGCAGTGACGATGGCCGAAGTCCTGAAACCGGCGGGCTATTTCACCGGCATGGCCGGCAAATGGCACCTTGGTGCGGGACACGGTACGCCGCCGACCACGGTCGGGTTCGACCGCTCGTTTTCGGTCCAGGGCGGAACCTATTTTCCCGATCAGGCCAAGCGCACGATCGTGACGATCGACGGCACACGGACGCCGCTGACCTCGCCCGACGTCGGCAAGGGCGAGTGGTATGCATCGGATCTTCTGGTCGACTGGACCGCACGCTTCGTCAGCGAGGCGAAGGCGCAACACAAGCCGTTCTTCCTGTATCTCCCCTTCACAGCGGTGCATTTCCCGGTGATGGCCCCGGCGGACGAGATCGCGAAGTTCAAGGGGCGTTACAAGGCGGGCTGGGACCAGTTGCGCCGTGACCGCTTCGAACGGCAGAAGAAGATCGGTCTGATCGATGCCAATGCGAAATTGCCCGACATGCTCCCCGAACAATATGACTGGGGTAAGCTGTCGTCGGCGGACAAGGACCGTTTCGATACGATCATGGCAGTCTATGCCGCGGCGATCTCGCGTATGGACCTTGCAATTGGGACGCTGGTCGCCGATCTCAAGGCGAAGGGTGAACTCGACAATACGCTGATCCTGTTCATGTCCGACAATGGCGGCAATGCCGAAAGCGGCCCGGATGGACGGACAGGCCCCGCACCATGGGGAGGCCCGAATTCCAACGTCTGGGTGGGCCTCAACTGGGCTACGCTCCAGAACGCGCCGTTCCGATATTACAAGCATTACGCGGACGAGGGCGGCATCGCCACGCCGCTAATCGCCTATTGGCCGAAAGGCATTTCCGCTTCGCAACGGGGTAAGCTCGTCCGGGAACCCGGTCATCTGATCGATGTGATGCCGACGGTGGCGGAGTTGGCGGGGGCCCACTATCCCACGCGGTTCGACGACCACGACATCAGGCCGATGTCGGGCCGCAGCTTCGCCCCCGCGTTCACGGGCCGGACGCTGACCCGCGCCGTGCCTATCTTCTGGGAGCATGAGGGCAACAAGGCGGTACGCGACGGTAAGTGGAAACTCGTGACGCAGTTCGGGGGGGCCTGGCAGCTCTACGACATGGACACGGACCGTACCGAGACGCGCAATGTCGCCGCCGCAAATCCTGACATCGCCGCGCGCATGGCCGGGCAATGGACCGACTGGGCCGCCAAGAGCTTCGTCGACCCGTGGCCCCGCAAAGTCACCGGCGGCGTCGTCACCGGTACGCTCGAAGGTGGTACGCGACCCCAGGCCGGGCAGCGCCGCCAGGCTCGCCGCGCCCAGGAAGCGCAAGGCGATCAAGAAGACTGAACCGACCGGGAAGACTGAAGCGGCGCGCCGGGTCCGCGCCGCTTCAGTCGGGTGTGCGGTATAGCGGGGGCCGGACGGTACGCGGTGTCCCCCCCGCCTTGCCCGAATCTCCCTGTTCTGCCTGCCACCGCACGAGCCGGTCGCGTAGGCCCTTGAGCACGGCCGCATGGGCAGGGTCGCCGGCCAGGTTGCGCTGCTCGTCCGGGTCGGCGGACAGGTCGTAGAGTTCTTCGGCCGGGCGGCGATAATAGCGATCAACGATGGAGCGTGCGCCGGCATCGGTTTCCGCCGCGCGACGCCAGGTCGGAAAATAGGCGGCGGGGTCGCCCCGCTGCGCGGCGACGTCGATATGAGTGGTGTAAACGTTTTGCGGCGTCAGGTTGTGAATGTATTTCCATCGGCCGGTGCGGATGCTGCGCATCGGATATACGTTGAAATCGCCGTCATTGTCGTGCGTGGTGAAGATTTGGGAGCGACCAGCCGCGTCGGGTCGCCCTTCGAGCAGCGGCGCGAAGGACCGACCGTCGATCCCGCGCGGCCCGCTGCCGCCGCCGATCTAGACCAGCGTCGGCAGAAAATCGACCCAGCTGATCATGGCATCGGTCCGCCGCCCCGGCGCGACGCGTCCGCGCCAGCGCACGATCGTGGGCACGCGCGTGCCGGTATCGTACAGGTTCCATTTGCCGAATGGCCACTGCGCACCATGATCCGACGAGAACAGCACGAACGTGTCGCGACCGAGTACGGCATCGACTGCGGACAGCGTGTCGCCGAGTTCCAGATCGAGCCGGCCGACGGCTGCGTAATAGCGGGCGCGCGCCACCCGCGTTTGGGGCGTGCCGACCGATTTGGGCGGCAGCGTTGTCACGGTACCGCGGAATCCGTCGCCCGATACCGGCCACGGAACGTGAGGCCAGTTGCTGCCGACGAACAACGCCAGCGGTCGCGGATCCTTGCGTGCCTTCAGCCAGGCGATGGCCTCACTTACGACCGCATCGTCGTGGAAAGTGTCGTTGGCGAAATGGTCGAAGCCGTAGGTGCCGGTTTGCTGGTAGTGCGCCACCTTGCCGAACGCGACGACCTGATACCCGAGCGATTGAAGATAGGACGGCAGTTTGTGGACCGCGGGATCGGCGCGATCGTGGTTCGAGGTCGCGCCGCTCCGCGCGGGCATCAGCCCGGTCAGCAGCGACGCGCGGCTCGGCGCGCAGGCCGGCGACGACACGAACGCCCGGTCGAACGCAAGCCCGTCGGCGGCAAGGCGGTCGAGATTAGGCATCCGCGCGGTCTTGTCGCCCCATGGCGCGGTATCGGCATAACCCATGTCGTCTGCCAGGAAGACGACGATGTTAGGCCGTTTCGGGGCGCGACGACGGGATCTGCGCGCGCGACGCCGGCGAACGCGCCCGTCACGATCAGCCCGGCCAGAACGGTGCGGCCGGCCACCCGGTCGGCGCGGATAGAACCTTCCATCTTCGTGTCCTTTCGTAGCGTTGGAACGCCGGATTAGCCGATCCGTCCCGGCGGTCAGAAACGGAACCGCATGCCGAGGCGATATACGCTTTCGAGGAACCGTGTTTCGAACGGATATTCCTGCCCTGCCGCATTGAACTGCCGCGAGTTGCGCCCTGCGGCGCCCAGCAGGTTGGTCGCATTGAAGGTCAGCGTTATATTCTCGAACGGCGTAACGGTCCCCGCGAAATCGAGCGTGCTGCGACCCCGCTCGGTCACCGGCAGCGTCGGCCCCACTACGCCGGCGCCGCGCGACGGATCGGCGACCTGACCATAGTTCACGACGAAGTCGGAGCGATAATTATACGACACGCGGGCGGAAACCCAACGATTTTCATAGAAGCCGGACAGGTTGACCAAGTGCTTGGAAACGCCGGCGATTCGCTGCGCGCCCGGCAGGGTGACGGCGAGGCCGGGGGCCAGTTCGGATGTCGCGTCGAGATAGGTGTAGTTCACCAGACCGCCGAAATCGCTGAGCCAGGTTGGCAACCAGGACGCCCGGAAGAACGTGCGAGCTGCGGCCTCCACGCCGTTGATCTGTCCAGCACCGCCGTTTTCCGGCCGGGTCACGCGTAGCTGGCCGAACTCGGCGTCCGCGATGTCGGTCGTGAACGTGTTGATGAACCCCTGAAGGTCCTTGCGGAACACGCCGACGGTCGCCGATCCGGAGCGACTGAAATAATATTCCAGTGATGCATCGTAGTTCGTCGATCTGATCGGATCGAGATCCGGGTTGCCGCTCGACGCCGTCCGGACGCAGTCGGGATTCTGAGGCCCATTTCCTGGAATCGCTGGATCCGTAATGCAGACTTGGGGCGGCGGATTGATGTTGAGTGAGGGGTTCAGCTGACCGAAGCCGGGACGCGTCCGTGTCTGGGTAAAGGCAAGGCGCATCTGCAGCTTGGGCGCAAAGCGGATGCGTGCGCTGACGTTGGGCAGGAAATCGGTATAGGCATTGTCGCGCGAGATCGGTGTCACCGACGTAACGGGCAAGCCGCCGACTGTCGTCGTCGAGCGTGCGAAACCATCGATCATGTTGTCAGTCCGGGTCGCACGCAGGCCGATCAGGCCATCGATCGGCACGCCGACATCGAACTCGTATCGTCCCTGCAGATAGCCCGTATAGCTCTTCTCGTTGCTGGTATATTCGGGGTCGCCCCAATCCGGCCTACCGTTGGGCTGACCGGACATTTGTCGCAGATAATCCATATTGGCGGCGACGCTGTCGCGTGTCGGCGTGAGGAACGTGCGAATGACCGCAGCGTCGTCATTGCGGAAGCCGGGTGCTGCGCTTTCATAGTCCAATGGCAGAAGCGTGTAGAGTCGCCCGGCGGGCGCGTTGCCGGTCCGATTATAGACGTAGCGTTCCGCATCGCGGTCGCTGTAACGAATGCCGGCCTGGATGGTCTTCAGCCCGAGCGTATCGATCCTGTATTCCAGGTCGAGGCGGGCCTGGATGCCCCTGCCACGGGCAGTGTTGCCTGTTTCGACGATGTTCGTCCACCGGTAGCGTGACGGATCGAACAGGTCGAAGTTCGATACGGTTACGGTGCCACCGCCGACGCCTACATCCGTGTCGAAGTCGAAGTTGCGCACCGGCTGCGTCGTGGTCGTATAGTTGAAGTGGTAATTCTGGTTCGTGAAGGTCGAATCTGTGTAGGCTGCATCGCCAGTGATCCGCAGCCGGCCCTGCTTCCAGATGAAGCCACCGCCCGCCTGATAGGTGTCGGTTATCTGGTCGTTGACGGTCTGCCCCCCGACGACGGAGCCGCCTAGCGATGCGGTGGCGCTTTTGATGAGATTGGAATCGGGAAACAACACGATGTTGGTCAGCACCGCGGCATCACCCGAATTGACCTGAAAGTTGCGGCCTCCGCCATCGGACCGATAGCCTTGGAACAACCCGTCTAGATACAATTCCAGCGTCGAAGTCGGGCGCCACTGAAACGCAGCCGCAGCATTGGGGCGGCGACGCTCCGCGGTCGTCAGATCGAGGTTAACGAACGACGGTATGCGCAGCGCCGTTCCAACATAGCCTGCGACGTTGGTGCGGTTCAGGATCGTCTGGCTGACGTTGCGCGACGAGTCCTGGAACTTATTCTCGGCATAGGACCCCTCGATCAGGAAACCCATCTCGCCGATGCCGGTGTTCCACCGCTTGCTGACGAGGAGGTTCGCTTCGATCCCGGACTTTTGTGACTGGTAAAAGTGCAATCCGGTAATGCCGCCGGCGATGCGATCGCCTTTGAAGTCCAGGGGTTTGCGAGATCGGACGTCGATCAGACCCGCAAGGCCCGGTTCAAGCAGGTTGGAACTTGCCGACTTGTAGACGTCGATTCGCGCGATGCTGCTAGATGGAAAGTCCTGGAGCTGGACGAAACGTCCCTCCGCGGTGAAGACATCGCGGCCGTTATAGGTCGTGGTGAGATCGGGCAGGCCGCGGATGCGAACCGCCTGGGCGGTGCCACCGTTACGTTCGACCTGGACGCCCGGAATACGCGCGAGCGATTCGGATGCGGTGACGTCGGGCAAGCGGCCGATATCCTCGGCGACCACGGAGTCCACGATTTCGTCGGCGTTCTGTTTTATCGCTTGCGCGCTTTCAAGGCTCCGACGGATGGCCGTGACGACGATGTCGGATGTATCGACCGGAATGTCCTGAGCGCTGGCCGAAGTCGGCGGTGCCGCCTGTTGTGCATCGGCAGCGGCAGTCATGCCGATCAAGCCGAGCGCGGATGTTCCGACGAGCAGATACCAGCTCCGAGTCATTGTTTCCCCTCTCCCGTTAGGTCCTATTGAACCTTATCTATCGTAATTATCATACTAATCAGTAGAAGCAACTATTTTTAATGGCTCTCGGGATCGCTGTCGCGGGGGGGGGGGGGAGACGCTCAAAACACTACTTGCCAAGCGAGATCCAGTTTATATGATTTATAAGAGCGATGAAAGTTGGAGAGTGGGTTGAGCATCTTTGGGCGCCGGGAGACCATCCCGGTGGCGTCACATTGCCACGGATGCGCCGCACAAGGCCGCGACGGTCCGGCTGGCGGTGGAACGGCCATGACGCCTGAGCAGCGACAACCAAGTATGCGATGGGAGAAGAGGGTGATGAGTAAGTGGAAGAACCTTGCTCTGGCCGGTGTATTGGAAGCATGCACTATCGCAAGCTTGATACCGCCCGCCGCGCACGCACAGGCCGCAATCGGCGCCAACTACAACGAGCATTTCGAGGACGTCGACTATGCCGAACTCGAAAAGGCTGATGCACATTGGGTGCGGGTGTTCCTGCCGATGCCGCAGGTCGATCGCGGCGCCGCGCAGCACGGCGCAGTCAAGACGATTCTCGACGCAGGGACGCGCGGCTACAAGACCATCCTTACGCTGAAATTCCCCTATAACCGCGTGGCGTTTCCCGACGCCGATGGCCCCGAATTCGCAAGACAACTGGCACGGCTAGATGCGGTGCTGCCGTTGGTGATGGGCAAGGTGGATATTCTGGTGATCGGCAACGAGCCCTTCATCGAGAGCCGCAAGCAGGATTGGAAACCCAATTTCAACGCATTTTACGAAAAACTCGCCAAGCGGGCGATTGCTTATCGCGCGCAGAACTGCGGCGGCACCTGCAAGACGCGGCTCTACATGGGCGCCCTGAACCATATGGAACGCCCGGACTGGCATACCAAGACGACCGAGCGCTGGATGGCCTTCGTGAAGGCAACTCCGGAGATCGACGGCGTCAACATCCATCCGCACATCCGCGCCATCCAGGAATCCAAGACGTTCCTTGATTATATCCTGCCGCGGATGCGGCCCGAACAGACATTCCTCGTCACCGAATTCTCGCTTGTCTGGTGGTGGAAGGAAAATCTGAAGGGGGCCGCGCCGGCCGCCTTCATCGAGAAATACCACGCGCCGAGAGGCGCGCAGAACTGGCAGATCATTAAGGCCGCGCTGGAAACACCGTTTCCAAAGTCGCAATGGGACGAGTTCTTGCGGCTCAGCCCGTGGTTCGAAGGACGCAAGCATTACCTGGCGAACCAAGTAAAGATGTTCCGCGATACCGGCCGTCTCGCCGTGGCAACCTATGGGTTCAAGCAGGGCAGTTCGATGGTGGTAAAATTCGGGCCGGAGTCAACGCCGTGGCTGCTCAACAGCATCGTCGCGGGGCGGACGATCCGCCGCAATTCCGGTGGCAGCGCGGCGTTTAATTATGCCTGGATCGACGATTTCCGAGCATTGCAGCGGAAATGATACCGCTCTCCTTCCGCCCGCTCGGCGTCCTCGCAATGCTAGTGCTGATCGCACCGGTCATGGCGGTGGCCCAGCAGCCCTCGGTCCGAAACCCTTCGACCCCGCCGCCTTTAGCCCAAAAGCCGTTCAAGAAGGCAGTCGCCGACGATATCTTCGCCGATCATCCATCGATGGACAGCAACGCGGTGGTGATGCCAGCCGCCGACGCTAAGCCGGTCGTCCCGATCTTCGCCGAGAGACCGATCGGCGACGCGTCGATCGCGCGCACCGCCGATGACGGCTGGGTGTTGACCGGCACGACGCTGCGCAACGCGCCACGCCACGGCGTCGAATTCTGGACGTCGCGCGACGGACGCACTTGGAAGGGCTGGGGTCCGGCGCAAATAGCGGGCGCTGGCATTGCGCCGGATGACGTGACCGAACGTTATCTCGCGCCGTCGGTGACGGTTGCCGGCGATCGGCTCTACCTCGCCTTTTCCGACAAGACGGGTTGTGCGCGGATCGCGGCGGGCACCGTGAGCATGCCGCGCGGGGTGTTCGCGGCGTCGCCGTGTTTGGTGGATGATGCTTTGGACGTATCGCTGTTCGTCGACCGTGACGGCGCCGGGTACCTGCTGTGGGGCGGGGGATATATTGCCAGGCTGGCGCCCGACTTTACCAAACTGGCCGAGCGTCCGCGTTTTCTCAAACCGGATCAGGCGCTGTTCGCCGAGCACCCGCCGGTGGGCAAGGACTGGCCGGTGCGCACCCGCGTCGGCAAGACCGGTGCGACGATGGTGCGTGACGGGGACCGGTACGTGCTCGCCGCAAGCGAAGTGACCGGCCGGTTGCGGACCGCGACCGAGGACGTATTCATAGCCGAAGCGCCCACGCCCTACGGACCGTTCACACAGCGGACTCTGGCGGCTCCGCATGCCGGACGCGGTTCGATCGTCCGGCTCGACGATGGGCGGCTTGCCGCTGCCTACAACCCCAGATGCGAAGACGGCTTCGCGCTGTTCTGCGAGCGCGTCGGGCTGGTCCCGCTCGAACGCGCGTCCGACGGGCGATTGCGCCAGGCGGCGTCGGTTCTCACCGAGGACAGTGCCGTCGCCGCACGCAAGCCGCTGATCACCAGCGAAACGATGCGCGATCCGTCGACCACGTTGGGCGGGGACGGCTTCTATTATTTGGTCGGGACACTCGATGGCTATGGCTATCACAAACCCGATGGCGGGGTGAAGCTGTGGCGCTCGTCCGACCTCAAGCAATGGGACGATGCCGGCTTCATCTTCCGCTGGCAGGGCATGGGCTATGATTTCGGGAAGAACATCGCCGAGTTATGGGCGCCCGAAATCCGGTGGTCGGCGCGCGACCGGACCTATTATCTTGCTTTTTCGGTGATGGAGCGCGGCGTCGGCGGCAAGACCTGGCTGTACCGGTCGAACACCGGCAAGGCACAGGGGCCATATGAAAACGTCACCACGAGTTTCCTGGTCAAGGGCATCGACGGCTTTCCGTTCGAGGACGATGACGGCCTGTATTTCTTGTGGGGCGGCGGCAGCATTGGCAAACTGAATGCTAAGCGCAATGGCTTCGACGGACCGGTGCGCCAACTGGTCGATGTCGACGGCGACCATGTCGGATACGAAGGCAACGGCCTGATCAAGGTGAACGGGGTCTATTTCCTGACCGGCGCGGAATGGAACGGGCCGCTTCGTACCCAGGGCACCTATGACATGATGTACGGGACGTCGACGTCGCTGTTCGGCCCGTACAGCCAGCGCCGCATGGGCGCGCCGCACGGTGGGCACGGTACCGCGTTCCGCGACAAGGACGGGAAATATTGGTACACGATGTTCGGCAACGATCCGACGGCGCCGTGGCGGATGCACTTCGGCCTGGTTCCGATCGATATCGGCGATCCGGCGTCGGTCGGCGTGCCGCGCATAGGCAGCGACCACGCACCTGGGAGCCCCTGACGGTGTGACCCACCGCCCACCGAATACCATGTCCGCTTCGCCATCGCGCAGGGTGGCGACCCCCGGTCCCGATCCATCCTGCCAGTCATGGAAAACCGAAATGAACACTCCAGATCGCCGGTCTTCGGGTAGCCGGCCAAACGAACCTCGTATCCCAGAGACTAGGGCGTGTCGTCCCGTTCGCAGCCAGCTGTCTTGGCCTGGACTGGCCGGGTCCTGCCTGATCGCCGCGATCACTTTCGCACCGGTCGTGGCGCAGCAGCAACCGGTGGACGACATCTTTCTTGATCATCCGTCGATGGACCGTAACGCAACGACGATGCCGGTGGCAGGCGCGCAAGGGGTGAAGGCCGTCTTTCGGGACCGTGCCGTTCTCGACGCATCGGTCGCGCGCACGACGGCGGGGACCTGGTTCCTGACTGGCACGCCGCAGCGCGACGGCCCCAAGGACGGCGTGCGGCTATGGACGTCGTCAGACGGATCGCAATGGCGTGCGTTGGGCGCGGTCCACGCGCGCGGGCGCCGCGTGTCCGCCCCCGATGTCAGCCTGCGCGGCGACACGCTGTACCTGACGTTCCAGGACCAGGACGGCTGCATCCGCATCGCGACCGGATTGGTGACCGCTCCTCAGGCGGCGTATCGCGAGAGCGATTGTCTGGTGAAGGATGCGGAGCACGGTTCGCTCTTCATCGACAATGACGGCACGGGATATCTGCTCTGGGCCGGAGGAAACATCGCCCGGCTTTCGGCACGATTCGATTCACTGGCAGAGGCGCCGCGACTGCTGAAACCCGACCCCGCGCTGTT
>Ga0265780_10001396_pt1 | contig 34011 bp, 28 predicted proteins | sample P1T30metagenome_FD_192432 | JGI IMG/M metagenome (GOLD analysis project Ga0265780, IMG submission 192432) | Plant litter microbial communities from East Loma Ridge, Irvine, California - P1 T30 | ecosystem: Environmental > Terrestrial > Plant litter > Unclassified | place: USA: California...
TCATCGGGCCGCCAATACCATTACCTTCCAGCCAATCTCAGCATCACTCAAATGGAGCGGTATTCAATATGGAGACCGGCCGGCCTGGCCTTGCTCCTGTCCTCCTTGAGGAACACCCCATCAAAACGCTCGTCCGCCAGGCACAAGCTGAGTTCGAGGAACAACTCGCCCGACAATCCAGAACGTTCAAATCAGCTGCTTCCGAGTATCAGCGACGCTACCACAGACTTCCACCGCCGGGCTTCGACCTCTGGTACGAGTTCGCAGTGAAACACAACTCTCCGATCATTGACGATTTCGTTATCATCAATGGATCTCTCAAGCCGTTTTGGACTTTGAGTGGTAGTGAAGTGAGGAGACGCTTAGCTAACGTTCGCAAGAATGGTCCTGCGATTCAGCATTGCCAGTTTGTGGGTGGTCGGTTGTCTTATGGATGCGGGTATTTAGGTGGAGAGCTTTTGAGCTGGCTGGAGGATGCTGGTGTTTGGTCGAAACTTCCGGGATTGGAGTTGTTGATCGATAGATTGGACGAGCCTAGGGTTCTGTCTGGCGGCGTTGATGAGAAGCTTGTCGTCGATGGAACGATCGTTTGGACGGATCAGTCTCACTCGCGCGTCTGGGACGACATCACCGCCGCATGCGGGTTCGAACCCGACCTCAGGGCGCCTGTCTCTATCAAGAGCAGCAAAACCCCATTACTTACCCAAAAAAATTTCGACAACGGCAAACCAGAATCGTCAGACATCTGCCAGCATCCCGAATACAGCCGCGTGTACGGTTTATGGGACTCTCCATCGAGCCTCCACACCACCCGCACGGCCGTGCCCATCCTATCAGCCGCAGTCCCATCAACGATGGGCGACATCCCCATCCCGGCAGAGGCGTACACCAACGATATGTTCACGTACAACGAGACCGAAGATCGCGCCTGGGAGACCAAGACTGCAGGTCTCTACTGGGCCGGCAAGACCACCGGAAGTTTCCAGGGCGTGTCGTATCTGGATTGGAAACTGCATCACCGCCAGCGTTTTGTCGCATTAGTCAATGGCCTCGAAGAGGGCAAGGAGCACACCTACCTTGCGAGATCGCCAGGCCGTGATGGTTCAGAGTGGACGAGGCGGAAGTCGAGCGTGCTGGATGCATCGCTTTACAGCGTCCACTTCACGGATGTCGTCCAGTACGCAGACAGCACTACAAACGCCTCCATACGTGCGTACTTCGATATCCACCCTGCACAACCCAGGAACGAATCGTTCAAGTATACCCTCAATTTCGATACAGATGGGAATGGACATTCGGGACGGTTCTACAGGTTGCTGGAATCTCGTTCTCTGCCTTTGAAACAAACCGTTCTCAGAGAGTGGCATGATGAGCGGCTGAAGCCGTGGCTGCATTATGTTCCTATCTCTTTGGGGATGGAAGACCTGCCGGAGGCTGTGAGGTATCTGGCCGATGAGGAGGAAGGGCGGGCGGTAGCGGCTTTCATGGCGGAGGAAGGGAGAAGATGGAGTCGGCGGGCACTGAGGCCGGTCGACCAGGCTATCTATCTCTATCGGTTGATGTTGAGTTGGCGAGGTTGCAGGATGAGAGTCGGCCTGGTGCTAGTTGAACAACATGACAGCTAGCTGATCGATCATTGATGTCGTTGCCCTTGATTTGACATGGCATGGACGGGAAACGCTGATTCTGGCGTTCGGTGAGAACCATCTGCCACATAACCGCCATATTTACGAAAGCCCATTCCGCTTGTTCGTAGACAGTCGTTGACGCGACGTCCAACATTCTTTGCGACTCAGAAGCTCACGGACGCGAGTCAATCTCTCCGAATTCCTCACGCCATTTCCGCAAAGTGTCTTCGTTCGGCGAACTGGCCTTGCAGCATTGCTGTGACCAAAAATAATTGTGCACTGTCTACGCAGGTGGGGCCATCGAAAAGCGGTCAGAACAGCGCAGCGATCGCCCGCCATTCTTCTCGACTGGGGTATTGCAATATTCCGACATGATATAGGACTAGCATGGCTTCTTCGCGCATGGAGATCCGCGAGGGCGTCTCGTCCCAGCGGTCTGGGTGTTTATAAGAGTCCATGTGCCCACGTCCTTACGACCCATCGTTCCCTTAATACACCAAAACTCGATTCTCCAGCGAAATCAATCCCGATAGATATATCAACAATGCAGTTCGGAACAAGCATTCAGCTCGCCATCATGGCCTTGGCCACTGCGACTTCGGCCGCCCTCTGTGGTGAAACCTACCCGGACACCTACTGCTGTCAAGTCACTGGCGGTAGCAGTGGCGGCTGCTTGGATGGTCAGTCTCTACTTAGAATCACGCCTTGAGTGGTTCGAATCGTTCGATTGTGCGCAGCTGACGTTGCATGCTAGCCTCGGACATGAAAGACGCCACGGCCACTGACCTCCAAGCCTATTGTGCCAAGACTGGGAGGACGGCGACTTGCTGTTCATTCAGTGACAGGGGGTCGTACTGCGAGGATGTCTGAGCTCGGTCGGTAGGGCTGTTGGGACATTGGGTCAATGAGGTCACTCGCTTCCTCTTGTCACTTGCCATTTCTCTGACGACGTGAGCGGGAAAACCACAGGACGCTATTTCGCTTTGCTGTGTGCGTTAGATGCAATGCAGACTGTAAAGAAGTGTTCACAGAACCGTCAGGCCCGAGGTCATGAACAGAGTACATACGAATGAGCCTGTGATCAGCCCTCTTCACGTCGCCTTCGAAGATTCGGAGGTGATAAGGCCGGCGAGTGGTATGGACATGGATTGCTGAAGACGGCAGGTGGGCTGTCTTTTGGGGCGCGAAAGACCTCTTGATGGTAGGAATGCGGTGTCCTTGAAAGAAATTATCATGGCACAACTTTTTTTTTACTGGTGTTTGAGGACAATATCGCGGTTGTCGCTGCTTTAGAACCGGGGCCACAGACGATATCGCGGTAGCTTGTCGGCCACAATGAGGCAGAGAGGCAACTTGGTGGACCAAGGGACCTTGTTGCGTGTCAGTTGCTTCAGATGCGGAGGACATCTCCTTCCGTACGTTGCATTTCACGTACAAGCATGACCCACTCCATCTCGTTGAGCCTCCAACGCATTCCCAACTTCACGGTCGCCATGCTTTCTTCGTGGGCGCGTGGAAGTATACATAGCCGTGTACTTCTTAAGCTCAAGGCAGTTATTACTGTAACTCTGCCTAGAAAACCTCGATCGCAGCCCGAAGTCACCACCTCGAACATTCATTGAATCGTCTCTAGACGCCTACCGAAAGGAAGCTTCCAGACAATCTTCAAAGATGCGTCGAACCAGAAATCCTTCTGCGGAATTGGGGGCCAAAGGCTTCGTGGTGCAGGGACAAGAACTGGGAAGCTCATGTTTTGACACAACTGAGTTTCAAGCATGTCAGCCGCATGCTGTGTCGCGTAGTCCACCAATCGTCGCGCGTTGGGAACGAGCTGACGGAGGCAAGTCGAACACTTCCAGATATACCCAGATTACAGAAACGTATGTCTGGAAGCAATAGAGGTTTGGTCCGAGCCTTTGCACTCTACCAGGAGCTCCACACGGGGTTCGTGTACAAGACTTGCTGCCTTCGTGTCCTTTGTGACAGGCGACTCGCTTGATCTCTGTCAGGCAATAGGTAGGTACATGTACTTCCAGACCTCGCCTCCACATCGGCATGGACCTCATGCAAGCCACGATAGCCCACCCAGCAAGGCTGGGATGTACAAAAAGGTTGAGTGGCCGCTACTCTCCAGTCTGTCCTCCACCCTTGCCATCTCCACCCGCGCGATCATGTCGAGACCTTACTACAGCCCAGAAGGGCACCGCTACAACAGCAACGATGCATCCAGCAGCATCAGCCTCAAGCCTATGCTACAAAACCAAGCTCCCTCTCTCTTCGCCGGATCCGATTCCTACAACGGCGCTTACAACCCCATCGCCGGCAACCCCATTCGCAACCAGGACACCAACCCCCTCACGGTCGCCGACCAACGCCTCAAACAACGCATCCGTATCCTTAAACTCATTTCGCGCATCATCGCACTCGTGCTGTCACTCGCGACTTTAGTTCCATTGACAATGACTCTCACAAAGTTCTTCACGACAAAAAACGACGTCTTAGTCGTCAACGGCCAAGATCGTACAGCATGGGCGAAAGACTCGCGAACGTGGTACACTTACATGTACTTCGGCGTGGCTTTGACGTCTTTCGTCTTCGATCTGGCCATCGTCGTGGCATACTGCCGCGGAGTCAAGAAGGCGAACAAAGTCGCTACTGTTGCGACGTGGTGGAGTACGACGGTGCAGGTTGGGCATGTCGTGGTTTGGATTGTGAGTGCTGCGGTTTATCGGTATGGTAAGGAGCCCGTCGATGGGAAGTTTCGGGATCTCTGGGGGTGGTGAGTTTGTCTGGCACTTTGCATCAAGTTTCTGAACAGGGCTAATGTTTGTCCAGGACGTGTAGCCCAGCTGCGCAAGAAATCCAGGAACAGGTTACGAATGTTGATTTCGATCGGTATTGTACAATACAGGTAAGTCTACGTCCCACACCGCATCAATATACCAAACACTGACTTCAAGGGACAGACATCGTCATGGTACGCCGGACTTGCCAATGTTGCGTCAGGATTCATCTCAGCTGTCATTCTCTTGATGGCGTTGTTGCGGGTACGATCGAAGAAACGCGCCCTAAAGCAGCGTTCGACCGAAGGTCATACCAACTACGAGCCTTTGAGGTCTTGACTGTGAGGCAGAAAGAGGAGCGAGCGATTCAAATGACGACCAGGACAGCTTGTATAAATATCCTCGCGCGGAGAAGAAACGTCCCGACTCATACGTCCATTCACTCAACGCGACCAGCATTGGTCCAGCCATCAAAGCACTGGCCCAGACTTCGTCAACCGTGTCTCCGCTGACGAAGTCGCCGAATGCTCTCGAACGATGGATTGTTCAATCTTGGCAATGAACATGTGTGATTACCCGAGCACGATCAGATGGAGTTATCATCACAGATGTTCGATGGAGCATCAGCAGGGTGCTCGAAGGCTGAAGGTGAAGGTAGTTGTTACATTGCAGAAAGTACCACCTCAAGCACTTACTGGTCGTTCTGTTCTTTTCTACTGACATAGCTGCCGCCTCGAATACCCTGCTTGAAGGGATGGGCTGCGTTCAACTCAGTCCCTGGTACGTCATTCTTGGGAGCCGCCTCAGTCGAGCTCAAACACCGATCTAGTGCTGGAAGTTTTAAAGATATGTACTATCGAATATCGCAGCATGTGATCGCGCGAGAATGACCGAATCAGGTTACAGTTACAATTATTTCGAAGGCCGGGTAGTAAAGCGATTGCTACAGTGCAGAAGGCATCACGTCGAGCTATTGAGTGCTATACCATAGATGAACCACATCTTGAGCTCCTCTTCGGTCGTCGCTGGTAGGTCGGTGAACTCGAAGTGGCCGAGCCAGATTCCGTCGAGTACGATCTCGTGACGAAAGAAGGAGAGAGCCACGAGAGGCGCCCCCATAGGCAAGGGCACTGGAGATCCTTCATCTAGCGCATCGTGACGGGTGCTCAAAGGTTGAAGACAGCAGCGATCGTTACAGTGTAGGGGGTATCACGTCAAGTCTTGAGCACTTTAGTGCATTCGCCACTGCCGGCCTTGCAATTCGAAGCCCCAGTCGCGATCAAATGACTGGAGGAAGTCGATGTGAGCAGAAGAGAAGTGAAGATAAGTCAAGTGTTGGGCTTCGATGGAATGTATACTACTAGAACTAATGTCACTCTCATCTTGACTGTGCCTTCTGTACAGCAATGTGGGCTGATCTTAGTCCCTGATGCATCACATCACTTATCCTCGATCATCCTGCGCTTGATCACGATCTCCTCTTCCTCCAAAGCGATCTCCTCTAAGCGCAGTTGATTGAGTCTTCGATGGCGCTCGCGAACCGGGCTTCTCGCAGTCGTCGATGGTACCTGCTCAGGCTCTGGGGCTGCTGCTCGCTGGAACCCGTGCCCAGCCTCCGCTGGATCCTCTTGCTTGATCTCCACCCTGCTGCCCACGGGCCCCACATAAACGGGGATCCTGGAGTGCTGCGAGGGGGAGTCAGACAGCGGCTCGAGGATAGCGTTTGCCGGGCTGGGTTGCTTCACGCCGATTCGCTCCAAGCTCTGTCCCGAGAGGTAGCGAAGGACCAGTGTGATCGGTTTACCCAGCTTCTTGCCCGTGGCAGGAGTGAACGTGCTCTTGATCGTTGGTGGGTTACAGGCCGCTACCGGGATGTGTTTGACAGCATGGGTAATGCCGCCTTCCTCCACGGTCCTACGATCTACTGTTTCAAGGTGCGGGATGCCCAGATCTGTTGAGGGCGATGTCGCAGTGCGCATAAGTGTGCCGACAGTCACATTGACGACGATGGTTCCGTAGGTATCGAAAGTGCGGCCAAGGTCGTCCGTGATCTGACCGTCTTCGCCTTTGCATTGTTACCTGGATGTACTTTCGCTGCACGTCGGTATGGTCGAATACATACTCTTGAGGAGGTCGCCAAAGGAAAAAGCGCATTCCATCCACTGGCCATCGACCAAACGGCTCGCAGAGTGAAACCATGTCTGCCGCTCTTGTGTAGAAGTAGTACCAGCGATATACCGCTTACTCATGTATCGAGTGTGAACAGATCTACCTTCCAGACAGCATTCGATCTTGACGAATGTGAAGATGTCAAAGTTGAACGCCTTCAAAATCTCTACCGCAACCGCAAATCTCCTTCCGGTAATTGATTCAATATCGCGATGCACTCGCTTATTGCTGTCACGATGGTGAGGCCCGGCGTACTCTCTGAGGCGGTCAGGGTCCTCGTGGTAGAAGATGGAGACCTCGACGTTGTTGCTGATTGGCATTTTTGCGGCCGTAGCTGTTGTATGTGGGTGTCTTTATAGAGAGACCTTGAATAAGAAGTCGGGGCGAAAGAGGAAGAATGATCTGGACCAAAAGATCGTGTATTCGTGTGGCTGTGTGTAGATTTGTGTACGAGAAAAGCGCAAGGTGGAAAGAGTGCGATCGTTTGTCGCGCCAATAATCATGATGGGGAACGTGCAGGGAGAGAAGTGAAGTCAAACACAAATTCCTCGTCTGAAGTGTGTACCTGTGTGTAAGCGGATTATAAGAGCCCTCTGTGTACAGTAGGTTTGACTGATCTATAAAGCAGCAGGCGCTTGCTCCCTCTTGGCTCCTGCTATGGTGTTTGTAGTGTTTTGCAAGACTTTTGGCGCAGCTGGGTTGATGGTGTTCAACGAAACAATGATATCGCATCGAACATCTTTACCAATCTTTGAGGCCCCATGACTACCATCAAGGAAGCTACGAGCTCGCACTCTTCTTGCTGGGAGGTCACCAAGATGTATCTTTGTTACGCTCTCTTTGTGGTACTGCACAAACGGCCAAATGCGTTGTTGCAGTTTTCGAACCAAAAACCTTCGTCCCTCCCCCGTCATTCACAAGTGAGGCTCAATTAACTGGGCATACATTTTGCCAATACCTTCACATGTGCGCCATCCATAATTCCATGTCGTGTCGTACCGTGCCCGACTATGCATTTTTCATGATAACGCCGCCGCTCTGCATGAAGGGACTTTTCTCCCTGAACCATCTGCCTTTCCAAATGAACACCAAAGGAGCCACGCCCAGTAACAACGCCAAAAACCCGAGGAGCGTACTCGCCCACTGGAACCCAAGATTAGTGTACATGCTCTGCGCCGCCAGAGGCAAGAAAGCGGCGACATTGTTCTCGCCAAACGCCACGGCGCTGATGGCCGAGCCAGCATAGTCGGAAGCAGCGTAGGCGTCTGTGATGTAGTCGGCCACCGCCGTCACCACAGTCATGATACCAAACCCGACCATGGCAAGCCCAATCGCCGGCGCGATCCAGGGGAAGTCGGGATAAGAGGTCCAGGCGTAGACGAACATGCCGCCGACGATTCCGACAAACGAGCCAAAGATGCTGACGTACAGGCGAGCTTCCGGAATTGGGCGGCCAGGACTTTCGATGTTGCGGCTCGCGGATTGCAGGTACAGGCGTGTACCATAGAGGGTGGCTAGCCAGCCAAGGCCTTCTCCAATCACGACTGCGGCTTGCACGTAGCTGATACTGTATTCTTCCCAGCCATATAGCGTTGAGAAGACCTGAGCGACGGACTGCGTGAAGAGGAAGACGGTGCCGAAGCTGAACGCCGACCACATGGTGCTAGCGAACAATACTGGCTCGGTGAAGAGCAGCATCAACGGGCGAGCCGATGAGCGAGCCAGCCTGTTCCAGATTGGAGGCGCGCTAAGCTCAGTCTCGGTGTAGATCTTGTTGCCTGTGGTGTTGCGGAGCTTCTTCGCTCGCCGACGAAGGATGACGGTTCCGCGGGTTTCCTCGACAGTGAACCAGAAGATAGGAAAGAGAGCCACGTAGATGATGATCTGGATGTAGAAGATCCATCTCCAGGACTGTGAGGTGCCTGCCAGGAATTGTGTTACACCGCCGAAGACTGGCGGACCCAGCGTGCTGCCCCAGAGATACAGCAGGATGTAAAGTCCGACTGGAATGCTTCGCTCCTCTTCAGTGGCCCACACGTCGGGAATGACACTCGCAATTGTATTTGCCAGCAGGGAAGCGCATCCTCCGGAAAAGAATCTTGTCACAATCAAAGTCGCAAAGTTCTGCGCCACGGCCTGTGGAATGATGAAGATGATGAACACGGCATATGTGATCATGAAACCAACACGGACGCCGAGATCCTCCATCAGTGGTAAGAACAGGATAATGAACACGGCTCCACCCATGCTCCAGGAACACATCGGCCAGTAGCTGTGAGGGAAGTTTGCATCACTGACGCCGAAATCTGAGTTGATCTGTCCGGCTGCCACGGTGATAGAAGTGCCATTCCAGCATGCCATGAGAGTAGCGAACAATGCCGAAGCAGTTACAATCCATTTGCGGCGGTTGCTCCAGTTGACCGGGTTTGTAGGGTCGTCCGGCCCATCCCAGCTCAGAGTTTGAACATCCTGCTTTTCGCCCTGGAAGACAGGCGAGTCACATCCTTGGTCCTGAACATCGCGGAGTTGTTGTCCGTTGCTCTCGAGACGAGCATCAACTGCCTGTGCAGCATTGCTCGGTTGTCCAGTGGCGCTCATGCTGCATTGAAGGAAAGATGCTGGAAGAACCTACTCTGCGTAGGAAGGAGCGTGACAGGACCCATAGGAAATATATACCACAGGCACGTTGACGGGAGAGAAATGGGACCACAGGACCAGAGGAGGCGAGGGAACGACGGGAGGGTTTGTTTAGCGCGAGATGGATGACCAAATGCTTACCCTTTCTAGCAATAGCGGGTAACGCGGCTGTAGGGAAAACGTCGTCAAGTATATTGGTACTTCCGACGTAGCGAGTCGATATTGACACTCTGTGAATACGTGTACACAGGTTCGATGGAACTTCGAGGCTTGCATCGGAAAAGAGAGCTTGAAGAATGCCAATTTCCTTCTGTGTACAATCCAATAAGCCTTGGTGGTTTGCTTAAACACCGTTCGCGTCTTGGGGAAAACTTGGAGAAGTCAGAGACAAGCAGACCCACTTTCCATGCACAATGCACGCCATCTCTCGGCGTCCGCGGACACCTGATCGACGAACGGCAGAACGAGTAATGGAGAACTGCTTGGCGAGTTGTCTGTGGTGGGTAGGTCAGCATGGAAGCCTTATCTTATCGCAAGTCCGATGTATACACTGGGTTCTATACCATTGGCTTCACTCCTAAATAGACACTGTACACGTATCTGTAAGCAAGTCAACTACTGTCAACATGCCTGGCAGTCCGAATTACGCGGAAGCAAGACGTCTCATCTACGCAGCCCACGATGAAGACCCAAACAAACACACCACAGCAGACGGCCAGGAAGTCCCATACGAAACTCACTATTCCGCCAAAATGGAGAAGTTCCTCAACAAGCGCGCTCCCGAGGCCTCAGACGTCCTGAAGCTCGCCATCTGCGGCCAGCACTTCCGACGATGGGAGGTCCCCAGAGACAGCTACCCACGAACCAAAATTGGTTACCACTCCTGGCGGACGTTCCTGAAGAAGCGACAGGGCAAGCTTGTCGCAGAGATCCTCGAGCAGAACGGATACCCAGAGGAGGACTGGAAGAGATGTCAGAGCTTGATTGAGAAGGAAGGGCTGAAGCAGGGCGAGGATGAGGTGCAGATCTTGGAAGATGTGGCTTGCTTGGTGTTCCTGGACGATCAATTTGACGACTTCAAGAACCACCATGATACGGATAAGATTGTGAACATTCTCAAGAAGACTTGGGGGAAGATGTCGAAAGAGGGACAGGATATGGCGCTCGAGCTGCCTATGACTGACGACTGCAAAGATCTTGTGGGTAGAGCGTTGAGTGGTTGAGGTGTGTTTTTGGGGATTACGATACCATGTCTTTCAATCAAGAGAAGTTGTTACACGCTCTTCACGATATCTACTCTTTCATGCTGCACACAGCCTCAAGACTGAGACACATGGAGCTACCTTGAGAGGATCTCACTCGATGAGTTTCCGCATCCATGTGCTGAGTCGGGACTCTTGTGCACTGCTGGCAACATGTGAGATTGCTCCATATCTCGCTCACATGGCTGATCATGATTCATTACGATCTTGATCGTACGCAAATGACTACTTCTCACCAAATCGAACGACGTTGCTTGTCCAGATATTTGCTCTCCACGGTGGTGCGTTTCCAGGCCATTAATGAGTGCTTCAATCAGACTATGTCGCGACTCTGCGACTACACCTTCCCGATCCTTCGGCCTGTGCATCGACCACGTATTGCCATCGCAACACTCATTCACTATGGAAAGAAGTCGCAGCCCATCCTACCACTGATCCTTCGTTTTCGGCGACTGGAATCAACAATCAATCTTGACAACATTCAATGGTATACACCGGAAGTAATCAACAAGTTCAACTCACCTTGATCTCTCCCTCTTCATCGCAATCACATACGATCTAGTCCAAAAAGAAAAGCACATCATGGCCCAACGCAAAGCAACAATGCCCAACCTCACGCGTCACTTCACCGACACAACCCTCTCCATCTCCTCCCAACACCTGACCACCCACTCGCACTGGATCCGCAACACTCTTGACCTCCAAATCGCACACTCAGGCCCCGAAGCCTTAGCAGCTAACGACCTCCTCGACCTCGACTCTTTCCTCCGGAACCTACTGACCCAAGCGCCTCACATCTCACTCGAGACGTTGCGGACGACGAGAATCCACCTTGCTGTGCTGGATATCTGCGGACGGGCAACGAGGTGGCCGTTGAAAGTTATTGAGAGGGCGGACGCGATTGGAGCGATTTGGGAGGGGAAGTTTGGGAATTTGAATCAGATTGGGTGGGCCGTCAAAGTAGACGGCTGGGAAGAGGTGGTGGAGAAGAGAGAGAGTATTGTTTTGAGAGGGCTGAACATTGGAAAGGCGAGGAGGTTTGGGGATCTTGGGTTTAAGCCGGGGGAGTGAGTTATTGCGGTCATCATACTCGTTCTAACCAGCAGCTAAATCAGACCACTCACAGTTGGTGGATCAACGCTCTCTTCGCCTTCAACGCCGGAATCCTCGACTCGTCCGATCCTCAAGGCGGGATAGTGGCCGACTCCAAAGGCGCTTACGCCGTTTTGTTGACAGACAGCGATGAAATCTCTAGCACAACTCCTGAATCGTTCATCTACCGCGCCCGCGATGCAGACAGAGGGCGATTCCGACTGACGGCCGCGACGATCGATTCGCGCCATCCCGTGCGGATACTGCGCAGTCATGCCCTGCACAGTTTCTGGAGTCCCAGAGCTGGAGTGCGGTATGAGGGTCTGTAAGTCGAATGAACTGAGACACCGCCTGGCATAACAGGTGCCGAGCTGACAGCACCAGTTACAAAGTAACTTCCTGGTCGATCGTCCACGTCCCAGCGACGGGGCGAATGGTCTACGACATCACTTTCAAGCGCCTGACCAGCGAGTCGAGCATGGAAACCGTGCTGCAGCGGCCTTGGACGGAAGAAGCGGAAGACTACGCCAAGTACAAGCGACTCAAGAGTTCCGCCAGAGACAAGCGGCAAGAGGCCGAGAGGAAGGCGATGGAGACGAAGCCTGGCGATCTCGTATTTTCAGGGAGCGATGGCACTACTGATGCGCGCTACACTTGGCCTCCTAAGCAAGATTCGATCTGGGATGTGTATGAGGATCAGTTTGCTGAGTCGCCAAAGGGGAGTGTTGTGGTGCGTAGCACTAACAGGAATGTTGTTGGAAAGGAGGCTGGGAGAGAGTTTTCGTAAGATACATGTAGCATTAGAGGATTCCATGGGTACTTCTGAGGATGAGGCCTTCTGCATGAACGCAGACAATTATTACTGGTCCGGTCGAGGCAGTCTGAAGAGTAGAAGGATTAGATGAGCTAGGAGGTCTCTGTTCACAGGTTTATGTACATCAGTGCGCTAAATGTATCGCTCTAACATGGAAGACTGCTGTACACTTATCTTACAGCGCTTGCAAGTCGAGAGACTAAAATCTCAAGACCTCGCCCTCTTGTCCAACACCACCTCGGAAGAGCTCCTTGATGACCTTGCCATCAAGCACAGTCTTTGCAACAATGCCCTCGACATGCTCCGGGCCAACTCTGCCATACCAGATACCCTTGCCAGCCAACGCGTGGCCGCTGAACGAAGGCGGGATGTAGACAATGACATTGCCAGCCCACTTGTGTCCACCGATATGCGAGATCAATCCCACTCTCGCAGTAGGAGTATATCCAACCACCTCAGTCTTGACCTCCGCAGCCTCCGCGACCGGGGCATCTTTCAACAAGGGTACGTTCTGCCTCTGTAGCTTCTCTTCGAACTCATCGCGGAGGATCGGGCCCAGTTTTCCACACCTCTCGTCTCGACCGCCGTGCCCGCAGATAAGAATCAGAATCTCGTCCACCTTTCGTGCGCCGGGGAACTGTCTTTGGACCTCAGGCGAGCGGAGAAGGATGTTCTTTTGCTCGCGCGTAAGGCGATCATGCTGCTGGTGGAGACGTGAGGGCAAGACGAAACCTCTGAGGAAAGCTTCTACAGCTGTCGCTTCGGTGGGGATGTTCGGGACGTATTGGAAGCTGGGGAGGAGGAAAGCGGAAGCTGGAGGAGCGTCGGGTGCGTCTTGCGGTACAATGCTGGGATCTCTGCCAGGTCCACCGGCGGGTATTGAGCTGGGTGTTGATTGCGTTGAGCGCTCTGTCTGATGGGCTACGGCAGGTGTAGGGTCGAAGGACGAGTTCGTGAGCATGACATTGTGGTATGGCTGGATGGGTGTTAGCGAGATAGCCGCTTATGATCATGTGAACCGCGCGTCATGACTGACGTTGCTGTATTTCCCATCTTTCCCTAGGAAGCCCTTGATCTGTCGAACGAATGCTCCTCCTTCTTCGTCATCCTCTATGCGACTCGTCCAGTCGTCCTTGCCGGTGGATATGAGCACCTGCTCGGCGTACGCGGGCATGGAGCCATTGATGCCTTGCTCGCGCTCAATGTCCAAGCCTGCTGGGGTCTCTCTGCATTGACATGTCGGTGACGGACATTTCTCGATCGTGGGGACCGGCGGTGGTGCGAACGGTATGTCGATGCGTGAGGCGAAGCAACGACGAGCGAACGTCGATGATCTCACTGCTGGGCGCGACAGCTGGACTGCGCGTCTGCTTCCATTTCGGAGGACGTTCATGGCGATGAGATAAGCAGGAGAGGGGTCGAAGAAGTAATGATGCTACCTACAGAACTCCATGTTCAGATGCACGCGCATTCGCTTTCGCGACTCCTTGGACTTTTCTTAACTGCAACGTCATACGATATCATCGCGGATGTCCATTTGAAGTTCACGTCGATGATGCTCGGAGATGCTTCCAAACCAGTCTCACATCTAGACTTGCAAAGTTCTCGCAACAACAACCCATCTCGAATGTCGGCAACACAGAATATGCTAGGTAGCATATGGGTGGACAAAACATTCAACAAGGACCCTAAGATCTAGACCATGTGAGACTAAGCTTCCGGAACACCAAAGCAAGAACGACGGGCCGATGCTTGAATCTACCTATGCCCCTTCTTTCTCATCACCACCTCAACATCCAAGAGACTTGCGCGGCACTTCGTGTGTATTTCCACTCCACAAGACCGTCACCATGACCGTCCGCAGTGGAGCAGTTGTGGACATCGGGTCGTCCTTCAATCCCCTGCTTTCAGAACGCGCGGTCCAGTCCAAGGAATGCCCGGTCTAGACCCATCCACTATGGACAGACAGACCTCAATTACTCTGCCCCATGGCAGTATCATGGTCACCTCTTCGCAAATGGCAGAGGTAGATTCCTCTCAGGTAGTGTCTGCCGTCATTTCTCTTCGCTCTAGCCGCGCGTTTCGCAGCGCAGAGCAAAGTTCGGGCAGTCTGTTTCATCAAGCACATGGAGTCGTTGAAACACAGTGGCTCAGCAGTATGAGTATGGCACCGCAGACGATCCGGATAGTGTTCTCAACAATCGTGTTGCGGGCCTTCTTTCTCATATTGTCGAGTACGATTCAGTGACGGCCGCGTCAATCAGCTAATTGCGGCTTGCATTGTTCCCGTCCTTCAACCGATTCTTCTCATGGTCCCTTTGTTTCAAGTATTCGGCGCCCTTTGTGTAGGGCTCCGATATTCTATTGTTCTCCCAGATGACCGAGTTTTTGCTTACTCGAATTGCAGGCTACAGTTCGATTCGTTTCCTTTCGACATTTCTTTGGTTATACGTACAGCTACTGGCAAGGCACATCACTTCCAGATAACGATCTTAGAAGCGCCGGACGCTTCAAGAGATAACGTCGACAATTGCCAGAACGGATCGAGACACGCCTTTACTTACGTCAAATTACCTTGCCTTGCCTCCTCTTCGACATCAAGTTTACTCTCTGGAAGAGTGAACCAACGATATGCATTACCTTCGCTCGATCGTCATTTTGGCAACCGCCCTCCTGACCAGCTCAGCTGATGCCAGGCACCCATACCGCCAAGGACGACCGGGCTACGTGACCGACCCCGACGGCAATTACCAGGCAATCCCTACCAGCATTGAATATACGAAGTATACTATACCCAAGCCGCACGCAACGCAGCCATGCAACTCTAGCAGTCCTACAGGAGCTTTGCCTTACAGTCCCACCGGAACGGGCCCAGCGGTGAAGGCTCGCCCGACTTATCTTTACGGGACCAATGCCGGCGGCCACCTGATTGTTGAGAAGTGGATGACTCCTGATCTCTTCGATGGGACGAACGCTACGGACCAATGGACGCTCGATCAGACCGATGGCGCAGAGTACAAGCTCAAGAACCACTGGGAGACCTACTACACCAAAGACGACTTCGCCGCGATGAAGAAATGGGGCCTCAACGCGGTGCGAATCCCTATAGGCTTCTGGGCATTCGACAATGACAAAATGCCCTACTTGAAAGGCGCTGATTTCTATCTCGACCGGATGATTGGATGGTGTCGCGAGCTCGGGCTTTGGGTCTTGGTCGACTGCCATGGCTCGCCTGGGTCTCAGAACGGCTTCGACAACAGTGGACGCTCGGGTGTAGCGAGGTGGCAGGAGAAGAAGAACCTCGACCGGAGTATCGATGTCCTCAAAACCATAGCGGCCAAGTACGGTTCGATGAAATACGCCGATGTGGTCTACGGCTTGCAGCTCGTCAACGAACCCATCTCTTGGAACAACAGCACACTCGAAGTTACACAGGAGTGGACCAAGAGAGCTTACAAGAGTGTCCGCGCCGCCACCGAGAACCCGGATCTTGTGATTACAATGCACGACGGCTTCTCGGGCCCTTCGAACTGGACCGATGTCAGTAACGCGATCAACGGCAACTCAAGCCGGATGGCGACCGCAGGCTTCGCCGTCGACACTCATCTCTACCAAAACCAGGTCGATGCGGACAAATGGCTGACCCAGCCAGAACACATCGCCAAAGCGTGCGACTGGGTGAACACCACTCTGTTGCCGCATAATACGACGAACTCGCCGCTTCCTGTGTTTGTGGGAGAGTTCAGCGCGGGCACTGACATTTGCGCGAATCCAGATGGTAGCACGGTCGCTGGTACGACGTGCTGGATCGACGGCTGCCAATGTGCGAGCAATGTCGACATGCAATGGTGGAACCAGCCGCTGAAGGATGCGACGAGGAAGTTCCTAGAAGCTGAATTGGAAGCTTTCGAAAAGGGCGCTCAGGGCTGGTTTATCTGGTCGTGGAAGGGTCCTGGTGCTTGGGGGCTGGAGAACTTGGTCAAGTATGGTGTTGTTGGTGAGAATGTCGACGACAGGAAGTACAGAGGTCAGTGTGGATACTGAGGCTCGCTTGATTGCTCGATGAGCGTATGTTCCGATTCCCGAGTGAGTCCGATCAAAGAGGTTTACCGGAGCCGATACTGGGCTGGCCTGGCTCGGCGCTGCTGCATGATTCCTGAAGCGAAGGATGAACTGCATGACATTTAGAGTTATTCGTTACATGTCGTACTGGGCCGATAGATCGATAGATCGATAAAGCAATATCCAGAAAGCTTACCATCCCTGTTATATATCGATACCAACGGCCTAGATGTAGCCGTCAGCAATCTCATCACACCCGCGTGAAGAGGTTCTGAAGAGTACGGCGAATGTCTCACCGCTCGCCACACATCCCACGCCGAGTGACAGATATACAAGCAGGCGGCGCGTGATGAGCGGCAGCATGAAGCAAGAGACACAGCCGGCACACACCCTCCGCAGGCTTTCGCCAGGTCTCCCGACACTCTTTCAACACACACGTGCTGGGCCAAGTGTGAGGTTGTCGCCTCTGATTGGTTGCTGTTTATCCTAGAGCCGTCCGCATACGGCCTAGGCGCGGGAGGGAGCTGGGAGCGGGTGCCTGAGGGGAGGGCATGTGACGCGATCCACACTTGCACACCTCGTGACCCGGCGGGCCTTGAGGGAGTTAGGTTGTCTTGATAGCGACGACGTCCTATCCTATCCTATCCTGTCCTGCTGCCTCGCCTCGTCCGACGCGTCGAAAAGGAAAGAGAAAAAAAAGCGTGAAATCGCGGACCAACAAATCAACGCGACTCTGCCCGGATCAAAACAAAACGAAAGCTCGAATCTGGATCGCCGAGGAACGAACGAACTTGCTTGCTCTGCCTGGCCTACTAGAGCCCGCCCGCTGTCTGTCCGTCCGTCGCGCTCCCTTCCCTTCGCGATTATCGCCCGCGCTCGACTCTTATCACAACGTGACTACAACGTGACCGGACATCACCTGACCACAACTCGACCAACCTCGAATTCAATCTCAGGTACGCGCAATAACGTTTCCTACTCCCTCAAACTGGCAAGTTACTGTCGCGTCGTCGCGTCCGGCCTTGTCGACGCACACTGCGATCGCGACATTGCCTACCGTGCGACTGGTCCGTTGCGCCAAAGGCATGGTGGTCATCGCGGTCGTCGTGAATGCGCATCGACTGCTGAGCGACACGTACGAGGCAGCAGGTGCTGCAGCGATTGTTATTCATTGCAAGACTGCATTGCGCGCGAGCTCTTCAGGGCATGTCCCACGCAATCGCCAGCATCCAGTGACTGCTGCGCCTGGCATCAATCAGGCCTCTGCTCATATCCAAATAGCACTGTTCGTAAGCAAGTACTGATCGTAACATCCTAGACTGTCCTCGAACCCAGTGCCCGCGACCTGTAATATCACCTACTCTCGCCCTGCAACACCGCTGAACCGGCAGCCATAGAGTCTGTCGAGCTACCCACACCACTGTCAATAACCCAGATAGCCACAATGTCCGTCATGTCACCGCAAAAACGCAAGAGAGACTCGCACGATATGCCAGAACTACGCGCTGCTCCTGGAATGAGCCAGGACACGTCTGAGTTCGAGCAACAATACATACACCAAGCAGAAGATGATGAACACCAAATCGACTTCACCATGTCAGTCATGGCACAACACCCACACACAGACGACGCGATGGTCACCGAACAACAGCCACAACAAATGCACCAGCATCAGCCCGAGCAACAAAGTCCCAACCACCAGCGTTCACATTCACATAGCCAGCAAGGTGTCATTTCTAGCGCCAGCGACACCGCCACTGCGGCGTTGGCACAATATCACACTATGAGTGTCCCCCAGCCTACAGAGAACACTTTCATGCACCAACCCACAGAAAGCGGAGACCGCGTTTCGGCCACACCTATCGACCAGACTCCTGGTCCACGGTCTGGCAGTTTTGGCGAGATCGATGGCAACGGACAGAATGGAGACGCATCTTCGCCTTCAGGCGCCCAGGCCACGCCCGGTGGCAGTAAGCCTTCCGTCGGGTCAGAAGAGTGGCACAAAGTGCGCAGGGATAATCACAAAGAAGGTGAGTCTCAAACTGTCAAACATCGTCCCGTGACCCAGTTCTAACAATCAAACTCCAGTCGAGAGACGCCGACGCGAAACCATCAACGAAGGAATCAACGAGATCGCCAAAATCGTGCCCGGATGCGAGAAGAACAAGGGCAGCATTCTCGCCCGCGCCGTGCAATTCATCACGCAACTCAAAGACAACGAAACGCAAAACATCGAAAAGTGGACCCTGGAGAAGCTGCTGACCGAGCAAGCAATCGCCGAGCTCAGCTCGAGCTGCGACAAACTTAAGAACGAATGCCAGCGCGCCAGGGCAGAGTGTGAGCAGTGGAAGAAAGCCGCGCAAAAGGCCGGCATCACCTCTGTCGAAGGTGTCGCTCCTGGTGCTGGTGCGAATCCCGGTGCCGGTTCTGCGGACGCGAAGGAGCCCGTTTCGGCTCCGGCGCCGGCGCCGGCTCCAAACCCGAACACGGTTGCCGCTGCTGTTGCTGCTACTGCGGCGAACGAGGATACTGAGTAGAATTCACTTCCTCTCGAGTCGTACTGCTTCGTCTAAGCCGGCAAATTGAGGGAGAAGGGAACAATGATAGAGATGATATCGCTTTTGTCGCCGCGAAACAACGGCGGGCGAGGTAGCTTGCGCGCTCGACTTTACTACACGACAAACCAATCAAACGAGGTACACACAGGACAAGGACAGGTGTTAATTGTGGCGGGCTGAGAAGGAGCCCATGGCGGCACACTTTCTTGGGGGTGAGAAGCAACAGCGGCTTTTTGGTGGATTTGTTGGAGGCTGTCGATAAGGTCTTTTTCTCTTATTTCCCCTCCCTTTCTCGTGGGTTTGAGCTTATCTATCTACAATTCATGAGATCATGCGGCTTTCCACTTCCATCCAATCCTACGTGTTCCTGACTCCGGGCAGGCGATGCTGCATTGATTCTGGCGAACCAGTGGCTTGGTTCTTCGCGAAGCCGAACACTGCGTCCGCACCGCACACAGCAGCTCATCGCTTGCCGCGCCTTTCATCCTATCCTGCAATCCCTCGGACGAGCGCCTTTTCTCTAGCCCAACGCCGCGCTCAATGCTAGTGAAGAAAGAATTTTCTGCCAAATGGCATGGTGGGAAAAATAAGATCATTTCGACAGGTTCATTCAACTCCAGTCCAGATTATATTCGTGCCCAGGACGAACAGATTGGAAAAGAATCTAGTAGAAAGACTCAACCATGGCCTCCTTGTGCGTGGTGTTGATCGCGCCAGGAGCCATGCCCTCGCCCAGCTTGAAGACGGACTCCATGACGCTCAGCTCGGTGGCGGTGGTGTCGAGACCGGTGACGGCCATCCAGTCGTTGACGACCATTCCGGCGCCGACAACGGCGCTACCGCGGTTCACACTGCCGGCGACCAGAGGCACCTGCAGCAGCGAGCTCAGCTCGTCCTGGTCCTGGATGCTGGTCTTGGGGTGCACGATTCCGCCCTGGTTGCTGAGGCTCATGTAGCTGCCGGTCAGGACGTTGTCGGCGATTGTCTGGCGGAAGACCTCGACACCCAGCACATCGGCGATGATCTCCTCCGACTCGCGCTCCAGGTCCGGGTGCACGAGCGCGACGTGGTCGTTGGCGCAGATGACGTTTCCGAGCGCCGAGAGGCGCTCTTCGATCCGCTGGATTTTGACGCTATCCGGGATGCTGTTGCGCAGGTGTTGCAGCTCTTGGTCCGAGGTCGAGGTGGGCACCAACAGGCCTTTGCGGTTGCCGGCGGTCAGGCGGCCGACGATACGGGTGCCGGCGATGGTGGTGTGGCAGATGGGGATTACGCCTTGGAGTTCGGCTTCGAAGACGCTGGAAGAGGGTGTGTTAGCTGCCATTCAGGTAGGTAGGTAGGTGGTCTGCGGCGCATTGTTGAGCTGCGCATGCGCGGTCTTTCACGTACCTGTAGAAGTTCTCTGAGGCGCCGACGGCGACGAGGGCATAGGAGTTGGTGAGGGTGGAGAAGACACCGACTCTGTTTGGGATCGCGGTCAGTACTGGTGTTTGCAGTTTCTTTGTAAAGACCTCGGTGGGAGGCGCGGGGCAGGGCAGCTCACTCGTTGGAGTTCTCGAAAGCTGCGCGGACAGCCATGATTGCGGTGGTGTGAGTGTTGTTGGTTTTAGAGGTCTGGTCGAGTATTTTGAGGGCGATGTGGTTTTTTGTATTTGGTTGGTGGTGAGGAAGAGAGAGTTGTAGATTTAGTGCGGTTGTGCTTTGAGCGGCGGCGGGCTGATTCGAAGTCTGGATCGACGAGTGGTTTTGTATGAGAGTTGCGTCACGGAATTCTCGGTTGCCGTCCCTTGTTTTGGCTAGGGCCGACCCTGTCGGCTGTGACTCGAATTGTAAGGATCACTCGCCATGAGCCATCCTTTCTCATCAATCAACTGCAGTTGTCCATTTAATCTCGCTTCGTCGGCAATCATCTGGCTATCATGTCTAAGTGGTGACGCAGTCTGAGTGCATATCCGGTTCACGCCATGCCTACAGGTTCTGATCAAGTTCAACATGGACTGAGCCATACATGCTCATGCTGTATCGAGTTATACACACGCTGCCACGAGCTAAGTGCCGACAGACAGAAGTAGGAAGCATCTTGTTCGCATTGTCGTAAGTCGAATTGTTGGGAGGGCTCTCGCTCTTGACTTCAAGTGCGTGTGGGAGTCCATCATGGCATGGAAAAACATCTGTCATCGACAATACTGCTCATGTTTTAGCTACCTACTCCAAAATGACACAGGAAGCTCAGAACCTCTCATCCTTGAGAGGGTAACTTGGTCTCTTGTCGCAACCAAACGGATGCAGGTCTTCATCCTAGCATGTCTCGCACTCCTGGCTCGACGAGGAAGAAGAAGAACCAGACAGACTATCGAATATCGCCACTTGCGCATCATGCGCCCGCCCGCTACTTCGCAGCTCGAATGCCACTCTTGTCGCACAAACGCCTGCGTCCCAACTTCTTGGTCGGCAAGCCGCATCTACGAACCTATCATCAGACTGCAGCATTCTAAACTTCACACTGATCACTTGGTTCGCTGCCTCGATCCGAAGTATCCATGGACTGTTCAGCATAACTCGGATACCGTGCGACATCGAAAACATCTTCGAGGCTTGGGATTTGAAGGCGATATGCATGTTCGTGTACAGGATATGTCTTCCCTTATGCTCGGAAAAGGTATAGCCATGACGCCCAAAATAGAGGCGCATGGAGTAGTTCGCACACTCGATGGTAGGTCCTGGAAAGGCAAAGACATCGCCATGATCGGGAGTTAAAAAAAAATGATGTGCACTCCAGGAAATACAAAGGAGCAACAAGCCCTGCCAGCGACGTGACTTGGCGAGCTTGCGCATTGGCTCGTTTACTCAGGCGCGAAGGAACCGGTCACCTAATCAAGCATAGGCAATCAGGCAGACAGACAGACGCTTCCCCAACAACTGGGAATTGCACGCATGTGGCTTTCGAGTCGGGTTGCCAGGATTGACGAGCGTGTGTTGGCGTTGCGATGATGCGAGAGGTGAAACGAACGAACTGAAGCCTTCACATGCGATGGCGATCTTTAGATGAAGAAAGGCGGGACGGAGCAAACAGTCGGCCCCGGTTGCTGAGTTAAACTCAGATTTCGGTTCATAGTACCGAAAGCATGTATGTATATATGTATTTGATACTTTCTGGCGCACCGTGTCGATCATCGGTCCATACCATACTGTGGTTCTCGACTGGCAAACAGTTCGACTCTTCGAAGATGACTACATGATATGCATGGAATCGGCATATTCCCTTGTACTTCTCGGGCTGCGGCTAGGCCTGCTGCTGCGGCTTTGGGACCACACAGGGGGGGTGAAGGGAGTGTACCGCTGTACTAAGGATGCTGTGCGACTGGGGCGAGGCTGCATGGATTGAACGGGCTTTTGTGGCGGGGCGACTTGGCGGGAGGAATGAAATAGCGGTCAGGCTGGATGAAGTGTCAAAGGTGGAAAGCTGTGGTAATGTGGCATTCAGTGCCTGGACCGGGACCGGGTGGGACCATGTTGGTTTGGCTGAAGGAGAGAGGAGGGGAAGATAAAGGGAACCTGGAAATGGAATCATGAGGATGGGGGAATGCGTACATGAGGCCGAAAAGGTACAATGCAATACATGTACAGTTCGGTACCTACAACACGTATATGCATAGACACGTGAACAGAGGGTATTGGACTCGGCAGGCATGTATATTGGGCATGTCTGCTGGCATCTACCTTATTGAATGTATCACTTCCGAGTGAGATATTCTGGCCAAAGACAAGAAAGGCAGGTTTACTGTACATGCAACGTGTTTCAACGGCCTGATCGACACGCACTAGAATCCTGCTGACAGACTACTGTGAGATGGAAAGGGTCTGGTCTGTTCTGGTCTGTTTTTGTTCTGTTTTAAAGACTTCACGACCGGTAAGGCGCTGCGCTAGTCAACAAAGGCTGAAGCCACCCGTTTGCTGCCTGCTGCACCCTGCCTCTTACGCCCATGTGTGTAATATGGGAAGCCGTCTTGCCTGTCTGTCTGTTCGGTATCTGTACTGCCAGCTAGGTAGGTATGCCTGGAGGTACGTCCATCATCCATCACCGTCTTCCTCTTTCCTCTTTTCCATTCTCGTCTCTTCGTCCTCTCTACCTCTTCCCGCTTACCCTCCCTCTTCAACCGTCTCATACTCCCTCTCTCTCTCTCCCTCCCTCGCGCCCGCCAGGTACATGCGTGCCATATCGCCGCTCCATTCCACGCCATCTCGGCTGCCGCGTCCCTTGCATCCTCCCACTCGCCGCCCTCACCTCGTCCAGCCTTTTTGTCCATAGCCTGTCCATGCCATCCTCTGGCGCGTACCTCATTTCGCCCGCTCGCTATCGAGCACAGGAGCGAGTAGGTCCTGCCAGGCAAGGCCTTGCACACATCCGCCGACCACTCACCTCCCGCCCTCGTACATATCACTCCACGCCCTGCCCACCCAACTACTGAACTCTTCGTCTTCCTTCGCTTCTTCCTCCGAGAGCCTGCCATCTGGATCACTCCATCCCCGCCCCACCACGCGCTGTACATTCAGTGTACACATTCTTCAGTGTATAGTCGCGTCTGGGCCCATCTTACCTACCAAAGCTCCAGCTCCAGCTACAGCCACAGCCTGCTCCACCAAAGAAGATCCGGCTGAGTAACCCTGCCGCTGCCTCTGCTGACCGACGCAAGATCACTCATTCGCACTTGCTACAATCTCTGATTGAACAAGATCTCTTCGCTTGCCCATTTTCCGCGTTGTGAGAATCGCAACTGTACTTATAAACCACCCGTTCACGACTTCAAACGACACGACTTCTATAAACTCCACCATACCTACATAATCCTGTTTAATGTTACACGACTCATGAAACTGCGCAACCATGGTATTCTCCAACAACGTACGTTCGCATCCCTGCCGTCCTTTCCATCAATCACAACTAACATGCATTCGCAGCCTCGCTCTTTCGCGAAAACCACAACCTCGAGCTTCCCCGAGACGAACAAGAACGGTACGCCAACTTCGTTCGCGGCACCATGGGGAAGAGAGAAGAACATATGGGCCGTCGATGCCTTTGCCAACACTGGGACAAGGCCTGATCTTGTGAAGCTGCGGGATTGCGGGCATTCGGGCGCCGACAAGAAGTCGGGCTCAGGCGTACTTCTAGAAGGATCTCAAGTATGGAGCACAAGGATCGACACCACCAACCGCTCATTTCCCGTTCCACGTCAAGTTGAAGGGAATGGTCCTCAGCTACGACATGTGAGCAACGGTGGCTCGCAACAGGCATGCCTATCGCTTACCGAAAATATCTCGCCCACCACCACTCGACCGCCGATGATCAATCTGACAAACAACGATTTTGCAAACAGAATGGCTCGCAATGGATTCTCTTCCCACGAAAACGGTCCGCCAGCTCTCTATACAAAATCCAATACTCCTGCGCCTCCAGTTGATAGCCGGACAGACTCGATCTCACCGACTGAGACGAGAAAGAACATCTGGTCAACTACTCCCCGAGACCATAGCCTGCCTTCGTCTCGGCATTCCAACGTTGAGCCAACATTCTCAGCACCACCGACAAACTCGCAAATCACCCCTGCCAACACGCGCAATCCTTCGTTCTCTGCGCAACGCAACTCGGCCTACAACACATTCCAGTCTGGTCTTGATCAGATGGTGCCGCAATTTGGCCAGATGAACTTTGGCCAAAACGGTCACGCGGCTGCCTTAAGGAAGGCGTCTGAGCCGTGGACCGGTCAGAATAGCCAACGGAATGTACAAAACACGACCAGGTACAACTCTCTGCCTACAAATGAACGAGAGGACTTTGAAGAGATCGACCCACTTGGCATGAGTTGCGTCGCCTCCGATGACTACGCCTCGGCTCAACATATTGACTACTCATCCCGATTTTCCAACATCCAGTTTGGCCAGCCACCGGGTCAGCAGGAATTTCGCCCAGCCAACACTTTCACCAATGGCGGGGCATCTACACGAGAGCTTGGGTTTCCTGTTAGCACGAAGTATGCGGACAACTGGTCTCCGTATATGGGAGACCCAGCGCTTGCGGCACAACTGATCAGCATGTCAGAGCAACAACAGCATTTACTGGATCCACGGGTGCAACAACAGATGCAACAACAGATGCAACAACAGATGCTGGCAATGCGAAATTCATACCAAGGCGCCATGTTCAATCCTTATGCTTTGCAAAACGCGATGCAATCGAATGGTTCGGCAGCATATATTCCCATGTATCCCATGGGCGTTCCTGGGCTAGACAACAACATGGCACATCGAGAGTCACTCGTCAGTGATGGCGTTCAAAGCACGAAGTTGTACGACTTCAAGAATGCCGGCAAGAACAACAAGCGATGGGAGCTCAGCGACATCTTCGACCACATCGCCGAGTTCGCAGGCGATCAATACGGCTCACGATTCATCCAAACGAAACTGGAAACTGCCAATTCAGACGAAAAGGAGCGCGTCTTCCGTGAGATCGAGCCCAACGCCATACCACTGATGACGGACGTTTTCGGAAACTACGTTATCCAGAAATTCTTCGATCACGGTCACCAAGAGCACAAGAAGCTGCTTGCGAGCAAGATGCGCGGCCAAGTCTTGAACTTGAGCCTGCAAATGTACGGCTGCCGAGTCGTACAAAAGGCTTTGGAGCACATCTTGGTCGAACAACAAACCGCCTTGGTGTGTGAGCTGGAGAACCACATCATGAAGTGCGTCAAGGACCAAAACGGCAACCACGTTATCCAAAAGGCCATCGAGCGTTGCAACCCGGACTCGATCACTTTCATCTATGCGGCCTTCCTGGGAGAGGTCCAGCATCTCAGTTTGCACCCGTATGGTTGTCGGGTCATACAGCGTTGCCTGGAACGACCAGAGCACTTCCAGGCAAAGCCGATAATCTTGGCCGAGCTTCACGAAAGCATGCAATCCGGCATGATTGCCGATCAATACGGCAATTACGTCGTGCAACATGTCGTGCAGAAAGGCAGCCCTGGAGACAAGAACCGGGTGTTCAGGATTATAATCGGCGGCCTCGAAGGCTACAGCAAGCACAAATACGCCAGCAATGTCGTCGAGAAGTGCATTGAGTATTCCGACGACGGATGGAGGCGCGAAGTTGTCAACACTTTGACAACAGCCGACCGGCTCCGATCAGAGGGCGACACCACCCTCGTGTCAATGATCAAGGACAACTTTGGCAATTACGTGATTCGTAAGTTTAACTGTCATCATTCGTTGAAATCACCGCTGACTGTCCCATCCAGAGAAATTACTCGACAAGCTCGCACTCCAAGACTACCAATACTTCACGAATCACCTTCAGCTCGCCATTGCACACGCCAAGCGCCACGGCTGTGGCAAGCAGATCGCTGCTGTAAGTCAAGCCACTCCCTCGGTTTGCCACAATCTTACTAAAGCATCGCAGATTGAAAGTCGCATGCGCCGTTTCCTCCAGCCCATCCAACTACACCAACAGCCGCCGTTCACGCTTGCAATCCCGTATGCGAGCCACTACACCTCTGTTGCCAACACCCCGCCACCCCTCACCGCCGACACACAGAGTCTGCAGAGCAGTGCCATACCTTCCATCAATGGCGATACCGTCGAGGGTGCACAGAGTGCGAGCAGAAAGGGTAGCGACCCCCCTGGCGGTTCAAGCATGTTCCGTTAGACGATCGACTCACATCATGACTTGAGCGTTGTCGACAGGCCTCGGCTGCTCTTCACGCTCTCATACTACAGCTTTTACATTCCGATCTCCTGCTGTTTCCATCAACGAACAGTAACCACCCGGCATTCTACGAATTACAGCATACGACCGCCAGGACGAATAAACTACTACAACACCCCGGAGCGAGTCCACGCCAATTGACAGGACGAACTCGATGATGACTTCCACCTTCTTTCCCCTTTTTTCTCTTGGATGTCGAGTTCTCGGAATCACGTTGGTGTTGTTCGGAAGGAGAAGGAAAACCGACAAAGAATCACAGAAACAGAACAAACAACTCTTGCACATTGCTTTCCCGATGTTTTTTAACTTTTTGACTTGTTTTATACTGGGCTTTCTTTCTTTCTGGCTGGAGTAGTGGAGCGATGGGTTGCGAAGTAGTATTGATACCCCCTCTTTTTTTTCTATCTTTGTTCAGTAGCCGTTTGTAGATATCTTACCTACCTGGCTTCTTTTACCAACCACTTGTTTCTTCTAATGAGTCACTACTTTGTTTCGCTTCAGCTGACTATACCTAAGCGGAGCGATTTCCGGTAAGTCCTTATATTCTTCACTATATATGCAGATGCAAGACGTTACTAATCATTAACTAGCCCATCTTTCCCCTGTAGATGATCTCAGCTCATGCTAAAGCCTGTAGGTCTCGACTTGTATGGTCGTATTAGCGACTACCGCAAGACGAGAGTGTCTTCTTGCCAGCAAGACACTAACAAAGCTGAGAGGATGAATACGTGTTTCTCGCTGGATCAGCATCTCGTAAGCAGTGGTATTCAGCAGCTCTGGCATATCATAAACATACTGACACCAGTGAGGTATAGCTATTCATTTTACAATTCTGTCCGCTCGTCTCAATTACAGACCCAGGCAGCTAGCTAACCAACACAGCAACACAGCATTGTTCGGTGATCCATTCCTTCCCAATCTGAGAGAAGCCCACAACCAACCACTCCAAACCTTGTCTTGCGAGAATGCCAGCGCTTACTGCTCTTCCGCTTCGGTGGTCGGAGGCTGGATGCCGTACAATGCTTTGATCTCAAGCCCAATGCCGGTCAAGGTGTTTACGAACTCCTCGAGATCCGCCATGAGTTGCTGCACCACATTAGGCGGCTCACCCTCAGGCTTTTTGTCTTGGTGGTTAGGATCGTGCTCGAGTTGCGCGGGCTTGCTCTTCTTCTCCTTCTTCTCCTCGTCGAGGTCATGCTCAAGTTGCGTGACCTTGCTCAGCGCGCCCGCGAGATCGCACTGGACCTCCTCGAAATATGCCTCGACTCGCGCGCGCTTGGTCTTCTCATCGTTGAGATTGCGCTCGGCTTCCGTACGCTTGGTCTTCTCATCACCAAGCTTCTGCTCGGCTTTCGTACGCTTGGTATTCTCGCCTTCACGCTCCTGCTCGACTTGATTGCATCTGTTCTGCGACTCCTTGAGATCTTTCTTGATCTCGGTCTGGATGTCCTGGTACCTGCTCACGAGACGACGTTCTTGACCCAGCTCATGCTGCAAGCTTTTGTTCTTCTCGGCTGCTTTCTCCAAAGCGAAGCTGGTCTCCCTGTGAGTCTTGTTCTCCTCGAACCGCATGGCTTCGGACTCTTCGATCCTTTTCTCGACGTTGTTGATGTTGTTGATGTTGGAATAGACGACTACTTTGGCCAACGAATCGCCAAAAAGCGCGGTGGTGAAAGCGCTCGCCTTGTCGTGCTGGAGAGCGTAGATTGCCCCGACAAACATAGCAACCACGATCGCCGTGTGGGTTCTCTTGGTCTTGTCGTCCGGCACAGCCTTTGGCGAGTCTTTTTCTAGGCATTCGACGACGAAGATGGCCATGTTCATGACGGCCCTCACCATGCCGTCGCCGGAAACGTTGTCAGAAACTCCCTTGCCAAACACAAAGTCGGACGGTGAGGAGTTGGCGCTGCGTTCGCCCGATTCTTCATTAGGCTTCCCGCAGTCGCGATTGATGATCTTGTTGGCAGAACCCCACTTGGGTTGCAACACACTGACCAACGACTTGAGTCGAACGACGTGCTCCTCGAGGCCCAGAATTCTGACTCCCGTGCGTAAGCGGCCGGTTTCGATGTAGAGTTTAGCGATGTCCTTGCCAGTATCTGAGTTGAAGGCGCCCGAACGGATGAAATGAAAGGGTTTCATGTCGAAGACGGCCTGAGAAGAGGCGGACATGTTGACGTAGCGATGTAATGGTGTAGGGTAGGCGTATGCGTGAGTGAGTGACGTGAGATACAAAATGAGGTTGCGTTGGGTTTGCCTAAATGTGTATTTGCGTCAAGTGTCGTGTTTGTTGTAGCCTTTGGGGGAATTGGAAGGAGTCGTGGCGCCGTGTGTAGCTACCTAAGTTACAGAGCGGGATCTTTCACGGGATCGATGAGCTGATTGCTGCAAACGTGTGCACTTTACTTCACTTCACCCTCACGAACTAAGTGGGGCGCCGCCAGCAAGTCCCGCGACAGCATCTATCAGCGCGGGAACTCGAAAATACGTCTCTATCTACTCTTGTAAACTTCAATGGCTTAGTGGGAAGAGTCATCAAACGAATTTTACGGATAACCCCCATCGGATGGATCCGTTAATGATCTCTTTGCCGGAGGACACGCACGTAACCCGGGTTGTGGGCCTTCTGTCGTCAGAGACTTAAGGCTTACGGGGAGTCACAAACCCACGCTTCACGGACTCTGCACGTCAATGGCTTAGAGTGTACGGTTTTCATGCCTTTGAGAGTACTCACTTCTTCAGAGTATCGAATAGCAGTCTCCCTTTCAGACTCTTCATGATTTCAAGACTTGAACATGAAAGCACCTCAAACATTATTCTTTTATCCCTCCCTGGTACAGATTCAACCTTGATATACGAGCGTCGCTAGTAGCCCGACATTTGAGGTAGTCTACTAGCGAGATGCCGTTACTTTCCCATCATGTGTTGGCAGTGTCTCGATGATCAAGTTGCAATCCTGAAAGACCAAAGGCGCTTACATTATCTCATGAGGGCTCGCCTGCCAGCAAGACATCAATAATTCCCTGTCGCATATTAGCAGCATCTCGATGGCCGGAGGATGCTTGTGGTATACCAGGACCGCTGATACTTACTCATCTAGCACACAGAGTCTTTCGCCAGCGCACTTCCCACTGGTAGCGAGCTCTCACAACCCGTGTCAGATCGTGAATGGGTTGCTTTTATTATTTATTTCTCTCGCCATCCTGTCGTTTAGTCTCACTTACATATGTCGCAAACTTCTCGGTCTGATGCACAAAATAAGTGCAATGACTATACCCTCGCTTTGTATGGATATTCTTTAAATCTCTTCGTCTTGGTTTGTGTATACCATACGATGCATACCCACACACAACAGGAAAAGAAAAAAGAAAAAGGGTTGTAGTATCGCATCTCATGTTCGGGCGCCGAAATCATAAGACACTGTGTTCGAAGACAGGTGAACTGCTATTCGACACTCCGCAGGCCATCGTCGCCAGGGACACGCCACCGTGGATTTACTTAGCAATATTGTGCCGTGCGGCACGTGAAGTGGTTGGGATGGCAATCAGAAGGACGTTACTCCCTCAGAACCCGTGAACCTCGAGTCTCGGCGACAGACGAGGTCCAGCAACACGGCGGCACCAGCACTCGGCGAGAAACCTATCACGACCGTACTCTCTCAAAGGGGAGATGGCCCGAGGGATCCCGTCAACCCAAAGTTCTTCTGACTGAATTAAGGGGGATTCCTCTGGAGTGGGCAGTGACGTGGATGGGAGTGGTTTGTTTGATATAGGTAGACTTTTGGCGAGAGTTAAGGACAAAGGGAGCAGAAATTTCTGGTGTTGGTGAGTTTGAAGTGAAGCGACGTGAAAGGATGGAACATTTTCATGAGCGGCTGATTTGGTGCGGTGGCCAAAGCCTGCATGAGAATGCGATGAATGGAAGACATCCGCGAGATATTCTGACAAGGAGCTGGACTGCACTTGCTGCTGCGATGTTTTTTGGTATAGTAATGCTGTGGTGGTGGCATCCGGAACCCTTCGTCGCATTCCGGATTTACGACATGCGGAGATGTGTTTTGCGGTGAATCCAGCTCTCTCATTGGTTTAATCGTCTAGGGTCAGGGTTGGGGTTACTTACATGACTCTTATCTGTGTCAACTCCCAAAAACAACAACTTCACCACTCAAAAAGCACGGATGTCAAGGTTCATCAATGCTAGATTAATACACGGCTGTTTGTACCTATTATCACGGCTTAGTTGGTGTTAATATGCCTCAATTAAGCGCTTGATTGATGTATTTGCATGTCAATCCATCAATCAAACTCGCGATAAGCGTCCGACCATGCCATACCATCATCCGGTCAAGTTGGGACCTGAACAATTCGCGTTTGATGACAGAAGACGAAGACTGGACCCAAAAGATGGCCTTTGGTATAAATTCTCATGCCAGGTCTCGAAATCATGAGTGCCGTCGTAGTGAGGAGACTGCTATTTTAAATGCTATCGTCCAGATGAAGTGATGTCTTGAAGTCTCAAGCCAAGACGGACCCTTGTCGTTTTAACCTTCCAGCGCGAGCCGAGGCAATTCACTCCTCTTGACCTCACCATACACCCGCTCGGGTACCGAAAGGCATTGCGACCAGGGTATCTTAGGAGCATGCAGCGCAGTAGGAGTACCATTTCGATTTCCCCATCTATACTCTCTCAACATCCTTCCAATTTGTACAACTAACCCACACAACTCACCATGTCAGCCGAAGCAGACGTCAAGCTCGACAACTTCAAAGGCATCTTCTCTCTAGATGGCAAGGTAGCAGTTGTCACTGGTGGCTCGCGAGGACTGGGCCTTCACGCTGCGTCTGGGTAGGTTTCATGGGAAGACCATCTGTGATCCACAACTCACACCATCCAGCCTCATCCAAGCCGGCTGCTCCAAAGTCTTCATCACATCTCGCAAAGCCGCAGCATGCGAGGAAGCTTGCGCCGCTCTCAACGCGCTCCCATTCCCCGGCAAAGCTATCTCGGTTCCATCCGACATCTCCCAAGCCTCCGAAGTCGACCGCTTGGTCGCTGAGGTCAGCAAGCACACCGACCATATCGACATTCTGTTCGCCAACGCGGGCGCCTCTTGGGGCGCGTCGTTCGACAAGACTCCCGAGAGCTCGTTCGACAAAGTGATGAACTTGAACGTCAAGAGCGTCTTCCTCTGCACTCAGAAGTACTACAACACCTGGAGTGCGAGATCCATCAATTCAGCCTGCTGACGCTACAATCCAGATTCGCACCACTGCTCCGCAAACGCGCCTCCCTCTCCGATCCCTCTCGCGTTGTTGTCACCGCCTCAGTAGCAGGAATTGGTATCGGCTCGCTAGGCGAGAATGCCACGTTCGCCTACAGCGCCTCGAAAGCTGCAGCGCTGCACATTACGCGTAACTTGGCCGTCGAGCTCGCGCCGCAGGGCATCCTCTGCAATGCAATCGCGCCCGGCTTCTTCCCCACCAAGATGGCGAATGGTCTGATGGAGTTGTCAGGCGGGACACAGCAGCTTGCGGAGGCGACGCCCAATAAGAGGCTAGGAACTCCAGAGGACATTGCGGCAGCGGTGGTGTACCTTTGCTCGAGGGCGGGAGGACACATTACTGGTGGTCACGTTGTGCTGGACGGTGGTAATGTGCTCGCGAGGGGGAAGTTGTAGTGGTTCTGGAGTGAGCATAAACAGCTATACCTTCGCTTCCACTCGAGTGTTGTGCTTTCCCACAATGTTGACTGCGAGCAGCACGGTCAATGTGTTTCAGTGTACTCCCACTGCGTGGTGTCCTGTTCGTCAGGAAGGACCGTCAAGCCTCAAAGGAAGCTTCTCGCCATCCTTCTCACATTGACCGAGACAGACCACTTCGGCATCATTGCCGGCTGCTGCCATTGCAAGTCCCTCGCTCGGTCATTCGCACCGCCCGACGTACCACACCTCCGCGCTCGTGCCGGCTCCTCTCAGTTCCAGACCGAGACTCTTCGCAAGTTCCGCAGCGTCTAGCTCTTCGCCTCCCTTGAGCTTCTGAGGAAGTTGTGGCAAGTCCTCGATCTGGTGGTTAGCCTCGCTTGCATGGACGCGATACGTCTTGCGCTCTGTGTTGCGGTTAGTGTTGCGCTTTCATCTCTGGAACCCTCTGAAGCATGGGAACATCGTACTCTTGCCCTGTTGACTGAGCGCCTGACTAGGCCCAGGATGATCGTACGTACGCTTGCGCTCTGTAAAAGAAGGAAGCAAGCCAGTCAGCTATCGTCTACGTTACTCAGAAGGAAGAAGATCGCTCACTGTTGTCCTTAGACTTCGCCATGTTGTCGTCGCGTTTAGAGTGATTTTGAGGGCGCCCTGCAATGACTATTTTAGAACATACTGGCGTCGGCTACCGCATATGCAAGACTCACTTCGGCGGTTGATGAAGCTTTGCCCGTCGTCGTTCACAATGCGAACTGCAGATAGTCGATTAGTGAGGCTCTTCGCAGTGGAGTCTCAACTTTGAACTTACGCGGCGCAAAATAAGTTCTCGGCGGGATGGAGATTGTCATGGGATTTGAATGAGCTGTCGCGGCTTGTGATACAAGGGATGTTTACAATTGAGAGTGGAGCGGACGTCAGCGGGCCGGTTTGCACATGTCAGCCTTCGATCACATGCCAGAGGTGATCCTCCATTGAAGAGTAATATTACAATTTGTTGACAAATTCTACCAGGACACCACCTTACGCGACATAAATACGACGCGAAGAGGTCTGTGCGCAACTTGTAAGTGATCTCGCCAACATTCGTTCATTCAGTCTCCGTTCCTGTGACTTGTCTTAGCAGAGAGTTTGCTAAGCTCGGTGAAGAAGCTCTTCGCAATCGCGCTTCACTATGAAGGTCCCCATCTCATGGTTTCTGGGTTTAAAGGCTTAAAAGACACTTTCTGAAGCCGCACCTCCAGATGAGCGGCAATCATTTCACTAACCGTAACACAATCAATGCTGCCGCCGCAACCTGACAGCGATGCTGTGCTACAACATGTAAGATATCCCAGCTGTTGGATCCCATCGACCGTGGCATCGCTTCCCTTCTTACCACCACCAACCGCTCGAGAAAGGCACCAGACTTGACCACGCTGACTCATTACCACAGCCAACCGATCCGCAGCTCTCACCACCGATGTAGAGGCTGGCCACGAGACGGGCCTCGAGGAAGCGGATCCTCTGCTGAGCAGCCTCGAGCTCAGCATCGCGGCCCTCCTCA
>Ga0265780_10001398_pt1 | contig 33970 bp, 31 predicted proteins | sample P1T30metagenome_FD_192432 | JGI IMG/M metagenome (GOLD analysis project Ga0265780, IMG submission 192432) | Plant litter microbial communities from East Loma Ridge, Irvine, California - P1 T30 | ecosystem: Environmental > Terrestrial > Plant litter > Unclassified | place: USA: California...
GTCGACAAGATGTCGAAGTCCAAGAACAACTACATCGGCATCACCGAGCCGGCCAACACCATGTTCGGCAAGCTGATGAGTATTTCCGACGTGATGATGTGGAAGTACTACGAGCTGCTGTCGTTCCGCTCGATCCAGGACCTGGCCGCGCTGCGCGCCGAGATCGAGGGCGGGAAGAACCCGCGCGACGCCAAGGTCGCGCTGGCCCAGGAAATCGTGGCGCGCTTCCACTCGCGGCAGGCGGCCGAGGATGCGCTGGCCGACTTCGTCAACCGTTCCAAGGGCGGCATCCCGGACGACGTGCCGGAAGTGAGCATCGGCGGTGCGCCGCTGGGCCTGGCCCAGCTGCTGCGCCAGGCCGGCCTGTGCGCCTCGTCGTCGGAAGCGATGCGCATGGTCGACCAGGGCGGCGTGCGCATCGACGGCACGGTCGTGTCCGACAAGGCGCTGCAGATCCAGGCCGGCACCTTCGTGCTGCAGGTCGGCAAGCGCAAGTTCGCGCGCGTCACGCTGTCCGCCGGATCGCCGGCCGCATGATCGGCCTGCTGCAGCGCGTCTCCCGGGCCAGCGTCACGGTCGACGGCGCGGTCATCGGCGCCATCGACCGCGGGTTGATGGTGCTGGTGTGCGCCGAAAAGGGCGATACCGAGCGCGAGGCCGACGCCTTGCTCAACAAGCTGCTCGGCTACCGCGTGTTTTCGGACGAGGCCGGCAAGATGAACCGCAGCGTCGCCGATGTGGCCGGCGGCCTGCTGCTGGTGCCGCAGTTCACGCTGGCGGCCGATACCCGCTCCGGCACCCGGCCTTCGTTCTCGCCGGCCGCCGCGCCCGACGACGGACGGCGCCTGTTCGACCATCTCGTGCGCCAGGCGCGCGCCCGCCACGCTATCGTCGCCACCGGCAGCTTCGGCGCCGACATGCAGGTCGCGCTGGTGAACGACGGCCCGGTCACGTTCTGGCTGCGGATTGATCCACCCAAGACATCGGGCGGAAATAACTGAAACCAGGGCTTGCCGCGCGGGTCCATATCATGGACGACAAGCGAGAACAAAGCAGGGGACGATGATGAGAATCTGGAGTGAATCCTTTAGCGAAGGCGGTACCATCCCGGAGCGCTGTGCGTTCGCGGCCATGGATCCCGCCTCCCACGCCAGGCTGTCGAGCAACCGCAGCCCGCACCTCGCCTGGGACGAGGTTCCGGCCGGCACCGAATCGCTGGTGCTGCTGGTCCACGACGTGGACGTGCCGACCGACGGCCGCGACGTCAACCAGGAGGGCCGCAGCGTGCCCGAATCGCTGCCGCGCGCCGATTTCTATCACTGGTCGCTGGTCGACATCCCGGTCAGCCTGCATGCATTTGCCGAAGGCCTGTTCTCGGACATGGTCACCCCAGGCGGCAAGAGCGGCCCACCCGTTCCGTTCACCATCAAGAACGGCACCGAGCACCAACTGCGCCACGGCATCAACGACTACACCGGCTGGTTCGCGAGCGATCCGGACATGGCCGGCGAATACTACGGCTACGACGGCCCCTGTCCACCGTGGAACGACGAGCGCGTGCACACCTATGTGTTCACCCTGTACGCACTCGACATCCCGCGCCTGCCGCTGGACGGCCAGTTCACCGGCAAGGAAGTGCGGCTGGCGATCAAGGGCCATATCCTGGATGAAGCCAGCGTCTTCGGCGTCTACTCGCTGAACCCGGCCGTCGCCGCCACGCTTCCCTGATCGAGTTCATGACGACATCCCCAGCACAACAAGACCACCACGCCACCCCACCCACGACGCTCCTCCTGATCCGGCACGGCGAAACCGCATGGAACGCCGAGCGCCGCCTGCAGGGCCATCTCGACATCCCGCTGAATCCCGAAGGCGAACGCCAGGCCAGCCTGCTGGCCGCGGCGCTCGCCGGCGAAGCGCTGGACCTGGTCGTTTCCAGCGACCTGATGCGCGCACGCCAGACCGCCCAGGCGATCGCCGATCTGCGCGGCATGTCCCTGCAAGTCGAGCCCGGCTTGCGCGAACGCTGCTACGGCGGCTTCGAAGGCTTGCTGTACAGCGAGATCGAAGCGCGCTACCCGCGCGAGTTCGCAGCCTGGCAGGCGCGCGACGTCGATGCCGTCCTGCCGCCAGGCCAGAACTGCGGCGAAACCTTCCGTGATTTCTACGCGCGCGCCACCGGCGCCATCCTGGCATTGGCCCGGGCGCATCCGGGCAAGACCCTGGCACTGGTCGCCCACGGCGGCGTGCTCGAGTGCGCCTACCGCCTGGCGCAGGGCATGCCGCTGGAGACGCCGCGCAATTTCAAGGTGTTCAATGCCAGCGTCAACCGCTTCGTGCTGGAAGAGGGCAGGCTGGTCTTGCGCAGCTGGGGCGAGGTGGGCCATTTGCAGCCGGCCGTACTGGATGAGCTGAACTGACAGCAAATTCGTCTTTGCAAGTCTTTTATATCGCGTGCGCAACAGCACGCCAAAAAAATGTGCTGATAAATTAGGCAGAGCTTCGGGTAAAATAGCGGATTCCCGTCTTCACTCCCTGGTTGCTGCCCGTGCAAATTGGTCCACATTTACTCCGCAATAATGTCTTTGTCGCGCCGATGGCCGGGGTGACCGACCGTCCCTTCCGCCAGCTGTGCAAGCGGCTCGGGGCCGGGTATGCGGTATCCGAGATGGCGGCGTCGAATCCGCGCCTGTGGGCCAGCGAAAAGAGTTCGCGCCGCATCGACCACGCCGGCGAAATGGAGCCGAAGGCGGTGCAGATCGCCGGCGCCGATCCCAAGGACCTGGCCGATTGCGCGAAGTTCAACGTCGAGCGCGGCGCCCAGATCATCGACATCAACATGGGCTGCCCGGTCAAGAAGGTGTGCAACAACTGGTGCGGTTCGGCGCTGCTGCAGCACGAAGACCTGGTGCAGCGCATCCTGGAGTCCGTGGTGAGCGCCGTCGACGTGCCGGTCACCCTGAAGTTCCGCACCGGCTGGGACCGCGACAACAAGAATGCGCTGACGATCGCGCGCATGGCCGAGCAGGCCGGCATCGCGATGCTGACCCTGCACGGCCGCACCCGCGCCGACGGCTACAAGGGAGAAGCCGAGTACGACACCATCGCCGCCGTCAAGGCTGCGGTCGGGATCCCGGTGGTGGCCAACGGCGACATCACGACCCCGGAAAAGGCGAAGTTCGTGCTCGACTACACCAACGCCGACGCCGTCATGATCGGGCGCGCCGCCCAGGGGCGCCCCTGGATCTGCCGCGAGATCGACCATTACCTGCGCACCGGCGAACACCTGCCGGCGCCGCTGGTCGAAGAAGTGCGTGAATTGATGAACGAACACCTGCCGGCCCACTACGCCTTCTATGGCGAATACCTGGGCGTGCGCACCGCTCGCAAGCATATCGGCTGGTATGTGGAGGATTTGCCGGGCGGCGAGGAATTCCGCCAGCGCATGAATCTGCTGGAATCGACCGCCGAGCAATTGGCCGCCGTCGATGATTTTTTCAAATCGCAACAGCGTTTCGGCGAGCGGTTACAATACCGGCCCGCGCATGCCGCCGATGATGCGATTGCAGCTTAGTTGCCAATAAGTTACTAATAAAATTTCAATACAAGAATAATAAACCCCGAGACAGGGCTGTCAAGCAGCGTAACAGTGGCCTTGGGAACCGTAGCGAGCGGAAGGCGATTTGTCCGAGAAGCGCAGCTGTACTGCTGTACAGCGAGCATCGCAGGACGAATCGCCGACGCGCAGCAGGTTCACAAGGCCACCACCACAGGATAAAGCAGCAAACATGAGCAAAGAAAGTATCCAGGAAGTCGTACAGAAAAGCCTCGAAGACTATTTCAACGACCTGGGCGAGCAAAAACCGTCGAATATCTATGACATGATGCTCCTGACCGTCGAAAAGCCGATCCTGCAAGTGGTGATGACGCGCGCGGAAGGGAACCAGTCGCACGCGGCCCAGATGTTGGGCATCAACCGCAATACCTTGCGCAAGAAGTTGCAGGAGCACGGGCTGCTGTAAGCCGCCGGCGAGGGCCGGAGCGGAATTTTCCGCGTCGGTCCTGGGTCCGACGCAGCAAGTCCGCACCATTTTTTTATCAACAGGCCCTCCCATGATCAAACAAGCCCTCATTTCCGTTTCCGACAAAACCGGCGTGCTCGACTTTGCGCGTGCCCTGTCCGCGCTCGGCGTGACCATCCTGTCCACCGGCGGCACTGCCAAGCTGCTGCAGGACAATGGTGTTCCGGTCACCGAAGTCGCCGACTACACCGGCTTCCCGGAAATGCTCGATGGCCGCGTGAAGACCCTGCACCCGAAGGTCCACGGCGGCATCCTGGCACGGCGCGACCTGCCGGAGCACGTCGCCAAGCTGGAAGAGCACGGCATCCCGCAGATCGACATGGTGGTGGTCAACCTGTACCCCTTCCAGCAGACTGTCGCCAAGGAACAGTGCTCGCTGGAAGATGCGATCGAGAACATCGACATCGGCGGCCCGACCATGCTGCGCTCGGCCGCCAAGAACCATCGCGACGTGGTCGTGGTCGTCGACCCGGCCGACTATGACGGCATCCTGGCCGAAGCGAAGGCCGGCGACATCGGCTATGACACCAAGTTCCGCCTGGCCAAGAAAGTGTTCGCCCACACCGCCCAGTACGACAGCGCGATCACCAACTACCTCACCAGCCTGGGCGAAGACAAGCAGCACGCCACCCGCGCCGCCTACCCGCAGACGCTGAACCTGCACTTCGAAAAAGTCCAGGACATGCGCTACGGCGAAAACCCGCACCAGAGCGCTGCCTTCTACCGCGACCTGCAACCGGCTGCGGGCAGCCTGGCCAACTACCGCCAGCTGCAGGGCAAGGAACTGTCGTACAACAACATCGCGGACGCCGACGCGGCCTGGGAATGCGTCAAGTCGCTCGGTGGCTTCGAGCAGCCGGCCGGCTGCGTCATCATCAAGCACGCCAACCCGTGCGGCGTGGCGATCGGCGGCGATGCGCTGGACGCCTACCAGCGCGCGCTGAAGACCGACCCGACCTCGGCCTTTGGCGGCATCATCGCCTTCAACGTGCCGGTCGATGGCCGCGCGGCGGAAGCGATCGCCAAGCTGTTCGTGGAAGTGATCATCGCCCCGGTCTTTACCCCGGAAGCGCTGCAGATCCTGGCGGCCAAGCAGAACGTGCGCCTGCTGGAAATTGCCCTCGGTGACGGCCAGAATACCTTCGACGTCAAGCGCGTCGGCGGCGGCCTGCTGGTGCAATCGCCGGATGCCAAGAACGTGCTGCCGGCCGATTTGCGCGTGGTGAGCAAGAAGCAGCCGACCCCGCAGCAGCTGGCCGACCTGATGTTCGCCTGGCGCGTCGCCAAGTTCGTGAAATCGAACGCGATCGTGTTCTGCGCGAATGGCATGACGCTGGGCGTCGGCGCCGGCCAGATGAGCCGCATCGACTCGGCGCGCATCGCCTCGATCAAGGCGCACAACGCCGGTTTGTCGCTGGTGGGTTCGGCGGTGGCGTCGGATGCCTTCTTCCCGTTCCGCGATGGCCTGGACGTGGTGGTCGACGCCGGCGCGACCTGTGTGATCCACCCGGGCGGCTCGATGCGCGACCAGGAAGTGATCGACGCGGCGGACGAGCGTGGTGTGGTGATGCTGTACACTGGTACGCGTCACTTCCGCCATTAAAATTGGTTGATTGGCGTTCGTAGCGTGGACAGCTCCGCTGTCCACGCGGTGATAGGTGAGGGCTCCGATGTCGTGCACGAATCGCTTACCGCAACTATCACCGCGTGGACGGGGAACCCGTCCACCCTACGGTCGTGGCAACTTCGTTACCGCGACCTGTGTTTTTAGACAGTATTTTTCCCACGAAACACGCCAGCCGGTATAACATTCGATAATGATTATTCTCGGCATCGACCCGGGCCTGCGCACGACGGGGTTCGGGGTCATTGAAAAGCAAGGCAGCCGGCTGCGCTACATCGCGTCCGGCACCATCAAGACCGGCACGGAAGGCGCCCTGCCGCCGCGCCTGAAGATCATTCTGGCCGGCGTCAGCGAAGTCATCGCCACCTACAAACCGGCCTGCTCGGCCATCGAAAAAGTCTTCGTCAACGTCAATCCGCAGTCGACCCTGCTGCTCGGTGCCGCCCGTGGCGCCGCCATCACGGCGCTGGTCGGGGCCGACCTCGACGTGGCCGAGTACACGCCGGCCGAGGTCAAGCAGGCCGTGGTCGGCAGCGGCAAGGCGGTCAAGGCCCAGGTGCAGGACATGGTCGCGCGCCTGCTGAAACTGCCCGGCCTGCCGGGCAGCGACGCCGCCGACGCACTCGGCATCGCCATCTGCCACGCCAACAGCTATGATGCGCTGGCGCTGATCGGTTCCCTCGCGCCGGAAAAACCGGCCCTGCACATGCGCCGCGGCCGCCTGGTTTAACCGGGCTTATCTTGTCTCGATTTTATTTAGTTCCGTTAATGTTGAAAGGTCCGCGATGATCGGTCGTCTGTCTGGAATCCTCCTGGAAAAGAATCCGCCGCAAGTGCTGGTCGATTGCCAGGGTGTCGCTTACGAAGTCGACGTGCCGATGAGCACCTTCTACAACCTGCCGCACACCGGCGACAAGGTCACCCTGTTCACGCACTACGTGGTGCGCGAGGATGCCCACCTGCTGTTCGGCTTCGGCACGGCCAGCGACCGCGCCGTGTTCCGCCAGTTGATCAAGATCACCGGCATCGGCGCGCGTACCGCACTGTCGATCCTGTCCGCCATGCCGGTGGCCGAGCTGTCGCAGGCCGTCACGCTGCAGGAAGCCGGCCGCCTGGTGAAAGTGCCCGGCATCGGCAAGAAGACCGCCGAGCGCCTGCTGCTGGAGCTGAAGGGTAAACTCGGCGCCGACATCGGCGTGGTCGCGCGCGACGATGCGCAGGCCGACGTGATGAACGCGCTGCTGGCCTTGGGGTATTCTGACAAGGAAGCGCTGGCCGCGCTCAAGACCATGCCTGCCGGTACCAGCGTGTCCGACGGCATCAAATTGGCTTTGAAGGCCTTGTCCAAGGCATAACCGTCATCCCCGCGCAGGCGGGGATGACGTAACGGGTATACATATGAGCATCCAGACCGACAACTTCACCGAACAGCGCATCATCGATGCCGCCCCGGCCTCGCCCAACGAAGAGGCGATCGAGCGCGCGCTGCGGCCCAAGCACCTGGACGAATACGTCGGCCAATCCAAGATCCGCGACCAGCTCGAGATCTTCATCTCGGCCGCCAGGAAGCGCCGCGAAGCGCTCGACCACACGCTGCTGTTCGGGCCGCCGGGCCTGGGCAAGACCACGCTGGCCCACATCATCGCGCGCGAAATGGGCGTGAACCTGCGCCAGACCTCGGGCCCGGTGCTCGAGCGTCCGGGCGACCTGGCCGCGCTGCTCACCAACCTGGAAGCCAACGACGTCCTGTTCATCGACGAGATCCACCGTCTGTCGCCGGTGGTCGAGGAGATCCTGTATCCGGCGCTGGAAGACTACCAGATCGACATCATGATCGGCGAAGGCCCGGCCGCGCGTTCCGTGAAGCTCGATTTGCAGCCGTTCACGCTGGTCGGCGCCACCACGCGCGCCGGCATGCTGACCAATCCGCTGCGCGACCGCTTCGGCATCGTCGCGCGCCTGGAGTTCTACAACGTCGACGAGCTCACCAGGATCGTCGCCCGCAGCGCCGCGCTGCTCGAAGCGCCGACCAACGAGGAAGGCGCGCGCGAAGTCGCCAAGCGCGCCCGCGGCACCCCGCGTATCGCCAACCGCCTGCTGCGCCGCGTGCGCGACTACGCGGAAGTGAAGGGCAACGGCGAGATCACCAAAGAGATGGCCGACCGCGCCCTCAAGATGCTGGACGTCGACACCGTCGGCTTCGACGTGATGGACCGTAAACTCCTGGAAGCGGTGCTGTTCAAGTTCGCCGGCGGCCCGGTCGGCATCGGCAACCTGGCGGCGGCGATCGGCGAAGCCGCCGACACCATCGAGGATGTGCTCGAACCCTACCTGATCCAGCAAGGCTACCTGCAGCGCACCCCGCGCGGGCGCATCGCCACGCCGCTGGCCTACCAGCATTTCGGCGTCACCGCCCCGCGCATCAGCCCGACGGGCGATCTGTGGGACAGCCTGCCGCCGGCATGAGCGAAAAGCCGGCAATGCAGATCTGGGTCGACGCCGACGCCTGCCCGGCCGTCATCAAGGACATCCTGTTCCGCGTGGCGGAGCGGCTGCAGCTGCAGGTGACGCTGGTGGCCAACCAGCTGATCCGGGTGCCGGGCTCGCGCTTCATCCGCGCGCTACAGGTGCCGAGCGGGCCGGACGTGGCCGATACCGAAATCGTCGAGCGCCTGGCGCCGGGCGACCTGGTGATCACCGGCGACATCCCGCTGGCCGCGCGCGTGCTGGAAAAGGGCGGCGACGCCCTGAATCCGCGCGGTGATTTCTATACGAAGGACAACATCGCCCAGCAATTGACGATGCGCGCCTTCATGGAAGAACTGCGCAGCGGCGGCGTCGATACCGGCGGCCCGTCCGCCTTCAGCCAGGCCGACCGCCAGCAGTTTGCCAACGCCCTCGACCGGCATTTATCTCGGCGGCGCTGATTATTTCAGTTGTGGTGATGTAAAAACGCCACATGCTCCTGGCGTTCGCGCGCGCGCATCGGACGCTGGCGCTTGCCTGCCGTGGCCGGGTACACGAAGCTGAAGAACAGCATCAGGGTGAAGACCAGCAGCGTGCCGCTGGCCCACAGCGTGCCTTCATCGGTGCGGATGGCGAGCATCGCCAGGCTGGCGAGCGCCGGAATCGTCAACAGCGCACCACCCACGGTGCGGGTCCGGCCGCCGCGGCGCATGCGCCGGCCATTGACCGCGACATAGACAAAGGCCAGGGCGATCAGCCCCAGGCAGGCCGCCGCGCCGGCGGCGACGCCGCCCGACACATTGCCTCCGATATCACCGAACACCAGGATCGGCGGCACGATCAGGACCAGTCCGCCGGCAAGCAGGGACAGCAGGCGCAGGGCAATCATCGCTTCCTTCGGCGCGCCGCGCAGGGCAGATGGGAACGGTGGGGCATGGTCTGGGTGGGTGTATGGATGAATTGATGAAGAGGTTAGCACGGAGACAACACAGGCGGCGCCCGCTTGATCCGACAAGTAGGCCGGGAATATTTCGTTGAAGCATTGAGCAAGCGCATCCCTTGGTATGATTGGGGCTTCTTGAGCGAAGCAACCATATCCAACGCGAGGAGCCGGACAGCAATGAAAATGCGCTACACCCTGAAGTGCAGTCTCTTGATGATGACCACGCTGTTCCTGGCAGCCCCCGTCTTCGCCCAGCCCAAGACCGACCCCTACCCGGGTCTCGAGATGAATGGCAACACCTACCCCAACGCATGCAGTCCAAAGCAGCGGGCATTGCGCAAGGAACTGAAACCGGAATCGGTATCGGATCCCACGCAGGCATGGCAAGTGGTCGAGGCGCTGCTGTGCGCGCCGGACGACAAGGATAATCGCCGGCGCCTGCTGTCCTACACCGCGCCGGAGGTCCGTGTCGAACAGCCGCCCATCGAAGAGAAACCGATATTCCACACGGTCAAGCGCAGCGAAGCGCTGGTTGGCGAGGTCATGGCAAAAGGGCGCGCCTGGGATGCAGAGTTGAGCCCGGAAGGCACGCAAGTCGTACTGCACTATGTTGCCGACGAAGCCTGAGTAAAGGGCCTTACCCTGGCTTACCGCGCATCCCGGTGGCTGGTGACCGAGACAAACGAAGCCTGTGACTGAAGCCGGCCGGAGGTGCCGGCCCCACGTTTATTCCTGGCGCAACCAGACCTGCGAGCGCCCGAACATCGGCATCCCGATGAACCCGCGCACCTCGACCTTCTTGCCGCCATCGCGCACGGTCAGCTTGCTTTTATAGACCTTGCCGTTCTTTGGGTCCAGGATTTCGCCGCCGGTATATTCGTCACCGGTTTTCTTCAGCCCGGACACGATGGTCATGCCGACGATCGGCTGGTCCTTGCGCGCATCCGTGCATTGCACGCATTTCGGGTTCTGCTCTTCGTTCGGGCCGCGGAACAGTTTTTCGATCTTGCCCTGCAATTCACCTTGCTGTTCGGTGATGCGGATCAGGGCGGTGGGCTTGCCCGAGCTGTCGTCGATGGTTTTCCAGAGACCGACAGGGGAATTCTCCTGGGCCATGGCGACAGGCGCGGCGAGGACGGCGGCGGCGATCAGGGAAGCGTGGATGAAGGTGCGCATGGCGGTCTCCGGTTGAGTTGTGAAGGCAGTGTAGCAAACTGCACGGTCGTGCGGGGGCGTGTTGGCAGAAGGTGACAATTGTCATCGGAAACTGATGGCAGCCGCTTCTGTCGGCGGTCGTGGCGGATGCGGATACTGGTTCCATCGACAACAACACGAGGGAACCATGAAACCGACCACCTTGAACACCCTGCTGCTGGCCGCCGGCCTCGCAAGCGCCACCATCGCCCACGCCGGCACCACGCTGGTCCAGGACGTGCGCGTCTTCGACGGCAATGCCGTCCATGAGCATCGCTCGGTGCTGGTACGCGATAAGGTGATTGCGGATGCCGACTTCCACGGTGCCGTGCCCGCCGGTGCGCGCGTGGTGCCGGGCGCCGGCCGCACGCTGCTGCCGGGCCTGATCGACGCCCACGTCCACGCTTTCCAGCACCTCGACCTGCCGCTGATGTTCGGCGTGACGACCCAGGTCGACATGTTCACGGCCGTGCAGATCATGCAGAAGACCACGCAAGCGATGAAGGATGGGACCAACCAGGGCCAGGCCGACCTGTTCTCGGCCGGCACCCTGGTCACCGTGCCGGGCGGCCACGGCACCGAATTCTCGCTGCCGATCCCGACCTTCAAGAAGGGCGACGATGCCCAGGCCTTCGTCGACGCGCGCATCGCCGAGGGCTCCCACTTCATCAAGATCGTGATGGAAGAGGGCTTTGGCGAGCACCGCTTCAACAGCCTCGACGCGGCGTCCGTCAAAGCCCTGGTCGATGCCGCCCACAAGCGAGGCAAGCTGGCCGTCGTGCACATCAGCACCCTGGCGAATGCGCGCGCCGCGCTGGAAGCCGGGGCCGACGGCTTGGCCCACCTGTTCCTCGGTAACGCCATCACGCCTGAAGATGCCGCCGGCCTGGCGCAACTGGCGAAACGCCGCGGCGCCTTCGTGATCCCGACCTTTTCGGTGCTCGAAAGCGCGGCCGGCATCAAGGCGCAAGACCTGCTGGACGACCCGGGCGTGACCGGCCTGCTCGACAAGGAAGAGCGCAAGGCGCTCGAAGACAACTACCGGCCATCGCCGGCACCAGGCTTGCTCACCGCGCCGAAAATGGTCACCGCCGCGATGCGCCGCGCCGGCGTACCGCTGCTGGCCGGCACCGACGCCGGCAACCCGGGCACGCAATACGGCGCCAGTTTGCATCACGAATTGGCGCGCCTGGTCGATGCCGGCCTGGCGCCCCAGGAAGCCTTGATCGCGGCCACCAGCGCGCCGGCCGCCGTATTCAAGCTGGGCCAGCGCGGCCGCATCGCCAAGGGCTACAAGGCCGACCTGGTGCTGGTCGAGGGCAATCCGCTGCTGGACATCGCGGCCACCCGCCGCATCGTCGAGGTGTGGAAGGATGGCGGCAGCACGTCCGCGCTGCGCGAGCAGCAGCGCCGGCAGGTGGCGCAGGAAGCCTTGCCGAAGCAGTCGGCGCCGCTCGCGTTGCCGGCCGACGGCCGTATCAGTTTGCTGAAAGACGGCCAGCTGGCCAGCCCCTTCGGCGTCGGCTGGGTGCCGTCGGACGACAAGGTGATCGGCGGCGCGTCGAGCGTCAAGCTGAGCACGCAGGCGGGCGACAAGGGGGCCGTGGTGACCGTCGACGCCAGCGTCAGGCCGGGCTTCATGTTCCCGTGGGCGGGCGTCGCCTTCGTGCCCTCGACGGCGCCGGCCCAGGATGCCGACCTCAGCGCGGCAAGGACGGTGCGCTTCCGCGTGCGCGGCGACGGCAAGCAGTACCAGGTGACGACCATGTCGCGCGGCATGCGCATCCCGAAAAGCCTGCCGTTCACCGCCGGCGCCGAGTGGCAGGACGTGGCGATTCCGTTCAGCGCCTTTGCGGGTGTCGATCCGACCGCGATCGTCATGTTAGGATTTAATGCCGGGCCGCAACCTGGCGACTACCGGTTCGAAATCACCGACGTCAGGCTCACTCGGGAATAACGATGGAACGAATCAAGCGCATGCTGGCCGGCCCCTGGGTGCCGCCCGAGATGGGGAAGATGCCCTACCTGTGGGCCTGCTCGCTGACCTTCATGCTGTGGCAATACTTCTTCAAGCCGCCCACGGCGTTCGAGCTGTTGATGTTCGGCTTGACCGCGCTGCTGTTCCTGCCCTTGTACCTGGTCAGTTTCTGGGTGAGCGGCCGCGAGACCGTGCTGTGCGTGCTGGCGGCCTGCCTGATCGGCTGCCTGTGGGTACCGTGGAACTCGGGCGCCGGCTGCTTCTTCATCTTCGCCTGCGGCATGTGCGGGCGCCTGGCGCCGGCACGGCGCGCCTACTGGCTGCTGGCTGGCGTGATCGGCCTGGCCACGCTGGCCGGCTGGCTGCTGTCGCCGTTCGGGCTGGCCTTCCTGCTGGCGCCCTGGACCATCGGCACCTCGGTCGGCGTGGCCGCGATCATGGAAAGCGGCTTGCGCGCCTCGCGCCGCCAGTTGCACCGCAAGCAGGAAGAGGTCGAGCACATGGCGCGCATCGCCGAACGCGAACGCATCTCGCGCGACCTGCACGACCTGCTCGGCCACTCGCTGTCCCTGATCGCGCTGAAGGCGGAACTGGCGGGCAAGCTGGCCGGCCGCAATCCGGAGGCCTGCAAGCGCGAGATCGGCGACATTGAAGCCAGCGCGCGCCAGGCACTGGCCGAGGTGCGCGCCGCCGTCACCGGCTACCGCCAGAGCGGCCTGTCCGGCGCCCTGGCCAGCGCGCGTGCGAGCCTGCTGGCTGCGAACGTCGAACTGCGCGAGAGCGTGGAAGAAATCAAGCTGGCCCCGGCCGCCGAACACGTGCTGGCGCTGGCCCTGCGCGAAGCCGTGACCAACGTGGTGCGCCACGCCGGCGCCACCCGCTGCACGCTGGCCCTGGCGCTGGAGCAGGGCAGCGCCGTGCTGCGCGTGGCCGACGATGGCACCGCGCTGCGCACCGAGGACCAGATCCGCGCCGGCAACGGCCTGGCCGGCATGCGCGAGCGCGTCGCCAGCATCGGCGGCAAGCTCTTGATCAAGGTCGATGCCGGCCTGCGGCTCGAGCTGCGCATCCCCATTGGAGAACCTGCATGATTCGTATCGTGATCGCCGAAGACCAGGCCCTGGTGCTGGGCGCGCTGGCTGCGCTGCTCGGCCTGGAAGACGACATCGAGGTCGTCGGCACCGCCGGCAACGGCAAGGATGCGCTGGCCAGGTGCCGCGAGCTACGGCCCGACATCGTGCTGACCGACGTCGAGATGCCGCAGATGACGGGCCTGGAACTCGCGGCCCAGCTGATGGAGGACAAGCTGCCGTGCAAGGTGGTGATCGTGACGACGTTTGCCCGCAGCGGCTACCTGCGCCGCGCGCTGGAGGCCGGCGTGCGCGGCTACCTGCTGAAGGATGCGCCGGCCGAGAACCTTGCCGCTGCGATTCGCCAGGTCTACGCCGGCGGCCGTGCGATCGCGCCCGAGCTGGCGCTGGAAAGCTGGAGCGCGGGGCAGGATCCGCTGTCCGAACGCGAGCGTCAGGTGCTGCGGCTGGCGGGGGAGGGCAGGACCAGTGCGGAGATCGCGAAGCAGGTGCATCTGTCCGAGGGGACTGTGCGCAATTATCTGTCGGAGGCGATCAGCAAGCTGGGGGCGGGGAACCGGGTGGAGGCCTATCGGGTGGCGCGCAATGCCGGGTGGCTTTAACTGGATGAAAATCCAACGATGGCGTCCAGGCGTTCCAGCGCTTCTTGTACGACATGCGCATGCCCTCCGCCCCAAGGGTGCGGGCCCGCGCCACGGGCTTTCCAGTCGAATGATTTGGGTTGATTGGTGATGACGTAACCCACCTCATTGTTGGGCCCTTTTACAGCGACGGCGAATGGGTTGTCTTTATGCCGCTCGGAATGCGTCATGGGAAATCCGATGACGATTTCCGTAGTTTCATTGAACCGTTTAGTCGACACCACGAGAAGCGGATGCACACCCGGCATTTCCGTTCCAGCGTGGGGCGTGTGTTGTATATAAATGATCTCGGCCCGTTCCGGTACCCAGCCTGCCTGAACCATTAAATGATCTCCGCCCCGACCGGGCCCTGGGTCATCATGGCTTCCCCACCATGACGTCCATGGTCATATGCCATGAGCATGTCATCGAGAGAGGGTTTTTTCTCGACGGTTTCGATCACGATACGACCAGGCTCTGCAACAATGCGGACAGGTGTGCCGTCACCGACACCGGCGGTCTTGGCCACTGTTCTGTTGATACGAACAGCAAGGCCATTGCCCCATTGATTGATAGATGCGTCAACAGCAAAGGTCGACATATTGCCTCCATAAGGACTCGACACCTGGATTGATGTGTATACACTGTATCTACATTTGAGGTGCGTGTCAATTCGTGCCGTCAGCTCGGACATGTAAAAAAGCCGCGCCCGGCATCACCCGGCGCGGCTTTTTGCCGGCGTCCGGTGGGCACAGCGTGCCCACCGTTCTAATGCAGCGTGATCAAGCCACCGGCAACTTCGCCAACTGCTCTTCCATCTTGGCCAGTGTCGCGCTGAAGTTGGCCACGCGCTCGCGCTCCTGCGCCACCACGGCGGCCGGCGCACGCGCGACGAAACTTTCGCTCGACAGCTTGCCCTCGGCCTTGGCGATCTCGCCCTTCACGCGGGCGATCTCCTTGGTCAGGCGCTCGCGCTCGGCGGCGACGTCGATCTCGACCTGCAGCATCAGCTTGGTGGTGCCGACGATCGACACGGCGGCCGGCGATTCCGGCAGGGCGTCGACGATCTGCACTTCCGACAGCTTGCCCAGCAGCTGGACATAAGGCGCGAAGCCTTGCGCGGCGATGCGGTCGGCTTCCGAGCCCGGTTCCACGATCAGCGGCACGCGCACCGAGGGCGACAGCTTCATTTCGCCGCGCAGGTTGCGGGTGGCGTCGGTCAGCTTCTTGAACTGGTCCATCCAGGCTTCGGCATCCGCGTCGATCAGCGACTCGTCGGCGATCGGGTAGGGTTGCAGCATGATGGTGTCGCCGGTCTTGCCGGCCAGCGGCGCAACCGCCTGCCACAGCGCTTCGGTGACGAACGGGATGACCGGGTGCGCCAGGCGCAGGACCACTTCCAGCACGCGCAGCAGGGTGTGGCGGGTGGCGCGCTGCTGGGCTTCCGTGCCCTGCTGGACCTGCACCTTGGCCAGTTCCAGGTACCAGTCGCAGTACTCGTCCCAGACGAAGCTGTAGATGCTGGAGGCGATGTTGTCGAAGCGGTAGTCGGCGAAGCCCTTGGCCACGTCCAGCTCGACGCGGTTCATCAGCGAGATGATCCAGCGGTCGGCCTGCGACAGGTCGGCGGCGTCCGGCTTGCCGCAGTCCTTCCCTTCCGTGTTCATCAGCACGAAGCGGGTGGCGTTCCACAGCTTGTTGCAGAAGTTGCGGTAGCCTTCGGCGCGGCCCAGGTCGAAGTTGATGTTGCGCCCCAGCGAAGCGTAGCTGGCCATCGTGAAGCGCACGGCGTCGGTGCCGTAGGCTGCGATCCCTTCCGGGAATTCGCGGCGCGTGGCTTTCGCGATCTTTTCAAGAGCGCGCGGGTCCATCAGCCCGGTCGTGCGCTTGGCCACCAGCGATTCGAGGTCGATGCCGTCGATCAGGTCGATCGGGTCGAGCGTGTTGCCCTTCGATTTCGACATCTTCTGGCCGGACGAGTCGCGCACCAGGCCGTGCACGTACACGGTCTTGAACGGCACCTGGTTCGTGAAGTGCGCGGTCATCATGACCATGCGCGCGACCCAGAAGAAGATGATGTCGAAGCCGGTCACCAGCACGGACGAGGGCAGGAACAGGTCCATGTCCTTTGTCTGCTCGGGCCAGCCCATGGTCGAGAACGGGACCAGCGCCGACGAGAACCAGGTGTCGAGCACGTCGTCGTCGCGCTTCAGTTCACCACTGATGCCGGCGGCAGCGGCCTTCTGCTGCGCTTCTTCCTCGGTGCGGGCCACGACGATTTCGCCGTTCGGACCGTACCAGGCCGGGATGCGGTGGCCCCACCACAGCTGGCGCGAGATGCACCAGTCCTGGATGTTGCCCAGCCACTGGTTGTAGGTCGTGCTCCAGTTCTCGGGCACGAACTTGATCTCGCCGCTGGCGACCTTTTCCAGCGCCACGTCGGTGATCGACTTGCCCGGATTGAAGGTGCCTTCCGGCGCCGGCTTGCTCATGGCGACGAACCACTGGTCGGTCAGCATCGGCTCGATGATGACGCCGGTGCGGTCGCCGCGCGGCACCATCAGCTTGTGCGGTTTCACTTGTTCGAGCAGGCCCTGCGCGTCGAGGTCGGCGACGATCTGCTTGCGCGCGGCGAAGCGGTCCAGGCCGCGGTAGGCTTCCGGCGCGTCGTCGACGATCTTCGCGTCGAGCGTCATGATCGACAGCAGCGGCAGCTTGTGGCGCTGGCCGACCGCGTAGTCGTTGAAGTCGTGCGCCGGGGTGATCTTGACGCAGCCGGTGCCGAAGGCCTTGTCCACGTACTCGTCGGCGATGATCGGGATTTCGCGGCCGACCAGCGGCAGTTTCAGCATCTTGCCGACCAGGGCCGTGTAACGCTCATCGGTCGGATCGACCGCGACGGCGACGTCACCCAGCATGGTCTCGGGACGGGTGGTGGCGACCGTCAGGTGGCCGCTGCCATCGGCCAGCGGGTACTGGATGTACCACATCGAGCCGTCTTCTTCCTGCGAGTCGACTTCCAGGTCCGACACGGCCGTGCCCAGCACCGGGTCCCAGTTGACCAGGCGCTTGCCGCGGTAGATCAGGCCCTGTTCGTACAGGCGCACGAAGACTTCGGCGACCGTTCTGGTGCGCGGCTCGTCCATCGTGAAGTACTCGCGGTTCCAGTCGGCGGACGCGCCCAGGCGGCGCATCTGGCCGGTGATGGTGCTGCCCGACTTTTCCTTCCACTCCCAGACTTTCTCGATGAAGGCGTCGCGGCCGAGGTCGTGGCGCGAGATCTTCTGGGCGTCCAGCTGGCGCTCGACCACGATCTGGGTCGCGATGCCGGCGTGGTCGGTGCCCGGGATCCAGGCGGTGTTGAAGCCACGCATGCGGTAGTAGCGGGTCAGGCCATCCATGACGGTCTGGTTGAAGGCGTGGCCCATGTGCAGGGTGCCCGTCACGTTCGGGGGCGGCAGCTGGATGCTGAACGACGGCTTGCCGGCGTCCATGGTGGCGGCGAAGTAACCGCGCTGTTCCCATTCGCTGCGCCAGAATTGTTCGATATCGGCTGGCTCGAAAGACTTGGCTAATTCCATGATATGGCTTGGGGTTCGGGTATTTGAATGCGAAAACGACCATTATAGATGACGGCGGAAAGCCTGCGCCGCCAGGCCGGGCGATTTTTGGGCCGGCAGCACCGATTAGGGAGATCGTGAAGTGGCGTGATATATTTTTCACCATTCACAACGCTGCGAGAACCCGAGAACAATGAGCGCGCCCGTTTCCCCCCGCCGCCTGGTCCTGCTGGTCGACGACGACACCGTCCTGCTGGAATACCTGTCCACCGTCCTGAAGCATGCCGGCTACGACACCGTCGCAGCCGGCTCCGCGCCCGAGGCGCTGCAACGCATCGCCGAGCACGAAGGGCCGAACCTGCCCGGCATCGCGCTGGCCCTGCTTGACATCAACATGCCCGGCATGTCGGGCATCGACCTGGCGCGCCGCCTGCGCGAGCACACCCAGGTGCCATTCATGTTCCTGTCCTCGGTCGACGATGCCGAGACCGCGCGCCAGGCCGCCAGCCACGGCGCGGTCGGCTTCGTGGTCAAGCCGGTCGACGCCGCGCGCCTGCTGCCGGCCTTCGAATCCGCGCTCGCGCGCGCCGACGAGATCCGCCAGCTGCGCCGCACCGAAGCCAACCTGAACGCGGCCCTGGCCGCCGGCCGCGAGACCAGCCTGGCCGTCGGCCTCCTGATGGCGCGCTACCAGACTGACCGCAACACCGCCTTCGAAGTCCTGCGCGACCACGCGCGCTCGAACCGCCGCAAGATCAACGAGGTGGCCGAGCAGCTGGTGGCGGCGGAGGAGCTGCTGAACGGTTTGCATGGGGCGTTTGCGGGGCGCTTGCGCGGGAAGTAAGTTTGCGAGTGCAGCACTAGCGGTGTACGCCGGTCGTCCCCGCGAAGGCGGGGACCCAAGTTTGCAAGCCATACGTTTGCTCATGCTGAACTTGGATCCCCGCCTTCGCGGGGAGGACGTTCATGAGCTAAGGAATTCATGTCCGTACGCAATCATCACGCGGCCAACACCAGCATCCACCTCTTGGTATCATGGCAAATTGCCCGGCACAGCCACGGCTCGTGCCCAGCGTTATCCATTTATCAAGCACAGGAAAAATTACATGAAAACCAAGGCAGCGATTGCATGGCAGGCGGGTAAGCCGCTGACGATCGAGGAAGTCGAACTCGAAGGTCCGAAGGCGGGCGAGGTGCTGGTCGAAGTCAAGGCCACCGGCATCTGCCACACCGACTACTACACCCTGTCGGGCGCGGACCCGGAAGGCATCTTCCCGGCCATCCTCGGCCATGAAGGCGCCGGCGTGGTCGTCGACGTCGGCCCGGGCGTGACCAGCGTGCGCAAGGATGACCACGTCATCCCGCTGTACACGCCGGAATGCCGCCAGTGCAAATTCTGCCTGTCGCAGAAGACCAACCTGTGCCAGGCGATCCGCTCGACCCAGGGCCGCGGCCTGATGCCGGACGCCACCAGCCGCTTCTCGCTGGACGGCAAGCCGATCTACCACTACATGGGCACCTCGACCTTCTCGAACTACATCGTGGTGCCGGAAATCGCGCTGGCCAAGGTGCGCTCGGACGCACCCTTCGACAAGATCTGCTACATCGGCTGCGGCGTCACCACCGGCATCGGCGCCGTGATCTTCACCGCCAAGGTGGAGGCGGGCGCCAACGTGGTCGTGTTCGGCCTGGGCGGCATCGGCCTGAACGTGATCCAGGCGGCGCGCATGGTCGGCGCCGACAAGATCATCGGCGTGGACATCAACCCGGCGCGTGAAGAGATGGCGCGCAAGTTCGGCATGACCCACTTCGTCAATCCGAAGGAAGTCGGCAACGTGGTCGACGCCATCGTCCAGCTGACCGACGGCGGCGCCGACTACTCGTTCGAGTGCATCGGCAACACCACCACCATGCGCCAGGCGCTGGAGTGCTGCCACAAGGGCTGGGGCCAGTCGATCATCATCGGCGTGGCGGAAGCCGGCGCGGAAATCTCGACCCGTCCGTTCCAGCTGGTCACCGGCCGCGAATGGAAGGGTTCCGCATTCGGCGGCGCCCGCGGCCGCACCGACGTGCCGCGCATCGTCGACTGGTACATGGAAAACAAGATCAACATCGACGACCTGATCACCCATCACCTGCCGCTGGACCGCATCAACGAAGGTTTCGACCTGATGAAGTCGGGCGAGTCGATCCGTTCGGTCGTGGTGTACTGATCGCTCCGATCGCGTTGGCCTGCTGAGTCATTCCCGCGAAAGCGGGAATCCATGCCGAGACGATCGAAGCCGCTCGGCATGGTCCCCGCTTCGCGGGGACGACGCTTTTTGCTCGATTTCTCCCTCCTGTTCCGCCGATCCCGCAGCCTGTCGCAAGACGCTCGCGCTAGCCTCCGCACGCCGCTATCGTGCAGTCATCCCCGTTCGCACAAATCTAGAAAAAAAGTTCTAGACAAAATTTTCTAGTCATCCGATACTGTCCGCATCAAAAGGAGAACCGATGAACGCTGCGCTGTTCCTGTCCAGCCTGGCCTGGGCGCTGCTCGACTTCGTCTGGCAGGGTGTGCTGGTCGGCTGCGCCGCCGCCGCGCTGCTGGGCTTGCTGGGCCGGGCGCGGCCGCAGCTGCGCTATGCACTGGCCTGCGCCGCCTTGTTGCTGTGCGCGGCCTTGCCGCTGGCCGGCCTGCTGGCGCGCCTGGCGGATCTTGATGCGGCGCCGGCGGCGCTGCCGGCGCTGTCCACGGTGGTGAATTTCACGCTTGCCGGCGGCACAGCGGATGGTGCGAGCCCGGCCGCCGGCGCCACGGTCCTCGGCTTGCAGGAGGCATTGCGTGCGCGCCTGCCGCTCTTGATCCTGTGCTGGGCCGGCGGGGCGGGGCTGCTGGCGCTGCGCATGCTGCTGGGCCTGGCCTGGGTGCGCCGGCGCAGCCGGCCGGGCGCGTACCGCGTCGACCCAAGCTGGCAGGCGGCGCTCGACCGGCTGGCGGCGCGCATGGGCCTGGCGCGGCGCGTGGTGTTCGGCCTCGTCGACGATTTGACCAGCCCGGTCACGGCCGGCTGGTGGCGTCCGGTGGTGCTGGTGCCGGCCTCGCTCGCCACCGGCATGGCGCCGCAGCTGCTGGAAGCCTTACTGGCGCACGAACTGGCCCACGTGCGCCGCCACGATTACCTGGTCAACCTGTTGCAGAGCGCGATCGAGATCCTGCTGTTCTATCACCCGGCCGTGTGGTGGCTGTCGCACCGCATCCGGGTGGAGCGGGAACTGGTCGCCGACGATCTTGCCGCGAGCATGCTGGGCGAACCGCGGCGCCTGGCGCTTGCCCTGTCCGAGCTGGACCTGTTCCAGCTTTCCACTCCCCATCTTGCCCATGCGGCGCACGGAGGAAATCTCATGTCTCGTATCAAACGCCTGGTTCGTCCCCAATCCGAACCCATCAATTGGAAACTGGCGCTCCCAGTGCTGGGCCTGGCGCTGTCGGCCGCGGTGGCCGCAGGCGCGGCGCAGGCCGAGCGGCAGGCCGAGCCGCGGGTCGAGCCAATGCAGCCAGCCCGCCAGGTGCAGCCGCAAGTGCGGCAGGACGCCGAAGCGGCACGCGCCGATGCCGAAGCCATGCGCGCCGATGCCGAGGCTGCGCGGGCCGCGTCCCGGGCCGCGGCGGCGCAGGCCAGGACAGCGGCGCGCACGGCCGGCAGCACCCGCATCCACAGCGATGACAACCACGGCTATGCCCTGGTCAGCGGCAGCGAACAGCAATTGAGCATCAGCGGCGACGGCACGGATTGGGAATCCCTGCAGCAATTGCGCCGCAACATCAACGGCGAGTTCCTGTGGGTCCGCGACGGCGGCAAGTCCTGGATCATCCAGGACCGCGATGTGCTGGCCAGGGCGCACGCCGCCTACGCCCCGATGGAACGCCTGGGCCAGCAGATGAACGTCTACGGCAAGGAAATGAACCAGCACGGCAAGGCGATGGATGGCTTGGGCAAGGACATGTCGCGCGCCGCCGCCGGGGTCCAGCCGGACCATGCGCGCATGGGGGCGCTGCAGGGCGAAATGAGCGAGCTCGGCCAGCAGATGGGCAGCCTGGGCCGGCAGATGGCGCAGGCCGACGAGGGCGAACGGCGCCGCCTGGACGCGGAGATGAAGCGCCTGAGTGCTCAAATGAACAAACTCGGTGCTCAAATGAGCGACGCGAGCCATCCGCCGGGCCAGCTCGCGGCCCAGCAGTCGATGAAGGAAATCGGTCAACGCATGGACGAGGCCGGCAAACCGATGAAGGCCCTCGGCCAGCAGATGAACGTGCTCGGCAAGCAGATGGAGCAGGAGGGCAAGACCGCCGACAAGACCATGCGTGCGCTGATCCAGGAGGCAATGGCGCGCGGCCTGGCCAAGCCGGTGCCGCAGGGCTGAGCGGGAAGCAGAAACAGGCCGGCCCGCTCGGGCCGACCTGTACGCGTACTGTATGAATCATGAACTGCTCAGTAACATTTACGCCACAAAGGCGCGCACGAATGCACCATCGGCGTGCAAGCGGATAAGCAAACTGCTACAATTTCCCTATTGCAATTGACAAATAGTCTCAATTGCTCAATTAACATTAATTGGGGAAAGACATGTTCAAGAAACTCGCTGCCGCCGCAGCCCTGGCGCTGGTCGCCTCCTCGTCCTTCGCCGCCGCACCGACCGCCTTCTACGGCGGCCTGGACGTCGGTTCGACCGACATCGATAACCTGGACGGCAACAAGACCAGCGTCGGCGCCTTCGTGGGTTACGGCTTCAACCAGTTCTTCGCTGTCGAACTGGGCTACCGCCAGTTGGGCAAGTGGGACTTCGGTCCGACCGAGCTGAAGGCCAAGCAGACCCACCTGTCGCTGGTCGGTTCCTACCCGCTGAACGCCCAGTTCGACGTGTACGGCCGCATCGGCTACAACAACCTGCGCGGCGAAGCCTCGTACGGCGGCTACAAGTACGGTGACGACACCGATGGCGGCCTCTACGGTGTCGGCCTGAACTACAACTTCACCCCGACCCTGTCGGGCCGCATCGAGGCGCAGAAGCCGTCGAGCGATTCGACCAACTACAGCGTCGGCCTGGTCTGGCAGTTCCGCTGATCCGATAGCGTCACCAAGATAGCAAGAGGCAGCTGGCCCGCATCGGGCCGCTGCCTTTTTTTATTGTTATGTTGGTATTTGTATGGCAGCATGGCGGCGCCGCCGACCCAGCGGCATTCTTCATTCGGAATCCACCAGGAATTTGCCCATGCGACCCTTCGTTCGCCTTGCCATCGCCGCCGCACTCGCCGGCCTCGGCACCCTTGCCACCGCCCAGACCACCACGCCCGCGCCGGCGGCATCGAGCGCCCCCGCCGAGCGCCCGGCCACGGCCTTCCCCTACACGCCCGGCCTGGACGTGAACTCGATGGACCGCAGCGCCGACCCCTGCGTGGACTTCTACCAGTACGCCTGCGGCGGCTGGATGAAGAACAACCCGATCCCGGCCGACCAGGCGCGCTGGTCGGTGTACGGCAAGCTGGCCCAGGACAACCGCCGCTACCTGTGGGGCATCCTGGAAGACCTGGCCAAGCGCCAGGAAGGCCGCAGCGCCAGCCAGCAGAAGATCGGCGATTACTTCGGCGCCTGCATGGACGAGCGCGCGATCGAGGCGCGCGGCGCCGAACCGCTCAAACCCTATTTCGACCAGATCGCGGCCCTGCGCTCCAACCGCGATCTGCCGCGCCTGCTGGCGCACCTGCACATGTCGCTGTCCGACCCGGGCCTGTTCTTCGGCTTCGGCTCGAGCCAGGACTTCGGCGATTCCTCGCGCGTGATCGCCTTCGCCACCGCCGGCGGCCTGGGCTTGCCGGATCGCGACTCCTACCTCAAGCAGGACGCCAAGTCGCAGGACGTGCGCACCAAGTACGTCGCCCACATCGCGAACACCTTCGAGCTGCTGGGCGATGCGCCCGAAGCTGCCAGGCGCAACGCCGAGCGCGTGATGGCGATGGAAACCACGCTCGCCAAGGCCTCGCTGTCGCGCGTCGACAAGCGCGATCCATATAAACTGTTCCACAAGGTCGACGCCAAAGGCCTGCAGGCGCTGACCCCGGGCTTCGACTGGAACGCCTACCTGAACGAGATCGGCCAGGGCAAGCAGAAGACCTTCAACGTCACCGAGCCGGCCTTCTTCAAGGCGCTGGCCAAGCTGTGGCAGGGCCAGGACCTGGACGCGACCCGCACCTACCTGCGCTGGCACGTGGCGCGCACCATGTCGCCGGCCCTGTCGTCGAAGTTCGACCAGGAGCACTTCGCCTTCTTCAGCAAGACCCTGCGCGGCGTGCAGCAACAGCAGCCGCGCTGGAAGCGCTGCGTGGCGCTGGTCGACCGCCAGCTGGGCGAGGCCCTGGGCCAGGAATTCGTCAGCCGCGCGTTCTCGCCGCAGCTGAAGGAAAAGTCGCTGCACATGACGCGCCAGATCGAGACCGCGATGAAGAAGGACATCGACTCGCTGGAGTGGATGAGCCTTGACACCAAGAAGCGCGCCCAGGAAAAGCTGGCCGCCATCGTCAACAAGATCGGCTACCCGGACAAATGGCGCGACTACGGCGCCTACAGCGTCAAGCCGGGCGACTTTGCCGGCAACGTCGAGCGCGGCAACCTGTTCGAGCAGCGGCGCGACCTGGCCAAGATCGGCAAGCCCCTCGACCGCAGCGAGTGGGGCATGACGCCGCCGACGGTGAACGCCTACTTCAATCCGCAGATGAACGACATCAACTTCCCGGCCGGCGTGCTGCAGCCGCCGCTGTTCGACCCGAAGATGGACGACGCGCCGAACTACGGCAACACCGGCGGCACCATCGGCCACGAACTGACCCACGCCTTCGACGACGAAGGCCGCCAGTTCGATGCCAAGGGCAACCTGAAGGATTGGTGGACCAAGCAGGACGCCAAGGAATACGAAGAGCGCGCCCAGTGCATCGTCGACCAGTACGCGCAGTACACGGTCGTCGACGACATCAAGATCAACAGCAAGCTGACCCTGGGCGAGGACATCGCCGACCTGGGTGGCCTGATCCTGGGCTGGATGGCGTGGCAGGAAGAGATGGCGTCGATGCCGCAGAAGGCCCAGCCGCGCGACGGCTTCACGCCCGAGCAGCGCTTCTTCATCGGCAATGCGCAATGGGCCTGCGAAAACGATCGTCCGGAAAACCTGCGCGTGACGGCAATGACCGATCCTCACTCGCCGGGCAAGTTCCGCGTGAACGGCCTGGTGGTGAACATGCCGCAGTTCCAGCAGGCGTTCAACTGCAAGCCGGGCCAACCGATGGTCAAGGAAAAGCGTTGCCGCGTGTGGTGATTCAGGTTCTGTAAATAACAACGCCACCTTCGGGTGGCGTTATCGTTTGGAGCGAAAAGCGGCCGGTTTCAATGGCGCACGCCCAGCTTGCCGAACTGGGCCTGCATGTGCACCAGGTTGGCTTCGAACACCTGCATCTCCAGCGCGACCGCGCTCAGGTCGAGGTTCGCCAGTTCCAGCATCGGGAACAGCTCGTCTTCCTCTTCGCGGATATGGGCCAGGGTCGCTTCGATCATGTCGCTCATCAAACCATCGGCATGGGCATCGCCCAGTTCCATGTCCTGCAACGCGGCCAGCATGTCGTCGACGTTCAGGTGCTCTTCCTCGAAGTGGGCGACCAGGTTCGGTTCGATCTTGCGCACGCCAGGATAGAACACCGCTTCCTCGAGCCGCGAATGGGTGTGTATGGCGCGCAGCAATTGCTCCGCGGCTTGGTGCCGGACCTCGAGGCTGTGTCCATTGAAAAATTTATCTGCGAGCTTGCGGATCATGTCATGGTCGCGCCGCAGGGTCTGGATCGGACTCTCGGCGAACGCATCGCGCGGCCGCCGTGGGTTGGGGTGGTGGATGCTTGCCATGGTTTCTCCTGATTGATGTGAAACCATGGTAGTACTGAAATGCTCTGACGGTCGGTGCGTTTGGTCACAAAATGTAAAAACGCCGCGTATGGCGGCGTTTTGACAGGAGATCCGTACTTAATGCTGGGAAATGCTGCCGCGCCAGCCGCCGGTTTCCGAGCCGCGTTTTTCCAGTAGATCCTTGAACTTCTGCAGGTTACCGCGGGTTTCCAGGCGCACGGCGCCGAAAGCGTCGCCCAGTTTTTCCAGCGGGCCTTCCGGCTGGTAATCCATCTGCAGGGCAATGCGGGTCAGGTTGTCGGAGATCTTGTGGAAAGTCACGACGCCGCCATTCGGCACGCCGCTGACGCTGCGCCAGGCGATGCGTTTGTCCGGGATCTGTTCGGTGATCTCGACATCCCATTCTTTCTCTTCGCCGGCGACATTGGCTTTCCAGTGCAGGTGCTTGTCGTCGAGCTGGCGGATTTCATGGACGCTGGCCATGAATTGCGGGAAATCCTCGAACTGGGTCCACTGGTTGTAGACGGTGCTCACCGGCACGTTGACCTCGATCGTCTCGACGATCGACGAATCCAGGCCCGACCCACGGTCCTTCTTCATTTTTTTCGACAGCATCATGCCGCCCACGGCCAGGGCCGCGACAGTAACGACTCGATTCAGCATTTGTTGGCTCCTTATTGCAGAAACGCGTATTGCGATTGACAACAAAGGCCCGAGGCGCGCAGCAGGATGCTGGGCGGGTCGGGCCACCTTGAAAACACATCTACCGTCAAAATTACGGCAATTGCCGCCATCATGGCGCAATGGAGCCGTGCGGAAAGATTGCCGACACAAGCGAAACGATGTGCGGTTCCTGTTGTGATACTGTATATATCATCAGTAAAAATGGCGGGCCGCTTCTGCCGCCAGCCTGTCGCGACGGTATAATGCCCCCATGAATCTCCTCGACAACCTGAATCCAGAACAGCTCGCGGCTGTCACCTTGCCCCAACAAAGCGCCCTGATCCTGGCCGGCGCCGGCTCCGGCAAGACCCGGGTGCTGACCACCCGTATCGCCTGGCTCCTGACCAGTGGGCAAGTGTCGCCGGCTGGCATCATGGCGGTGACCTTTACCAACAAGGCGGCCAAGGAGATGTTGACGCGCTTGTCGAGCATGCTGCCGGTGAACACGCGCGGCATGTGGATCGGGACCTTCCACGGCCTGTGCAATCGCCTGCTGCGCACGCACTACCGCGACGCCGCGCTGCCGCAGACTTTCCAGATCCTCGATTCACAGGATCAGTTGTCGATGATTAAGCGCATGCTGAAGGCGCTGAACGTCGACGACGAGAAGTACCCGGCCAAGGACTTGATGTACTTCATCAACAACAACAAGGACCAGGGCTTGCGCGCGGGCGACGTCGAAGCCTACGACCAGGTCCAGCGCCGCATGGTCGAGCTGTACGACCTGTACGACCAGCAATGCCAGCGCGAGGGCGTGGTCGATTTCGCGGAACTGCTGCTGCGCGCCTATGAACTGCTGCAGCGCAACCACCCGCTGCGCCAGCACTACCAGATGCGCTTCCGCCACATCCTGGTCGACGAGTTCCAGGATACCAATGACCTGCAGTACAACCTGCTCAAGCTGCTGGCCGGCCATGGCGAGCCGCGCGGCGGCGCCATCTTCGCCGTCGGCGACGACGACCAGAGCATCTACGCCTTCCGCGGCGCCAACGTCGGCAACATGCAGGCTTTCGAGCGCGAGTTCGAGGTCAAGAACCTGATCAAGCTGGAGCAGAATTACCGCTCGCACGGCCACATCCTCGACAGCGCCAACTTCCTGATCGCGAACAACACGAAGCGCTTGGGCAAGAATTTGCGCACGGATGCGGGGCAGGGCGAGCAGGTACGCGTGTACGAAGCCTCGTCCGACCTGGAAGAGGCGCAGTGGATCATCGACGAATCCAAGAGCCTGATGGCCGAGGGCATGAGCAGGAGCGAGATCGCGATCCTGTACCGCTCGAACGCCCAGAGCCGCGTCATCGAGCACGCGCTGTTCGCCGCCGGCCTGCCGTACACCGTGTATGGCGGCCTGCGCTATTTCCAGCGCGCCGAGGTCAAGCACGCCATCGCCTACCTGCAGCTGATGGACAACCCGCACAACGATTCCGCCTTCCTGCGCGTGGTCAACTTTCCGACGCGCGGCATCGGCGCCCGTTCGATCGAGCAGCTGCAGATGGCGGCTGAAGCCCATCGCGTGTCGCTGTATGCGGCCGTGCCCTACATGGCGGGCAAGGCCGGCACATCGCTGGGCAACTTCGTCAAGCTGATCGAGAGCGCGCGTTTTGAAACCCAGCAGCTGCCGCTGCCGGAGATGGTGCGCGTGGTGCTGGAGCGCAGCACGCTGCTGACCCACTACGAGAAGGAAAAAGAGGGCCAGGAACGCATCGAGAACTTGCAGCAGATGGTCAGTGCCGCCACCCACTTCGTGCAGGAAGAGGGTTTTGGCGCCCACGCGCCGGCCCACCTCGGCCCGCAGGCGCAAGCGACCAGCGGCGAAGCCATCGTGAATGCCGACGGCGTCGAGCTGATCGAAGCCGACGTGCCGCTGGCCACCGTGATGTCGCCGCTGTCCGCCTTCCTGGCGCATGCCTCGCTGGAAGCCGGCGACGCCCAGGCCCAGGCCGGCCAGGACGCGATGCAATTGATGACCGTGCACTCGGCCAAGGGCCTGGAATTCGACGCCGTCTTCATCACCGGCATCGAGGAAGGCCTGTTCCCGCACGAGAGCAGCGCGCGCGAACTGGACGGCGTGGACGAGGAGCGGCGCCTGATGTACGTGGCGATCACGCGCGCGCGCCGGCGCCTGTACATGAGCTTTACCCAGCAGCGCATGCTGCATGGCCAGACCCGCTTCAACATGAAGTCGCGCTTCTTCGACGAATTGCCGGAAGAGTCGCTGAAATGGCTGTCGCCGCGGGTGCAGACCAACTGGTTTTCGGGCCGCAAGTCGACCACGGCCTGGGATGACGCCAGCTTCCGCGAAGGCGGCAGCGCCAATTTGATCGCGCAACAGATCACGCAGAAGTCCGCCGACAGCGGCAAGGGCAGCGGCTGGCGCATCGGCGAGACGGTCAGCCATGCGCGCTTCGGCGAGGGTGTGATCGTGACGATCGAGGGCGGGGGCGGGGATACGCGCGCGCGCATCAATTTCGGCGCGGCGGGGATGAAGGTGCTGGACCTGTCAGTGGCCAAGCTGGAGCGGGTGAGTCGTTAATCACGGCGAATGGTGGGCACTCCGTGCCCACCAAACATCCGGATCAAGCCGGTTGCATATCCTTCTCGCTCGGCTTGCCGAAAATCGCCGTGTATCCCGCATACATCGCGCACTGCAGCAACAGCACGAACAGGAACATCAGCCACATCATCACGACCCGCCCGATCGACGCATTGCCGAAAATCAGCGCGATCACGGTCATGACGCCCAGGAAGATGGCGAACCACGACACCAGCATCACCACGAACACGCGCGCGGTGCGCACCACGGCGAAGAAGCTGTAGAACGCGGCTTTGCCGGGTCCCATGCGCTTCCAGTAGGTGAGCGGGGCGGTGAAGCATAGCGTGACCATGATGGCGACGTCGAGCAGGAACAGGCCGAACAGCGGCAGCATGTCCATCGCCGAGACTTCCGGCGGATTCTTCGGGTCGGCCGCCGCCTTGCTCATCTTTTCCACCAGCTCCTGGATGCCCAGCATCTGCGTGATGACCATCAGCACGATGGCTACCGCAAAATAGATCAGCCCGACCTTGCACAGCGAGGCCAGCGCCGGCTGGCGGAAGCCCGTCAGCAGCACCGCCGGGGTGACCCGGGCGCCGTTCTCGATCATCAGGCAAGCCTGCATGAAGGCCATCGAGAACGAGGGGACCAGCACCACCGCCACCACCGGGCCGACGAAGGGCACGGCCGAGAGCGCGATGCTGATCAGGATGTTGGCGAACAGGAGGGTCGTCAGTGCGGCCGGCTGTTTGCGAAACAGGCCGGTGCCCTGTTTCAGCCAGTCCCAGCCGGTACTTGCGGGCAGGTTGTTCATGCTGTCAGGCGAGGTGCGGGGGTGTCGATGCGTTGGCGCAGGACGCGCTCGAAGTGGGTCGGATCGTGCGGCGTCAACATCTCGGCCGCACGCGGTTTGTACAGATCATACAGGCGCGACACCCAGAACCGCAGCGCGGCTGCGCGCAGCATGGCTTGCCAGGCGTCCTGCTCGGCCTGCGTGAAGGGCCGCGCCGCGTGGTAGGCACGGGTCAGGGCGACGGCGCGCGCCTCGTCCAGCACGCCCGTGTCCTGGTCGATGCACCAGTCGTTGACGGTCACCGCGATGTCGAACAGCCAGCTGTCCCAGCCCGCGAAATAGAAATCGAAGCAGCCGCTCAGCTTGTCGCCGACGAACATCACGTTGTTGCGGAACAGGTCGGCATGCACCGGCCCATGCTGCAGCGCGCGGTAAGTCTCGCTGCGGGCAAAATCCTGCTGGAAGGCCAGTTCCGCGCGCAGCAGCCCGGCGGTCGACGCATCCAGCTGGGGCAGGATCGACGGGACTGTCTGGTTCCACCAGTCCAGGCCGCGCAGGTTGGGCTGGCGCATGTCGAAATCGCGTCCGGCCAGGTGCATCCGGGCCAGCATGGTGCCGACTTCGGCGCAGTGCACCGGCTGCGGATCCATCTGCGAGGCGCCTTCCAGCTTGCTCACGATGATGGCCGGCTTGCCGTGCAGGCCCACGACCAGTTCGCCATCCGCGTTCGGCACCGGATCCGGCACCGGCACGCCGCGCTCGGCCAGGTGGCGCATCAATTGCACATAGAAGGGTAATTGCTCGAAGCTGAGGTTTTCGAAAATGGTGAGGACGAACTCGCCGCGTTCTGTCGTCAGGAAGAAATTACTGTTTTCAATGCCGCTCGCGATGCCGCGCAGGTCGAGGGCTTTGCCGAGGGGAAACTGCGTGATCCACTGGGACAGATCGTCCAGTGTGACCGAGGTGAACACTGCCATTAAAGTTTAGCTAGGAATAAGGGTCGCTGTAACGGCCGCGCTGGGCGGCCCCGGTTGACGGCTTACTTCTTCCCCGGTTCGGCGGTAGCCGGCATGGGAGGAGGTGGCGGCACGTCGGCCGCTCCCGGGACGTTCTGGCCGGCATCGTTCGTGGCGCGCCGCTTGCCCGACAAATCGAACTCGCCCACTTTCCACTGCGGTGCGCGGATCGAATTGGTCTGCGCATTGCCGGGCTGGCTGTTCGGTTTCATATAGTAGTGGCTGCCGCCACTGGTGACTTCGACTTCGGTGACCTGCCCGCCGTCGCGGCGCTCGATGATCTCGGTGCCGCGTTTTGGCGGGATATTGGTGACAGGCACATCGCTGCCCGGCTCGATACGCTGGGCATTCGCCGGCGGCGTCTGGTTCTGGCTCGATTGTCCGGTCTGGGCCGAAGCCAGGCCGGTTGAAGCGGCCAGGAAGATCGCGAGGAATGGCAGGCGGGAAACTGTGCGCGGCATGATGGTCACCTTTGTCGTTTCGTCCATTTTAACAAACAGTGACAGATCCCTGTGAAAAGTCTCAATCGTCCCCATCTGTGGACCATGGCGGCAGTGGCCGCTACCGTGCTTTACGCTCCCCGATTCTGCGATAATGGCGCACGTTTCGCCGTGCCCGCCGCGGCTCACCTGATTTCGTTTCCATGGACAATACTCTCCTTCTCGTCGACGGTTCCAGCTACCTGTACCGCGCCTTCCACGCGCTGCCCGACCTGCGCAGCCCCGACGGCTACCCGACCGGTGCGATGCACGGCATGGTCAACATGCTGCGCCGCCTGCGTTCCGACTTCCCGGCCGCCTACATTGCCTGCGTGTTCGATGCCAAGGGCAAGACTTTCCGCGACGAGATGTATCCGGAATACAAGGCCACACGCGCCTCGATGCCGGAAGACCTGGGCAAGCAGATCGAACCGATCCACGAAGTGGTGCGCCACATGGGCTGGCCGATCCTGATGGTCGAAGGCGTGGAAGCCGACGACGTGATCGGCACCCTGGCGGCCCAGGCCACGGCGCGCGGCATGAACACCGTGGTCTCGACCGGAGATAAAGACCTGGCGCAATTGGTCAACGACAAGGTCATGCTGATCAATACGATGAGCAACGAAAAGCTCGATGAAGCCGGCGTCGTCGCCAAGTTCGGCGTGCCGCCGAAGCGCATCATCGACTACCTGACCCTGATCGGCGACACCGTGGACAATGTCCCCGGCGTCAACAAGTGCGGTCCGAAGACCGCGGTCAAGTGGCTGGCCCTGCACGGCTCGCTGGATGGCGTGATCGAGAACGCCGCCTCGATCGGCGGCGCGGTCGGCGCCAACCTGCAGGCGGCCCTGGAATGGCTGCCGAAGGGGCGCGAGCTGATCACCGTCAAGACCGACTGCGACCTGACCAATCACCTGGTGTCGATCGAGGAATCGCTGATCGGCCGTCCGGAAGACAAGGATGCGCTGCGCGACTTTTTCCAGCGCTATGGCTTCAAGACCATGCTGAAGGAACTGGGCAATGGCAACGCCGCCAAGTACGTCTCGCCTGGCGCCCCATCGGGCATGACCCAAGCCTTGAATTCGCCGGAAGGCGCCGGCACCCAGCCTGACATGCCCATCATCAAGGGCGAATACGAAACCGTCAGCACGGCCGAGCAGCTGGAGCGCTGGCTGGACCTGATCGACAAGGCGGCCCTGACCTCGGTCGATACCGAGACGACCTCGCTCGACCCGATGACGGCCGAGATGGTCGGCATCTCGCTGTCGACCGAAGCGGGCAAGGGCGCCTACATTCCGCTGGCGCACCGCTACGCCGGCGTGCCGGAGCAATTGAACCGCGAAGAGGTGCTGGAGCGGATGCGCAGCTGGCTGGAAAACCCGGACAAGCCGAAGCTCGGCCAGAACCTGAAGTACGACAGCCACATCTTCGAAAACCACGGCATCAAGTTGCGCGGCATCGTGCACGACACGCTGCTGCAATCCTACGTGTTCGAGTCGCACAAGCCGCACGACATGGACACGATGGCGCTGCGCCACCTGGGCTACACCACGATCCCCTTCGTCGACGTGTGCGGCAAGGGTGCGAACATGATCTGCTTCGACCAGGTCGAACTGGGGCGCGCGACCGAGTACGCGGCCGAGGATTCGGACATCACGCTGCGCCTGCACCAGACCATGATCAAGCACGTCGAGGAAGACAAGGGCCTGGACTTCATCTACCGCAAGATCGAATTGCCGACGTCGACCGTGCTGCAGAAGATCGAGCGCAACGGCGTGCTGATCGACGCCGAGCTGCTGGCGACCCAGTCGAACGAGCTGGCCACGCGCATCATGGCACTCGAGCAGCAGGCCTATGAACTGGCCGAAGGCCCGTTCAACCTGGGCTCGCCGAAGCAGATCGGCGAGATCTTCTTCGGCAAACTGAAGCTGCCGGTGATCAAGAAGACCGCCACCGGCGCGCCGTCCACCGACGAGGAAGTGCTGCAGAAGCTGGCCGAGGATTATCCGCTGCCGAAGGTCCTGCTCGAACACCGCGGCCTGTCCAAGCTGAAGTCGACCTACACGGATAAATTGCCGAAGATGGTCAACCCGAAGACCGGCCGCGTGCATACCAACTACGCGCAGGCGGTGGCGATCACCGGCCGCCTGGCCTCGAGCGATCCGAACCTGCAGAACATCCCGGTGAAAAACGCCGAGGGCCGGCGCATCCGCGAGGCCTTCGTGGCGCCGCCGGGCAGCGTGATCGTCTCGGCCGACTACTCGCAGATCGAGCTGCGCATCATGGCCCACATCTCGGGCGATGAGGCGATGCTGCGCGCCTTCGCGTCCGGCGAGGACATCCACCGCGCCACCGCCGCCGAAGTCTTCGGCGTGGCGCCGGAAGAGGTGAACAGCGAGCAGCGCCGCTACGCCAAGGTGATCAACTTCGGCCTGATCTACGGCATGAGCGCGTTTGGCCTGGCGCAGAACCTGGGCATCGAACGCGGCGCCGCCAGCAATTACATCGACCGCTATTTCGCGCGCTTCGCCGGCGTCAAGCAGTACATGGACGAGACCCGCCTGGCGGCCAAGGCCAAGGGCTACGTCGAAACCGTGTTCGGGCGCCGCCTGTGGCTCCCCGAGATCAATTCCCCGAACGGCCCGCGCCGCGCCGGCGCCGAACGCGCGGCGATCAACGCGCCGATGCAGGGCACGGCGGCCGACCTGATCAAGCTGGCCATGATCGCGGTGCAGGACTGGATCGAGCAGGAACAGCTCGGCACGCGCATGGTGATGCAGGTGCACGATGAACTGGTGCTGGAAGTGCCGGAAGGCGAGCTGGAGCTGGTGAAAGCGAAGCTGCCGGCGCTGATGGCGGGTGTGGCGACGCTGAAGGTGCCGCTGGTGGCCGAGACCGGGGTGGGGCGGAATTGGGAGGAAGCTCACTGAGCTTCCGCGAACT
>Ga0265780_10001399_pt1 | contig 33969 bp, 31 predicted proteins | sample P1T30metagenome_FD_192432 | JGI IMG/M metagenome (GOLD analysis project Ga0265780, IMG submission 192432) | Plant litter microbial communities from East Loma Ridge, Irvine, California - P1 T30 | ecosystem: Environmental > Terrestrial > Plant litter > Unclassified | place: USA: California...
TACCGAAGCCGAGCACGCGCAAAACCGCCGCTCAGAGTTCCTTATCGTAAAGAAATAGTACGAGCTTAACAAACCGATTTTATACAATTAAAAGCCCACTCATTTGAGTGGGCTTTTTTATTTGGATTTTTTACTCAATATCAAACTCCGAAAGTGAAATATTAAGCACTTTTTATAGCGTTTTGTAAGAAAAAATCATCTTAACCAGCATTACGAAAAATGCAGCATATTATATTAATGCTGTTAAATTTATTCATTATCGCTTTGGTACCATTCTGCAAAAGAGGTCTCGGTTTCCTGTAGTTTTAAGGAATGCAATGTAATAGTTGCGGGAAGGTGCTTTTTAATTTTTGCCGCGAAATCAATCACCATATTTTCGCTGGTAGGCTGGTAATCAACCAGTATTACATCGTGTCCACGGTCGCTCAGCTCTTTTGCAAGTTCAATATGAGGTGTGTTTTTGTTGAATACAGTGGCATGGTCAAACACATCCACAATTTCTTCCTTTACAATTTTTTTCAGGTCGCCAAAGTCAATCACCATTCCGTACTTAACATTAGATGAGTCAGTTATAGGTTTTCCTATCACGGTAACTGACAGCTTGTAGCTGTGGCCGTGCACATTTTTACACTTACCGTCATAGCCATATAGGGCGTGGCCGGTTTCAAAATTGAACTGCTTGGTAATCCTGATGTTGCTCATATAGGTGACATTAAGGCTGCAAAATTACTAAATAATAGTTTGTTATTAACCTAATGGTTTTCAGTATATCTTTGGGGACTTGTTATAAAATGATTTAAAACATGGATGAATTTATACTTAACCCGCTATATGAGAGGCTTATAGATGACTTAGCGCAGCAGCAGTACAGCATTGTAGATGATTTTTTTAAAACAGATGAAATACAGGCACTGCGTCAAAGCCTGCTGGATAAGTTTGAGAGCCAGCGCTTTAAGAAATCGGCTATAGGTAACCAGGCCAATGAAAAAGTAATTGATGCCGTGAGGGGCGACTTTATATTGTGGCTGGATGAAGAAAATGTCATGGGCGCCGAAAGTTTATTTTTTGATAAGATACAAGACCTGGTTAACTACCTGAACCGCACATGCTTTATGGGTATTGCCAGGCAGGAATTTCATTACGCGCTATATCCTGAAGGCACTTTTTACAAGCGCCACCTGGATACATTTCAAAATGACAGCAGCCGTAAGTTATCTATTGTGTGCTACCTGAATGAGGAAGACTGGCAGCCGGATTTTGGCGGTGAGCTGACTATTTACACCAAAGATAAGGGTGCTGAAAAACCTATAGATATTTATCCGTTGGCGGGGCGCGTGGTTATTTTTGAAAGCCAAAAGCTTGAGCATGAGGTAAAACCGGTTAAAAGGCCCCGCCTTAGCATAACGGGCTGGCTTAAAACGCGTGGTAACTAACCCTTGATTTTTGCCAACGCATTTTTTGTAAAATCTGAAAGCACCAGTGTGCCCGATATCCGTGCACGTTCGGTTAGCAACGTGTCCCAGTTTTCGGTACCCTCCCACAATACTTTTTTCATAGATGCCAGAGCGTCCGGATTGTAAGAAGCCAGCTTTTCAGTAAAGGCCAGCAATGCATTATCCATATCGGCTATCGTTTCAAACACTTTGGCGTACAGGCCTTTTTGATGTGCCCATGTGGCATCTTTCCATTCATCTGCCGCAAGAGTAAGCTCTGCCAGGGCGGCCTTGCCCATTTTGCGCTCTACAGCGGGCGCAATAACAAATGGCCCTATGCCTATTGTAAATTCAGATAGCTTAATGGCTGCGCCTTGTGTGGCAAACACATAATCAGCCGCGGCAGCAAGCCCCACGCCGCCGCCTACAGCCCGACCCTGCACACGCCCCACTATAAGTTTTGGGCAATTACGCATGGCGTTGATAACATTTGCAAAGCCTGAAAAAAACACCGAACCCTGTTCTAACGTTTCAACGGCAAGTAATTCATCAAAAGAGGCACCGGCGCAAAACGCTTTCTCACCCTCGCTTTGCAGTATAATCACGTTAACATCGGGGTTGTGACCCAATAGGTTAAGGGCTTTGGTAAGTGCTGATAACTGGGCTCCGGGAAACGAATTGCCCGCGGGGTGGCCAAAAGTCAAAGTGGCTATTTTGTTGCTTATTTGTGTAGTAAGCGTACCGGTAGCAGTCATAAGTGGTTTAGTTTGGTGGCGTAAAATTAAGGTATTTAGAAAACATGAATACAGATTTACACATTTTTTGCATTTTGCATTTGCAAATTGAAATTTATTTACATTATATTTGCCATCTCAAAATGGGGGATTAGCTCAGCTGGCTAGAGCGCTTGCATGGCATGCAAGAGGTCATCGGTTCGACTCCGATATTCTCCACAAAAACCGCAATACATTAAAGTGTTTGCGGTTTTTTTATATCACTGATTGTCAATAGCTGATACGAATTTGTGGTATAGAAGGATAAATTTCCTGCAATTTCATCTGTTTAAACCGTTTTGAAATATAAAAATACAATGGTAACTACAACGTATTAGTGATTCAGTGCCCATTATCTTGCCTCTTCTTATACATAGCCTTACTTTTACACTACGTAAAACCAGCATATGAATAAAGTGTTGACATTTGGCGAATTACTTCTGAGGCTTCAGGCTGCATCTCCCGCATTGATACAAAAAGGGCAGGAGTCTGTTGTTGAAGTGTTTGCAGGAGGGTCTGAGGCAAATGTTGCAGTATGCCTGTCTAAGCTTAATGTTCCTGTTACTTATTTTACCGCCGTACCTGATAACCCTGTTGCAAAGAGTGTTACAGATGTTTTAGCAAGCAATAATATTGACATATCAAAAATATTGTGGCAGGGTAGCCGCATGGGCATTTATTACCTGTTATCGGCAAACGGGCTTACTAATGGAGATGTGGTTTACGATAGGGCTTTTTCATCTTTTAGCCAATTAAAGCCGGCGGATATTAACTGGGACACCCTTTTTAAAGGCTGTTCCTGGTTGCACTGGACGGCGCTTACACCGGCGCTCTCGGCAGATATGGCTGTACTTATGGAGATAGTGCTTAAAGAGGCTGCCGCGCGTAATATGATTATTTCGGTCGATCTTAATTACCGCACAAAACTATGGCAGTATGGTACAGATCCACTTGAAATTATGCCTAATCTGGCGCGCTACTGCAACGTTATTATGGGTAATATATGGGCCGCAGGCAAAATGCTTGGTACACCTGTAAGCAATAATTTAAACAGGTATACGGCAAAGGAAGTTTATTTTGACCATGCATCGGCTACAGCCAGCAAAATCTTTTCCGCATTTCCTAAATGCAGCCATGTGGCTAACACGTTCAGGTTTATGGATAATCCACGGCACAACCTGTTTTATGGCACATATCATATACCTGAAGGCAATTATATCTCGGCTACTTTAGAAACAAATGAGGTTATTGACAGGATAGGCAGCGGGGATGCTTTTATGGGTGGGCTGATTTGCGGAATTTATAATAATTATGAGCCGCAGCACATTGTTGATACCGCAACATTCAGCGGTTTTAAAAAGCTTTTTATAAAGGGAGATTTTACAGATTAAAGTTAAGAACATGCAGGAAATACTTAAAACAATAGAAACCAGCCCCTTAGTGCCCATATTTTATCATGATGATATAGCACGATGCATTGAGGTTATAGACAGCTGCTACAAAGGGGGCGTTAAGGTTTTTGAGTTTGTAAACAGGGGGGCGCATGCCCGTCAAAATTTTGAGATGCTGATTTCTTATAGAAACGGGCACTGGCCAGATTTAAAGCTGGGTGTAGGCACTATAAAATCAGGGCAGGAGGCAAAAGATTTTTTAGTTCTTAAAGCTGACTTTATAGTAAGCCCCATTGTAAATAAAGAAATAGGCGAAGTAACGTTAGGCCAGGATATTTGCTGGATACCCGGCGCAATGACACCTACTGAGATTAACCTTGCAGCCCAGATTGGGGCACAATTAGTAAAGCTATTTCCGGGAGATGTTTTGGGGCCGCAATTTGTCAAAGCAGTAAAGCCGGTGTTTCCGGGTCTTAAGTTTATGGTTACCGGAGGTGTTGCCATTGAAGAGGAGAGCATTCGCAACTGGATGTTGGCAGGGGTGGCTGCTATAGGGGCCGGCTCAGGTTTATTTAGTACACCTATAGATGTGCTGGAAAAAAGAGTTGCCATGGTATTACACTGGATACAAATGCAAAGGTCTGCATCCGAAAATAAATAATAAGGCTATGTCATAGCAACATAAGCTGGCTAAAATTAATTTCATATTTGATTTTCATGAAGCTAAAAGTAGTAATATTTGTTCCGCTTTTATTGCTGGGCCTGTTAACGCAGCCGCTGTGTTATGCCCAGATTAAACTGCCAAAACTAATAAGCGACGGGATGGTTTTGCAGCATTCGGAGAAATTAAAAATATGGGGATGGGCCGCACCGGGCGAAAGCGTAAGCTTATTATTTGCCGATAGAACGTATAATGCAAAGACTGACGAAAACGGAGAATGGCTAATAAACCTTCCGGGGCAAAAAGCCGGCGGGCCATATACTATGACTTTTAGCGCAAGCAATAAAATTATGGTAAGCAATATTTTATTTGGCGATGTATGGTTGTGCAGCGGACAATCTAATATGGAACTGACTATGAACAGGCTTATGGATACATATCCTGAAGAAGCAATGGAAGAGAATAGTAATATCAGGCAGTTTTTAGTGCCCGATGTAGCCAACTTTAAAAACAGGCAAAATGATTTGAATGCCGGCAAATGGCAATCATTAAGTGCTGCTACCATAGCCGATTTTTCTGGAGTGGCCTATTTTTTTGCCAAAGCGGTATATAAGAAGCATCATATACCTGTAGGAATTATAAATGCCGCGCTTGGAGGTTCGCCGGCACAGGCGTGGATAAGTGAGAGTGGACTAAAAAAATTTCCGGCCTATTTTGATGAGCTGCAACGTTATAAAGATGATGCGCTGCTGGCTACAATTGAAAAAGAGAATAGCACTATTACTACTGAATGGTATACTGAACTAAATAAAAATGATGAAGGTTTAAAAAACGGATGGAAGGAGGCAGCATATGATGATACCGGTTGGGATGTTATGAATGTTCCCGGCTATTGGGCAAATACCGGTACCGGTGCAGTTAATGGTGCCATATGGTTCAGGAAAACAATTGACATACCACCAGCTATGGCGGGGCTACCGGCAAAACTTATATTAGGCAGGATTGTAGATGCTGATTCTGTTTTTATAAATGGTATGTTTACAGGAACTACCTCGTACCAGTACCCTCCCAGAAAGTATAAAGTTGCCGCCAGAGCTTTACAGCCCGGAAGAAATACCATTGCGGTAAGGGTAATTAGCAATTCAGGTAATGGAGGTTTTGTTTTAGATAAACAATACCAGCTTATTTGTGGTAAAGATACCTTAAGCCTGGAGGGCAGCTGGAAATATAAAACGGGCTGTATAATGCCTGCTCTTAAACCCCAGGTTTCTATCAGGATGAAGCCGGGAGGCCTGTTTAACGCCATGATAGCACCACTGCATAATTATATTATAAAAGGGGCTTTATGGTATCAGGGCGAATCTAACACCGGTATGCCGGCTGAGTATGCCGGCCTGATGAAAACCCTTCTTGAGGAATGGAGGCTGCAATGGAAACAGGATTTTCCGTTTATATATGTGCAGCTGCCGGGCTATATGGAAGAAACTGAACAGCCTGGAGACAGTAACTGGGCGCTTTTTAGAGAGGAGCAGGCAAAGTTGCTTGAAGTTAAAAATACTGCCATGGCTGTAGCCATAGATTTAGGTGAATGGAATGACATCCATCCGCTTAATAAAAAAGATGTGGGCGAAAGGCTATACCTGCAGGCTGAAAAGCTTGCATATGGCAATAAGGCAATAGTGGCATCCGGGCCCTCTGTAAAATCAGCGAAAAAAGAACGTAAAAAGGTTATAATACGTTTTAACGATACCGGTAAAGGATTAGTAGCAAAGGGTGCCACGCTAAACTATTTTGCTGTTGCAGGGCCGGATGGGAGGTACGTTTGGGCTACGGCAAAAATTAACGGTAACCGGGTAGAGGTTTTCAATGATGAAGTGCCTAACCCTTCATATGTTAGCTATGCATGGGCAGATAATCCTTTTGGTGCTAATTTATATAATAAAGAAGGACTGCCTGCCGCACCTTTTAAGGTGGCGGTTAAATAAACTAATGGTGCTGTTTATAAAACATTTAAAATAACAATATAATAATTGTAATATTGTGTAAAACACCGGCTTCTATATTAGATAGTCAGGACGCCTGTACATTATTAACTATTTTAGAATCATGATAGTGAGCTACTATCAATGCAGCATAAAATATATGAGCAGTATTACAATAAAAGACATTGCCCGGGCTCTTAATTTTTCTATTTCCACAGTTTCCAAGGCCCTTAACAACAGCTATGAGATCGGCCAGGATACGAAGCAAAAAATAGCCGACTATGCCAAAGCCCATAATTATAAGCCTAACAGGCTGGCCAAAAGCTTAAAAATTGGCCATTCTAATGCTATTGGGGTTATAGTATGCTCTTATTTTAGCAGTACATTTTTAGCGCAAATATTAGATGGTATACAAAAAGCATCATTAGAAACGGGGCATGACATTATTATAATGCAGAGTTTTGAAAATGTTGAAACAGAAAAAGCGTGCCTTGACGCTTTGATTTCTAAAGGCGTTGATGGTATTTTAATGGCGCCCGTAAGCGAAACCTCTAATACAGAATACCTTAACGAAATACATAAAAACCACTGTCCTGTAGTTTTATTTGACAGGATAAGTTCTGGGTTAGAAACCACAAAAATTGGCGTTAATGAGTATAAAGGCGCGCTGGAAGCCACACAGCATCTTATTGATGTAAACCGGAAAAGGATTATGTTTATAACGGGCGATAAATTTGGCGAAAGCAACCAAAGGATCCTGGGTTTTAAAAAGGCGCTGAAAAATTTAGATATACCGTTTAACTCCAGATATATGGTGTACTGCAATTTAGAAGATACCGCTCAGTTAGACGAAAAAATAAAGCGTTCATTACAGGAGCTTGCCGATTTAAAAATAAAGCCTAATGCTATTTTTGGCGCAACTGATGTTATTACCACGCGTACACTAGGCATACTTGCCGAGTTAAAAGTTAAAGTGCCGGAAGAAATTGCAGTAATAGGGTTTGCCAATACTGATATTGCATTTGCATTAAATCCTTCGCTTTCTACTATACGGCAGCCGGCTAAAGAAATGGGGTTTTTAGCCTTGACAAAGCTTGTAGCACTTATAGATGCGCCCGGTAATAAAGGTGTTCCTTATGAAACTATTTTGCTTGACACTTCTATACAATTAAGAAATTCTACTAATCTTAAGGTTTTATAGTACAACCGCCTTGCTTTTTGGTACCAGTAATTTCATAATGCACCAGGCAAACAGATAAGAAAAAGCACAAATGGTAAACACAATAGTATATCCTGTAGAAATGTGTCCGGCAGCTTTGTAGTGGTCAAATAACCTGCCGGCAAAGTAAGATGTTAATGCCCCGCCTATACCGCCTGCCATGCCCCCTATACCTATAACACTGGCTATAGCAGCTTTAGGAAACATATCTGAAACGGTAGAGAAAATATTTGCCGACCATGCCTGGTGTGCAGAGGCGCAGGTGCCTATAAGTATAACGGGTATCCAGAATGTTATATGTCCCAGCAGGGGCGTAGGCAGCATAACTAAAGGTATTAACGCTATAATGAACATGGCTTTCATCCTGCCGTCATAAGAAGAATAGCCTTTATTGATAAAGTATATAGGAAACCACCCGCCGCTTATGCTGCCCACCATTGTCATGCTATATAATACCGCCAGTGGCAGGGTAACGGCTGTGCCCTTAAGGGCAAACTGTGCTGTAAGGTATGATGGCAGCCAGAATAGTAAAAACCACCACACGCCATCTGTAAAAAATTTACCCAGGATAAATGCCCACGTTTGCCTGTAAGACAATAATATAAGCCAGGATACTTTTACAGGCGCAGCCTCCTCATAAATAACATCGGTATCCTGTATTATATATTCCAGCTCCGGCGCTGACAGCCTTTTTTGGCTGAGCGGTTTATCATAATACACTAACCAGAAAATAAGCCATATAAAGCCCATAGAGCCGATAATTAAAAAAGCACTCTGCCACCCCAGATGATAAGCAAGCCACGGCACGGTGAGCGGTGCCAGTATGGCGCCGATATTAGAGCCGGAATTAAAAATGCCGGTAGCAAGAGATCGTTCTTTTTTAGGAAAGTATTCGGCAGTGGCTTTTATTGCCGCCGGAAAGTTAGCAGATTCTCCCATGCCCAGTACTAACCGTGCTACAATAAATCCTGATACTGAAACCGATATACCCGTTATGCCCAGCACGCCTAAAATTTTTGCCGATACCGTTCCTATTTCAATGGCATAAGCATGTATCATGGCCCCGGCAGACCATATAACAAGCGCAATAGCATATCCTTTTTTTGTGCCTAATTTATCTACCATCCTGCCCGCTATAAGCATAAAAAAAGCATAGGTAAGCTGAAAAACAGCGGTTATGGTGCCATAATCAGCGTTAGTCCAGCCAAATTCTTTCTCTAAATCCGAATGCAGCAGGCTTAATACCTGCCTGTCGAGATAATTTATGGTTGTGCCAAAAAAAAGCAGTGCACAAATAGTCCATCTGTAATTACCTACTTTGCTTATCCGGATAGTTTTATACATTAAAGGCAGGTGTTACAGGTTAAAATAGGTTTTAGCATTGTTGTAGCATATATCAGAAATTACAGATCCTATCCAGTTAATATCGTGCGGTATATAGCCTTTTTTTATGTCTTCGGCAAAAAGGTTGCACAGCAGCCTGCGGAAATAGTCATGCCTGGAGTATGACAGGAAACTCCTTGAATCTGTAAGCATGCCTATAAAGGTGCTTATAAGTCCCTGGTTAGATAAAGCATTTATTTGCCGTGTCATACCATCTAACTGGTCTAAAAACCACCAGCCTGAGCCAAACTGTACCTTACCGCGTATGCCGCCGCCCTGAAAATTTCCGGTCATGGCTGCAAACAGGGTTGTATCGGCCGGGTTTAAATTAAAAAGTATAGTACGGGCCAGTTTATCCTGTTCTTCTAAATGGTTTAAAAAAGCAGACAGGGTCTCGCCCTGCATATAGTCTCCCACGGTGTCAAACCCGGTATCTGCGCCCAGTACGGCTACTTTGTGGGCATTGCTGTTGCGCAGCGCGCCTAAATGAAATTGCTGTACCCAGCCCTTGCCATGGTACATTTTACACAACTCTGCCACCATAAAAAACGCAAAGGCTTCTTTAATGCCTGCAGGCTGGTTGTAGCCACCCCTTAATGTTTCTTTAAACAGTGCGTCTAACTCCAGTTTAGTATAGCTGCCGCTTTTTGGTATGGCATTAAGCCCATGGTCTGCGGCACGGCAGCCGGCTTTATCAAAATGTTCTATCCTGCTGGCATAGGCTGCCAATAAAGAATCCAGCCCGTTGATTTCTATTCCTGCGGCGTTGCCCAGCTTTTGCACATAAGCTGTAAACTCAGGACCGTTGTGTATGGCAAATATCTTATCGGGCCTGAAGGAAGGCAGTACCCTGGTTTTAAAAGGGCTATCCCTTAGCGCCGCGTGATGCTCAAGCGCATCGGCCGGGTCGTCTGTAGTGCCCACCATTACAACGTTAAAATGCTCCAGCAGCCCCTGTGCAGAAAAGGCATCCTGCTGCAGCATTTGTTGTGTTGCATTATAAATGCGCTGTGCACTGTTGCCATCTAAGAGCTCGTTAATGCCAAACGGATTTTTGAGTTCCATGTGTGTCCAGTGGTACAAAGGGTTACGCAGTGTGTGCGGAACGGTTTGCGCCCATTTTGTAAATTTTTCATTATCGGTAGCGCCACCGGTTATGTAATATTCGTCAACACCCAGGGCGCGCATGGCCCTCCATTTGTAATGGTCGCCTTTAAGCCATATATCTGTAATGTTTTCAAATTTTTTATTACTGGCAATCGCCTGGGGCGAGAGGTGAGAATGATAGTCTATAACAGGCTGGTTTTTAGCATAGCCATGGTATAGTTGCCCTGCTATATCAGATTCTAAAATAAAATCATCATGTATAAAAGATCTCATAGGTATACGTGTTACGTTACTGGCCCATAATGCCTAATTCAAGCCCCCGCAGTTCGGCCAGGCCCCGGAGCCTGCCAATGGCCGAATACCCCGGAAACGTTGTTTTATAAAGGTCATCGAGCATTTGATGGCCATGATCTGGCCTGAAAGGTATAGGTGTGCTGCGGCCCGCATTTTCGGCAATAATGGCTTTCATAATTGTATACATGTTTACGTCTCCGTCAAGATGGTCTGCTTCATAAAAGTTGCCCCATGCGTCTTTTTTTACATTTCTGAGGTGTATAAAGTGTACACGGTGCTTTACCGCATCAAAGATTTCATTAATATTATTGTGCGCGCCTGCACCTAATGAGCCTGTGCAAAAGCAAATACCATTAAATGTACTGTTTACCCCCTTTAAAATAAACTCAAGGTCAGTTTTATTACTTGCTATCCTGGGCAGGCCTAAAATAGCAAAAGGAGGGTCATCAGGGTGTAAGGTCATAATTATGCCATGTTCCTGGCAAACGCCTGCTATTGCATTTAAAAAGTACATAAGGTTATCCCGTAATCCATCAAAGCCTATAGCCTTGTATGCCGTAATGCTTTGCTGCAGGCTTTCCAGCGAAACACTGTCCTCGCCAGGAACACCCATCAAAATAACTTCTGTTAATACGGCTTTTTCCTCATCAGATATTGTATTGCTTTTTTCGACCGCAAGGGCTTTTATATTTTCAGCATAATCATTTTCAGCATTTTCCCTTTTTAAGATGTAAATATCAAAATAAGCCAGGTCTGCCCAATTAAAATACAGTGCCTTAGAGCCGTCTTTCATTTCCAGGTCAAGTTTTGTTCGGGTCCAGTCCAGTACGGGCATAAAATTGTAGCATATTGTTTTAAGGCCGCAGGCACTGAGGTTTATTAACGACTGGCGGTAATTTGCCAGATATTTTTCTGCATGGGCGCTGCGGGTTTTAATAGCTTCGTGTACCGGTACGCTTTCTACTACAGACCATTTTAAGCCGGCAGCTTCAATCTGGTTTTTTCTTTCGGTAATTTCTTCTACTGTCCATATTTCGCCATGCCGCACATGATGCAGCGCCGAGACCACTCCTGTAGCCCCTGCCTGCTTAACATCCTGAAGGCTAACGGTATCATTTGGGCCATACCATCTCCAGGTTTGCTCCAGCTTGTTTATGTTTTTCATGTGTTGTTATACGCCGCTCCAGGCATTAAAGCCACCATCTACAAAAATTGTTTCACCGTTAACAAAACCGGAAGCGTCACTAAGTAAATAAACTAAAGTGCCTTCCAGCTCCTGCGGGTTGCCTAATCTTGAATAAGGTGTGTTGTTTACAAATTTTTGTGCCCTGGCTGTAAAAGTGCCGTCTGGGTTTGTTAATAATGTACGGTTTTGCTCTGTAAGAAAAACACCCGGTGCAATGGCATTAATGCGTACTTTATCGCCGTACCGCAAAGAAAGCTCAGTGGCCATCCATTTTGTATACCCATCAATACCGTGCTTTGCAACGGTATACCCTAACACCCTTGTTATAGAACGGGCTGCCGCTAATGATGAGATATTAATAATAGACCCTTTTCCTTTTTCTGCAATTATCTGCCCAAATACCTGTGTGGGTATTATGGTACCATACAGGTTAAGTTCTATAGCCCTGATGGTATCTGACACTTTTGAGTCAAACAGGTTCTGTTCAGGGCTAATGGTAGCACCCTGTATATTGCCGCCCGCGGCATTGACAAGGCCATCTATAGTGCCAAAATGGTCTACTACCTGATTTTTTGCCCGGATTACATCATCTTCATCCAGGACATTTGCCACTACGGCAAGCGCTTCTGTTTCCAGGCTTTGCGCCAGTTTAACCCTTTCATCTGCGGTTTCTTTATTTCTGCCCAGCACGGCAATCTTTCCGCCCGCCTGCGCAATTGCCCTTATAAATGATTTACCTAAAACCCCTGTGCCGCCGGTAACCACAATAACCTTTTCTTTAAGCGAAAAGCTATCTAAAACATTTATTGACATGCGTAGTTGTATTATAAATTAAGTGTTTATAAATATCTTTTAACCTGTGCAGTTATAGCAGCAGGTGTTTTTTATTACCGTTTACCTTCAACCGATTTAAAGCTTATAATTAATGTTTTTGAATTATAATCTTGGCCGGGATTTTAAGCTTAGAAAACCGCCTAAGGGTAAATGTCCTGAAGGGTTTGCACCACATTAAACCAAAAGTAGGTTTATACTTAATAGTGCCCGGTAAATTGATACAAAAGTTACGAATACGTTTTAGTTAATATGATAAAAGATTTAATAAAGTAAAAAAAATTAAGGTTAATATTGGACCTTACCACCTAACCATTTGCAGGGGTATCTTTATCATAACCTTAGTGGCATGTAATTAACAAGCAGTTATTCTTTAACCTTATTTGTTTTAGCGTAGCCACGTAAAACATTATTTATAATTATGAACATTAGATATAACAGGTTATTATTAGCAGCCCTACTTATCTTTTTGGTTTCACCGTGCCTAAGGGCAGATGATGGTTACCGCTTATGGCTTAGATATGATAAGATAAGCAACCCAGCACTCCTTGCAGATTACAGGTCTCAGTTTAAAACCTACTGTCTGGAGGCACGGTTTGCCACCGCGGCAGCAATTAAGGATGAGCTAACAACGGGTATAAAAGGTTTGCTGGGTACCGAGATAGGCAAAGTATCTTCAATACAAAAGGACGGCACCGTGCTTATAGGCACGTCCCAAAATTCAGCTACAATACGGGGGCTCGACTTTAGTAAACAATTAAAAAGGCTGGGTACAGAAGGTTATCTCATCAAAACGGTACTGGTCAATAAAAAAAAATGCACAATAATTACCGCCAATACAGAAGTAGGCCTGCTTTATGGTGTATTTCATCTTTTAAAGCTAATCCAGACGCAAAGTGCCACTACTGCTTTACTTATTGAAACCGCACCTAAAATCAAGATACGCACACTTAACCACTGGGATAACCTTGATGGTACTATTGAGCGCGGTTATGCCGGTACCTCTATATGGAACTGGGACGCATTGCCTGATACCTTAGATAAGCGCTATGTAGATTATGCACGCGCTAATGCATCAATAGGTATAAATGGTACCGTTTTAAACAACGTCAATTCTAATCCAAAAATCCTAACGGCGGAATATCTGCCAAAAGTTGCATTACTGGCCCATATTTTCAGGCCCTATGGGCTCAAAGTATACCTGTCTGTTCCGTTTAGTGCCCCTGTTACCTTAGGAGGCCTAAAAACTGCCGACCCTTTAGACCCTTTGGTCATAAAGTGGTGGAAAGAAAAAGCAAATGAAATATACGGTTACATTCCTGATTTTGGCGGTTTTTTAGTAAAAGCAAACTCCGAAGGCCAGTCGGGTCCGCAGGATTATGGACGATCTCATGCTGACGGGGCAAATATGCTGGCCGATGCCTTGCGGCCCCATAACGGTATTGTAATGTGGCGTGCTTTTGTATATAACAGTAACCCAGCCGAAGACCGGGCGCTGCAGGCATACAACAGCTTTAAGCCCCTTGACGGTAAATTTAAAGATAATGTACTGGTGCAAATTAAAAACGGGGCTATAGACTTTCAGCCGCGTGAACCTTTTTCGCCTTTATTTGGCGCCATGCCGCAAACATCGCTTATGATGGAGTTCCAGATTACGCAGGAATATCTTGGCTCATCTAAACACTTGGTTTTCCTGGCCTCCCTGTATGAAGAAACATTACAATCTGACACGTATGCAAAAGGGCAGGGCAGTACGGTATCTAATGTTTTACAAGGTAAATACAGCAGCAGCAGTTTAACAGGTATGGCAGGAGTGGCAAACATTGGCAATGTGCCTAACTGGTGCGGGCATCCGTTTGCACAGGCCAACTGGTATGCATTAGGCAGGCTGGCCTGGGACCCTGACCTATCTGCTGAAAGCATTGCGGAGGAATGGCTACGGATGACTTTTTGTAACGAAACAGCGTTTGTAGGGCCTGTAAAAACAATGATGCTGCAGTCCAGGGAAGCCGCGGTAGATTATATGACACCCTTAGGGCTGCACCATATTATGGGCTATAACACGCACCAGGGGCCCGGGCCCTGGGTAGATACTGCCGCACAGCCCAACTGGAAATCAACGTATTATCATAATGCCGATGCAGATGGGATAGGCTTTAACCGCACCAGTACAGGATCTGGCGCGGTGGGGCAGTATTTTCCTGAGGTGCGAGACCGTTTTGAGAAAATGGAAACCTGCCCTGAAAATCTTTTACTGTGGTTTCATCATGTACCGTGGACCTATAAAACAAAATCTGGTGCTACGTTATGGGATGCGTTGTGCCACCATTATTATGCAGGGGCGGCCGCTGTAAGGGTAATGCAAAAAACATGGGATGGCATAGAGGGTTACATTGATGCAGAAAGATTTGGCGCAGTAAAAAGGTTGCTGGAGCTTCAGGAACAAGAAGCGGTTATATGGCGAAATTCATGTGTGCTTTATTTTAAAGAATTTTCTAAGATGCCTGTTCCCGATGGCCTGGAGGTTTCTGATAAGACGCTTGAATATTATAAAGCATTAAAAATTGATTAAATACATAGCCGCTCAAATACATAATGAGCTACTGGTGGCTGTGTGCATTTAATGCACATTTAATCCATCCAAAAATATACCCGAAGAGGAACTGTACTTTATTAAATTTCAATTACAGTGAATATCACCGGCACTTGATTTCCTAAAGGGATAATATAATATGAAACATTCAATTAATTTAGAAACCCGTTATTCACCAATTATGCCCTCTCCTGTAAACCAGTCGTAGCCGTATATATTGGTATATTCAACAGGTACGGCATCAATCCGCCGTATCATTTTTGCGTCACCGGCATCGTTCCTTTGCTCAGTAACAAGTATCTTCCCGGTTCTTTCGCCTTCGCTGTCCCGTTCATACGATACATACTCAACCTCTTCGGTTGCCGCGCCATTCCATTTATACTTATACAAATCGGTCATGCCCGCATAGCCGTAACACACACCCCTCACTACCTTTTCATCGGGAGAAAATGTAGGATTGGTAAATTGCATACCTTCCGTAAAAGCCATCTTATCTGCCCTCAGCACATATACCTCGCTAAAGGCCTTGAGGCAGCACCCCGAAGCTCCATACCAGCTCACCACAAAATCTTTCATCCCATCACCGTTAATATCGCGTATAGTATCATTCATATACGTAAGCTTACCCTCGCCATGGGCCGCTACAGGTTTAAATTTACCACCGCTTTTAGCATAGATATCAACGCTGACATCAACAACACTCTCCCGCCGGATAATTAAATGTACCGACTCTTTTGTAAACGGGTGCCCTATGCTTATGGTAACGGTTATCTCAGTATCTCCCTCAGGCGTAACTTTATATCGTTTATAAAAAGTATTCCGTCCTATGTGCTTATAAGCAATTTTTAAGGCGTCGGCCAGCACCGGGTCGGGCTGCAGGCTGTCTTTTGTATGGTTTCCAGCCTCTTTTTCCGGTATAGAAACCATATGCTGAACCCCATGGTTTTTTCCATACAAAAAAAGCACTGTACATAACAGTGGCAAAACTATGTACAGTGCTTTATTCATATGTTATAATGCTGTTATTGCTTGATGTTCATTTTTTTGGCAAGCTCTTTTGGCAGGCCGCCTTTGTTAAGCAGTATGGCGGTAGTTTTATATTTTACAAATGCCTTGCTCATATACAGGTAGCCTTTATAATCGTTAGTGGCACCCCATGAGTTTTTAACAATGTAATATTCTTTGCCGTTTTGATCTTTGCTAAGGCCTACAATGTGCATACCATGATCATCGGTAGTATTGTAGTTGTCAAAAGCAGCCTGGCGCATGTCTTCGGTAATTTGCATTTCTTCTTTAGGTCCTTTAAAGATACCTTCTTTTTCTTCAGCAGTCATATCAGTAAAGTTTTTAGAAGGCACGCAGGCCACCCCGTTTTTCCAGCTAAAGCCTTTTTCGCTTACGTCTCCGGCCCAGCCCACGCTGTAGCCGCCTTTAAGGGCGTTGTCTATAATATCGGTAAGGTCGTTCATCTTAACATTATACACAAGGTCAAGGCTCCAGTTATCGGGCACCATTAGCACAAACTGCGAGTAGTACGGATTTTCTTTAAATGATGAAACCTCTACATAATCATCGGCGTTAATGCCCACCACCTCTTTAGCAAAAGACTGCGGGGTATACTTTTTGCCTTTATAGTCAAAAGATTGCGGCACCTCGCCCAGGTAACTGTCAAGTACAGCAGTATATGCCTTTAACCAGTTAGGCGATAGCTCACCGTTAGGGTTTTTTACGGCAGCCTCAAGCACACCCTGCGCCATGGCAGCCATTTCGCTGAATTTATTGTTTGTAGTGCCATAGTTAAGGCCGGTATAGGCGCTCTGTGGCAACGCCCCATACTTGCGGTACATGTTTATAACATCGTGCAGGGCGCCACCATCGCCCAGGGTAATAGCGCCGTGCATTTTTACATAATTTTTCCCTTTTTCAACATAAGCGTTGCGTGCGGTAAATATCTGCGATATCTCTACCGGCTGCTTGCCCATGCGTATCATTTCGCTCTCCAGGAACGAGTTAGCCGAATAGCTCCAGCACGTGCCGCTTGAGCCCTGGTTTTTAACCGGGGTGTTTTCTATATTAATAACATCAGTAAAAGTAAAAGACTCTTTACTGTTAGTGCTTTGGTTCTTGCTTAGTGAGTTAACAAGATAATCCTGGGCATAAGCGCCCTGCAGGCCGGCAAACAGTAATGATGCGGCTACAAACGGCCGTATTGAAAAATCAGACATACAATTTTGGGTTTAGTTTAAGCAATATTTTTGCCGCTAAAATACAGAAAATTTACAAATAGTTAAGAATTTGTGAAGATTATGTAAGTAGCGTTGTTAGTTGCCCGTTGTTAGTACGCTTCAATCATTTGTAATATTGCCCTATGGAAGCTTGCAGCAACCAATTACAAAGTCTCCTCCAGCCATTTAAAGAACTCGCGCTGCCATACCATGGCATTTTGCGGCTTGAGCACCCAGTGGTTCTCATCCGGAAAATACACAAAACGGCTTTGTATGCCCCTTAGCTGCGCCGCCTGAAAAGCCTCCTGTCCCTGCCCTATCGGCACACGGTAGTCTTTACCACCCTGGATGATCATTATGGGCGTATCCCATTTAGATACCATATTTACAGGATTAAACTGTGTATAGGTTTTTTGGGCTGCGGCATTATCTTTTTCCCAGTAAGGGCCGCCGCTGTCCCAGTTGGTAAAGAAAACCTCCTCGGTAGTGCCATACATGCTTTGCAGGTTAAACACGCCACAGTGGCTTATAAACGTTTTAAACCTGCCGTTATGTACACCGGCCAGGTAAAACACGCTGTAGCCGCCATAGCTGGCCCCCACGGCGCCCAGCCTCTTAGTGTCTACATAAGGCTCTTTTGCCACATCATCTATAGCGCTCAGGTAATCGTCTATAGGCTGCCCGCCCCAGTCTTTGCTTATGGCCTCATTCCACTCCACACCATGGCCGGGCATGCCCCGGCGGTTAGGCGCCACCACGATATAGCCCTGTGCCGCCATAACCTGAAAATTCCACCTAAAGCTATAAAACTGCGTCAGCGCACTTTGCGGCCCGCCCTGGCAATACAGTAGCGCAGGATATTTCTTTTTAGCATCAAAATTAGGCGGAAGCACCACCCACACCAGCATCTTTTTGCCATCGGTGGTGGTAACATAGCGGCGCTCTGTGCGGCTCAGGGCTATGTTTTTGTATACGGCATCGTTAACCGCGGTAAGCTGTTTCCAGGCCTTCTTTTTAAGGTCAAAGCTAAATATCTCCGTAGCATGGTTTATATCGGCGCGTTCCAGTATAACGCTGTTGTTGCTAAAGCCTGCAATGGTATTTACGTCAAAATCGCCTTTCGTAACCTGGGTAACGGTAACGGCAATTTTAGTAACCCCCGGAAAGTTAACCTCAAACAACTGCTTTGTGCCGTCTACCGCTGCTAAAAAGTATACCTTTTTGCCATCGGGGCTCCAGGTAAAGCTGTCTACCGTGCCATCCCATGCAGCGGTAAGGTTAAGGTCTGTGCCTTTGTGGCGCACAATAATATCGTTTTTATCGGCTTCAAAGCCATCACGCTTCATTTGCAGCCAGCTCAGGTCGCCCTGCGGCGAATAAGCCGGAGCCGTGTCATACCCTGGGTTATTTGGCGTAAGGTTGGTTGTGGCTTTTGTAGCCAGGTTATATTCGTAGAGGTCGGTATTGGTGCTGATGGCATAAGCCGTGCCTGCTTTCTTTTTAGACACGTAGATGATGCTCTTGCCATCGGGGCTCCAGGTGTAGTCTTCTTCGCCGCCAAAGGGCTTTTGCGGCGAGTCAAAGGGTTCACCGGGCATAATATCGGTAAATTTCTCTTTATCACTTACAGGTGCATAGCCCACGTGGTTGTGCGTACCATCGTTCCAGGTATCCCAGTGGCGGTAGTCGAGTCCGTTGTACACCTGCACGGTGCTCTTTTCAAGTTCCGGGTATATATCGCTGCCGTTTACTTTCTCAACCTTAACTTCTTTGCTGGTAAGGTATAATGTGCCATCCGGCGAAATATATTTGTCCTCAAGCAAATCTTTGTATTCTTTAACCTCGGTAGCAGCACCACCGCTTACGGGTATGGTGTAAAATTTAGAATCCGATTTGTTCTCTGCCATATTAGGCACCGATACCTTGTATACTATCGCTTTTCCGTCTTTGCTCATGCCCAGTGCACTTACGCGGCCCAGTTGCCACAACATTTCGGGTGTCATTGTTTTTTGCGCAGCGGCTGATAATCCCATGGTGCTGACTATTAAAATTAAAATGCGTTTCATTACTATATTTTTATGAAGGCTTAAAAGTAATGATTTTAAGGAAGATGGGCTGTAGCGGTATCTGATAATTTAATTGCGGCCTTGTGCCGAATTTTATACATTTATAATTGTTTCAACACTATGCGCAGTATATTTATACTTAGACGGACTTTGTCGGGATGCAGCAAACCCGCCAGCAACAGCCTTACCCTGTTTATTCCTGGTGCTGTCTTATCTTGAAGAAAACCAGGTGCGGTTTGTAGAACGGATAGAAAAGTTAAGGCGGCGGAAAATAAAAATGAAACCGGTGAACCATCATTGGTTTGGCGGAAAACTGCTTACTTACTGACATCCGGAACTGCCGGATCCTGGGTTGTTTAAACAACTATAAATTACATTTATTAAACCTTTAATAGTACAAAAATCAACCGAATGACAATACAAGAATTTAAGCAACAGTTTTTGGATATACTCAATACCATCGAAAACACAAATTACAGCAACGTAGCCGCCCAGTTTAAGATGATAGCATTAACCCGTGAATTTTATTTGCTGAACCCTTTTATAACAAAGGAGGAGATAATTGACATGGTATGTAATTTGGAGTACCCTGAGAGTAACAACGAGGCCCGGATTGATGCTTTTGGCGAGTTTACATCTAATATAAGAAGTATGACCAAAGCCAAAAATATATTTGATGATTTAGGGCAGGGCTATAGCGATTATTTATTTCGTATACTTAATTACTATGTAGAGCATAAAACCTTTTTTGCCGAGTGTAACAGCTAATAAAAAAAGCGCCCCGTAAACGGAGCGCTCTCTTGTATATCGGGATAGATAAATTACTTTTTCTTTCCTTTTGCAGGAGCTTTTGCAGCTTTTGCAGCTTCCTGAGCAGCTTTCATAGCAGCACGAGAGATACGAACCTGTGCTACAACAGTGTTTTCCGGCTGAAGTAGTTTAAAGTTGTTTTGCTCAAGCTTGGTTATGTAAAGTTTATTACCCATTTCAAGTTCAGAAATGTCAGCCTCTACATAGTCAGGAAGGTTAGCAGGAAGTGCACGCACTTTAAGCTTGCGCTGGTTAACGCGAAGCACACCACCACCAAGCACACCCGGAGATGTTCCTGTAATTTTTACCGGCACATCCATAGTGATTTCTTTATCATCCTGTAGCTGGTAAAAGTCTATGTGAAGAATTTTGTCGCTTACCGGGTGAAACTGGATATCCTGTAGGATAGCGTTGTAAGAATTTCCGGCAAGATCAATTACCACTGTGTGCACGTTTGGAGTGTAAACAAGGTTTTTAAATGCAATTTCTTCTGCAGTAAAATGCACTGGCTGATCTCCTCCGTATAACACGCAAGGAACCATTCCAGCATTACGTGCCGTACGCGTTGCCGCCTTACCCACGCTTTCTCTTTCAGATCCTTTAATCGTAATCGATTTCATTTGAAATAAAAATATAGTTAATAAATAAAAATACGTTACTGTAAAAACTTACCGCTAATAGAGTTGTTGTGCTGCACCATGTGCATTACCTCGGCAAACAATCCTGCGCAGGTTACCACTTTAATTTTTCCGGTTTGTTGCTTAAGCGGAATACTATCGGTAACAATAAGTTCTTTTAGCTGGCTCTGCTCAATTTTTTCATAAGCGCCGCCGCTCAATATAGGGTGGGTACAAATAGCGCGTACGCTAAGGGCCCCTTTTTCCATCATCAGGTCAGCCGCTTTTGCAAGGGTTCCGCCCGTGTCTATCATGTCGTCTACCAGTATAATGTTACGGCCTGTAACATCGCCGATAAGCTCCATGGTTTCAATTTTGTTAGCTTCTTTGCGCTGCTTGTAGCATATTACCACATCGCTGCCTAAAAATTTGCTGTAGGCATAAGCCCTTTTACTGCCACCCATATCAGGAGAGGCTATGGTAAGGTTATCAAGGCCCAGTTCTTTAATATAAGGCACAAAAATGGTTGAGGCAAACAGGTGGTCTACCGGTTTCTCAAAAAAGCCCTGAATCTGGTCAGCATGCAGGTCCATGGTCATTATCCTGGTTGCGCCGGCCGTTTCCAGCAGCTTTGCCACAAGCTTTGCCCCTATGGGTACACGTGGCTTATCTTTCCTGTCCTGCCTGGCCCAGCCAAAATAAGGCATTACTGCCGTTATGTGCCTGGCAGAAGCCCTTTTAGCAGCGTCTATCATTAGCAGCAGCTCCATAAGGTTATCTGCGTTAGGAAACGTAGAGCATACTAAAAACACCCTGATCCCCCTGATAGACTCTTCAAAAGACGGCTGAAATTCGCCATCACTGTAATGAGAGAACGTAACCTTGCCCAAAGGCATGCCATAACTGGCAGCTATTTTTTCTGCCAGATAAGTGCTGTTAGAGCAAGAAAATATCTTGGCATCCGGCTCAAATTGCGACATTTTAATATTCTGTTTAGTAGTTAGTTAGTGTTGTGTGCGGTAAACAGGGTGCAAATTTAGAAATTTAATTTAACCCACAAGGCAATTTATTGGGTAATTTTCCTGAAATTAAATATTATTTTCTAAATTTGCACCCACTTAAAATGATAATTCCACTTGCCTGGATGGCGGAATTGGTAGACGCGCACGACTCAAACTCGTGTACTACGGTGTGTGGGTTCGATTCCCACTCCAGGTACTTTAAGCCCTTAACCAAAAATAGTTAAGGGCTTTTTATTTTCAATTTAGCCAACGTTTAGCCAACAATTCTAAATTTCATTGTTATTGCAGTTAGTAGCAGAATAGAAAACTGCCTAATTAAGAGTGTTTAGCCTGCGCCGTGCATCATAGGTATAATCTGTAACAGTATTGTTGCCATGCTTAATGCTGGCTGACATAAGGCTAAGTCATTTCTCCGTTCTCTTATCAACCGGCGTTCTTTAACACGGGCAAGATGCCCACACGAGCGGGGGGATGCTTATACCAAAAGTGTTCTGTTTAACATCATTGATAACTATATCCAGAATTTTAAAACTAAATGTACATTTAGAAAGACAAAGCCAGGATTTACGGACTTTTTGCTTTTAATTCGTTTATTATTTCTGATAAAAGTAATACCTTCCTTAAAATAATTAAATACTTCTATTAGTTGAGCTTAAAGATTCTGCTTCCCAAGCAAACCTTGAAAGGTCAATTTTACCCAATAAAATTTTGAACTGCTAAATCATAATCATAAAGATTATCTACAGGTGCTGACCAGTCATTTATGGCTGAAAGTAAAATTTCTTTGCCCTTTTTTATTTCAATTGAAAATTTATTATTTTCAAACATTTCTTCAACTTCTAAAATAGACAATCTCATCATTGTCCAATATTTTTAAAGGTTTTTGACGCCTTATTCTTGGGTGAATTACATGCTTCCTTATAGCTTCATTTGACGTGATTAAGGATATTAACCCCTAGTGCATTATGGAACAAGTTAATTTTTAGAAACTTATATTCATCTTTCAGTGGTATTTTTCCATTTGAAGTATTTTTCCAATGCCTCTTTATCCATATTTATTAATTTTTCGTAATGCCCTTTTTCAAACACCAATTCATAATAACCAGAAATAGCTTCTTGATAAGGATATTCTTCATCTGTATTTTTGAACGCTTTAAAAAACCATGTTGAAGGAATAGCGTTATCAATTAATTCAAAAAGAGGATACGGAAATGCTGAAATATAACCTCCAACATCAATTAAATAATCGAAAGTTCCTTGTCCATATATTATGCCCATTACAGTATATTCACTTCCTATAATTAATCCAAATCTGGTGTTTTCTGTGCTGCTAAATCTGCCCAATTTATTAATATCAAGTGGATTAAACTCCTAATCTCTGATTGATTTCCCAGTATTATTAATGCATCGTATTTTCATGGCTGTACATATTTAAAGTCATCAACTGCTTGTAGTTTCCGTTAACCCATTTTCCGTTGAAATGAATTACCGCTTGTGATCCATCTAATCCGTTGTGAATATACTGCATTTTTCTCCATCCTAACCATCTTGCATCATTTAGTGGCGCCATCCTTTCAATAATCCCCCCCATATTCGGATTTGCCATAATCTCTTCCATTGCTAGCTTTTCGGTAAGGTTAATTGCAGTGGTGCGACCAGTAGAACCCAAATTTAGAGGAGTTAAATTTTCTGCCGTAGCAACACTACCACTACTACCTATAAGAGAACCTGTAACAACTTGCAAAAATAGTGCACCAGCGAGTCCAGCTGTCCTTTCTGCAGAATTATATACCGCTCCTGTGTATGCTCCATCTGGAGAATGACAGGACATACATCCTATCCAGATATGGCCGTCAGAACCTTTTTCTCCCCAACTCCCAAAGTCCTGAGGTAATAAAAACTGATAGGTTCCGTTATCAAGTGCACCATCCCGTACTAATAGAGTAGTTTCATTGAATCTAGTATATGATTTTCCATCTACCTGCCAACAATAAGGTGTATATGCCGACCCACCCCCACCCATAGATTCTAATTTCGGCACCCCAACTTCTACTGATGATTTATTGATTGGCACATATTTGTCATCATCAGAAAACATGTTATGAACCTTCTTTTTTGTCCAATTCCATGCCCGCTTATACCAAGGATCAGGTCCCATCCCTGTAGGATCAATCAGATTAACCGGATTATCCAAAGAGTACACATAGGGATTCACACTCTGATATTCCTCCATCAACGGGTCGGTGCTTAAAAATATACTCGTCCTTGGATCATAATACCTTGCGCTATAATAATAAAAGCCTGTTTCAGTATCCAGTTCCTTGCCGTTAAACTTATAAGGCGTTTCACAATCTTCGGTAAGGCTATGCTGCTCGAGCATGGTCTCCCCAAAAGGTAAATTTAAGTAAAATTGATACGGCATGCCATTGGCATCGGTTAAAAAGGTACTGCTGCCCAGGTGGTCAGGGTGGTAAAAATAGATATTACCATATGGAAACTGCTCGGGTGGCGCATTGTTGTTTGTTTCAGGGGGTGCACTGTTTAATAGTTCCTCTTCTTCTCTAATATCATCCTCTTCTGCTTTTTTGTAGCTTTTAAAGGCGGGGGTGCCGCGCTTGCCTTTTTCAAGTATTACGGCAAAGTCGGCTATTTGCCGTTGCTTGAGCTTTACAGGGTCAAAAGCCGGGGCCTCACCGCTATCGTTACCATCAACTATACCGGGTGCGGCCTGCCTGCAGGTAGTGCACTCAAATATATCGGCAGTTTCTTCACCTATGCGGGTAGCCACACGCTAGTACTGGCACCATACTTGTCATTATCAGACTTACCTAATTCCTTTAGCTCCTTTGTTTTCCAACGAGCCCATTCATCTACAAATATCTAGGGTTTATGATTTTAATTCTATTTTTAAGTGTGTCTGCTTTACGAAAATTCTCTATGAAATAACAGTCAATTGTATCATTCAAAACATGATAGTAATACCATTTACCTTCTTCCTTACCATTCCTTAACCTTCCGACTTTAATATAGCTATCCGCCATCTTTACACATACAGTTTTTTTCGTTAACCAAACACTATCATTTTTGTTTAACATATTACATTTTAATAAAGAGTTGTAATTGTCTGTTTTAATATCTCTGTGTAGATAGTTATGGGAATTACACGAAAAAAGTACGATAGTTAAAAATGTAGCTATTATCAATCTAATGATGGCCTTCATATCCTTTTGTTTTATAGATTTCTTCCCAATTAGGGTTTCCTTTATTGGGGTATCATTTGAGTAATATCTTTCAACGCAAGTCTCATTCCCCGTAAGTTTTTTTCTTCATAGCCTTTTACAATTCCATGTCTAAAGATATGGATATAGTTAGTGCCCGATATTAAATCCAGATATTCAATAATGACTAAACACCAGTCTTTTATAAACAAAAGCTCTTCCTCTTTGTTTTGATTTTTGTCATTTTACAATTAATTTAATATCCCGTATACGGTGCTAAAGGTCTAAAATTTAAATCTGATAATTCATGGAAAACCCATCCAGCAGGATTCCATTTAGCTACACCTAGAGTCCTATTACCCACCTTTGGACTATCAACACCACCATTAAAGTCGATTAGTTGTTGTTCTCTACCCCTAATAGCGCCCCTACCAAAAGTCCCCATCAATCCTCTATCAAGTGTTGGATTACTATACCCAAAATTGCGCATGTGATGTCCTGCATACGCTATTGCATTAACGACCAAACAAGAGAAGATTATCCATTTAAAAGAAAAACATTCATATGAAGACTAGTTTCGAGCCGTCTGAGACCTTAAAAATGATTTTTAAACAAGTTAAACTGATTATACTCAATCTTGGCCACGAGCCACGAGGATAGGGAATTTAAAAGATGTGAAAAAAACCTTGATTATGTATATCTAATCCTTCCCGCCCAGCTTTACTTTTACCTTGCCGTCTTTGTCATCTTCGGCGGTCAGGTGTACTACAATGCCACGCGTGCGCCGTTTTTCGAGCTCTGCCTTATCGGTAATATCTTTATCTTTTTTAGGGTTGCGCAGGGGCACATCAACATAAATCTGCGTGCCTTTGCCAAAAGAGTACACGCCTTCTATATCCATATTAAGCACGCTGCTGTTTATCTTCATGGGGCGTATGGTAACTTTTTCGCCCCGCACATCAAGGTTGCCTTTAAGGTCATAAAACTCAATGTTCTTCATATCCCGGAAAGGGAATGCAAATTTGCCCACATCGTGCACGGGACCAAAGTCAATCAGCCGGCCTTTTTTAAGGTTAAAGCTCACGGTGCCATCCATAGATTTTGGCACCAGCATGCCGTTATCATTTATCCTGCCCGATACATTAGCCCGGGATGAAAAGAACCCCTTAAGATTTTGCGAGGTTAGGGCTTCCATGCCAAAGTTATCAAACGCCTTAAAGAACTGGCTTACATCTACATTGCTTATAACAGCATCCATGCGGTAGGTGTTTACCGTGCCCTGCTCCATACTGCCATTAATAAGCAATGAGCCGCCGGCATGGTTGAGCCCCAGGTTTTTAAGCAGCACGCTGTTGTTTAGCAATACTATGTTTGCCCGGGCATCGGTGGCATAAAAATTATTGTAGTACAGTTTGTCTACCTTCATCTTCATGTCTACGTTTGCCTTTTCAAACAGTTGGTCCAGGTCATCGCTAATATTGCCCTTGTTGCTTTTTTTAACCTTTGACTGTGCCTTTTTGCGGCTGCCTAAAAATGCCATGAATTCGCCCACGTGCAGCTGCGGGCTGTACATGTTCCACTCCAGCACCACTTTGTCAGGATTTGTATAATATGCGTTAAGAAAGTTTTTAATGCTTCCCTCCATGTTAACAATGCTTTTGCCCGTTTTAAGCACCACTTTGCTTATAAACAAATCATCTTTTGTAAAGTTAAGCGCTACCGATACATCTTTAAACTCCAGCTTGCGCGGCATATACACCAGCGTAGTGTTCTTTACATCTATAAGGCCACTCACAAGCGGTTTGGTAAGCTTGTAATTTACTATGTCGGCCTTAAAAATAACCTTTACGTTTGCGGTGCCTTTGCTAAATTTTATCAGGTCTTCGTCTACCAGCCCGGCCAGTTTTTGCATATCAAAGGATGACTGAAAATCGCCGGTAGCTATGGGGCTGTCAAGGTTGAGTACAAAAGCCTTTTTCATGGTAAACGGAATCTGGCTATAGGTACCTTTAAAATCGTACAGCCTTATGGCCGAATTAGCATCGGTAAGCCCTTTGCCCTTTATATGCTCGTTAGTAAATATGCCTGTAAAGTTGCAGTTCTCAACGGCGCCCCCGGGGGTATCCAGCAGGTTATCGTTTACTTTAGCCGTAACAAAAATAAGCGGATCGCCCGTGCTGTTAAAGTCGCCATTGAGCTTGCAGGTAACTGCAATGGGCTTAACGAGGTTAAACATCATCAGCTTTTCTGTAATATTAGGCGATAGCAGGTTAGCCGCGTTCTTCCATAAAATGCTTTTGTTTTCAATATTTATATTAAACCCGGAGTTAGCCCCCATGCCCAGCCTGGCGCTTATTACAAACCCTTCGCCGCCTATGTTAAGCCCTTCCGGGGCAAAGTCAATATATCCTGCATCTTCATTATAGGTAACATCAAAATTGCCCTCCAGTGTCTTATTTTTGATAAAGCTGCCCCTTTTTGTATTAAAAGCCATGCTTTGCGCCAGCGCGTCAAGCCTTATGCCGGCCTCAAACCCGGATGACGTATAGTTGAGGTTTGCCAGCAGGCTGTTTATCCTGAATTTATAGAGCTTTCCTGTTTTTTGGTTATCTGCGGTAAGGCTAACGTTTTCCAGCTCCATTTTGCGGAGTTCGGGCAACCCACCGCCGCCAGATTTGCCATTGGCACCCTTTGCCTTCTTTTTAAATACATTGGCATTGCTGTAACCCAGCGTATCAGTGTAGATGTCTATAGCAGCATCGCGCAGGGTAATTTTTTTAATTTCAACCGCACCACGCAGTAATGCAAAAGTGTTAAGGGCAACCTCGGCACGGGCAGCGGTTAAAAATGTGCGGTGGTGGTTGTTATAGAGGCTGTCGCGCAGCACCACTTTATCGAGCCGCAGTGATATGCGCGGAAATCCCTGTAAAAAGGTAGTTTCCATATCGCCAATGGTTAGTGTGCCGGTAAGGCCCTCATTTAACTGCTTTGTAACTGATGCCAGCACCTCTTTTTTATGGGTGTGCAGGTACCAGGCCAGGCCCAGGTAAGCCATAATGAGCATTAAAAATAAAGCTAAAACAATACGGGCAATGATGCGGCCCCAACGGGGCAGGGTAAGCTGCCAGTAATTTTTTGCCTTGGTGTACTGTTTTTTCATGGATAGCTGAGGTGTAGCTTTTAAAATTACACATAGGTTGGCCAAACATAGTACAGTATTTTGTTAAATTTTTTGTTCAGGCAGGAGGTGTAGGATCTTTAAGGGATGTTAAAATAGATTACTGGTATAGACAAAATATAGACAATACGGTTTTAATTGCGATTTTTTTTTCTAAAAGAGCTACTTTAGCGACATCCAAAAACAGCCTGTAGCCCAGTATTTACTGATGTTTCAGGATCTTTATAAAATTAACCCTACAAAATGCCGGAATTTTCTATCAAGATGCGCTTTTATTTAAAAGTTCTTAAACGCATGGCTACTATTTTGCCGCGCAGGAACAAAAAAATCAAAATGTTTTACATTGACTATGTACATCCTGCCGAAAATGGTAGCCAGGTCATGATAAAATACCGTTTTAGGAACGCACTTTGGTATACTATAGATAATAAAGATATTACCTGCAACCGTGTGATGGTAACAAAGAATGATACTGTAAAAGAGGTAAGCCTTATAGTGCACGGATTTTTCAGGAAAAATATTTACACCCTGCTGCTGGAGCCGGAATATATACATGTAATAAAAATCATGCATTTGTAGTTATAGTACTGTAGTAATAACCCCGGCGGTAAAACCTTACCGGCAACATCGAACCCTGCCGAGCCAAATGCGGCCTTTATTGTTTTACTTTTGCGAGAAAAACAAATGCAAAGCCAAAACCTGTATTTTTTAGCCATAGTGCCGCATGGCAAAGTTGCCGGGGAAGTTACTGCTTTTAAAGAGCACATAGCACAGCATTACAACAGCCAAAAAGCTTTGAAAGTAATGCCGCATATTACGCTTAAAGCACCGTTTAAGACCGATGCAACCCGCCATGCCGAAGTTACCGCATGGTTTAGGCAACTTGAAGTATCTGTGCAGCCATTTATACAGCACCTTAACGGCTTTGGAGCCTTTAACAATAAAAATAACCCTGTACTGTATGTGCAGCCGGTACTTAATAATGGGCTGGCACAATTGCAGTATGAAATTATATCTCAGTTTGAAATGGCCTTTGCCGGGATACCCCTTCAATTTACCGAGAAACGTTTTTCGCCACACATAACCATTGCCTACCGCGACCTGCTGCCGGAACAATTTAGCATATCCTGGGATGAATTTAAGGGCAAACCATATGATGCCCAATTTGAAGTGAACGCTTTTTATTTATTGCAACACAATGGCATTAAATGGAACATCATTGCCGAAAAAATACTGAAATAAAAAGCGGCCCGAAACCGGGCCGCTTTTATTGTATAACTGTTGTTTGAAATTCAAAAAAAATATACGGTGTAATAATCGAATCTTAAACTCCGAAAGTGAAGAATTAAACGATATGATATAAGTAAATTCTTATTTTTTTAGATAAACATCCCGCCTGAAACTTCAATGCGCTGTGCTGTTATCCACTTTGCATCATCAGTACATAAAAAGGCCACCACGCCGCCTATATCGTCAGGAAGGCCCACCCGGCCCAGCGCCGTTTGAGAAGCTATACCCTTATTAACCTGGTCGTTATCGCGCACTACACCACCGCCAAAGTCGGTCTCTATAGCGCCCGGCGCCACAATATTAGAACGTATGCCTCTGTCACCAAGCTCTTTAGCCTGATAGCGGGTAAGTACCTCCATACCGCCCTTCATGGCAGCATAAGCAGCATAGCCCGGCGTACTGAACCGTGCCAGCCCGGACGATATGTTAATGATGCCACCACCGTAGCTAATAACCGCGAGTGCTTTCTGGGTAAGGAAAAACGGTGCCTTAAAATGTATATCTACCAGTGTATCAAACTGTTCCATTGTGGTCTCGGCAAATGCTGCATGTATGCCAATGCCTGCATTATTAACCAAGTAGTCAATTTTATCAGTACCAAACCTTTCCGCCAGCACGGTGCTTACCTGGGTGTAAAAAGAATCGAAACCGGTGGCATCGGCCACGTTGAGTTGTAATGCTGCTGCTCTTTGTCCAAGTGCTTCAATTTCAGCTACTACGGTATCTGCTTCATCCTTTTTACTGTTGTATGTAAGTATTACATCAAGGCCTTTAGCCGCAATTGCCAGTGCCATATTTTTACCCAGTCCGCGGCTGCCGCCTGTAACCAACGCTATTTTAGTACGTTTCATATTGTATTAATTTATAATGTTTTACAAGGCAAAGTTACGCCGCCTGCCTGCATCAAAAATGGTAGACTCTTCAGTATTTTCGGTAAAAAAGTCTCTCAATTGTTAAACTGGTCACAAAATTTCAATGCTTGAAATAGAAGCTTTAAATTTGTGCGTATATCATCAATCAATCAATCACGTTAATCATGAAGAAGTTATACTATTGGCTGGCAATCCTGCCCTTGCTGCTATCGTCCTGTTCAGATGATAATGCTTATGTGCCGCTAGGAGAAGAGGTTCATCATGATATACTAAACCTTCCTGAAACCCCCTATAATTATAGCGATTTAATGCTTCCGGCTTATTTTTTAGCCAATGATAGCGGCGCCCTTCCCAGCTCTGTAAACGGTTTAGATAACACCCCCCAGGGCAATGCCATAACAGACGATGGGGCTACGCTGGGGCGCGTACTGTTTTATGATGTTAGCCTGAGCGCTAACCGTACCACGGCATGTGGCTCCTGCCACCGGCCTGAAAAAGCCTTTGCCGACAGCAGCCCCCTGAGCCACGGGCTTTATGGCCAGCCCACACGCCGCAACTCTATAACGCTGGTTAATTCACGGTTTTACAAGCGCGGGCACTTTTTTTATGATGAAAGGGCTTCAACACTTGAAGAACAGGCGCTTATGCCGGTAGTAGATGTAAAAGAAATGGATCTTACCCTTGATGAGATAACCCAGCGTGTGCAGCAGAAATCGTATTATCCTAAGCTTTTTAAGGCTGCTTTTGGCGACAGCCAGGTAACTAACGTGCGTATTGCTAACGCGTTATCACAATTTATAAGAAGCATTGTTACCTTTAACGCCAGGTATGATGCCGGGCGTGCCCAGGTAGCCAATATGCTGGATGATTTTCCTAATTTTACGGCAGAAGAGAACAGGGGTAAAGAATTGTTTCTCAAGGGCCTTGACCAGGGTGGCTTTGCGTGTTATGCCTGCCATACTACCGAGGCTTTTGTCAGCCCTAATATTGGGCCCATAAACAACGGGCTTGACCTTGCATCTACTACTGATATGGGCGCCTTTGAGCATTACCCCAACAGCCCAAACCTTACAGGAGCTTTTAAGATACCCACACTGCGCAATATAGCCCTGACCGGGCCCTACATGCACGATGGGCGTTTTAATAACCTGATGCAGGTTATTGAGTTCTATAACAGCGGTGTACAAAACCACCCGCAGCTTTCAGCATTTTTAAAGGGAGAAAACGGCCAGCCCAGGCAGCTCAATATGACGCAGGAAGACAAAGCGGCATTGTATAAATTTTTATATACCCTTACAGATAACACTGTATTTAGCGACCCCCGCTGGCTGGATCCGTTTATTAACCAGCACCTTTAGCCTTAGGCTCTTAGCGCATGCAACCGCGCCACATATTTGCCCACTACATCAAACTCAAGGTTTACAGTAGTGCCGGCTTTAATGGCGTTAAAGTTAGTATGCTCAAAGGTGTATGGTATAATGGCTACGCTAAACTCATTTTGTTTAGAATTTACTACTGTAAGGCTTACGCCGTTAACGGTAATGCTTCCTTTTTCTATAGTAATGTTTTGTGGCCCCGCATCATATGTAAATGTAAAATACCAGCTGCCGCCCGCATCCTCTACGCTTTTGCAAATACCGGTCTGGTCTACGTGCCCCTGCACAATATGGCCATCCAGCCTGTCGCCCAGTTTCATGGCGCGCTCCAGGTTTACGGTTGTGCCCGCAGCCCAGCCCTTAAGGTTGGTTTTTTCAAGGGTTTCTTTAATGGCAGTAACGGTGTAATTATCTGCATTAATGGCTACTACGGTTAGGCATACACCATCATGTGCAAGGCTCTGGTCTATCTTAAGTTCGTGGGTAATAGGGCTGCTAAGGGTTATGTGTATGTTGTCGTTTTCTTTTTCAATATGCTGTATGGTGGCGGCGGTTTCAATTATTCCTGTAAACATGCTATTATTTGTGTAAATTTGTGGCACCAAAATTAAGCAATTAAACACATCATGACAAAAAAGGCAGAAAATGTAATTGTAGGCATATCCATAGGCGACTTAAACGGCATAGGGGCAGAGGTACTGCTTAAAACTTTTGAAGATGCCCGTATGATGGAAATGTGCACGCCTGTTATTTTTGCCAATGTAAAAGTACTGTCGTTTATAAAAAAGCATTTAGAGCTCAATACTATTAACCTGCACGGTATAGATACTATCGATCAGTTGGTTATAGGGAAAATAAACGTGCTGAATATCTGGAAAGAAGGTGTGAACCTTGACTTTGGGCAAAATGACGAGGCCATGGGCCAGTATGCCATCAAATCGTTTACAACAGCAGTTGAGGCATTAAAAAACCATGATGTAGATGTGCTGGTTACAGCGCCTATAAACAAATATAACATACAAAGCGAAGAGTTTAAATTTCCGGGGCATACAGATTATCTTGACCAGCAGCTGGAGGGCGATGCCCTTATGCTTATGGTGCAGGATAAATTGCGCGTAGGCCTGCTGACAGATCATATACCTGTTAATGAGGTTTCTAACCGCCTTACGGAGGCGCTCATAAGAAAAAAAATGCTTACCATAAACAAAACGCTTAAGCAGGACTTCAGGATAAGCAAGCCAAAAATTGCCATGCTGGGTGTAAATCCGCACAGCGGAGATAACGGCGTGATAGGTAAAGAAGACGACACTATAGTAAAACCGGCACTTAAAAGGCTGTTTGAAGAAGGTGTACACGTTTTTGGCCCCTATAGTGCAGACAGTTTTTTTGGCAGCGGGCAGTATGAAAAGTATGATGCCGTTATAGCGGCTTACCATGACCAGGGACTTATACCTTTTAAAACGCTATCCTTTGGCAATGGTGTAAATTATACCGCGGGCCTCAGCGGAATACGCACATCGCCTGACCATGGAACGGCTTATGAAATTGCCGGGAAAGGACTGGCCGACCATAATTCTTTTAAAGAAGCGCTTTACCTGGCACTGGATGTTTACCATAACCGTGCGGAATACAGCGAGATAAGTAAAAATCCCCTTAAAATAAGGGAAAAACAGGAAGAATCAAAAAAATTCAATTAACGGTTTTGGAATTGCAATAATTTTATATCTTTGCACGCTCAAAACTGTTGTGATGAACACGTTGCGGTTTAACAGGCTGCATAAAAAGTAAAAATAACAGTAAATACAACTGGTAAAATGAAAGTGAATAAGGATTTTTTAATCCCGTTCGTGGGATTAAAGCAGGGAAAACACCAGTTTGAATTTGATATTGACAAAACGTTCTTTGATGAATTTAGCTTTGACGAATATAATGACGTCAATGTTAAAGTACAGCTTACCCTGGATAAAAAAAGCACCCATATGGAGCTTGCATTTAAACATAAGGGCACTGTTAATGTTCCGTGCGATTTGAGCAATGAAGATTTTGACCAGCCTATAAAAGGCAAGATAAACCTTATTGTAAAATTTGGCGACGAATATAACGATGACAATGATGAGATGCTTATTTTGCCGCATGGCGAATACCAGGTAAATGTAGCACAATATATATATGAGATGATTGTGCTCTCGGTACCTACAAAAAGGGTACACCCGGGCATTAAAGACGGAACGCTTAAAAGCGTAATCAACAAACTGGAAGAGCTGGCGCCAAAAGTGCAGAAAAAACAGCCAAAAAAGCAAGAAGAACAAAAAAATGATACCGACCCGCGGTGGGACGGCTTGAAGAAACTATTAACGGATAATAAATAATATAGTAAAATGGCACATCCTAAGAGAAAGACCTCGAAAACAAGAAGAGATAAGAGAAGGACGCACTATAAAG